>WNFM01192820.1_pt1 | contig 22895 bp, 21 predicted proteins | sample 5400271 | NCBI WGS metagenome assembly WNFM01 (sample SAMN13153352, study PRJNA577476) | soil metagenome | isolation source: 60 cm saprolite on Douglas fir-dominated hillslope | place: USA:California | collected 2013-09-17
TAACCATTTGTTCGAACAACCCAAGGCTGGATCGAACCGTAAACAGCTCGCAGCACTGCTCGGGCGCGTTTTGCGCAGGTTGGAAAAAGTTTCGCTCGCATTTCATCTGGTGGTGCACACGGCGCCCAGCACGCGGAGCAAAAAAGGCGAGCTGGCCGGCTACTGGAAAACGCTGGCCGACGATTTTCACTGGCACATCGAAATTCTTCCTATCGTCGAGACCAAGAGCAAGTCCTACAGCATCAAGGAAACGTATTTCAACGCCGTGTTGCCGGAGCAGGCGGCGGAGCAGCTACGCGCGGTCGACCCAAATTCATGAAACCTATGCACTGGCGCGGCGAACGCGGTGGAATCATTTCCACACTGATTGCGCTGGTTTTTCTGGCGGTGCTGCTGGGCGGAATTTATCTGGCTCGGCGCCCGCTGCTGCGTTTCGCGGGCGAAAGCCTGGTGGTCGAGGATCCCCTCGAAAAGTCCGACGCCATCATTATTTTAAGTGACGATAATTTTTAGCAAAAACTGGCGCCGGTCGTCGTGGCCAGCGGCATTCGCCTGCGCCCAAACGCTGGAATCGCGGAGCTGATGACCCACGATCTGATCGAGCGAGGCGTTCCCAGGGAGAACATCCTTCCGTTTCCGCAAGACGCCGACAACACCAGGGAAGAAGCCCAGTTTCTGCAAAAACTGGTGCAGGAAAAAAGCTGGAAAAGCGTCATTGTTGTCACTTCGAACTACCATACTCGCCGCGCGAAATACATCTTCGGGAAAATTCTTGCAAACTCCGTGACCGTTCGAATGGCCGCGGCCCGCGACGCCGACTACGACCCGCAGCACTGGTGGGAGCACCGCAAATCAGTCAAACGCTACTTTCACGAGATCGTAGGCTACATCGTTTCCTGGTGGGAACTGCGCTGACCAGTCTTGCGCAATGCCTTTATTGCGTCTGCCTTCGGCCATAGTGGCGCTTCAGCCTATCTGGCATAACCCAGACCCGCCCTCCAACTTCGAGGGCGGGGCACCCTGCGTTCTTCTATACTTTCTTTATAAGTCTTCAACTGTTGTCCTTCTCCCACGCTATGTCAATCCCAGCAAATTCTGACTCTGGGTCACCCGCAAAGAAACAGAAGCGGCCGGTGCAGACGTAGCGACATCGAAACAATGAAACAATAAGGCCTGCGTTACACTTCGGGAGGACAAAATGCTCCCACTCTTGGAAACGGAAGCTCCAGGGCTTGCAGTTAAAACTGCAGGCACTCTCGCCCACCGGCTGGCGGCCGAGTCGCAACACAGCTACATCTGCGGGCTGGACGCAGCGCTGGAACTCCGGTCGCACTACGACGGGGTCGGAAACAATGTCACCCAGCAAATGTACGTTGTGCACGACGGCCATGGCTCAGTGCGAGCCACCAGTGATCGGCGCAGCCTTAACTGCGGGATTAATTACTTGCCTTTTCTCGGTGTGTTCTATGACTCTGTGGCAAATTCTTCTTGGGTTTGGGTGTTGATTTACCGGGCACACAGCAGCGGCCCTCCGCATTCCGCTTTACATACGCTAAACCCTGTACTATCTTGAAGTTTCTGAGTCGCGCCGCCCTCCAGCCCGACGACTTCGAAAATCCAACTGTCCCCGTCGAGGTGTCTCATGTGGAGGAAAGACGAAGTGAAGCCGCAGGGAGCGCCGCAAGCGCCCGCTCCTGCAGCTGCGAGTTTTCCACAGCCCAGTCCGAGTAGTTCCCCCGCAACATCTTCTGTAGCACCTTCTTCTTCTGCAGCATCTTCTTCGCTTCCCGTTTCGCTGCGCGCTGCGGCGTGCATCGCCCAAGGAATCAAAATCAAAGGGGAAATCACCGGGAAAGAAGATCTGTTTGTGGACGGCACGGTGGAAGGAAAGCTGGAGATGGGCAACGGAACCGTGACGGTTGGGCCGAACGGAAAAGTAAAGGCCGACATTTCGGCGCGCGAAATTGTAGTGCGCGGGCAAGTGGAAGGAAAACTCGACGGCACCGAAAAAGTTCAGCTGTGGAGCACCGGCCGAGTGGAAGGCGAAGTTCGCACCCAGCGGCTGGCGATTGAAGACGGCGCGGTGCTGCGCGGCCAAGTCGAAGCAGGCAAAGAACAACCACGCAGTAAAGAAAGCCGTACGAGTAGCGCATTTTCGGGTGCAGCCGATAAGAGCAAGAGCAGTAGCGCTGCGGCGGCTTCTCCCTCGGCGGTGATTTAAACCATGGGGCTTCTAAACAAACTGGGAATCGGAACGGGCGCAAACACCAGCCGGAACATTTCGCGGCCAACACCCGCGAGCGGAAATGCCGGGCATCATCGCGGCGCCGGTCTTCCGCCAGCCGCGACTTCTGCGCATCGCTCGCCGGAGCTCCAGGAAACCAATCGCGTTTCGAACGGGCTAAAAGAATTCCTCTGGAACCTGGATGGACTGGGCCGCGGTAAGTTGTTGGATCTCGGTCCGGCTTGGCAGACCACGCTGAACTTCTTTATTGAGCGCGGATTCCGGGTAACTTCCGACGACTTGCTGCATTCCTGGAAAGATTTTATGGCGGAAGAAGAAATCCGCCTGAAGAGCGCAGCGACCTGCCCGGACATGGTCGATTTGACTCCCACCGGAAGAGCGGCGCGATTTGTGCAAGCCAATCTTCAATACCCGCCATCGTCCTTTGATGCTGTGTTGCTCTGGGATATTTTGGATTATCTGGAGCCGGCGGTCGCCAAGCAGACGGTTGCGTGTTTGACCGAAGGATTGCGGCCGGGTGGAATCGTGTTTGCAATGTTCCACAGCAAGAAGCCCGAAGGGTTTCAGCGTTATCGCGTCGCCGACTCCAGCACGCTGCAGGTAATCGGCGCCAAGCCGCTGTGCCCCGCGCAACGCGTTTATCAGAACCGTGAAATCCAGGATCTTTTCGGACGCTTCCGCACGGTCAAGTCGTTTGTGGGACGCGATCAACTTCGCGAGTCCCTATTCGTAAAGTGACGTTCAGTTTTTTCTCTGCCATCGCAAAGACACTTCCATCTTTTCCCTTGCATTGCGCGTTGCACGGGCGTACACCGTGCACGTGAGCTCGACGAGCCACGGAAAGAGGCGTATGACTCCACCGGGCTTAGAGCAAATCACTTGCTGATCACACCGCGCATGCGGTGCGCGTCGCCCGAGAAACTTGCGTCGTTCAATCGCGCAGACTCCGCGGTCGACAAAGCATAAGAAGTCAAAACGGGGAGCCGCACGGCTCCCCGTTTTGCATTAAAGAATTGTGTTTTGCCGCGAGCATGGAATGCCCGCACGCTGCGCACTCGCCGCGGCTACTGCGGCTGGCTGTGCTGTTTCGAAGCGTGGTGATGGTTTGCTTTACGGTGCGAGTTCTTGCTGCGCTTGCTGTGGTGCCGCGAATGATGAGCACTCGAAGCGGTCGATCCAGTGGTGGCCGCAGTGCCTTGCGAATCTTGAGCTGCGAACACGACCATTGGCATGGCGGAAAGCAGTATGGCGATAAGCATCTTCTTCAATTTGCGTTCTCCCAACGGAAATCCCCTGCAGAAGTAAGCGTACACCAATGCGACCGAAAGTCGAGGGCCGGTATTGGAATTTTGTGATCACGAAGCCACCCACGGGTAAAGAGCCGGCAGACAGTCGCGGACCATCCGCGGCTCGAGCCGCCAGCCGGCGAGAAGAACCGCTAACTCACCCGCCGAACTTGATCGTCTCGAGAAAGCGAATGGCATCCTGCTGATTGGCGATTACTTGAGCTTGCCAAATGATCGCGACGGACATCAGGCCCATGAGAAACACGCAGATCGCAAGGGCCAGGTTCGTGTGGGTCTCTGCTGCCGGGAGACGGAGGGTGCGAACCAACCAAGCCATGAAAGAATCTCCTAGTACTGCTAGTGCGGCAAAGGTTTCGACATCTGAGAAGCCCAACCGCCGTAGACAGCTATGTTGGAGCAATCTAAGTTCCATGCTTCGACTCGCGTCAAGCTCATAAAGTCCCAACAGAACGAACAAAACCTATCGGATAAGAGCGGACGATCACGCGCAGCGCGTACAAAAAGACGCAAACTGATGGTGATTCGGGCTTAGGAGTTTCCATTTGAGAGCTGAAACAGCGCAAAGTGTCGGGCAGCAGCCTTCCAAACGAGTCCTACGGGTACTATCGAAAATCGGAGAGGCCGGACGTTGCAGGCTACTTACGCGTCAAAATATTGGCGAGTACGTCGTCCCAAAGACGCGGGGAAAACAACGATAATTCATTTTTGGCATCGGTTCCCTGATCAGCTCTGCCAGGTCGCGGTGATTCGGCTTCGGTGGAATCCGAGTCCGGCTCAACACCCGAGGGTTGCGCAGTGGGGGGCTGGCGCTCCGTTAGAAGCAGCATGCGATCGCATGCTGCTGAGAGCGCCTTGAATTGAAGGTCCATGGTGGCGGCCTGTGCGGAGTCTCCCGAAGTTTGCGCTGCGATCCCCACACGAAGCGCATGTGCACGAAGCGCGCGATCATAGAGGCCGCCGAGTTCGTGAATACATTTGCCAAGATCGGCGCCGCACGAAAGCGACCAGAACATTCCGAGATTCTGCAGCGTCAGGCTGCGAAGTTTTGCCTCGTCGGCAAACTTGGCGATTTCCGATTCGGAGGCACCCGCGAAGAAAAAAAGCTCGTCAAAATCGCGCATGCGAATATGTTCGGCTTCGCTAGCAGGAAGGCCGGTGTTCTGGCTGAGTTCGCGAGGAGAGAGGCTGCTCAGCGGCACGATGGAAGTTTCAAGCTCTGCGGCGAGATCCTGAAGGGCGTTTGCAGCGGCGGGTTGCGGTTTCGCGATCGGTATACAGGTAAAACGGCCGAGTCGGATGGTATTGCCGGACTTCAAATGAAAGTAATCCTCCGGCAAATAAACTCCGCAACCGCTTTCTCCGATGAAAGGCCCGTCGTGACCGAGTCGGCGGCGAGGTTCGTCGAGCTGCGCGCGCGTCAAACTGGTCAGCCAGATACAGGGGAACTCAGCCTCACCGAGCCCTTCCAGAAGCTGATCGAAGTTATGGAGGACTTTGCCGCGCGGGGATAAGAACGGATCCAGCGTGACGTAGATGGTTTGCGTGCGGCGAAGTGTCGGCATGGTGAGAGCATCCCATTGTACGGGAAGATTGCGCTCGGCACCTTTTTGCAACGACACAACAGCGGTGTAAGAGTTAAAGTAACGAGTAACGGCATTTTTCAGATTGTCCGCTGCCGAGCTTATCGCAGCCAAACGAGTGGTTACCTTCGATGACTAGATTCGGCGGGCGTGGAGTACCACGCCAACGCATTCGCTTAGTTTTAATTAAGACCGGAAAGTTGTGCCTTGTATGGTTAGCTACGCTCGCAACCGCATTTTCACTGATTTTAGGCAGCGACGCATCCCAACCGTCCCGGAATGATTCGCAAGTTCGATTTCTGGCATTCGAAGACGTCCGCGAGACCCTTGCATTGTATGTTGAGTCGGGGATGGCAGGCACAGCCGTCAGCGACGCAGCGGATTGGGACCTTTGGATTCGAGAGCAGGACCGCGAAGTGCGATCTCGCATCGATCGCGGTATCGAAGACTCCATCAGCAATCTCATTTTGTACGGCACTTCGTTTACCAAATTGCCGAGATTCGTTAATTCCGACGAAGCAATGCCAGGGACTAGCGACAACTTGAGTCCGGCAGCACTGGCACGAGTGCGCCAATTGGTAGCCGCAACCGAGACCTCAAAACGCAACGAACGCGTGGAGTTCGTGAACGATTTTCTGATGCGAAAGAGAATTACTGGTGAGCTTAAGGAGCAATTTTTGGCGGGCATCCTCGCGCGATATGTAAGAGAACAGCGGGAGTTTCAAAAAAAACTGGAAACGGCCAGAGAATCCGGGGACAAGAGCGAAATACTTGCGGCCCGCGGAACGCTCTACGCCCAGCGCGGACTTTCGGTCGATACGTCGTTGCTGCCCAATTTTGCAATTGAAGACACGTTGCGGGTCATGCTGGCCAAGGGGGTATTGAAAGCCGGCAGCATTAAAAACATCGCAGTGGTCGGCCCGGGCCTGGATTTTACCGACAAGCGCGACGGATACGACTTCTACCCGTTGCAGACCATTCAGCCGTTTGCGGTGATGGAAACAGTCGAGCGGCTGGGTCTCGGCAAACGCGAGGAATTGCGCGTCGTGACGCTCGACCTGAACTCGGCCGTTAATTCGCACGTGGCGAATCTCGCAGCCGCTGGCAAGCAGGGGCGAGCGTACCGGGTGCAATTGCCGCGCGACACTGCGGCGCTGTGGGCCGCTCAGGCCGTGAACTACTGGGAAAGATTTGGGGAAGTGATCGGTACGCCGGCCAAACCGCTCGCAGTGCCGGAACAGTTGCCCTCCGTGAAGCTGAAAGCAGTGGCCATCACCGCGGACCGAGCGACGCGGATCATTGCCGTCGATCTGAACATTGTTGCCCAAACAGCAGACTTTGCGGAAGGTGAAGGCTTCGATCTGGTGGTGGCTACCAACATTCTTGTCTACTACGACCAATTTCAACAGGCGCTGGCGATGGCCAACATCGCGCGGATGATGAACCCTGGCGGAATTTTTGTCTCAAACACGGCGCTGCCTTCTGCCCATGACGACCGGTTGAAGTACCTCGGCGGGAGAAACGTGGCGTACGCCCAAGACGGATCTTACGGCGATGACGTGGTGGTTTATCAACGGAAGTGAAGTAAACTCAGGGTTGGCGCGGTAGTTTCTTGCGAATAGCAATAATTTCGGGCAGGTCAGGGTCTGCTTTGGACCAATATTTTTGCGCGGACGTTAGAAAGTTTAATTCGGCGGCGGAATCATTAGCGTGCCCAGCAACCAGTGCCATCGCGTAATAGCCCCCACCGTAATTCGGATTGTGATCCATGATATTGCGCGCGGTGAAGCCGGCGAGGTTCCAGTCGCCGACTTCGCGGGCACGCTGCGCCATGGTTTCCAGTTGAAAAGTCGCCGAACTCCAGGCGTCAGGCCCTGGCATGGCTAGGATGGATTTTTCGACGTCGATCAGCAGTCCTTCCGCATCCTCGGTGTGATTGATACGGAAGGGCGGCGACCATGCGCGGTGGAAGAGCTTCCGATTCGCGTTCGGCCGCGTTGAATTCGTCCTTGGCGTCGTCCATGCGGTTCTGCGCCAGCAGGCACTGTCCGGCAAGCGTGTGTCCCGCTAGCCGCGCCATAGCGAACGGACTTTGCGCCAATTCGCGCGACGCTTCGAGGGCTTCATCGTAGCGTCCGCGATTGATCAGAAACTCGGGCCAAGCGCGGCGGTTGTATTCGAGAAATTCCGTGTAGGCGGGTTTGCTAAATGCCTCGTGAAAATATTTGGTAGCAGACTTTATCTGGCCGAGTGACTGATAGGCCATGGCCAGCAACTGCAGGTTATGCGCGTGATGCCAGTCGTACTGTGCAGGGATTTTCTCCGTTCGGTAATAACTATCCTCGAGTTCCTTGGTTTTCAAAAACTCTTTTATGGCTTCGTCCGTGCGCCCCGAGCGCAGCAATTCGTGGCCGTGCATGTGGTGGGCGTGAGGAATGGCGGGAGCGAGACGCGCGTATTTGGCGGTGAGCTCCAGGGCTTCGCTGATGCGCCCAATACTTTCGCAGGTGTGCGCATAGTAGTGCAGAGCCGGGAGGTTTTCTGGCGCAAGTGCCAATGCAGTCTTATAGAAGGATAACGTGTCCACACCACCGGCTTGCCCGTGGGTGAATGGCGAGGCCTCGTCGGCGAGTCCACGTTGGATCCAAAGCCAAGGGTCTCCGGGGTTTTTTTTCAGCGCATCGCTGACGGCCTTTCGGTACCCAACGTAGACGTCCGGGTTCGAGCCGTCTTCGGCGAAGCCAATTTCGGCGTCGCGGATATCGACCCAATAGCGCTCACGTTCAGTGAGTCCCTTCTCCAAGGATTTGGCACGCTCGAAGGCGCTGCGTGCCGTTGCCGGGTCATGAAGTCCGACATAGGCGTCAGCAAGACCGAGATAGGCCATGGCCAGATTGGGATCCGCTCGAAGCGCCTGGTGAAACGAGCGAATCGCTTCAATCCAGACAAACGAGTGGACGTAGGCGAGACCCTGGTCGTAGAACGATTGCGCCTCGGGCGAAGAAGTCGAAACTTTTTGGTGGACCGTTCCGATGCCGCTGCGCAAGGGTACCGGTCGATCGAGAATTTCACGCGGCACCGGTCCGCCGGCATGCGCGGCGTGGCCGGGATCTTGTGCGCCAGCGCGCGCCGGAATGGAAGCCATTAACAAAAGGACGGAACCTATGCGAAATAAGTGGCGGCGCAAACTTTGGCTCCCTCGTTAATCCCGTTCGAATCAGACTTCTGTTATTTCCACGCTACGAGCATAGTAACCGGATTCCAGCCGCTTCGGATGAACCGGCGGATCGCTAATCGCCAAGCGGATGGTGTAAATTCCCGGAGCAGCAGGCGACCACGCGTGCGACCACAACGTCCACGGAGTCGTTTGCGGCGTCGCAAGCGAATCGACCGGGACATATTCCTCTTCTGGATTGAAGCGAATCCGGAGAGCGCGCACGGATTCGCTGCCGCCCCACAAAATTCCGGCCACCCGGTAACGCGATTTTCCGCCGACCTGCCATTTTTCCACTCGGATCGGCATGGCGGCATGATCGATGCGCGCTGGCAAAAAATCTTTCGCTAGCGCAGGACTTCCGATTTGGTGGGTCCGCCCGGCGTACTCCAGCATCTGCGGAGTGGACTCCGCCGAATCATCCACCAGCGAAATCTGATCCACCCATTTGATGCATGTGCACCCATACCAGCCGGGAACCACCAAGCGAATTGGTGCGCCGTGGTCTGGCGAAAGCGCCTGCGAATTCAGATGCGTTGCGAGGAATGCATTGGAGCCAATGAGCTGATCGCGCTTGAAAATCCAGCTAGCGCCAGGTGTCGAGGTGACGGAGTTGCCGACGTAACGATCGAACCCCGAAACCAGTACTTGGGTGGCGGTGGCCTTTGGTTTTGCGGCATCGAGAATTTCAGAGATCGGAACGCCTTTCCATTCACCAACGCTGATCATGCCGAAGTGTGCCGCGCGGGTATTGCCGGCGCATTCCATCAGGTGAAGGCCGAGCGGTTTGGCGGATGCCAGCAGGTCGGCGACGAGAAGTTTGTGGGGCTCTGCTACCAGGCCGCCGACCTTAATCGCCCAGTGTGCTGGCTCAGGAAGGATCTTGGAAGCGCGGGTTCGCAAGTAAAAGCGCTCGGCCGGAGTAACCAGATTCTTTACGCTGAGATCGGAAAGTGTCGTAAATAGCCGTCCGTCGAGTTCACTGCCGAACGCGGTATCCATCTCGACCGGACCCTCGTTCCGGAATTCAATCCGGCCAAGCAGCCTGCCGCCGGCCAACGAATCTGGAAGCTGCTGCGCGAATCCATCAATGAATATTGAATGGTCGAGACCCAGCAGGACCGCGCCCGCCGAAAGCGTAGTGGACTGGAAGAATTGTCTGCGGTTCAGGGCAAGCCTCAAATCTACGAAGCGTTGATAAGTCAAATTGTACACCAGCGCCAGATTTTGCTAAGCGTACTGGTACGCGTCCTGCGACTTCTTGATAAATTTCTTAGTTGCGCTTGAATTTTTTATTTGACACGTCAGCCTCAGCGAAGTATAAACGCGACAACAAACGCCTGTGGTGGGCGTCGATTATCCGAACTTTACAAAACATTCAGGGCAGCGTTAGCGCCGGGCCATTGCCATTCGCGAGGGAATGGCAGTGCTGTGGCTTGTCGCGCGTAGCCGACAGGGGTGAGGGACTTCAATGAAGAAATTTCAGGTATATCTTCTGATCGCAGCAGTTGCGATTTTCTGCCTCGCGAGTGGAACCGTCGCACAGACCGTACAAGGCGTAATCGAGGGGACGATTACTGATCCCAGCGGCGGCGTTGTTCCCGACGCGGCGGTTACGATTACAAATAATGGTACCAACACCTCCCAGGCAACAACCACTGGAACCGATGGAACTTATCGATTTTCACTGGTGCCTCCCGGAACTTACACCATCGATATCAAGGCAAAGAACTTCGCCGAGGTGCGATCCAGCTTGTTGACGGTTCAAGCCAGCCAAACGGTCCCGTTTAGCGTGAAGTTGGAACTTGCCAAGGGCAAGGAAATCATCGAAGTCGTCGAACAGGCGACCCTGGTACAGACGGCGACTTCCGAACTTTCTACTCAGATTGACCGCGAAACCATCCTCAATGCGCCGATCGCGGACCGGGACGTATTTTCAACTCTCCCGTTCCTTGCTCCGCAAGTCACGCCTGGTATGGATATGTCGCCGACGGCTGGCGGGGCCCGGGAGTCCGGTACCGCGTACATGCTAAACGGCGGAGAGGACAACGACAACTTCAGCGAAGGCGCGATCAACGTCCATCCTCCGCTCGAGTCGGTGCAGGACTTCACCATCAAGACCAATCAGATGAGCGCAGAGTACGGACGCGGCGCCGGCGCCGTAGTAAGCGTCAACCAGCGGTCTGGCACCAACAAGTTTCACGGAGCGATTTACGAATTTAACCGCAACGCTTCACTAAATGCCGAAGATTTCTTCTCGAACAGAGACGGACTCAAGAAACCGAAATACATCCGCAACCAGTACGGCGGAGAAATTGAAGGCCCGATTCGCAGAGACAAAACATTCTTCACGTTTGCATACGATCGATTTAAGATTAATGCCGGATCGGCTGCGGCAAACCAGTTCGAACCCACGACTGCGGCGCTCGCGAACGTCCAAGCAAATGCGGGGCCGATTGCCGCGGCGATTATTACGGCGCGCCCACCGGCCACATCGGATGCACCATGCTCTGGCAACCCGCGATGGACGGATCCGACTACTGGTGCCGACCTTGGGCCGCAAACGGGTGCTGGCACGGATCCATTTAACGGTTTGCCCAATGCGGTGGGCTGCCTGTCGTTTTTTGACCCGCTGACCGACTCGAATAACGTGTATTACGGCCGGGTGGATCACAATTTCAACGCGAACGACCGCATCAGTGTCTCCGTAAACTACTTCCGTGAAACGTTTCTGGATAAATTTGGGACCGCAACCTCCTCTGGCGGCCCCCTAACAGCAAGTGGGCCGATCAGCGGATCTACCACCAATCATTTCCACAACATTACATTGAATGAATCACATGTCTTTAATCCGCGAATGGTGAACGAAGTTACCTTGTCCCATAATCGGCACTTTAACGTTGGCCAGGAAGGAAATGGGCAGGGGGACACGCTCCCGAATATTTTTATCGACAACACTTCACAGGGCAGCCGTTCGTATCAAATGGGCGGAGATTTTGAAGGTGGCCAGGTTGTAGGATTCGTGCAAGACCGCTGGGGTTTGAGCGATGGCTTGACGTGGACCAAGGGACGCCATACGTTTAAATTCGGTGGCGGAGCCCAGTATGGCATTTTTTACCGTAACTGGGATCTTGGCCTCCCGGGGCAGTATGAGTTCGGCAACCTCGATTCCGTAACGGGAAACTGCGCGACGAGTTGTGCGCAAATCACACCCGCATCGGATGGCACGCTGCAGGCGGATGGAACAATCTCAGGTGTCGGGTTTCCCCCGGTCAATAGCAATTTCGCGAACGATTATCCATATTTCCAGGAAGCCTCGGTCAACCCGGCAAACGGTGCCAAAGGGATCGCCTATCGCCACTACACCTACCACGACTACAACCTGTATGTTCAGGACGACTGGAAGGTTAATTCACATCTGACGCTGAACCTTGGAGTTCGCTGGGATCGCTATGGCGCGCCTAGCGAGGTCAACGGGATCGTGGCGCAGTTGATCAACACGGGCTGCGACATTGGGAACCCGGACGTAGCCGCGGCACGCGCCTGCATTAAAAGCTTGCGCGTCGGTCCAGCTGCCCGTATGTGGCCAACCTATAACAAAGATTATGCTCCGCGCATCGGCTTCGCCTGGGATCCGACTGGCAAGGGAAAGATGGCGGTTCGCGGCGGCTTTGGTGTCTACTACGACCGCATCTTCGACAACGTCTGGTCAAATGGCGCATGGAACCCGCCATTTTACGCCCTGCTGGACTTCGATGCCAGCTGCTCGGATTCTATTTTCTATTCCAATCCGGGTAGCATTGGCGGTGCTTACGACCCCAGCAATCCGATTCCGCACCCGGGGAAGCGCGTCTCCGTGCGCACCATGGACCAGCACATGAGAGACACCTCGAGCCAAAACTACTATCTGGGAGTGGAGCGCCAATTCCTGGGTAGCTTCCTCTTCCGAGCCAATTACCAGGGACTCTTGGGCCGTCATTTGCCTATGCTCCAGAACATCAACCGGACGGACGGACAAGCCTACAACGCAATCGACCCCTTGAATCTCCAGGGGAACGGGCAGACTGTACTCACCAACCTTCGTCCTAACAGCTTGTACACTGGCTTCAACTTCCGCGCGAACAGTGCCAATTCCTCTTACAATGCGCTGGTGTTCAGACGGGATACACGTTCTCCAAGCTACTGGACGTCAACTCCGAACTGTTTGCAGGTTGCTCGACGATTGGCTCATTTACTGCGCCGTATTACTTTGTTTCCAACGCGCAACCCACGATGTATCGCGGGCCCGCTTCGTACGATCACAAGCACGCCTACAAGTTCAGCGTAACTTACGAAGTGCCTTTCCTAAAGAGCGAGAAGGGCATTGTCGGACACGTACTTGGTGGCTGGTCGGTTGGAAGTTTCTTCCAATTGTACTCGGGACATCCAATTGACGTTTATCAGGGTATGTCCAGATTTGCGGCGCAGACCTGTAATGACGTTGACTGCAACACGGTAACTTACTATAACGACCAAAACAGCATTCCCATTAATATCGCTGGTGACTACAACCTCGATAACGTCTTGAATGACCATCCGGTCTATACGGGCGGCAGCGTGGGTGCCGCCTATAGCGGAAAAAACCCGGCCGATGGGATCTTCAAAGACAACAATCAGATTGGCTGCGGTTTCGCTGGTGCAGCGACGATGGGTGTTCCCCAGGCAGCCATCGACCTTTGTAACTCTAATTTTGGCGTTACCACGCCGAATTCCCTCTTTACGAATCCGGCGTACCCATCCGGTGCCACGCCATACGAACGTTTTGGCTCTTTGGGCCGCGGCGTTTTCCATGGGCCGCGCTTCACACAACTCGACATGGCTCTAAGCAAGACCTTCAATGTTTCGGAGCGGCTGAAACTCCGCTTCCAAGCGAATGCTCAGAACCTCTTGAACCATCCCGACTTCGACTGCGTGCAAGCTGACCTGAGCAGTGCCAATTTTGGCAAAGCGCAGTGTCTCTCGCAGTCTCTTCAGGGCACCGGCGCGCCGATCGCCCGCGTGATGTCACTCGGCTTAAGGTTGGCGTTCTAACTCTAATTCAACAATCGCAAGAAACCTTACCGGCTCCCCGAGTATCTCGGGGAGCCGGTTTTCTTTGGATGGCACCCGCGAAATCGTTGACTTTTGCCCGCCCCAACCTTAGAATCGATCTTTGTGTCTACTGGGAAAGGTGTGACTGATTGCAATGAGGACGTACGTAGCCAAGGGTGAGGAAGCTGAAGCGCTCAAAGTTGGCAAGAATTGGTTCGTGGTGGATGCCACCAACCAGGTTTTGGGACGCCTGGCCACTAAAGTGGCGCGCGTGTTGATCGGCAAAGACAAGGCCAGCTTTACGCCATATCTGGACTCCGGCGACCACGTAGTCGTGATTAACGCCGACAAGATTCGCATGACCGGCAACAAGCTCGAACAAAAGGTTTATTACTCGCACAGCGGCTATCCCGGCGGCTTGAAAGAAGTCCCGGCCAAGCGCGTGCGCGAAGCCAAGCCGGAGTGGATGGTTCGCGAAGCGATCATCGGCATGCTCCCTAAGAACAAGCTGCGCGCACGCCGCTTGAAGAAATTGCGTATTTACCGTGACGCGGTTGGTTTGGCGCGCCACACGGGCCAGAAGCCTCAGCCTCTCGCAATCTAGGGTCGGTTTCGGGTTTCAGGGTTTCGCGAAATGTCGCTCTCTACCCCTTTAGAATGAACAGTTACAAAAAAGGGGTGGGGTAGCCGGGTTTCAGGGTTTGTACTTACAAACCCTGAGGTGAAAGAGTTTCCGCACTTAGTTGTTCCTCTACGTGGTCCGCGCAAGCGACACCAAGAGAATCAGCCAGGCGCCGGGTTTTTGACAAGATTAGCCGTTGATTCGCCGTGTTGTCTGCGCGTTCCAACGGCCACCATGGATCAGGAGGACAGTTGAGCACAGAATCGCCAGCAACTTCAAAGACTTGGTTCCACGGTACCGGACGCCGTAAAGAATCCGTCGCGCGTGTATTTCTCCGCGCCGGAAGCGGCAAATTCACTATCAACAAGCGAACCGCGGAAGTGTACTTCCCGAATTTCGCTTGGAAGCATGACGCGGTTGAGCCGTTGAAGTTCACCAGCCTTGCCGATCAGGTGGATGTAGTCATCACCGCGCACGGCGGTGGGGTAGGCGGCCAGGCCGGAGCGGTGCGCATGGGCTTGGCCCGCGCCATTTCGCGCTTCAACCCGGAGCTGCGCCCAGCGCTTCGCAAGAACGGTTTTCTGACCCGCGATTCGCGCATGAAGGAACGCAAGAAGTACGGGCAAAAGGGCGCAAGAAAGAGATTCCAGTTCACCAAGCGTTAATCGCCTGGCGAACGGCACGAGTTTACGCTCGCGCCGCAGTTACGATTTTCTGTGCCGCTTACTTAGATTTGTCATCCTGAGGCCCGATTCATCGGGCCTCAGGATCTCAACCTAAGCGACGGTACAAAACGACCTCCGATGCGGCGGCGCAAGCCGTCGTATCGAGATCACGGCCGGCAAGAAGCCGGCAAGAGGCTGTTCGGCTACGCTGCGGGTTCCGAATCCTGGGAACGCCAATCTTCTGAATGGCGCCCGGATGAGCGGAACCGGCTCCGCAACTGCAAGCAGCTATCCAATTAGGAGGAATAGTGGCAGTAGAAATTACCATGAAAGAATTGCTGGAAGCCGGAGTTCACTTCGGCCACCAGACCCGGCGCTGGAATCCAAAAATGAAGGAATATATTTTTGGCGAACGCAACGGGATCCACATCATTGACCTGCAGAAGACCCTTAAGATGTTCCGCGAAGCTAGCCGCTTTGTGAGCGATCTCTCCGGACAAGGCAAAAACGTTTTATTCGTTGGCACCAAGCGTCAGGCCCAGGAAGCTGTCGCCGAAGAGGCGAAAAAGTGCGGCGCGTTCTTTGTGAACCACCGCTGGCTGGGCGGTACGCTGACCAACTGGTCCACCCTGCAGAAGTCCATCAAGCGGCTGAAGCTGCTGAAGGCCATGACCGAAGACGGCCGCATGGAACAACTTTCCAAGAAAGAACGCGCGCGGCTGGACCGCGAAATGAAGCACCTCTTCCAGAATCTGGAAGGCATCGAGAACATGACCCAGCTTCCCGATACGATGTTCGTGATCGACTCCAACGCCGAAGAAATTGCCGTGAAGGAAGCTCGCCGCATGGGCGTGCCGGTGGTTTCGGTGGTGGACACCAATTGTGACCCCGACGTGGTGGACTGGATTATTCCCGGCAACGATGACGCGTTGCGCGCAATTCGGCTTTTCACTTCGAAAATTTCGGAATCGGTAGCCGAGGGCAAAGCCGCTTACCAGCAATCGCAGGTTGGCGAACAAAAGGCCGCTGCGGATCAGGCACTGGCCGATGGTGTCGAGTACGTGGACACCAGCGCTTACGAACAGTACGAAAAACAGGAAGGCGATTTCGTGGAACCGACCACGGAAGAGATCGCGGTGCCTGTAGAAGCTACGGTTCCTCCGGAAGACGTCAAAGCCTGACAGTAGCCTACGGGTTGAGAAGTAACCAGGCCCGTTCCGAGGCGACTTGGAGCGGGCCGTTTTGCAAGCAGTGGTATAGAGCGAGATTACGAAAGAGATAAAAAGGGGTTCGGGGTTTGTACTTACAAACCTTGATATAAAAAGGATGAGTACACCGAAGACAGCCATGGAAATTCCAGCCAAGCTCGTAAAGGAATTGCGGGACCGCACCAATGCGGGATTCAACGATTGCCGCGCGGCACTGGTAGAAGCCGAAGGCGACATCGAGAAAGCCATCGCGGTTCTGCGCAAAAAGGGACAAGCGGCGGCCGCCAAGAAAGCCACGCGCGAGGCCACTGAAGGACTGGTCGGCAGTTACATCCACGCCGGTGGAAAAATCGCCGTGCTGGTGGAAGTCAACTGCGAGTCGGACTTTGTGGCGCGCACCGAGGCTTTTCAGCATTTATGCCACGACATCGCCATGCACATCGCGGCGTTGGATCCAAAGTACGTCCGTCGCGAGGACGTGACCTCGGAAATGCTCGAGAAAGAGCGCGAAATCTACAAAGCCCAGGCCCTGGCCAGCGGCAAGCCGGAAAACATTGTCGACAAGATCGTCGCCGGCAAGATGGAAAAGTTCTACGAGGAGAATTGCCTCTACGAACAACACTTCATCAAGGACGAAGGCACCACCATCGGCGAGATGGTGACCAGTGCTATCGCCAAGCTCGGCGAAAACATCAGCATCAAGCGTTTTGCGCGCTTCAAGGTTGGCGAAATCACTGGCTCCAACGGGTCGGAAACGACTGCTGTTCCTGCACCAGTCAACGCCTGACCACAATTTGTAAATTAGCCAAAGCGCTCCGACATCGCCGGGGCGCTTTTTTATTGTCCGCTCACTTATTTTCTATCGAGCTGAATTTCGCAGCGCGGCGGTGATAGTTCGCACTGAGTTTGTTACAATTCCGTTGCTTTCAAGTGCGGTAAGAACGGAGCGATATGGCTGCGCGCAAGACCGAAAAGAAGAGCGCCAAGAAGAAGCCGGCGTACCGCCGAATCCTGCTGAAGCTTTCCGGCGAATCGCTGCAAGGCCCGCAGGGGATGGGCGTGCACGGCGAGACGCTGCAATCCATCGCCCGCGAGCTGAAGGAAGTTCGCGAACTCGGCGTGGAGATCGCGATCGTGGTGGGTGGCGGAAACATCTTTCGTGGTGGGCGGCAGAAGGGATTTGAAATTGATCGCACTACTGGCGACTACATGGGGATGCTGGCGACGGTGATCAATGCGCTGGCGCTGCAGGATGCGCTGGAAAAAGTCGGCGTATTTACCCGCGTGCTGAGCGCGATCGAAATGCACCAGGTGTGCGAACCATTTATCCGGCGGCGCGCGATGCGGCATCTGGAAAAGGGGCGCGTGGTAATTTTCGGTGCGGGCACCGGCAATCCATATTTTTCGACAGACACCGCGGCGGCGCTGCGTGCGATGGAAATCAAGGCCGACGTAATTTTGAAGGCGACGCGCGTGGAGGGAATTTACGATTCGGATCCGGAGAAATTTGCGGACGCAAAATTCATGGCGCAGATGACTTATCGCGATGTGTTGCACCGCGACTTGAAGGTGATGGATGCGACGGCGATTTCGCTGTGCATGGACAATGGAATGCCGATCGTAGTGTTCAACATGAATCAATTTGGAAATATCAAGCGCGTGGTGATGGGCGAACGCGTAGGGTCGACGGTTCGGCCGGCGTAGGTTGTGCAGTGCGGGAGCATGGCTCCTGCGCGGTGGCTGCCGAGCGCGGGCAGCGTTGCGAAAGCGGCAGCTGGGCTGCCGCACTCCATATGGTGGTTTGCTGAGATGGTTTCCCCGGGCAAAGTTTGAGAGAGGATGAGATGACGACGATAGCGACGACGAAGGACGCAATTGCAGCGGCGAGAACGCGGATGGAAAAAGCGGTGGAAGATTTCCGCAAGGATCTGTCGACGGTGCGGACCGGCCGCGCGAACGCCGCGCTGCTTGATAATGTGCGCGTGGATTTCTATGGCACTCCGACGCCTGTAAACCAGGTTGGCACAGTCACCGTACCGGAACCGACGATGCTGGTGATTTCGCCCTGGGATCCGAGCGTGGTGGCGTTGGTTGACAAGGCAATTCGCGCGAGCGATCTTGGGCTCAATCCCACGAATGACGGCAAGGTGGTGCGCGTTCCGATTCCGGCGCCGACCGAAGAACGCCGCAAAGAACTTGTGAAACACATTCACAAAGTGCTGGAGAATCACCGCACCGCGGTGCGCAACATTCGTCGCGACATCAAGGAAGCCATCGACAAGCTGGAGAAGGATAAGAAAATCAGCCAGGACGAGCAGAAGCGTTCGCTGGAAGAATTGGAAAAAGTATCGCACGCAGAAACCCGGAAGATTGAGGACTTGAGCGCGGCCAAGGAAAAAGAAGTGATGGAAATTCGATAAAGCGTTTGCCGTGTACCGTTTGTCGTTCCGCGTTTTTGATACGTCTCATTTACAAACATGGCCAATGGATTATTCCGAGCTATCGTTGACTGTTTTCTTGACACGAAGGACGCAGAGTTGACAGAGGTCCGGAGGCACAGGAGTTAGTGGAGCGGTGCATTCACGGCCTTGCCAGAGTTGCAGTTGAGATCCTGACATCCCGAACTATGTTTGCTGGCATTAGGCAAACGACCAACGGCGAACAGCGAACAGGTGAAGAAGAAAAGTCCTCCGCCGCGGGAGGACTTGTTATTTTGTCGCGGTTGGATGCAGGGTGAAGAGTTGCGTCTGGTCGGATTGGACGGCGTGGAGAAAGGCGTTCCAGTCGGCGGCGCGTGCGGTGGGGATTTCGCGCAAGATGAAGTGGAGTTTGCGAGTCGCGTGAATGGTGTTTCCTTCAGTCGAATACTTGGAAGAAAAAGTTGCGTAGTCGCGTTCGACAGATGTGCCGACGGGCGCTTGAGCGGTCGTTCCTTCAGGAAGCTGCACGTTTGCATCGAGTTGGATATCCAGCGGTGTTCCCAGATCGATGAGCTTTTTCGATGAGCCGCTCGTGGACGCCGGCTCTGCTTCGGGAAGTCCTGGCAATGGGAGCAACGCGGGGACCCGAACAGACTTTTTCGACCAATCGACAAATTTCGGCTGCGAGATTTCGTATTCGACTTGAAATGGCTCATGCGTCGCGTACGGATCGGAAGCGGTCACATTCGTAATCTGCCCGCGAAAGCCATCTGAGATGGCGAGCAACTGCGCGACGTCTTTCCATTTTTCTTTCGGGGTCTGATGGAACGCAACACGAAGGAGCAACTCGTTGTCGCCCCGCATCGTGTATTTAACTTTGGCGGTCAGCTTTCCTTGTGGCTCCAGTGTGGCGTCCAAGTCTACGTTCTGAGTCGAAACGAACGGCAGGGCTTTGGGAATTTGGCCGATCATAGGGTCCGGCGGCAAGTCCACGGTTGGGCCGTAGTCCACACCAACGAACAACGCAGTACTCCCGCGGTAGGACGCGGGAAGTGCGCCGAAAGGCGCTACCTCTAGACTAGGATCGAGCCAGCGGTCGTCGCCAGCCTGAATCACTAGGTGGGTGAACGTGGCCGGACTTGCCAGTAGGGCGCCGAGGTTCTTGGATGGGCCGACTAACACTGCACCTGCAGTAAGGTTGGCGGCCTTAGCGAATGCTTCGAACAAGAAGAACTTGTCTTCTTGGGTGGCGTAACCTGAGGCAAGGATTTCTTCCAATGGGCGAATTCTAAACCCAGTTGCTCCTAGTGGTAGGTCAATGGTTTTGATTTTTTGAGAGATGAAGTTGTAGATGCGTTCGGTCTTGGCCAGGGGAGTGTTCGCTTGGACCGTAAGGTGGGCTGCCTTTCTGACGACCTCCTTGGGCAATTGATTCGGAAGCAAGAGGGATTGGAACAGCTCGTAAGAGAGGGAAGACCACGTGGAGTTCTTTCCGATTTCGATGTCTGGAATGTCGTCTAGGGCGGCGGTTGATCCTTTGGTCGGTTCCTCCCCTTGTGGATTTGAACTGCAGTTCCAACTATAGGAAATCTGAGCATTGCTTTCTTCGCCCGACTGTTTGATTGATGCGGTGGATGCAGACGGTTTCACCAGAAGTTGGACTTTGCCGTACTGGGCGGAAGGAAGGGTTTCCTGCGGCGGCGGTGATGGAACTATCTCTGCGGGTTTGGTCTGCGGCACTCGATGTTTTCCTGGCTTGGGGAGAAGCCGTAAAAGCGCTTGGTCTATTGTGGCAGAAGATGGGGAACACATGCCGCAACTTGGTTGCGGATAGAGGCGCCGTTCGAGCTGTTGCCTGACAGTTTCGTTCTTGACCACGATGAGTCCAGAAGTCGCGACAATCGAGGCGGGCAGAACGACTTGAAAGTGTTCTTCAGAGACGACGCCGGTGCGGTCGAAGGTGTGGTCGAGCCAGAAGTCGGGCGCGAGAGGATGGTGAGTTGTTGTGGTGATGACGCGGTATTCGAGGAGGTCGGCGGGCTCGAGGCCGAGGATGCGAACGGATTTGACGCGGACGTCGTGGTAGGCAGGGAAGTCCACGACGGCGGGATTGGGATTGTCGGTGATGGCGCTGGGGAGAATGTCGGCGATGCCGCCGCTCGCGTGGGTGATTCGAACCAGCGGTATTTCGACGGCCTGGAAGCTGCGGTTGAAATCGAAGTTGAGGCGGGCGAACTGGCGGACGCCTAGTTCATTGTTGATTCGAACGCGGGCGTGAACTTCCTTGCGCGAGTCACCGTTGGTTTCGAAGCGGTATTTGGTTTCGAGCAGCTCGATTTGCGCGGGGTTTTTTTCGGTGGGCACGGGAGTGGATTCTTTGGCGGGCGTTTCGGCTTGTTGGGTGGGTGCGGCGTGCGCGGAGATTGCCGTGGCAAGAAGAGCGAAGGCCAATGAACGGAGAGATCGTGAAAGGGGAGCGACGATCAAGGTCAGGGGGTCCTCGAGGAAAGTTTAGGTGCAGCGGGAATTAGGGTAAAGAAATGGTTTTGGTGAAGTTTCGGTAAGGCTCACAAGGACCGAAGAAAAATCCCGGAGTGGGAGCAGGGCTCCCACTGGAAGAATCTGGAGTGGCACTTAGGTTGAAAAAGCGGCAGCAGACCTGCCGCATTCCATAATAGTTAGTTACCGAGCTCCTACGAAGAAAGCAAGGCAGGTAGAAACCAAGAACCCGCGAGTGCGTCTGAGATAATGGTGGATGTGTGTCCGGGCTTGGCCCGGATAGGAGAAGGAATGAACAAGGCGAGTTTGGGGCTGGCGGTTGGGCGGGTGATGCTAGGAATATTCGGCGCGAGCGGAATAGCGCTGGCGGATGGGGTTCCGAAAGGTCCTGAGGATGATGGAACCAAGCCGGCGCTGACGCGCATTGCGGGCGAAGGAATGATGAACTCGCATGCGTTCGAGTTTTTGACTGAGTTGAGCGATGACATTGGGTCGCGGGTGACTGGTTCTCCGGCGGAGCGCAAGGCCGAACAGTGGGGCATGGCCAAGATGAAGGCCATCGGCCTCGAAAATGTGCACCTCGAGAAATACACGATCTGGAAGGGCTGGGCGCGCGGAACAGCCGACGCGCAACTGATTTCGCCAACGCCACACAAGCTGCACATTGATGCGATGGGCTGGACCGGCTCGACGGTTGCGGGCGGAGCGGAGGGCGACGTCGTTACCGTAAATATGTTCGACATCGACAACGAGGTCAAAATGGCTTCGCGGTTGAAAGGAAAGATTGTTTTGGTAGTGCAGCAAGGCCGGCCGAAGAAGGATTTCATGATGCTGTTCGCTTCGTTTGGCGACTTCTTGAACGCGGCGCATGACGCCGGTGCGATTGCGGTGATCGGCGGGCAGGGAGGCTCGAAATCCTCGGGCATGAACCTTACACACACCGGAATTCTGGGTTTCGACAATGATTATGCGATACCGGTGGTCTCAATGACTGCGGAAGATCAATCGCAACTAGAACGATTCTTCGTGCGGGGAATTACTCCGCGCATTCGAATCAACGTACAGAACACATTGACCAGCGGGCCAGTGGAAACCGCGAATGTGGTTGGAGAAATCCGCGGGCGGGAAAATCCGGAGCAGATTCTGGTGGTGGGCGGACATCTGGATTCGTGGGATCTGGCGGAGGGCACTACCGACAACGGATCGGGAATCGCGACGACGCTGGGCGCAGCCGATGCAATTCTACGTTCGGGACAGAAGCCTCGGCGCACTGTTCGTTTTGTGCTGTTCACCGGCGAAGAGCAGGGACTGGACGGATCGTTTGCGTACATAAAACAGCACGCCGCGGAAATACCGAATCATCTGGGCGATTTGATTCTGGATGAAGGCCAAGGACCGGTGACCGATTTCATGCTTGGTGGGCGCGACGATTTGATTCCGGCGTTTCAATCGTTTGTTGCATCGCTAGGAAATGTACGGCAGGTGAAAGTGAACGACAAGGTGGAGTCGGGCACGGACACGCTGCCGTTCTCGATTGCCGGACTGCCGGGCATCAACATGAATCAGGAGACGTCGGATTATAAGTACACCCACCACTCCGCGGCTGACGCATTGGAAGCGCAGAAGCCGGAAGTGCTGGCGCAGAACGCGATGCTCATGGCGCTGACGGCCTTCTGGATTGCTGACCGGCCGGACCGGTTGGCGACCCCGTGGCCAGCCGAGCGGACCGCCCGGATGCTGCGGGATCAGGGAGAGTACGGGGAGCTCAAGGCGTTTAATATCTGGCCGTTTGGGGACCTTGGAGCAGAGGCGGAGCGACCCGTAAAGCATTAATAAATATAGACTTATTGCTAGGCTACGGACCGAGTGGCGGCCAACTAAAGGCGCGCACGGCACCGAGCGGTCCGGTGTGAATGTGCCGTGCCCCTACGGGAAAAGGAAAGACGGAGCACAGGAGATGCCAAAACCTACGATGAACCAAGGTTTTCCTCAGCCCGTGTTCAAAGAGATTTGACACATCAACTTTTCTTCTCTATACTCTGTGTTTTGTCAGGGGTTTGTTTAC
>WNFM01182206.1_pt1 | contig 22888 bp, 13 predicted proteins | sample 5400271 | NCBI WGS metagenome assembly WNFM01 (sample SAMN13153352, study PRJNA577476) | soil metagenome | isolation source: 60 cm saprolite on Douglas fir-dominated hillslope | place: USA:California | collected 2013-09-17
CGGACAACACGTGGAACGTGGACGGTGTGAACATCACCGACATGGGCGCCACGGGCTCCTCCCCGCTGTACTTCGACTTCGACTCGTTCGAAGAGATGCAGATCACCACGGGCGGCTCCGACCCGCGCATCATGACCCCGGGCGTCCAGCTCAACATGGTCACCAAGCGCGGCACGAACGACTTCCGTGGCTCGAGCCGTTACTTCTACACCCCGGGCAGCTACCAGGACACTCCTACCGTCCCGAGCGAAGCCTCAACCTATCTCGCGCAGACGAACGCCATCAACTACGTTCGTGACTACGGCGCCGAGATCGGCGGACCGGTGTGGAAGGATCACCTCTGGTTGTGGCTGGCTGATTCCGAGAACAAGATCTCGAATCAGGCCGCATCGACCCTGACCAGCACAGGCGCATTCGACAACATCATCCTCCGCGACAAGAACGCCAAGTTGAACGGGCAGCTCACGGCCAGCAACAGCGCCGTCGGCTTCTACACGTTCGGCGACAAGGTGCGCAACGCACGCGGCCTGTCGGTGAACCGTCCGTTCCCCTCATCCTGGCGTCAGACCGGCCCGACGAAGGTCTACAAGATCGAAGACACGCAGATCTTCGGCTCGAGCCTGTACCTGACCGGCATGTGGTCCAAGATCGATGGTGGCTTCCATCTCGCCCCGAACGGCGGCAACAACAACGTCACGTTCAACCTGGCCACCACCGGCCAGTGGCAAGGCTCCTTCGAGGACTACCTCACGGTTCGTCCGCAGAAGCAGTACGGCATCGATGGTTCGAAGTTCTTCGACCTCGGCAGCATGAACCACGAGCTGAAGTTCGGCTTCGGCTACCGCAAGACGCCGGTTTCGTCGTCGAGCACGTGGCCGGGCAGCCAGGAAGGCTATTACATCCCGCGCAGCAGCGCCTATTGCGCGGCCCGCGGTGTGACCGCCGCCACCGGTTGCTACACGGTCGCCCTGACGCGCGCTCGTGTTGCCGCATACGACGAGAAGTACAACGACTTCTACGCCGGCGACACCATTCTCATGGGCAACCTGACCTTGCAGGCAGGCCTTCGCTGGGATTCGCAGAAGACATTGAATACGCCCTCGCTGGCTACGGGCAACCCGCTGATCTCCACCCCGCTCACCCTGCCCTCCATCAACGGCAATCCGGCGGTCAGTGAGTGCGGTCAGCCCTGCACCGCGTCTCTCCCGGACCTGACGTTCGGCGGGGACACGCGCGGCCTGAAGTGGAATTCGCTTGCTCCGCGCATCGGTCTCACGTATGCGCTCGGCGCCGACAAGAAGACCCTGCTTCGTGCCGGGTACAACCGCTACGTCAGCCAGGTCGGCTCGGCCGTTTCGGCTGCCAGCCCTCTCGGTTCCGTCTCGTATGCCTACGCCCTTGGCGTTGACGCCAACGGCGACGGCGTCGCTCAGCGCAATGAGCTCGCCAAGTGGCAGAAGTTCTATTACTACGATCCGAAGAACCCGACCTCGCTCGTCAGCACCACCCGTGTCAACTACGGCATGAAGACGCCCACCACCGATGAGTTCATCGTCGGCGCCGAGCGCGAGTTGATGTCGGACTTCTCGGTCGGTGCGAACTTCACCTACAGCAAGTACAACAACGTTCTGGCTTCCCGCGCAGAGAAGACTCAGGGCGGGAACGACTTCTACACCCGCGCGGACTTCGTCGCGGCTGGCTCGACGGGCGCCTTCACCTCGCCATACACGACCGCCGACGGCAAGTATTCGTTCACCATCCCGGGCGTGACCTACTACAACCTCGCACCCGGCGTCCCGACCCCGCAGTTCTTCGTCATCACGAACCGTCCCGGATACAGCCAGAAGTACGAAGGCCTCGAGCTGACCGCAACCAAGCGGCTCTCGCACAACTGGATGCTCCGCGGCAACATCAGCTTCAACGACTGGACTGAGAGCTGCAGCGCAGCCGCCGCTCCCGATCCAACCCCGGTCCTCGGCAACTGCCCGGGTGGCCAGGTCACCGAGCGTTCCGCCGGTTCGGGCGCGTTCGGCAACGTCTTCATCAGCTCCAAGTGGTCGTTCAACGTGACCGGCCTCTATCAGTTGCCGTGGGACTTCAACGTCGGCGCCAGCGTGACCGGACGTCAGGGCTATCCTGAGCCGTTCCGCATCACGCCGTCGAACCTCGTGGACCTCGCCATCAGCGACAACGTCGTCCTCGAGCCGGTTGGCAGCCGCCGGTTCGACAACGTCTACGAGATCGATCTCCGCGCCGCGAAGGACTTCCGGATCTTCAACCGCGTCGGAATCACCCTCTCGGCCGATCTCTTCAACGTCCCGAACAACCGCACGGTTCTTCAGCGCAACACCAGCTTCGATACGACCACCGCAGGCCGTATCACCGAGCTGCAGTCGCCTCGCGTCTGGCGTTTCGGCGCCAAGGTCAGCTTCTAGACCTTCGCTTCATCACAGCCGTTTGATTCAAGAGCCGCCGAGGGTAATATCCCTCGGCGGCTTGTTGTTTTTGTGAGCAGCCATAGGGGAATCCAGTCGGCAAACGACAACCAGGAGGCTTGTTTTGAAGAAGGCATCAGCTATCGCACTCGCGATTCTGTGTTCGGTGGCAACTCTGTTCGGCGCGGAAGACTGGCGCGGCACCAACCGCCTGTCCGGCGTCATCGTTGAGAAGGGAACGGGCAAAGCAGTTCCAAACGCAAAGGTCAAGTTGCGTATCCAGAAGGGCGACAAGGGCGGTCCGGACATTACCGCCGACGGCAGCGGCAGATGGGCGATGCTCGGAATGGCGGCCGGAGGATGGAACATCGACGTCTCGGCACCAGGCTATGAGACGCGCCAGGTAAGTGTGTCGATGGCCGAAAACCAACGCATCCCAAGCATGAAGATCGAGTTGGATCCGGCTGCTAGTGCGGCCACCACCGACACGTCGGGAGGCGCCGTCGAAGTTCCGAAGGAAGAGGTCAAGATCGGTGGGCAGACCGTTTCCAAGGACATCGCGGATGCTGTCGAGGCAGGGAACACCGCCCTCGGCGCAAAGAACTACAAGAACGCCATCACGAACTACGAGAAGGCTTCCGCCGCGTTGCCGGCGTTCACGCCGATCAAGTTCGCTCTCGCTCGCGCCTACTATGGCGACGGGCAGTTGAAGAAGGCCATCGCGGAGATGGACGACGTCGTGAAGACGGATCCGAACAACCCCCAGAGCTCGGCTCTGCTGGCGAGCATGCTGATGGAAGACGGCCAGATGGATCGCGCCAAGGAGATCATCGAGAAGCTTCCGGAGGGTGCGATCGACATCAATACCCTCCTGAATGCCGGCATCGCGTTGATGAACAAGAAGCAGCCCGCCGCCGCGGTGAGCTACTTCGCCAAGGCCATCGCCAAAGAGCCGCAGTCGCATCTGGGTTACTACTATCGTGGCCTGGCGTACATCCAGCAGAACAAGCCCAAAGAGGCCAAGCCCGATTTCCAGAAAGTCATCGAGCTCTCGCCGGACAGCCCCGAGGCGAAGGACTCCAGGGAGTATCTGAAGTCGATCAAGTAAGGTTTTGAAGTGGTTGGTGGTTAAGTTGGTTAAGTTGGGGTCACATCTGGAAACTTAACTTAACGGCGCCCGTCGAGAATTCAAATCCAGCGCGACCTGCCGTTAAGTTAAGTTTCCAGATGTGACCCCAACTTAACCACTAAATCTGCGAGAATCGCCGCCCCGTGGCGAGACGAAAAGAGCCCCGCCTGCCTGTAGCGACACCGCCGCGACGCTCTCCCTTCAGGTGGGGGCTGCTGGTCATCGTCGCTCTCGCCTTCGCGATCCGCGTCGTCGTGGCGCTCCAGATCGGCGCGATGCCGCTGAGCCGGACTCCCCAGTACGACTCGCTGGAGTATCTGGGCTGGGCGAAACACCTCGTGACGCAGGATTTGACCTGGCCTGCGATGCCGCCGCACGGACCCGGGTACCCATTCTTCCTCGCCGGTCTACTGGTGTTGACCGGCAGTTCCCTGACTGCTGTACGCATCATTCAGGCGCTGGCGGGCGCTCTTACCTGTCTGTTCGCCGCACGAGCCGCGACGCGGTGGTTCGGCAAACGAGCGGGCCTCGCCACGGGTGCGCTTCTTGCGGTTTACGCCCCGCTGATCTGGATCGACGTCTCCATCTTCTGCGAGGGGTTACTCCTCACGCTGCTGGCGGCAGCACTGTGGTGTCTCTCGACAGAGCGCCATCCGCTGCTTCTCGGTCTGCTCCTCGGCGCAGCGGCTCTCACCCGGCCGACGGCACTCGTCTTCGTGCCCCTTTTCGTGATCGCCGGCGCCAGAACCTGGCGCATGCGCGTGGGGATGGTTGCGATCGTTTGTGCGGTCATCGCGCCGGTGACTATCGCAAATGCGCGCGCGTCGCATGCGTTCATTCCGATTCAAGCGTTCGGCGGGATGAACTTCTACCTTGGCAACTCGCCGTTGCGCGACGGGCTGCCTTCCGCACGCCCGGGCGGTGACTGGGACAGGATTAACCCCGAGGCGGCGAGGGAGGGGGCACTGGGACCGCTCGAGGAGGACCGGTATTTCACGCGGAAGACCTGGAGCGAAATTCGGCCGCATCCCGCAGAGTGGGCGAAACTGGTTCTAGGCAAGAGCGTCCGCACGCTGCAGAACGACGAGATTCGCGACACTCATAGCTTTTACTTTTTCGCGGGCGCAGTGCCGCTGCTTCGCTACCTGCCGGGATTCACAATCCTCTTCGCGCTTGGTGCCATGGGCGCAGTTGCGGCGCGTCGCGAGAGGCGGACGTTGCTCATCCTTCTCACGTATGTCGTCCTCTCCGTCGCCAGTTGTGCACTGCTGGTGGTAGCTGCCCGCTACCGCCTGCCGATCGTGATTGGCCTCGCGGTGTTTGGCGGGTTGGCGGTGGAGCGTCTGATTGCGCTGGCGAAGACGCCGCCGCGACGCGAACTTGCCATTCTCGTTGCCGTTGGAGTGGTCGCCGGCGCGTTCACGCGGCTCTGGCCACATCCACCCTCGCACAACATCTCTGAGGAGCTGGCGCTGAGCGCGCAATCGTTAGTGAAAGAGGGAAATTTCGAGGAGGCGGAACGTTACGGCCGGCAGGCCGTGGAGTCCGACCGCGCGAACCCGCTGGCGTGGAACGCGCTCGGCCTGGCGCTGAAGAGCAGGAGTGACCGAAGCGGCGCCGGGGCGGCGTTTGCACACGCATTGGCACTCAACGACGACTATCAGCGTGCCCACGTGAACGCTGGCGCTCTCGCCGGCGACGAGCACGACCTCGCCCGCGCCGAGACAGAGTACGCGCGTGCCACGGCCATCGATCCCCACGATCCGCTCGCGGTGCAGGCCCTGGCCGGAATCGAGATCGACCGCGGGGATCTGGAGAGCGCTCGGCGAGCCTACGCGCGGCTCGTGCTGCTACAGCCGCGCAATGTGACGGCGCTGCTGCAACTGGCCCGAATCGAGGGTGCCTGCCAGCGTCCGGCCGAGGGTCTCGCGCACGTGCAGCAGGCGCTGGTACTGGAGGATGCGGGCGGCGACGACTGGCTGCTTGCTGCTACGCTGGCTGCGCAAGCCAGGCGCTTTGACGTCGCCGAGGAGGCGATGACCCACGCTCAATCGTTACTGGGATCGACCGACCAGGTGCTCTTCACTGCGGCAGTTCTGCGTTATCAGGAAGGCCGCCTCGATGACGCCGCGCAGTACCTCGATCAGGTGCACACGCGGAACGCCGAGGTTCTCGGTCTTCGCGCTGCCGTGGACGCCGCTCGGCATCGTTGAGACGCACCGTCACTTCGCTCGGCGCACCTCATTGGAGGCGCACCGGTAGCCGCCGTTGAGGATGATGCTGCGCGTGAGTGGGGGAAAGAGGGTGAGTTTGTATCCTGCTCCCTGGAATGCGGTGAGTGCGAGGGTGTCGCCGGAGGCAAGGCCGGAGGCGAATCCCTCAGCACGCTTTTCGTCGCGGTGCTCCAGCACGACGTTGTTCCATGTCACCAGGAAGTAAGGTGTGGCTGGCCGCGCCTCGCGCTGCTCGATCGCCGAGGCTGGAACCATGATGAGCGGCAGCCGGCGGACATTCACCCCAGTCGCCGTCAGATCTCGCGCGCAGCGATCCAGGAAGCGCTGGAGGCCGGCCGCCGTGGGGGAGGACTGGAACCGTCCGATGGCCTCGCGGGCGCCGCTGCTGAGGCCATAGGTCTGCTCCAGGTGGCGAAGGTCCTCGGGTGAAGCATCTCTCGTGAGCCGCGTGCCCAGGGTCAGATCGCCGACAAGCGCCAGAGGATCGCCGTTTCCTGCCCCTCCCCGTTGGGGCAGCAACGTGATGATGGAATCGAGATCAAATCCCGCACCTCCGCCGAGAGTTGCCATCTGCGCGGCCTGCGCGGCCAACGGCTGCTTATCGGGCAGGTCGTGTACGAAGCGCACAGGGCGTCCGTAGAGAGCGGACAACTCGCTCGTTGCGCGGCGGACGGCACCGACGTACTTCCGGATACCCGCCTCGGAGCCGAACTCCTCGCTCGGGACGTGATCGAGGCCGAGGATTTGTCGGGCCCGAATCTCGACGCTGTGAATTGAGATCCACGCCGTGCTGGGTGTGAGCAGTACCTGCCCGTTGTGGAACGACGTTCCTCCCGTCGCCCATCTCGGCTTCCAATGTTCGTCGAGAGAACGAGGCAGGGCATCGAGCAGAACGCGGACCATGTTCGCGTCTTCCTCGCGCCCGGGCTGGAGGTTGGGTCGATTGACGAAGACCACGTTACCGTCAGCGGTGCGCGCCACGGCGAAGGGATCGCGCGGCCAAAGGGTGAGCGGGCGCGAGAAGTTGTTCGCGAAGTCGATCTGCAACCGCTGCAGATCGCCGGACAATGCGCTGCGCATCGCGTCATCGCCGATGACGACGATCTGCCGGGCCGGCGCTGCTGCGCGAACCGCTGCCAGGAAACGCTTCGCCTCGGCGGGTTCGGCGAACTGCGAGTTGATCGAGTAGATGGACGCTTCGATGGGCTCTGTCCCACCGGTGGTGATTCTCGCGTGAACTGAGGCCAGGTCGACGAAGCGCTCGCGGCTGGACCGTTTCACCATACCGGCGGAGGTGGCCAGGGCCTCGGCCGCATCGAAGCGGACCGGCGCCTCCCGATTCAGCTCATTGAGGGCCGCCCGCCGGAGGGACTCCGGCAACGAGGGGCTCAACGACTGTGGGAGGATCGAGTCGACAACCTGGCGGAAGGCATCGTCTTCGCCATAACGGAACGGGTCGAGCACCTGGAAGACCAGCAGCAGACGGACGTCATCGGCAGAGAAGTCGCGCCGGATGCGGGTTGCATGCACGTGCACCAACTCGGTCGTATACCGTTTGACCGCATTCTGGAGCGCAGTGTCGCGCGACATCAACGCCGTGCCCAGGTTGCGGAAGACCGCCGGGAGTGCGTCGGCATTCGCCGTCACGATCGTATCGAGTTGTGACGGCGGTACTCGGGAGATGAGCTCGCGCGCAAACGGCTCCGCGGTTGCTGGCAAAGGCCAGCCGTTTGGGGGGAGTGGCGGGATGGCAGGCATGCCAGCGGACTGGGAGTGAAGAGGCCCGGTCAGGAGACAAACCGCCGCGAGCACCACGAAGGTGCGACCGATACGCGCCACGGCCGTCGTGAACCGGAGCCTTGCAAGCGCGAATTCCGGATGGGAATGAAATCCCAGGTGCTCCGTTTTGAGCGTCGGAACCATGCGTCCCCGACTTCACGTCCTCGCGCTCGCCGGCCTTGCCCTTGTCGCGGCCTCCTGCGCGCGTCAGGGGGCTGTCGATCCTAAGGCTCCGATCATCATCATCTCGATCGACACCCTCCGGTCGGACCACCTCCCGGCATATGGTTACTCAGGCGTTGCCACGCCGGCGATCGATGCGTTCCGGAACGACTCCATCCTCTTCGAGCGCGCCTACTCGCATTGCCCGCTCACGCTGGTCTCACACGCCAGTCTCTTCACCGGCGTCCTTCCGGCGGAGCACGGCATCCGGGACAACCTCGGCTACGATCTGAATCCGAAGACGCACACGCTCGCAGAGCTCCTGAAGTCGAACGGCTATGCCACTGGTGGTGCGGTCTCGGCGCTCGTGTTGCGAGGCGAAACAGGCATCCGGCGCGGGTTCGATTTCTGGGACGATGCCATCGATCTGGACCCCAACGCGCTCAGTATCGGCCGGGCCCAACGCGGCGGCGAGGAAACCCGAGCCATCGCCGAAAAGTGGATTGGCGAGCACAAGTCAGGGCCGTTTCTCTTCTTCTTTCACATCTACGAGCCGCACACTCCCTACGAGCCTCCCGAGCCGTTCAAGTCGAAGTACGGCGACACGTATGACGGCGAGATCGCCAAGGCGGACGACATCGTCGGCAAATTCCTGGCCTACTTGCGGGAAGAGGGGATCTACGACCGGGCCACGATCCTGCTCATGTCCGACCACGGTGAAGGCCTGGGGGACCATGGTGAAGACGAACACGGCATCTTTCTCTATCGCGAGACCCTGCAGGTCCCGCTCATCCTCAAGCTTCCCCATTCCGCCCTGAAGAAAACGAGCGTGAGCGCGCCGGTGCAGCTCATCGATGTCTACCCGACCATCGCCACTGCGTTTGGCGCGACGGGAAGCGAGGGGCGATCGCTCCTTGACGTGGCAAACGGCAAGGTCTCCGCACAGCGTGACATCTACTCGGAGACCTATTACCCGCGACAGCACTTCGGCTGGAGCGATCTGCACTCGATCATCGCAGGCCGCGATCATTTCATTCAGGCTCCGACGCCGGAACTGTACGACGTCGTCGCCGATCCTGCCGAGAAGAAGAACACTCTTCAAGAGAACCGCCGGTCGTACGTCGCATTGCGGGAGCGTATCCAGCCATTCATTCACGCGGCAGCCGCTCCCGCCACGGTGGACGAGGAGCAGAAGAAGCAGCTCGAAGCCCTCGGTTATCTCGGGTCCACGGTGTCTACCGCCAGTGACAAGGCACTTCCTGATCCCAAAGCGAACATCCAAAAGGCGAACCTCATCGGCAAGACCTTCCTGGCGTTCAAGAATCAGCACTACGACGAGGTCGTGAAGCTCACGACTGAGTTGCTGAACGACAACCCGTACATGCTGGATCTACCGCCGCAAAGGCGGGCATGCGGGTGTCACCCGGGAACATCAGCCTCGCCGTGTCCGTGGCAAGTGACTCACTCCAGATTGGTCGCCTCGATGAGGCGGAGTCCCATGCGAAGCTGGCGTTGAAGGCGACGCCGACCGAAGCGCACCGCATCCTGGCGGAGATCGCCATCGGACGAAAAGACTGGGCGGGGGCGCGCCGGGAGGCCGCAGCAGCCGGGGGCGAAAAGCGCGATCGTCCACTGTCACAGATGCTGCTCGGCCGCGTGGCCCTTGGCGAGGGGAAGGTCGAAGAAGCCCTGAAGGATTTCGACTCTGCCAACAACACCCTCCAGGCCGGTCACCGTCAACCACTGCCGAAGCTCAGTTACTACCGCGGCGATGCGCTGGCCCGTCAGGGGCGGGGAGATGAGGCCGAGGCGGCCTTTCTCACGGAGATCAAGCTCTATCCGACGGACCCACAGCCGTACAAGAACCTCATCCTCCTCTACGCGACCGAGGGCAAGAACCAGGATACGAGTCTGATCTTCTCTCTCGAGAAGGAGGCGCCTACGCCTCCCTCCTACATTGCCATTGCCGAGACCCTGAAGATCATCGGCGACCGCAACGGCTCGCGATTCTGGGCTGCGCGCGGTCTCTCCCATTTCCCCGCTGATTCAAAGCTGCAGACGCTGATCCGTGGCTGACCGCCGATGATGAAGCGCACCTTGCTCGTTGCCGCACTCCTCGCTGTGCTCGCCTCGTGCAAGGGCGGCCACGAGGCTCCTGGGTCCAAATTCGCGGGTGGGAAGCCCGACATCATCCTCGTCACCATCGACACCCTGCGCGCCGACTCCGTCGGGTTTGCGGGCAATACGAGAGTGAAGACGCCGTTCCTCGATCGCATGGCGGGGGAGGGCATCGTCTTCACCAATGCCCACGCCCACAACGTCGTCACACTGGCATCGCATACGAACATCCTCACCGGCCTCTACCCGTTTCAGCATGGCGTGCGCGACAACGAAGGGTTCAAGCTCGACCCGAAGATTCCCACAGTGGCGACGATGCTCAAGGGGAACGGCTACACGACCGGCGCGTTTGTGGGCGCCTTTCCGCTCGATTCCCGGTTTGGCCTCAGTCATGGGTTCGACGTCTACGACGACAACTACGGCAAGGGAATGGGCTCGATGGATTTCGTGATCCAGGAGCGCCCGGCCGGCGCCGTTTGCGACGCGGCCACGAAATGGTGGAACGCCAATGAGGGAAAGAAGCGATTCCTCTGGATTCACGTATACGACCCTCATGCTCCGTACCGGCCTCCCGAGCCGTTCCTCACGCAGTACGCCTCAGACCCATACCTCGGCGAGATCGCCTACGTCGATGACGCGCTGGGTAAGGCCCTCGGTCCGATTCTGTCCGCGAACCCGAACACGTTGCTGATCGTCACTGCCGATCACGGCGAGGCGCGAGGCGACCACGGCGAGCTGACACACGGCCTGTTTGCATACGAGTCGACCCTCAGGATCCCTCTCGTGGTGCGCGAGCCGGGCCAGCCTCTGCATCGGATCGAGAGCGGCTACGTGCGTCACATCGACATCGTCCCGACCATCCTCGAGCACGCAGGCGTGGCAAAGCCGGCCGCCCTGCTCGGAACAGCGCTCGATGAGAAAGTCGGTTCCCGCGACTCGTACTTCGAATCGCTCTCGGCCACCCTCAACCGCGGCTGGGCGCCCCTCACCGGTGTCATCCACAAGGGGGAGAAGTACGTCGACCTCCCGATCGCGGAGCTCTACGATCTGCCCCGTGATCCCGCTGAGAAGAGCAACCTGCGCGATGAGCGCCGGCGGGATGTGATCGAGGCGCGCGGTCTGCTCTCGGCCATGCAACCGGAGATCAAGGCCGCCAAGGGCACGGTCTCCGCCGAGGAGGAGAAGAACTTCACCGGACTCGGCTACATCAATGGCTCGTCGGCGCAGAAGAAGAGCTACACAACGGCGGACGATCCGAAGAACCTCGTGGGGCTCGACAGCAAGATGCACGACATCGTGGAGGCCTACGAGAAGCACGATCTCGACCGTGCGCTCAAGCTGGCACGCGAGCTCGTGGCGGAGCGCCCTGGCATGTCTGCGGGCCGTCAGCTGCTGGCGTTCGTGCTTCAACAGCGCGAGAACATCGGCGACGCCATCACCAACCTCAAGGCCGCCGTCGACACGGGGCAGGAGACTGAGGAGATTCGCGTGCAGCTTGGGTTGCTCCTCACCGAGCAGGGGAAGCTGGACGAGGCGGTCAAGGTGCTCGCGCCGCTGGCCAAGGGCTCGAACCCCGACGCCCTGAATGCATACGGCATCGCCCTTGCCGACCTTGGAAAGCTCGATGAGGCCACGCAGCAGTTTCAACGCGTCCTGCAGGGGGATCCGGTCAACGCGCCGGCGTACCAGAATCTGGGCATCGTCGCCGTGCGCCGCGACGATCTGCCGGGCGCTATGGCCAGCCTCACCCGCGCGCTCGACCTGAATCCCCGTCTCCCGCTCGCGCTCAACACGCTCGGGGTGGTCTACGCGCGGCAGAGCGACTTTCCGCATGCCGTGGAGATGTGGAACCGCGCCGTCGACGTCGATCCGCGGCAGTACGACGCGCTGTTCAACATCGGCCTGGTCGAAGGCCGCGCCGGACACGTCGCCGAGGCGAAGGCCGCCCTGACCCGCTTCGTCGAAACCGCACCGAAAGAGCGCTACGGCAGCGACATCGCCACGGCCCGGCAGGCGCTGGCTTCGCTGCACTGAGGATTCAGTGTCATCCTGAGCCGTTGCACAGCGCGTGCGCTGAACCCGAGAGAAGAAACAAAAGTGCAGAGAGTCGCAGGGCGAAAGGGGCGGCCCGACGCCGGAGGCGTCAAAGAGGGTAGCCGGTGGCAAGCGCCGCAGGCGCGCCGCCACCGGGCCAGAGTTGCCCTAGCCCGCATTTTTCACACCCTCTCGTTGCGAGGACGCAGAGTGTGGCTCGGATGCAAGGCGCGCGAAGTGAGGCCGACGAAGGCGTAGTAGAACCTACGTCGAGGAGGCCGCGCAATCTGCGTCCGCAGCAGAGAGGGTGTGAGAAATGCGGGCTAGTTCCGACCCCGGCAGGGGTCGCAGACCGATTCACACAAGCCGTGGCGTCTCTGCGACCCCCTCCGGGGTCGATTCCTTTTGCACCTTGTACCGGTGGTTTCGCGCTTCGCGCTTCACCACCGGCTACCGTCTGTGACGCCTCCGGCGTCGTGCGGTTGGTCCGAGATCGACATCCGGAAACCCGCATAAACACTGGGAGTTTCTTGGAAGCCGCGGAACGGCGACCGAGGGCGCCGATGGGAAGCGGTGATGAACCTCGTCCACGAGGCGGATCGGTGGTCTCGGTGGTCCTCCCGTGGACGACGTTTCTTGAGAGCCGGTTCATTAGCCGCGACGGGCGTACTCGGATCGTGACTCACGTTGGCCGAACGTGGGCTACGTTGGCAGGAGTCTGCGCCACGTAGCAGCGAGTCTGGTTTACGTAGCCGGGAGTGTATCGTCCCCTTCGCGAAGTGTGAGCGCGCGTTGCCCTCTACCTGAATTGGGTGGCGGGGAACGTGGGTTACGTCCACGGGAGTCTAACTCCGCGTAGGGTGCACGTGAGTTCCAGTCGTGCGAACGTAGAATTACACTCCGTGAACGTGAAATTACACTCCGTGAACGTGAATTACGTCGCTCACCGTGGGAAATCGACTCAGGTGTACTCGAAAGTGGACACCTCAGACCGAGACTTCGACTCTCGCGTACGTGATTTGCACTCCGAGGAACGTAAATCAGGCTCAGGAGAGTCGAAAACAGACACCAACCTACGTAAAACCGCGTTCCCGCCTACGCGGCTCATACCTCCGACAACGTAAATTACACTCCACCCACGTAAATTAGACTCGGAGAGGTGACGAGTGTGTTCTGGAGTGGACGATGTGGTCTCAAAAGTGGACACTCACGTTCCCGGAACCTGAAATCACGTAGCCGGAACGTGAAATCACGTAGCGGGAACGCGAATCGCGTTAGCCGGAGAGAGTTCGAGGCAGGACGGGGGTAGGGAAACCTCGGTTCCAGTCACACCTCTAACGGAACCTCTGTACAAGTCACGGCCCCTCACCCGGCGCTTCGCGCCACCCTCTCCCGGTGGGAGAGGGATGGGGTCGCGAGAGCCTTCTCCCTGTGGGAGAAGGTGCCCGAAGGGCGGATGAGGGGCGGTACGTACCTTCTCTCGTGATGTTCATGACTTGTGCAGAGGTTCTCTAACGGAAGGACTGATGACCGAGCCCACATCACCGCTCGACTCGACACAGCAGCCGGCCGAAGGCCCCTGCCCGGCTGACGGAGTGCATGTGCAAGGCTGTTACCCCGAGCAGGAGCTGGCCTTCGAGGAGCTCTATCTCCAGCTTGCGCCGTTGCTGCGCGTCCTGGCCCACCGCCGGTTCCGCGTGCCGCGGGAGGACGTCGGGGCGCTGGTGAACGACGTCTTCATCAACTATCTGCGCGATCCGGCGCAGGTTCGCCACGCGCGGCAGTATCTGGTGGGGGCAACGTGCAACGCCTCGCGCGCGTACTGGCGCCGGCAGGCGGCTTACAACGGGCGGTTCGCTCCATTCGACGCCCCCCACGCCGCGGAGGACCCGACGTTCGAGAGCCTGGCCGTCACGCTGGCGGTCGGAACGATGCTGACGCAGCTCGGAACCAACTGTCGCGATGTGCTGCGCCGTGCCTATGTTGACGACCAGCCTGCTGCGGCGATCGCCGAGGAGCTTGATACGACTGCCGGCGCCATCCGGGTACGTCTGCACAAGTGCCGGAAGCGGGCACAGAAGATCTTCTGCTCGATCACGAGGCCGCCCAAACCAAATGCACCCTGACGACGAGACCCTCTTCGAGTATGCCGACGATCCGGCGCGCGTGGCGAACGCGGACGAGATTACCGGGCATCTGAGCCACTGCCCGGAGTGCACGGCACTCGTCGAGAGCGCCCGGCAGCTCGAGGCCCTGCTCTCCGATCGCGGAGTCTGGGAGTACGCCGAGGAGCGCGATGCGACGTCGGACGTCCCGGAGGAGTTGCTCGACGTCCTGCGCACGACGGTCGCCGAGGATCGGGAGGCGAAGGCGTTGTTAGACCCCCTCCTCAGCAATCCCTTCGCGTTCATCTGGACGGATCTCGCCTCGAAGCCGCGCTTTCGGACGGCAGGGGTCGTCCGGCGCCTTTGCGAGGAAGTCCTGAGCGCCGTTGAAGTCGACCCCCCGCACGCGCGCGACCTCGCCGACGCGGCCATGCTCGTGGTCGAGAGCCTCGACGCTTCGCGTTATGCGAACGACGAGCTGACCACTCTTCGCGGCCAGGTCTGGCGCGCGCGTGCCACCGCGCTTCGCAGGCTGGGTGACCTAACCGGCGCGCTGGAGTCACTGGAGCGGGCGAAGCGCGAGTTGTCCAACCTCTATGCACGGCCCATGGCCTTCGCCGACATCGCGTATGTGCGCGCCGACGTCCTCTCCGCGCTTGGCCGCCTCGCGGAGGCGGCCGACGAGATCCAGTTGGCGAGTGACGCGTTTGCCTCGCAGGGCAGGACGAAGAGGTACCTTGAATCGCGCCTGCTAGGTGGCGTGATCGCCATTCGTCGGTGTGACTACGCCGAGGCGCGCGATGTCCTCCTTCCGCTGCTTGACCAGGCTGAAGCCGACGGCGATCTGGCGATCGTTGCTCGAGTCGCGCACAACTTAGGGGCAATGTACGTGGAGTTAGGCGATACGGCCTTCGCCAGCAAGTATCTCGTGACCGCGATATCTGGGTGGCAGGCTCTTAACAAACCGACGGAGGCCGCGCGAGCGCAGTGGCTCATCGGCAAGCTAGTGGTCTCTGGCGGCGGCTACGCCGAAGGAGCGGAACGCCTCGCCGCAGTCCAGAGCCTCTTCGAGAAGTTCGAGATGGCCGATGATGCAGCCCTGGTCAGGCTGCAGCGCGTCGAGGCACTTCTCCTCGCCAAGCAGACGAAGGAGGCCCGGACACTGTGCCGGGGGCTCGTCGAGGAGTTGATGGACCTTGGGATCAAGCGTGCGGCCTACACGGCCCTTGCGTATGTCCAGGAGCTCGCTGCGTCTGACAGCCTGAGCGTGCAGGCTGTTCGAACAGCTGGTGAGTTCCTTCGCCGTCTTCAGGACAACCCTGCCCTGGTATTTGCTCCCTTTCCGCACAAGGCCCGGCCCGAAGGCTAACGAAAGGCCTCCGGGAATCACTCTCTTAGGGTAAGGGCGCGCCCTCCACTCGAAGTCATCCCATCGCGGATGAAGGAGGGTTCATGCGAAGTGTGTCCAAACTCCTGCGAGGAGTCGCTCCTGCGTTGCTCCTGGCGGCGCTCCTCAGCCAGTCGGCTTATGCGGCTAGCGTCGAAGGACCTGCGGGACAACGCGGGATCTGGCAGAGCCTGAAACATTTCATCATCCAAGCGCTTGACGAGCTTAGCGTCCCACCGGGTTGAAGCCGCCAATCGACAGCATCCAAGGTGGGTGAACATCTCACCCATCACGGGATCTGTTGTGTGAACACCCCTGCAAAGGGGGTTGGGAAAGTCTTCGCCTCAGGACCGAGATACGAAAACGATCGTGCCGCGACAGCGTCACGTGGAGCAGAGTCTCGACGAAGGGCATACGCGGCAGGCGTCGAAGTCCCGGAGGGACCCCGCGGCATGTGGCAACGCCTGAAGCACCCTCGTGACCCACGCGACGTTCCCAAGGTGAGCCGCTTCGGCCCACCCGGAAGGAGGTGTCGATGCAGCGGCTCGAACCTCCTCCCAGAATGTGAAGGTGCAGATGGCTGGCCGAAGTCCGCTGCGGCGCCGAGTTAGACGCCGCGCACCCTGCGAACTTTACCGGTAAAAGCCAGCCGAAGGATCATGACGACCACAAATAGAAAGGCCAGCGCAACTCCTTGAATGGCGCAAACCACCGGGTCCCAGTCTGACACGGCGGCGATCTCCAGCCGAGGTGCGAACACCGCCGCACTCGGCGTGGCTCGGATGGTTCTGATGACTACTGTGTTGACATGGTACGGATACGGCCGAAAGAACTTCGCGCCGCCGCAGTCGAAGAGAAGTTCGTCCCGTGATGTGTTGCACTCACGATAGCCGCTGCAGAGGGACCTTGAAAGCTCGCCATTCAGTCGGGGAAGCTGTCTCCCTTTACCGAAGATAGTTATGTCAACAACCGGCGGATGATCAAACCAGATCTCGAAACGAGGATCGCCTGCGATTCTGACGTTTTCCCGCCCGACGGGATCGTGGAGCCTCAGGCGAAGCATGTACGTCTGCCGGTGACGAAAACGCCAAGGGTGAAACACTGTTGTTGCGCCAGCACGTCCTAAATCCACTGGCACGCGAAGTGGTGTGGCCGTCATGACCGACTGCGTCACCCACCATCCGTTGTAGAGAAGTCCGATGACAAGCCATATCGACAAGTCGATTGGCAACGCAGAGGCCCGATAGGCGATGTACCCGGCGGCTGCAAAGACGAGCAAAAGAACGACGACATGAAGGCTAGTGCAAGGAACCGCAAGCATCACGAGGAGAGACGGCGCCAATAGGACCGCTACCGTGATTGCGCCGTAACTGAAAGGTCGGGACAGCTCTCTCATCGCTCGGCCTAACTACTCACTAAGTTGAATTGGGCTGCAACAGCCTAACACGCCCTCCGTTCGCCACCTCACCCGCCAGCCACGCGATGTTGCCAACGCCTCTTTGCTCGACGAAATGCACGTCCCTCCGGGCTGACGGACAGCGGATCATCGGCGCTCATGGTGGGTGAACATCTCACCCATCACTGGATCTGTTGTGTGAACACCCCCGCAACGGGGGTAGGGAAAGTCTTCGCCTCAGCACTCCCTCAGCGGTGAAGCCGGTTAGAGGACGCGGATCTCAGGCGATTCGCGCGCATCTGCCGGCCCGCCTACGGGGGTGCAGGTGAAGCACGCAACGCCGTCAAAGGGTCGTAGCACGCGGCACGTCCGGCTCCAACGGATCGAGCGGGCGGTCGACCGCTACCTCGCGGATTGCTACCGAAAACGGTCCGCCGCCAGGGTCAAGGAGCTCGCCATCTACCTGCGGGTGAGCCGGCCGTACCTGAGCCGAGCCGTCAGAGACGTCTCGGAGCTGGCCCTGCGGGCGTTCATGCGACGCAAGCAGGCCATTTACGCCGAGGCGCTCCTCCGTTTCACCCACCTGCCCGTTCACGAGATTGCGTCGCGGAGCGCCTTCGGCGACGTGAAGACCTTCTACCGTGCGTTCATGGAGCACTACGGAACGCGTCCAGGCGCCTACCGGAAGGGGTTACCAAATACCCATGGATCGAAGAGCGGCCGGACTGTATCTTCCACGTCGCGACTACGGAAGGATGGTAAGACGTCTTGAGCGACACACGCACCCACATGGAAGGAACCTTCGCGGCTCATCACGCGTCCTGGCACAAATCGTTGCCAGGCATTTCCCTCGGCGACCGCATCGCCGACAAGCTGTGTGATGCCCTCTTTCTGCTGGACGAGGTGCTGGAGATGACGGCAGGGGAGGACAGTATCCGCATCGACGCCATCGCCGGGCCGCCCATTGAGCGCGCCCGGGAGGAAGTCAATCGGGTCATGAAGCAACTCACCAATTGAGGCCAATTGAGGCTGTGAAATGAGAATGGGTTCGGTTAGAGAACCGTCGCGACCGAGCGGGAACTTGGATTCATGCTGGCGCACCTGCGATCTCTCTCTCCTCAACGCGCCACATCGGAGGCCCCGCTGTCTCGTGCTCGAGCGTTAGGCGGCCTCTCACGCGGCCTCTCTGACCGAACCCAGATTGTCCCTGGCCCCAATTTCAATCCGAAGGAGAGCGGAGTAAATAGATGTTGACCGATGTCCGGAAGGCCTCTATGATGCCGCGCTTCCCGCAGTTACCGTCCATTCAATCTACAACCCTGCATCGCCCGGCAGAGGAGTACACGTTGTCTCTTTTCCACCGATCCTCTGTCCTGAGGGCATTGCTCGCCGCGACCGTCCTCGCGACGGCGTTCTCGCTCCCGGCCAGCGTAACGGTCTACGGCCCGAAGACGTTCAGCATCTCGTCCGGCCGGCAGGCTGCGACGACGGACGCCTTCACGCTTCCGAGCGCCTGCCAGACAAACGCCGTCTATACGCTGAGCATCACGAACGGGCAGGCGGATGGCAGCGCCCGCGTCAGTAGCGGCAAGATCACGATCAACGGAGCCGCTGTTGTCGGGCCGAGCGATTTCAATCAAGGGGTCGCGACGATCACGTTGCCGGTCGCGCCGTCGACCGGGACGAACACGCTCACGGTGGACCTCACGGGCGGCCCGAGTGACGGTCGCATCGCGCTCTCGATCCTGCGCCATATCGACGTGCGGCAGGACCTCTTTGCCAAACAGTACACGGCAACGTCTGCGAAGACTTCCGTCGATGAGCACTTCGCCGCATCGACCCTGACGGACGCCTTTTCGATCGTTGTGCAGAGCGGCGACCCGTCTGGTGCAGCGCAGATCAAAAGCGCGGCCGTCACCCTCAATGGCACCGCGGTGATCGGTACAGCAGACTGGAAGGCCGGCGTGACGTCGGTCGAGAAGCCGGTCACCCTGGCCGCTGCGAACGCGCTGCACATCGACGCCGACGGCACCGGGCAGTTCTCGGTTCATGTGGTGCGCCACGTCGTAGACACGACCGGACCGGTCGTGACGGCGAGCGCTCCCTCAGGCAGCCGGGCCGGCGGCTCGACCTTCACGCTGTCCGGGAGGGTGGACGACCTCTCCGGCATTGCCGCTCTAACCGTGAGCGGCGGCACTGTAACGGTCGCGGGTGACGGGACCTTCTCGACGTCGGTGCCCCTCCAGGCGGGCCCAAATACGATCAGGATTGTCGCCACCGATTGCGAAGGGAACACCAGCGGTCAGGACTATCTCGTTTACTACGACACGCAGCCGCCCCAGGTCTCGATTACTTCGCCCGCCGAGGGCAAGATCCTCCTCGCCAACAGCGTGACGGTTACCGGAACGGCCACCGACAACGTCGCAGTGGCATCGGTGACCGTGAACGGCACGGCGGCGGCCTTGAGCGGAGATGCGTACAGCGCGTCCATCACGCTGCCACCTGACACCTCCGGATTCAACGAAGGCCCGCGGCAGATTGTCGTGCTCGCGACGGACACCTCCGGCAACCAAACCAAGGTGACGCGGAACGTCATCGTCGATCTCACGCCGCCCATCATCCGCGCCTCGGCGCCTTCCGGGTGGTCGAATGCGCCGGTGACGGTGCAGTTCGTCTGCATCGACGCCGCTAGTGGCATCGCCACGTGCTCACCGTCCGTAACCTTGAATACTGAAGGGGCTAATCAGACCGTGAGCGGCACCGCGACGGACAACGCGGGACGTACCGCCACGACGAGTGCGACCGTCAGCATCGACCTCACCCCTCCCGCACTCAACGTCGTGCCTCCCGGTTCCACGAACGTCAATACGGCGGCGGTCACTCTTCAGGGGCACGTCACGGACGTGCTCTCCGGGCTCCGCGCCACGACGTGCAACGGGCTGCCGGTCACACTCACAAACGGCGATTTCTCCTGCGTTGTTGCGCTTGTCGAGGGGACCAATTCAGTCGAAGTTGCCGCAGAGGATCTCGCCGGCAATCGCACGGTCCGAAACCTCTCGATTGTCGTTGACACCAATCCGCCCGTTCTGCAAGTGGACTTCCCGCGCGATCAGACGTCCACGAACGATCCGACCGTGACGGTGTCGGGAACCGCCAGCGACGAGAACGGGGTTGCTTCGCTCACCGTCGCGGGAACGAACGTTTCTCTCACGAACGGCACCTTCGTCGCGACCGTGCCGCTGCAGGAAGGTGGGAACGTCATCCCCATCGTGGTCCGTGATGCCGCCGGGAACAGCACGAACGCGTCCCTCACGGTGACGCGCTTCAGCGCTCCGACCGTCACGATCAGCGCACCAGCCGATCTCGCTGTGGTGGCGTCGAGCGCGGTCGACGTGAGCGGTACCGTGAGCGATCCGGCCGCCATCGTCAATGTGAACGGCGTCATGGCAACGGTCAGGGGAACCTCCTTCACGGCCCCCGCCGTGCCGCTTGCGCAGGGCCGCACCGTCGTGAACGCGGCGGCCACGAACGCCAGCGGCCATACATCGACGGCCACCGTGCACCTCTACCGCGACTCGATCCCCCCGCGCGTTCTCGTCTATGCGCCGGTCGATGGCAGCACGCTCCGCCAGTCATCTGTCGACGTCACCGGCATGGTCGACGACATCGTCGTCGGAACAGTGAATGCAGGGCAGGTGAGTGTCGACGTCAATGGCGTAACCGCCACCGTCGCAAACCGGGCCTTCCTCGCCCGGAACGTTTCCCTCGCTCCCGGCCTGAACCCCCTCACGGTCCGAGCGACGGATCAGGCAGGGAACGTTGCCACGGCCACGATCAATCTGACCTTTGACAACTCACCAGCGAACCACCTTACCATCACAGGCGGGAATGGCCAGTCCGGCGTCATTGGGACGCAGCTTCCGCAGGCGATCTCCGTGCGGGTCACCGACGCAACAGGATTACCCGTCGCCGGCCGCGCCGTTCACTTCACTGTGGTCGAGAACAATGGCACGGTCGCGGCGACGACCACCGCGCTGGCCGGGCGAACGATCGCCGTGACGAGCGACACCACCGGTACGGCGTCGGCCCTCTGGACGCTCGGCACGCGCGCCGGAGCGGGCAACAACCGCGTCGTGGCCAGCGCGGACGGCTTCGGGACAGTCGCGTTCGAGGCTATTGCGACACCCGGCTCGCCGGCGCTCCTCGTCATCGACGCCGGCGATCACCAGTACGGCGCGGTCGGGCAGCCGCTCCCGCGGCCGATCGTCGTCACCGTCGTCGACCGCGGCAGCAACCGCCTCGCCGGCGTGCCTGTCACCTTCACCGTGACGCAGGGCGGCGGGGCGTTCGACGGCCTGACCAGCACCAACGTCGTTACTGACAGCGACGGCCGCGCGTGGGTCCATCCCACGCTCGGAGCCATAGCAGACGGCACGAACGTCCTCGTAGCGACCGTCGCCGGCGTGACGTCCCCCGTCGGTTTCACTGCCACCGGCCGCACGGTTGGACCGGCGGCCAATACGACCATAAGCGGCGTCATCGTCGACAACACCAATGTCCCGCTCACGGGCGTCAGCGTCCGTATCGAAGGAACTCTCCTCGCCACCCAGAGCGACGGGCAGGGGCAGTTCGTCCTGACTGGAGTCCCGGTCGGCTACGTGAAGCTCTTCATCGACGGCACCACCACCCAGCGCGCCGGCACCTGGCCGACCCTCGAGTTTCCCTTCTACACGATCTCCGGCCAGACCAACGTCCTCGGCATGCCCATCTACCTGCTCCCGCTCGACCTCGCCCGCGGTGTCCAGGTGGACGAGAAGACCGGCGCCATGCTCACCTTCCCTGAGCTTCCCGGCTTCTCACTGAAGATCGCGCCCGGGTCGGCCACCTTCCCGAACGGCAGCCGCGCCGGGACAGTGTCGGCCACCCTCGTGCACGCCGACCATATGCCGATGGCACCCGGCTTCGGCCAGCAGCCCCGCTTCCTCGTGACGATCCAGCCCACCGGCGTGCACTTCGATCCGCCCGCCGCCCTCACCCTGCCGAACGTCGAAGGCCTAGCCCCCGGCGAGATCACCGAGATGTACTCCTTCGACCATGACCTCGGCCAGTTCGTGGCCATCGGTACCGGCTCAGTCTCCGAGGACGGTACGACTGTGGTCTCCGATCCCGGCGTCGGGATCATCAAGGGCGGCTGGCACTGCGGCGGAAATCCGCAGCCTTCCGGAACCTGCGACGCATGCGCGGGCTCTGGCGCCAATCAGGGCTGTCGCAAGAGCGATGGGACCGAGTGCGTCCCGGACCCGGCGAAGAACGGCCTGCAATGCAAGGACGACGGTAATCCCTGTACGGACGAGGTGTGCAAGGACGGCGTCTGTCAGCACGTCAGTGTGTCCGCCGACATCTTTTCAGCGAATACGTATGTTGACCACGATGATCCAACTGCAACGTGGAGCGACGCGAAGCCGCTCACTCTTGGTCAGCTACTTTACGCGAGCGATACCGTCGGTGATAACGTCAGCTGGAAGCTCACGACGAAAACAGTCCGCGCTGGGATTTCATCCGTCCAGTGGATTGCGCGCGGTCCAGATAATGTCACCGGACCGTCGAGCATGGAATGGCGCATTGACAAACTGTCGTGGAAGCCCGGGTTCTACACAATCGAATGCACGGTGACCTTCAACACAGGTTGCATACTTATCAGAAAGTGGGGGCAAGAGGTCGGACTTCGAACCGACGAGATCTTTGCTGTCGGCGCCGTAAACCCGGAGCCATTCCCACCAACGACGGGTGTGACTTTGGACACTCTCAACACTTTCAATTGTGCTGCGTGGGGCGGACTCGGTGGAGTCAAGCCACTTCTGCCTCTAATCCCGGCGTGGGGCGGTGGCTTCAATTTCAATAATCCGGATAGTTGGGCGTACGTGCCGCCGTTGGCGGCAGATCGCGTATACGTGAATTACTTTCTCTTGGACGCCACGCACAGTTATTATCCAACGCTGGCTCTCGACGTTAGTGCGCCAGTTTATGCCAACCTCTTCGGGCTCAACGCGGCCAACTTCAGGTTCTTCGCGCGCGCGCAATACAAATATAGAGTCGACGGCGGGCGCAT
>WNFM01139908.1_pt1 | contig 22874 bp, 17 predicted proteins | sample 5400271 | NCBI WGS metagenome assembly WNFM01 (sample SAMN13153352, study PRJNA577476) | soil metagenome | isolation source: 60 cm saprolite on Douglas fir-dominated hillslope | place: USA:California | collected 2013-09-17
CCTGGAACGTGATCACGCCGAACTCCTTGTACATCGAGAGCTCGTGCAGGATGTCCGACGCGGGCGTGATGGGGTAGCTGCCGAGGAAGAGCGGGATCCCGGCCTTCTGCGAGGCGGCCACGAAACCCAGGGCGAGGGCAGTGTTGCCGCTGATGTTGCGATATGTACCCGGACTCAGCTTGGCGGGCGGGATCTCGTAGCTGGTCTGGAAGGCCTCGGTGACGTCGCAATACATGTGGCCCGCCTTCATGGCGAGCTTGTTGGCCTCGGCCAGGACGGGCTTGCTGCTGAACTTCTCGTCGAGCCACTTGTGGGTGCCGTCCATCGAGCGGTTGTAGAGCCAGTAGCACATGCCGAGGGCGAAGAAGTTCTTGCACCGGTCCATGCTCTTGGCGTCGAGGCCGAGGTCGCTCAGGGCGAGCCGGGTCAGCCGCGTGAGGTCCACCTTGAAGAGCCGGTAGCCGTCGAGCGAGTGATCCTCGAGAGGATTCGTCTTGGCCTGGGCCTTCCTCAGATCGGAATCCTTGAAGTCGTCGGTGTTGACGATCAGGATCCCGTTCGTCTTCAGGTCCGCGACGTTGGTGGCGAGCGCGGCCGGGTTCATGGCCACGAGGACGTCCACCATGTCCCCGGGCGTGTAGACGTCCCGGGACGAGAAGTTGACCTGGAACCCGCTCACTCCGGGCAGGGTGCCGGCGGGAGCGCGGATCTCCGCCGGGAAGTCCGGAAAGGTGGCGAGGTCGTTGCCGAACAGGGCGGCCGTATTGGTGAACTGGCTGCCCGTGATCTGCATGCCGTCGCCGGAATCGCCGCAGAACCGTATGACGGCCTGCTCGATCGTCTCCTTCTTCTTGTGGCCCTGCGGGACTTCCGTGCTCGTGGCCATGGACCTCGAAAACCTCCTCAGACGGGTTGCAACCTCGAAGTATAACGCCCCCGGATGGCGCCCCCAACCGGGTAGAATCCCCGCACCTGAATCGCCGTTGAAGCTCGCATCCTGGAATGTCAACTCGATACGCGTGCGCCGCGAGCGCCTCCTGCGCTGGCTGGAGGCCAACCGGCCGGACGTGTTGTGCCTCCAGGAGTTGAAGGCCACGGACACCCAGTTCCCGCACGAGGCGGTGCGGGCCGCGGGGTACGACGGCGCCGTCCTGGGCCAGAAGGGCTACAACGGAGTGGCCATCCTGACGCGGGCGGGACTCCCCCTGGAAGACGTTCGCCCGGGTCTCGACGACGCAACCGACGATTCGAGTGCGCGCCTGCTCTCCGCCCGCGTGGGCTCCGTCCGGATCGTGACCGTGTACGTCCCCAACGGACAGGTGGTCGGCTCGGACAAGTACGCCTACAAGCTCGAATGGTTCCGGCGCCTCCGCGTCTACCTGGAGCGCCACCACCGCACGTCCGAGCCGCTGATCCTGTGCGGAGATTTCAACGTCGCCCCCGAAGCCCGCGACGTGGACCGGCCCAAGGAATGGGAGCGCAGCGTGCTCTTCCACGTGGAGGTACGCGCCGCGCTGCGCGAGGTGACGGCCTGGGGGCTGACCGACACCTTCCGCCTGCATCATCAGGAGGGCGGGTTCTACACCTGGTGGGACTACCGGATGCTCTCGTTCCCCAAGAACGACGGCCTGAGGCTCGACCTCATCCTCGCCACCGGGCCGCTGACCGAGCGATGCACCGAGACGTCCATCGACCGCAACGAGCGCAAGGGCAAGCTCGCGTCCGACCATGTGCCCGTCCTGGCCACCTTCGCGGAGTACTGAAGCGGCCCGCGAAGGGCGCGACGCGGACCTGGCCGTCGTGGGCGCCGGCGCCGCCGGCCTCATGGCCGCGATCTGGGCCGCGCGCACGGCGCCTTCGGGAAGCCGCGTCCTCGTCCTGGACAGCGCGCGGCTGCTGGGCGCGAAGATCCTGGTCTCCGGCGGCGGCCGGTGCAACGTCACCCACCACGAGGTCGACGAGGCGGCCTTCAACGGCTCGACCCCGGCCGCGATCCGGAAGGTCCTGCGCCGTTTCGACGTCGCGCGCACCATCGCGTTCTTTCGCGAGCTCGGCCTGGAGCTCAGGCGCGAGGAGACGGGCAAGCTCTTCCCCGTGACCGATCGCGCGCGCACGGTGCTGGACGCGCTGGTTTCCGCGACCCGCCGCGCGGGAGTCACGCTGCGCCATCCCTTCCGGGTGGCGGGAGTGACTCGCGATGCGGACGACTTCATCCTCACCTCCGCGGCGGGAGAGACGGTCCGCGCCGCGCGCGTCGTGCTCGCCACCGGCGGCCGCAGCCTGCCCAAGACGGGATCGGACGGCGGAGGCTACGTCCTCGCGCAGGCGCTCGGCCACACCCTGACCCCGCGCATCTTTCCGGGGCTGGTGCCCCTCCTGGTCCCTCCCGGCCACTTCGTGCGCGCGCTCAGCGGCCTCAGCGTGCCCGTCGCGCTGGAGGTGCGATCGTCATCGGGCCGCAAGCGCGCCGTCCTCACGGGATCGCTCCTGTGCACGCACTTCGGGCTCTCCGGCCCCGCCGCCCTCGACGTCAGCCGCCACCTCATCGCCGCGCGGACGGAGGATCCAGGCGCCCGGCTCATCGTGCGCTGGCTGCCGGAGCACACCGCCGAGAGCCTGGATGCCGTGTGGCGTGAGCTGGGCGCGGCCACCGTGGGCGGCTACCTGGGCGATCGCCTGCCCGATCGCCTGGCGCGCGCGCTGTGCGCGCAGGCCGCCGTCGATCCCGCGACTCCCGGGCACCGCCTCTCCCGCGCCGCGCGCCGCGCGCTGGCAGTGGCGGCGGCGGAGATGACGGTGCCCATCGACGGCGATCGCGGCTACGCGTTCGCGGAGGTGACGGCGGGCGGCGTGCCTCTGCGCGAGCTGCACCTCGACACGCTGCGGTCGCGGCGCTGCCCCGGCCTGTCGCTCTGCGGCGAGATCTGCGACGTGGACGGGCGCATCGGCGGGTTCAACTTCCAGTGGGCCTGGGCCAGCGGCTATGTGGCGGGAACGTCGGCGTTTCTTCCCGCCCGTGATCCCGTTCACAGTCCGCCGTAACACGACGTCCGTACCCATCGACAGACGGACGCCGGGGCATGCAGCCGGACGGGCCGCGGGGGAGTTGGAGTACGACATGGTCAGGATCCTCGTCGATGGCGAAGGCAGTCGGGCGGTCGAGCTCTGCATTCGAGCCGCGCTGGGCGACCGGGGCGACGAAGAGGAGTGGCTCATCACCGCGGTGAAGCTGCCCGCGCGTTGGGTGGTGAGCTTCCTGGTCTCCCCGGACGACCGCCTCGGCGGGTACAGCTGGTGCGGTCCGGCGCATCAGGTGAGGAGCGCGGTCGAGAACGCGCTGCGGGCCAACGGCCTGCTCCCGAGCTCGACGGTGCCCAGAGCGGCCGCGCTGGCATCCTGACTTATTGACTCGCCGGCGCCGCCTGTCTGACCGAGAGTGGAGTCTCGACCGGCGCCGCCAGCGCCTTCGCGACGATGGCTTCCTGCTCCGCCACGTGCACCTTGTGCGAGCCCGAAGCGGGGCTCGCGCTCTCCTCGCGGCCGACGTAGCGCACGGCGCGCCGCGCGTCGCGCAGGGCGCCGTCCAGGAACTGCTCGCGGATGAAGCGCCAGGCGCCCATGTTGCGCGGCTCCTCCTGTGCCCACACCAGCTCCGCCGAGGGTGAGTACCGCGAGAACACGCGCGTGAGCTCGGCGGCCGGGAACGGGTAGAACTGCTCGAGGCGGACGAGGGCGACGTCGTCCTTCTTCTGGTCCTCCCGCGCCTTGAGCAGGTCGTAGTAGAGCTTGCCCGAGACCATCACGATCCGGCGTACTCGCGCCGCCGCCGCCGCGGCATCGTCGAGCACGGGCTCGAAGCGTCCCTCCGCCAGCTCCTGGAGCCCCGACACGCAGCGCGGATGGCGGAGCAGGCTCTTCGGGGTGAAGACGATCAGGGGCTTCTCCACCGGATCGCGGCCCTGGCGGCGCAGCAGGTGGAAGTACGAGGCGGGCGTCGAGGGATACGACACGCGCATGTTGTCCTCGGCGCAGAGGGTGAGGAACCGCTCGATGCGCGCGCTCGAGTGCTCCGGCCCTTGCCCCTCGTGCCCGTGAGGCAGGAGCAGCACGAGGCCGTGGGGCTGGCCCCACTTCTCCTCCGAGCCGGCCAGGAACTGGTCCACGATGACCTGGGCGCCGTTGAAGAAGTCGCCGAACTGCGCCTCCCACATCACGAGGGCGCGATGCTCGGCCACCGCGTAGCCGAACTCGAAGCCCATCACCGCCGCTTCCGAGAGCAGGCTGTCGTGCACCTCGAAACGGACGCCCGCGGGGGCGAGAGCCGAAAGGGGCGCGTACTCCTTGCCCGTGCGCACGTCGTAGAAGACGGCGTGGCGCTGCGAGAACGTGCCGCGGCCGGAATCCTGGCCGCTCAGCCGCACGGGCACGCCCTCCAGGAGCAGGGTGCCCCAGGCCAGCGACTCCGCGCTGGCCCAGTCCACCTCGCCCTTGCCCTCGAGCAGCTCCGCGCGCCGGCGCAGGAACGGCATCAGCTTGGGATGGATCTCGAACCCGTCGGGCCCGGTGCTCAGCGCCTTGAGCGTGGTGCGCAGCCGCCCCCACATCGCGGAGGCATCCACGGGCGCGGGCGTGACCGGCGCCCGGCGCGCGATCTGGGCGAGCGAGCCGCTCTCCCCCTCGCGCTGCATCTGGGTCTTCTTCTCCGCCCAGAGCCGGTCGAGCTCCTCGCGCGTGATGACGCCCGTGCGCACGAGGTGCTCGCCGTAGAGCTGCGCGACCGACGTGTGGTTCTTGATCTTGGCGTACATGAGCGGCTGCGTGTAGCTGGGCTCGTCCGTCTCGTTGTGGCCCCAGCGCCGGTAGCCGAACATGTCGATCACGACGTCGCGCTTGTAGCGCTGCCGGTACTCGAAGGACAGGGCGGCCACGTGCCACACCGCCTCCGGGTCGTCGCCGTTGACGTGGAAGATCGGGGCCTGGACCATCTTCGCCACGTCCGTCGCGTAGGTGGACGAGCGTGCTTCCGTGGGCGAGGTGGTGAACCCGATCTGGTTGTTGATCACGACATGCACGGTGCCGCCCGTCGCGTAGCCCTCGAGGCCGGCCAGGTTCAGGGTCTCCGCCACGATGCCCTGTCCAGCGAAGGCGGCGTCACCGTGGAGGAGGACGGGCAGGACGAGCGACCGGTGATCGTCGGCGATGGCATCCTGCTTGGCGCGCACCATGCCTTCCACCACGGGATCGACCCATTCGAGATGGCTCGGGTTCGGGGCCAGGGTGACCGCCATCGTCTCCCCCGTGTCCGCGTCGTGCACGCCCGTCGCGCCCAGGTGGTACTTCACGTCGCCGGAGCCCTGGACGTTCTGCGGGTCCACGTCCCCCTCGAACTCGGAGAAGATCTGGGCCAGCGGCTTGCCCACCGTGTTCGCGAGCACGTTCAAGCGGCCGCGGTGGGCCATGCCCATCACGACCTCGCGCACGCCCGAGCGGGCGGCGTCGGAGAGGACGCGGTCCAGGAGCGGGATGGTGGACTCGCAGCCCTCCAGCGAGAAGCGCTTGTGCCCGATGTACTTGGTATGCAGGAAGCGCTCGAAGCTCTCCGCCTCCACCAGCTTCTCCACGATGCGCCGGCGCGCGGCCGTGTCCAGGGGCATGCGGTTCCGGCAGGACTCCATGCGCACCTGCAGCCAGGCCTTGCGCTCCCGATCGGCGATGAACATGTACTCGACGCCGATGGTCGCGCAGTACGTGTCGCGCAGGATCTCCAGGATCTCGCGCAGGGTGAGGCGGTCGGTGCCGGCGAGCCCGTTGGTGATGAACTCGCGGTCGAGGTCCCAGATGGTGAGGCCGTAGGTCGCGGGATCCAGGTCCTTGTGCGGGGCCCGCGTGGAGTCCAGGGGGTCGAGATCGGCCACGAGGTGGCCGCGCACGCGGTAGGCGTTGATGAGCTGCAGGACGCGGGCCTGCTTCTCGATCTCTTCCTTGCTCCCGGCGGGGCCGAAGAGGCCGGGGTTCTCGTCGATCTCCCACTTGATGGGCCGATGCGGGACCTTGAGGTCCTCGAAGATCCGCTCGTAGAAGCTGTCCTCGCCACGGAGCAACTCCTCCATGCGCGCGAGGAAGAGCCCCGACTCCGCGCCCTGGATGATGCGGTGGTCGTAGGTCGACGTCACCGTCATCACCTTGCTGATGCCCAGGAGGGAAAGGGTGCGCGGCGCCATCGACCGGTACTCGGGCGGATAGTCCAGCGCGCCCGTGGCCACGATGAGGCCCTGCCCGGGCATGAGCCGCGGCGCGCTCGCGCTGGTGCCGACGGTGCCGGGATTGGTCAGGGAGACGGTGGTGCCCATGAAGTCGTCGGGCGAGATCGTGGCCTTGCGCGCGCGCGCGACCAGCTCGTCGAAGGCCTTCACGAACTGCGCGAAGTCCATGCGCCCGGCGTCCTTGATGTTGGGGACGAGCAGCGTGCGCGAGCCGTCCTTCTTCTGGACGTCCACCGCGATGCCGAGCCGGACCTGGTCGCGCTGGATGCGGTGGGCCTGGCCCTCCAGCTCCGCGTAGGCGTCGTTGAGGCGGGGGAAGGTGTCCAGGGCGCGCACGATGGCCCAGGCCACGAGGTGGGTGAAGCTGATCTTGCTCGCCGCCGTCGCGTCCCGGTGCTTGTTGAGGATGCGCCGGTTCTCCTCGAGGGTGCGCACGGGGATGCTGCGCATCGACGTCGCGGTGGGGACGGTGAGGCTCGCTTCCATGTTCTCGACGACGCGGAGCGCGCCGCCGCGGATCGGCTGCGCGATGTCGCCGGGCAGGATCGCGGGCACGGCCAGGGCCTTGCCCTTCTCGCGCACGAGAGACGTGACCTCTTGCCGCCCGCGGCCACCATCTTGGGTCGGTGGCTGCCGGACGAGCGTTCCGCTTGCGGGCTTCGCGGCGGCGGGGGCGGCGGGCGCCGCGGATGCAGCCGCTCCCCCCGCCGTCCAGGCCGGCCCATTCGGAGGGGGAGGGGGTTCGGCCTTCGGCCCGACCCCGAGGAGCCGGTCGAAGTACTGTCGCCAGCTTGCGTCCACGGACTGCGGGCTGGTGCGGTACTGCTCCAGGATGTCGAGGGCGAACACGTAGTTCCCCCCGAAATCTCGCACGAGGGTATCGACGAGTGGATCCGCCTGCGCCTGCTGCATGGAAGGCCAGTCTAGTCCCTGGCCCGCGCGGCGTTCAAGGTCGGTCGGAGCCGCGCCGTCCAGGAGCTCGCCCCTTCATCCCCTATTGCGCGGTCGCCTTAAACCACTGTCGAGATGCAAGTTGAGGCCAAAGATCTTACCGGTTGCTTTTTCTGGAACATCCCTCCCATACTTAACGTTGTTAACTCAGGAGGGGGCCGAGGTGGGCGTGATCGAAAGACGCGAAAGGGAGCGCGAGGAAGTGCGCCGCAAGATCCTCACCGCGGCCAGGGACCTCTTCGCCAGCGAAGGCTACGACCGGGTCACCATGCGGCGGATCGCGGACGCGATCGAGTACTCCCCGACCACGATCTACAACCACTTCGAAGACAAGGACGACCTCGTCCAGGCGCTCTGCCAGGAGGATTTCGACCGTCTCTTCCAGCACCTCCAGCAGACGCCCTCGCCGGCGGATCCGGTGGAGGCCGTCCGCCAGCTCGGCCTCGCCTACGCGCGCTTCGGGACCTCCTATCCGAACCAATACCGATTCATGTTCATGACCCCGGGAAAGTTCGAATACCTGAAGGAAGACGACGTCTCCCCCGGCGAGCAGGCCTTCGGTCTCCTCCGCGCCGCCGTGACGGCGGCCATCGAGGGGGGCTACTTCCGCCGCGGCGACGTCGACACCACGGCCCAGGTGCTGTGGGCGAGCATGCACGGCGCCATCGCGCTCATCATCAACCTGCAGCCGCAGCACTGGCCGCACGCCCCGGCCGCGCCGGACCTCGTCGAACAGGTGATCGACGCCACCATCCGCGGCTTCCTCGCGGAACAGGGGGCCGCCCGCCGCCGCGGACGCTGACCATGGTCTCCCTCGCCCGCAAGAACCTCCTGCACGACCGTCTCCGCTTCGCGATCACGATCGCGGGCGTCGCCTTCGCGGTGACGCTGGTGCTCGTGCAGGTGGGCCTCTTCATGGGGCTGCTGGCCAAGGCCACGGTGACGATCGAGCACGCCACCGCGGACATCTGGGTCACTTCGAAGAACACACCGAACGTGGACTTCGCGCACACCTTCCCGGAGACGGCGGCCCTGCGCGTGCGCGGCGTGCCCGGGGTGGAGCGCGCGGACAACCTCATCGTCCAGTTCATGAACATCCAGCTCCCGAACGGGGCCGAGGAGGGCTGCCTCGTGTACGCGCTCGAAGACTTCCGGGGATGGAACCTTCCCTGGAACGTCCAGGGCGCGGACGTGGCCGACCTCAAGCGGGGCGGGAACATCCTGATGGACCGGTCGGCCGAGCGTCGGTTCGGGACGTTCGCGATCGGGGACTACCGCGAGATCCTGCATCGGCGCTTCAAGATCATCGGCACCACGACGGAAGCCGCCTCCTTCACGACCGCACCCATCGTGTTCATGGACTACGGCAGCGCGCAGGAGCGCAGCGAGATCCTGCAGGGCCGGACCTCCTACGTGCTCGTGAAGACGGCGCCCGGCGCGGACGTGGCGGCGGTGGCGGCGGAGATCCGGCGCCGCCTGCCCTTCAACGACGTCCACACCCGCGACCAGTGGGCGCGGAAGTCGCGCGCCTACTGGGTGGTGTCGACGGGGCTGGGCATGAACATGGGCGTCACCGTCTTCCTCGGGATCCTGGTGGGCATCGTGGTCGTGGCGCAGACGCTGTACACGTCCGCCGTCGAGCACGTCAAGGAGTTCGGGACGGTCAAGGCCATCGGCGGGTCGAACTGGGACATCTACCGCATCCTCGGCGAGCAGGCGCTCATCTCGGCGGTGGTGGGGTTCGTCCTGGGTGGGCTCATCTCCATGGCCATGCGCCCGCTCATGGCCAGGCTCTACCTCAACGTCCTGGTCTCGCCGCGCTTCGCCTTCGCCGTCTTCGTGGGGACCGTGCTCATGTGCCTGGGCGCGGCCATGCTCTCGTTCCGCCGCGTGGCCAGCATCGACCCCGCGCTGGTGTTCCGCGCATGAACCCCGTCCTCGAGGCGAGCGCGGTGGTGAAGGTCTTCGAGGAGGGCTCGCAGCGGGTCGAGGTCCTGCGCGGGGTCTCGGTCACCGTCGCCCCGGGCGAGGTGGTGGCGCTGGAGGGGCCGTCCGGCTCCGGCAAGACCACGCTGCTGTCCATCATGGGCTGCATCCTGACCCCGACCTCCGGCGACATCACGATCGCGGGCGAGCGCGTGGACCCGGCGCGGCCGGCGCAGCTTCGCGACGTCCGCCGACGCTCCATCGGCTTCGTGTTCCAGCAGTTCAACCTCTTCCCCGCCCTGACCGCGCTCGAGAACGTCGAGTACGCGCTCAACGTGAAGGGCCGGAAAGGACGGCGCGCGCACGAGGAGGCCGCCTCGGCCCTGACGCGCGTCGGCCTCGGAGACCGCCTCCACTTCCTGCCCCGCGACCTCTCCGGTGGCCAGAAGCAGCGCGTCGCCATCGCCCGCGCCCTGGCCGGATCCCCGCCCGTGATCCTGGCCGACGAGCCGACCGCGAACCTCGACACCGCGGCGGGCACGCAAATCCTCGAGCTGTTCCGGGACCTCGCGAAATCGGAGTCGCGGGGCCTCGTCATCGTCACCCACGATCCGAAGGTCCGCGCGGTGGCCGACCGCGTGGTCGGCATCCGCGACGGGCGTCTGGCCGCGTAGCGCGAAGGAGCCAACATGAAGAACAAGATGACGCTCGCCCTCACCGTGGTCGTCGCCGCCGGCGTGGCCGCGGGCACGATCCAGGCGCGGGGGCCGGCCGCGAAGGCCCCGGCCGCGAGCGAGGCCCTCCACCCCGCGGCCGAGGGCGTGCATGCCCTCGTCGCCGCCGACGGCCGCGTGGTGACCTATCCCGGCGGCGAAGTGGTCGTGGGCGCGGAACGCGCGGGTCGGGTGGTCCGGCTGCTGGTGGACGAGGGGCGCGTCGTCCGCAAGGGCGAGCTGCTGGCCGAGCTGGAGGCCGACGCGCTCCGGGCCGCGCTGCGCGAGGGCCAGGCCCAGGTGGTGGAAGCGGAGGCGGAGGCGCGGCTGGCCGAGCTGACGCTGCATCGCCGCGAGGACCTGGCGCGGGAGAAGATCCTCGCCGCCCACGACCTCGACCAGGCGCGCCGCGATCTGGAGATCGCTCGCGCCCGCGTCGACACGGCGCGCGCCGCCGTGGCCCGGGACGAGGCGCAGCTCCGCGAGATGCGGATCGTCGCCCCCATCGCGGGCACGGTCACCGCGCGCCACGTCCAGCCGGGGGAGATGCTCGAGGTCGGCCGCAAGGTCGTCACCCTGGCCGACCTCAGCCGGCTGCGCATCGAGGCGGAAGCGGACGAAGCCGACGCGGCCGCCCTGGCCATCGGGGCCCGCGCGGAGATCCGCGCCGACGGGTTCCCGGGCCGGACGTGGAAGGGCCGCGTCGAGGAGATCCCGGAGTCGGTGACGCTGCGCCGTCTCAAGCCGCAGGATCCCGGCCGCCCGACGGACACCCGCGTGCTGGCGGTGAAGGTCGCCTTCGCCGAGCCCACGCCGCTCAAGCTGGGCACGACCGTCGAGCTCAAGATCGCGGCCTCGCCCGGGCGATGAACGAACCGGGGCCGGGCGTCGGTCCGCACCGGGCGCGCACGGGTCTTCGTGGCGATCCCGCGATGCGCGCCGGCCTCGGCGTCGCCCTGCCCTTCTTCGCGCGGCGTCTCTGGGTGTCGCTCCAGCGGCGGGAGGGCGCCGCTGCCCGCGTCGACTTCGATCCGGCGGCGCTCCTCAAGACGCCCGGCATCACCTGGATCGGGCACGCGACCTTCCTGGTGCGCATGGACGAAGCGACGTTCGTGACCGACCCCATGTTCTCGGAGCGCGCCAGCCCGCTGTCCTTCGCCGGGCCTCCCCGCCTCGTCCCCCCGGGCGTTCCCCTGGAGGCGCTGCCCAAGGTCGACTTCGCCCTCGTCTCCCACGACCACTACGATCACGCCGACCTGCCGTCGCTGCGCGCGCTCGTGGCACGCGGCACGCCCATCGTCGTTCCCCTCGGGATGGCGGACGTGGTGCGCGCGGCCGGAGGAGAGGCCACGGAGCTGGATTGGTGGGAAGACATCGAGATCGCGGGCGTGCGGGTGCACTGCGTGCCGGCCCAGCACTTCTCCGGACGCGGGCTCGCCGACCGCAACCGCCGTCTCTGGGCGGGCTGGGTGGTCGAGGGAAAGGCCCGCCGCTTCTATCACGCGGGCGACACGGGATACTTCGGCGGGTTCGCCGAGATCGGCGCGCGGCTGGGGCCCATCGATCTGGCGGCCCTCCCCGTCGGCGCCTACCTGCCCGCGGCCATGATGCGGCCCGTCCACCTCGATCCGGAAGAGGCGGTGCAGGCCGCGCTCGACCTCGGTTGCGCGCGCGCCCTGGCCATGCACTTCGGCACGTTCGACCTCACGGACGAGCCGCTGGAAGAGCCGCCCGCACGCTTCCTGGCCGAGGCGGCGCGGCGCGGCCTGGGCGACCGCGCCTGGGTGCTGCGCGTCGGGGAGACGCGCACGTGGTGATGGGACCGGACTCCCGTCCCGCACGCGCCGCGCGTCGTATGCTGGAAGTGTCCGCGGCGGCAGGGCGGGCGCGAGGTGCCAATGATCCAGCGCGTGACGTCTCTCTTCCTCGCAGGTGCCTTCCTCTGCGGCTGCCGCGGCGAACGCGTGCCCAACGGGTCCTGGGGCGCCGATCACGTCGTGCTCACGGTGACGGACAACGGCGGCCGCGTGGAGTTCGACTGCGCGCGCGGCACGCTCGACCATCCGCTTGGCCTCGACGATCGTGGCCGCTTCAGCGTGGCCGGCACCTACGTGCCTGAGTACGGCGGACCCGTGCGCACGGGGGAGGAATCGCAGAGCCGGCCCGCCCGCTACCAGGGACGCCTGGACCGTCAGAAGGTGGAGTTCACCGTGACCGTCGAAGGGCAGACGGGCCAGGGGCCGTTCACGGTCACGCTCGGCAAGGCGCCGAAGCTGACGAAGTGCGTCTGACCCAACCGTCCTAGCGGCGGGCGCGCCCTCCGCCCGAGCGCCGCCAGAGCAGGATCTCGAAGCCGGTCACCTGACCGCCCTTGACCGACACCATGGGCTCGTAGTGCGTGCGGAAATCCTCGGAGTCGATGGCCCGGCGCAGCGCCGCCTCGAGCTGGCTGAGGGTCGCGGCGCGCGGGTCCAGCGCGGGATCGAACACCTCGGAGCGGCCCTTGCCCGCGGCGCGGGCGCGGCCGAGCGCGCGCTCGGCGTCGCGGAGGACGTCCTCGGGCCGCGTGTGATGCACGGACCGCACCGCGATCCCCACGCTGGCCTGCGGGCACAGCACCGTCCCGCCGAGGTCGATGGGGGCGCTCAGCGCCGCTTGCAGGCGGTCGCCGATGCGCGAGACGTCACCCGGCTGCACGTCGGCGAGCAGGATCGCGAACTCGTCGGATCCGAATCGTACGAGGGTGTCGCCGCGGCGCAGGCACGTCTCCAGGCGCCGTGCCGCCGCGTGCAGCAGCCGATCGCCGGCCGTATAGCCGAGGCCCTGATTCGTCGCGCGGAACCCGTCGAGGTCGATGAGGGCCACCGCGAAGGGCGCGCTCTCGACCGGAGCATCCAGGGCCTCCTGTAGCGAGCGGACGAGGGACGCGCGGCAGGCGAGCCCGGTCAGCGGGTCGTGCGCGCGACGGTCACCCACCTCGTCCGGAGACGCCTCCGCGACGGCCGGCGTGGCGGCGGCGTCGGTCCAGACGACCGTGGCAGTGCCGGGGGAAGGAACGGGTTGGAGGAACGTGCCGCGACGGGCATCGACCTCGAGGGAAGCGACGACTTCGTGCCACGGCTCCACGATGCACCCGCCTTTCACCGACCGCCAGGGCCGGCCTCACGACTCCTGGTGGCTCGGCGAACCCCTCGTGGGTCCGAGACGCCTCTCCTGGAATCGGCAATTTGCGCTTGTGGAAGCCGATTTTCAGTGACCCGGCTCACGCGGAAGCGTAACAGCCGTTGCCCAACTGCTACGATCGGACCTCCTATGACCGCTGCCCCGGGAGCTAGAATGGCCCCATGACGCCTCCGATCTCGGACCGCGCGCGCCTCATGCCGGCCTCCCCCATCCGCAAGCTCATGCCCCTGGCCGACGACGCCCGCAGGCGGGGTATCCACATCTACCACCTCAACATCGGGCAGCCCGACCTGGACACGCCGGAGCCCATGCGGAGGCGCCTGCACGAGCTCCGGGACACCGTCTTCGCCTACACGCCGTCCGGGGGAACACCGGAGTACGTGGCCACGGTTCGGGCCTATTACGAGGGGCTGGGGATCGCACTCGACCCGGAACACATCATCGCCACTACGGGGGGTAGCGAAGCGCTCTTGTTCGCGTTCCTGGCCTGCGCGAACGAGGGGGACGAGGCGCTCGTGGTCGAGCCCTTCTACACGAACTACTCCGCCTTCGCGACCATGGCCGGCGTGCGCCTGGTGCCGCTCACCAGCCGCGCCGAGGACGGCTTCCACCTTCCTCCCCGCGCCCAGTGGGAGAAGGCGCTCGGCCAGCGGACACGCATGGTGCTTCTCTGCAACCCCAGCAACCCCACCGGGACCGTGTACCGCCCCGAGGAGCTGCGCATGGTCGCGGACTTCTGCCGTGAGCACCGCCTGTTCCTGGTCGCGGACGAGGTCTATCGCGAGTTCGTGTACGACGGTCTGGAGGCGATTTCTGCGCTGATCCTCCCGGGGTGCGAGGACTTCGTGGTCGTGGTGGACAGCCAGTCCAAGCGCTACAGCGCCTGCGGCATCCGCCTCGGCTGCCTGATCAGCCGCCACCCGGAGGTCACGCAGTCGGCCATGAAGATGGCGCAGGGCCGTCTGTCCGCTCCCGGTCTCGCCCAGATCGTCGCGCTCGGGGCGCGCGAGCTCGGTCCCGACTACACCAAGGGCGTGGTCACCGAGTACCAGCGCCGGCGCGACGTGCTCTTCGAGGGGCTCTCGAAGATCCCCGGCGTGTTCCTGCGCAAGCCGGAGGGGGCGTTCTACTTCGTGGCGCGCCTGCCCGTCGACGACGCGGAGGAGTTCGCGCGCTGGCTGCTGACCGACTTCCAGCGCGGCGGGGCGACGGTGATGGTGGCCCCGGCCCAGGGCTTCTACGCGACACCGGGACTCGGTCGTGACGAGGTGCGCATCGCCTACGTCCTCAAGGAGGCCGACCTGCGCGCGGCGGTGGAGATCCTGGCCGCGGCCCTGCCTGCCTACCGCAAGGCGCGTGGAATGGCGGCGGTGCCCGCCGGCTCCGAGGGCGTGCGCCAGCCCGACTTCAGCGTCCCCGCCGAGAGCTAGCGCGGAAGGATCCGGTCCGCGCTCATGGCCGAGGCGATCGTCGTCACCTCCGAGGTCGTCGTCCCCGCCGCCGCCCTGTCGCTCCACACCAGCCGCTCCTCCGGCCCCGGAGGCCAGAACGTCAACAAGGTCGCGTCGAAGGTGGAGCTGCGGGTGGACCTCGACCGCGTCGAGGGGCTGGCCGAGGAAGCGCGGGCGCGGCTGAGGTCGCTCGCGGAGGGACGACTCGACTCCGCGGGCCGGCTGCTCGTGGTCAGCCAGCGCACGCGCGACCAGCACCGCAACCTGGAGGACGCGCGAGAGAAGGTCCGCGCGCTCGTCCACCGCGCCCTGATCCGGCCGCGGCCGCGGCGCCCCACGCGCGTCACCGCCGCCGCCAAGGCCCGCCGGCTCGCCGAGAAGAAGAGGCCCGGACGAGGACTAGGTCCGGCTACGGGATCTGGGCCTGGATGTCGGGCTGCCGCGCGGCGATGACGCCGCGGATGCCGTTGACGCCGCCTTCGAACTCGTCGTTCGTGAACGGCTTCTTGGTGTCCGCGAGCACTGCGTTGCGCATCACCCCGTAGTTCGCCTCGAGCTTCGGCGTCAGGAAGGCCGTGTTGACGGCGCGCGCGGCCGCCGTCTTGACCTGGTCGAGGTAGAACTGCTTCTTGGCGGGATCGGCCAGCAGCTTGCGCACCAGCACGTTGGTGTCGGTGCGTTGGAGCACCGGCCAACTGGCGGAGACGAACGTCGTGTCCTGGTCCCAGGGGATGAAGACGAACTTCGTCGTCCCCTGGAGCTGGTATGTGTAGAAGTTGTTCATCCCCTGAAGGCCCAGGAACCCGTCCTGTCCCGCGATCGCGTTCTCGACCGCGATGTAGGTCAGGAATCGGTCCACATCGAGGTAGGGGGCGATGGCGGCGACGAATCCGGCCTCGGGCGCGCTGTTTGCGGTCTGGATGAACTGAACGAGCGCCGTCATGTCCGGGCTGTCCGGGGACTCCGCTTTGAACAGCGGCGTATAGACCTTCGGATCCGAGCCCTTGTCCGTGAACCGGTAGTCCTCCACGTACTCGTACTTGTAGAGGTTGCCTTCCTTCTCGCCGAAGCGCGCGGCCAGGAAGTTCTTGTCGATGTTCTCGATCAGCCAGTACACGCCCCAGAACTCGTCGTTGACGGTGAGGCGCGTGTAGGAGATCTGGGGAGAGGCGATGCCCATCGCCTCGAACACGGGGTAGGCCAGCGGCTCGTGGAGGAACGTGTTGTCCTGGACCACGTTGTCGAGGACCAGCTTCTTCACCCCGTGGAATTCCTGGTTGGAGACGTACTTGTTCGTATCGACGAGGAGGCCGGGCTTGTCGGCATTGCGCGAACCCTTACCGCGCGAGCGAATGCCGACCTGCTGGAGCACCTCGCCGTCGACGGAGATGTTCGCCGCGTAGTACGTGTTCGACCGGAAGTTCGCACGCAGCGACGCCCAGTCCGCGGGGTCCATCACGATCCGGAACTCGTGCAGGACGCCCGGGTTGAAGATCGGATCGCCCGCGCGCGCGGACGAGGCGGCGCACAGGACGAGCGCAGCGGACAGGACGAACCCGGACGCCAGCGATCTCAAGCGCATGCGCGTTCTCCTCACCTTCAAGGCATCGAGAGCTGCAACCGTCCCAGGAGCGTCACGTAGTTCCCCTTGCGGCCGGGGACCGGGGCCAGCAGCGGGTCGTCGTACCGCTCGACGACCGCGTTCCCGTACAGGCGGACGAACTCGAGAGGCCACCACGAGAGGCCACCGGTCAGGGTCTTTCCACCGACGGGACGGATGTTGCGCGCGCGGGCGCCCGCTCCTTCGAAACCGCTCTGGGGGCCGTCGTCGTCGACCTTCAGCGCGTCGTACCGCACTCCCAGTTCGACCGCCCCGATCCCTCCATGGTTGAGTGGATGGTCGGGTTTGATGGTGCGCGCCTTCTTGTCGCCCGTCACCAGCCAGGTCGCGGAAGCGGACCACCCGCGCGCCACTTCTGAGGGCAGGTCGTCGAATATGGAGCCCTGGCCCTTGCGCTCGGACGTCATCTGGAGGAATTCGGCGCGCAGGCCGATGGGCCCGTGCCGGAAGCGCGCGTCGCCGCCCAGCCGCCGCCGCGTCCCGTCGACGAAGTGCCGTTCGTAGACACGGAACCCCGAGGGGGCGTGGAAGGACACGCCCCGCGCCACGGGATCCGAGGCGTCCGGCGCGTCCGCGCTGACCTTCGCCTGGGAAGCGGACACGCCGAGCTCGAACCCCTTCACGACGGTCACTTCGAGGCGGCCGGCCGCCGTGGTGTCCGAACGAGACTGGTCCACGCGTCCGTCGCCCTTGTAGACACCGAGCTGGTACGTCACCTTGTCGACGTCCCCGCTGAGCTTCACCCCCCAGTCGCGGCCGGGGGCGAGCGCGTCCGCGACGAGGTTGCGCTCGATGAAATCCGTCTTGGCCGCCGACGTCAGCCATTCCGGGCTCACCGGCAGCTTCATGTTCCCGCCCGTGATGTGGAGCGCCTTGCTGATCTTCAAGTCGCCGGTGAGGTTCTTCAGGTGCTCGGACGAATCGTGCGGGTCGTAGTCGAACTCGAACCGGAGCCGCTTCCACTGGGCATCGAGGCCCAGGCGCAGCCGCCGCAAGACCGTCTCCTCTCCCAGGGCGGGCAACTCGCCCCGCGAGTTCTCGTAGTCGTCACTGAAATGACGGAAGTCCTCCTGCACGTAACCCGCGAGCTGGAGCTCGATCCCGGATGCCGGCCGGGAAACCTTGGCTCCCGGGCCGAACTCCCAACCCTTTTCCTGGGCGGCGATCGGCACCGCGGCCAAGAGGCCGGTCAGGGCAAAGAGACCCCTCCTCAGGTGATGCGAGTCCAGGCGCATGGGGAGGAAGTCTAGCATCCGCCCCGGGTCGGCGCTGTTGCGCCAGCACCCCGGGGGCGCCGCCATCACGGTCCGAAGAGGTCGTCCTTCTTTTTCTTCGACTTGCCTTCCTCGTTGCCTCCGCTGCCTTCCGCCGGGGCCGCTTCGTCAGGCTTGCCCTCGAGCTGGTTCTGCAGCCGCGTGGCCGCGTCCTTGATCCTGAGCACGGACTTGTCCAGGTCGTCCGCGATCCAGAGCGTGCCGGAGGCGTCGAGGGCCAGGCCTTCCTGCTGCTGGCCCGGGATCGGTATCTCCGACTCGACCGCGCCATCCTCGGGCCGGATCACCAGGAGGCGGTCCTTGGCGTCGGCAATGACCAGCAGCCGGCCCAGCGGCTGTGCCCACGTGATCGCGGTCAGATCCTCGTAGGACAGGGGCCATCTCGACAGCACCGTGTCCGCGCCCAGCCGCCGCACGGGAGCGGCGGGGTCGAAGGCGAGGCCGATCACCATCGAAGGCGCGCGCTGATGGGTCAAGTAGAAGACGCCTCCCCCGGGCTGGCCCTCCTCCGGACGGAAGGTCAGGCCCTCGAACCCCTGGTTGCGATCGGTGATCGTCGTGCCGAGCATCGAGTCGAGGTCGAGGGGCCACCGCTTCATCTCCTGCCCTCGCGCGGGGTCGTAGAGGATCAGCTCCGACCGCGACTCGGAGATGAGCATGAGCATTCCCGATGGCGTGTGGACGGCCACGTCCTCGATCTGGGCCTCGATCTTGGTCGTCTTCAGGACCTTGCCGTTGCCGTCGAGCTCGGCGATGAGCCCTTCGTCGCCGACCACGAAGAGGTGGCCGTTGGGCGGATAGAACGCGATGCCCGAAGGCTCCTTCACTCCCGGGTTGTCGATCCTCTCCGCCGTGCCCAGGACCTTGGCCCCGCGCGTGGCCGCCTTGGTCACCTTGCGCGCCGTCCCCACCACGGCGGCCAGAGCGGCGATGCCCACCAGACCGACGGCGAGCAGCGTCATCAGCTTCAGCCCCGAGTACAGGCGCCGGAGGGCGGTGTACTTCGCGCGGTTGATTCCGGCCAGGGCATGCGCCTGTACCGCCAGCTCGGCGTTGAGCTGCCCCACGTGGACCTCCTTCCAGGCGCGCTTGTAGTCCTCGACGTCGCGCCGAAGGATGTCCTCGTAGAACCGGATCCCGAGCGGGAACTCCTCGATGCCGGTCTGGGTCACCGGCGGAACCTGCGGCTGCGACTTGCGCGGGCGGAGCGACTCGATGGCCTGGAGGAAGAAGTAGAGGGCGACGAGCGCGTAGATCAGGACGTAGACGCCCACGAAGGGCTGGATGAACTTGGGGATCTCCCGCACGAGGTCCGTCCGCACGGCCACGAAGAACAGCACGACGTTGAGGGCGGCCATGATCACGAGCGCGAAGCGCGCCTTGTGATCGGCCAGGTCCACGAGGTCGATGGCCTCGTCGAGCACGTCCGTCAGCGCACGGTAGCGCTCCCACGAGTCCAGCGGGCGGTGCGCGTCCTTGAGCGCCTTCTTCTGCTTCTTGCTGAGCTTCGAGGGGAACTTGTCGATCTTCCCCAGCTTCTTGCCGGGCTTGGGAGGCTCGATGGGCGCGGAGGGAGGTGCCTCCCTGGCGGCCTCGGGCATCCTCTCTTCGGCACGGCTTTCGCGCCGGCGGTCGAGGCCGCCGGCGATGGGATCCGTCGGTCCGCTCCCTTGTCCGGGAGGGCCGTTGGTCGTCAATCCGCTCTCCTTCCGGTGCGCGCCTCCTCTCCACCGTATCCTTCGGGAGAAGCGGGGTCAAGATTTGCGGCTAGAATTTGCGGCATGCGGCCACATCGGGGCGGGCTCGGCGGTCCGTCGAGAGGCCTGCTGCTCGTCCTGTGGGCGCGACGGACTGCTCCGCCTCATCCGCGCGAATCGCGACGTCGCTTCCGTGGGCTTCGCGAGTCCGGCCGCCTTCGAGGGAGCCTGAGCCATCGTTCGTCCGCGCGCGCTACTTTGGCGCGGCGGGATTGACACTCGCCGAGCCCCTCCCATAAACTTGCTCGTTGTCCCGCCGGGCGGTTAGCTCAGCGGTAGAGCATCGGTCTTACACACCGGGGGCCGCAGGTTCGAATCCTGCACCGCCCACCAACCGCCAAAGCCACCTTAGCGGGGTGGTAGTTCAGCTGGTTAGAACGCCGGCCTGTCACGTCGGAGGTCGCGGGTTCGAGTCCCGTCCACCCCGCCATTCTTTCCACACGTACGCGACCTAAGTAGCGGTGGCGGAGGTCGCGGGTGGGCGACCACCCGCGATGGCGCGTGTCTGATCCCCAGACCCGGCGACGCCGAGCCATGTCCACCCCGATCAACGTTCGCCGATCGTCCGATGACCAACCATGCGTGGTGCTAGATCTCTGTTATCCGGCCGCACTTCCTGTCGTCACGCCGGAATGCGGAGGCGGTCAATGCCGCTCTCGCTTCGTGCTCACGAAAGTTATGCTCACCACACCGACGCCATGGGCTTGAATGACCGCCTCATTTTCGGTGGAGACGAAATGAGGTGTACCCGCTGGGATGACCACGAAGGATCCGGTGGGAAGGGCCCTCAGCCGTGACGCATCGAAGGACTCTCCGAGGCCGAGCTGCCAGGGACCTTGGAGAACTGTGATGTGCTCGTCCGCGGGGTGAGTGTGTGGCTCGACTCTGAAGCCCGCCGGTAGGTGTACGCGATACGTATGGGCACCGGGTTCGGCTGCCTTCCCCTCGAGCATCATCCTTTCGTATCCGGGTGGATAGCCCGGAACAGGCACCCATTGGATGTCGGACGGCGTGACGATACGAACACCAGTTCTCGCTGTCTGAGCAGACACCACGCCGCCGGCTACGAGGAGAAGCCCACACCAGATCAGATTGCGAGCCACACCGCTCACTGAGCGTCCTCCAGCGGTTGCAGAAAGCGGTGGAACGTCCAGTGGCCGACGTGGTGGCCGAGCTGGGCGCCGTCGCGGATGGAGCTGCGGAAGTGGAAGCCGATGTAGATGCGGGAGTCGCCGATCTCGTCGGCCAGGGCCTGGAAGCTGCCGTAGCTGCGGACCACCCCCGTCGGGCACGTCGAGGTGGCCATGCTGAAGGCGATGTGCGGTCCAAAGAAGCTGGTCAGGACCTTGGCCGCCGCATTGCTGGCGCAGGAGTGGGCCGACGGGTATTCCGGATGGAGCGGTGTCGGCCGCAAAGGCCTCCAACCGGGGTCGGCCTCGGTGGCGACGTTGCCGTCCGTATCGGCGAGGGGGATGGCCGTCACCGGCCGCCAGAACCGATACGTGTACTTGCTGTCCCAGCAGGCGATGTTGGCGTCCACCATGGCCAGGTTCAGCAGGGCGAACAGCCGCGCATTCTCGACCAGACCGGTCCGTCTCTGGGCCGACACGGTGCGCGCCACCCGATTCCACATCGCCAGCGACGGCTCGGCACCGCAGAGCGCGATCTCGGTCTGCTCGGCGGTGCGTTCGGCACTGTTCACGCTTCCGAGTCGCTTGGTTTCGTTGAAGTCCGCGGCCCATTCGTCGCTGTCCAGGCTCGGTGGACCCTCGGCCCGGAACTGGTCGCCACGCTCGAGCACGAACGGCTTGACGAAGCGAAAGGCGGGGATGCTGGGATTCCCGAAGGTCGGCGGCGTGCGTTGGTACTCGCCCGGACCGCTGCCGAAGGTGTAGGTGCCGTCCACGTCGGACCCGTCGGTGCTGCGTAGGGCGACGATCTGACCAGCGACGGCCTCTCCCACCGCCAGCCCCGCTTCCTTGACCGGCCCGTCGGGGATCGCGGAGAGGGACGCCGACCGGGCCGCGTTCAACATGTTCGCCTGCGTGGGCAGCAGCCGGATCAGCACGCCGTAGGCCGCTTGGACCGCCGCCGCCTCGATCGAGGCTTCCCCAGACGGTGACACCTGCACCGCGTACGCCTCGTAGCGCGGAGCGACGGAGTTCACGGCGTCGTGCATCGCCGCGTGAGCCATGGCCGCCACTCTCTGCTGCCGCTGCGGGTTGAGGCTCGCCGCCGCCGCCGCCTTCAGCGTGGTCAGGTTCCAGTCCGTCACGACGTCGGCCCGCACCGGCCCCGGCAAGCTGATCAGCGCGAGGAGTCCCACCACGCCCATCCTGCCCGCCGCCAATGCCCGCAGACCTGCTTGCGACTCGAGGTTTCGCTTCATCTGCCGCCTCCTCTTCAACCCGGAGCCCGTTCTCCGATGGCGCAAGGGTCGGCTCCGAGAGGGAGGCATTCAATGCACGGCAGGGCAACTGGAGATCACCTCTGGGTAACCCCCTACGGCACACGATCCACGAGGCTTGCTCCGGGCCCTGAACGTGGATCCGCGCGGTGCGGGTGCTACACTCGCCCGCGATCAGGGCACGCCATGGCGCAGTCTGCTACCCCCCGGCGGATCCTCCGCTTCGGGTCCTTCGAAGTCGACCTCGCGTCCGGAGAGCTGCGCCGGCAGGGACTGAAGATCAGCCTGCAGGATCAGCCTTTTCGCCTGCTGGCCTTGCTCCTGGAGCGTGCGGGCGAGGTGGTGACCCGAGAGGAGCTGCGGGACAAGCTCTGGCCCGCGGATACGTTCGTCGACTTCGACCACAGCCTCAACACGGCGGTGAGGAAGCTGCGGGAGGCCCTCGGCGACTCGGCCGAAACCCCCCGTTACGTCGAGACCCTCGCGCGCCGGGGTTACCGGTTCGTCGCCCCGCTCGCCGAGCCGGGGCACACGGCGCCACTGGCCCCTTCCGCCGACGCGGACGTAGCCTCGGCCTCGCCGCCCCCGGCGACGCGCAAGCCGCCTTCTGCTCGTCGCGCTCTCGTCATCGCGACCGTGCTCTCTTCCGCGGCCCTGGTCGCCTACTGGGTCGGCGGGCGTCCGAGGCCGCGCACCCCGCCGGGCCGGAGGCTGACCCTCGCCGTCCTTCCCTTCGACAACCTCTCCGGCGACGCGGACCAGGAATACCTGAGTGACGGCCTGACGGAGGAGATGATCACGCAGCTCGACCGACTGGAACCCGATCGGCTCAGGGTCACCGCGCGCAGCTCCACCTGGAAATACAAGCACGCCGACCGGGACATCGACCGGCTCCGCCAGGAGCTGGGCGCGGACTACGTCCTGGAGGGAAGCCTCCGCCGCGCCGGTGATCGGGTGCGCGTCACCGCTCAGCTCATTCAGGCCGTCGACCAGACCCACGTCTGGGCCGAGACGTATGAGCGCGACCTCGGCGACGTCCTGGTCCTGGAGAGCGAGGTCGCGCGGGCCGTCGCCCGGGCCATCGCTCTCAAGCTGACGCCGGACGCGCAGGCCCGCCTGGCGAGCGCCCGTTCGGTGCGCCCGGAGTCCTACCAGGACTACCTGAGAGGACGTTACTTCTTCAATCGAAAGACCGAGGCGGCCCTGAGGCAGGCGCTCGGCTATTTCCAACGGGCCATCGCCGCCGATCCCGACGACGCGCGCGCCTACAGCGGTCTCGCCGATTGCTACTCGTCGCTGGGCGCTTCCGCCGCCGTGGGCGGGCTGCC
>WNFM01023705.1_pt3 | contig 22870 bp, 18 predicted proteins | sample 5400271 | NCBI WGS metagenome assembly WNFM01 (sample SAMN13153352, study PRJNA577476) | soil metagenome | isolation source: 60 cm saprolite on Douglas fir-dominated hillslope | place: USA:California | collected 2013-09-17
GAACGCGGGGGTCCGGGAGATGCGGAAGGTGAAGGGCGCCGAGCCCAGCCGGAACTCCTCACCGTCCACGAGGACGGCGGGGCTCACGAGCCTCTCGCCCCGCACGAAGGTTCCGTTCCGGCTACGCAAGTCCTCCAGGATCGCTTTCCCGGCGGAGATCCGCAGGCGGGCGTGGCGGCGGGAGACCGTCTCCGAGTCGAGGGGCACGACGGACCTGGGATGCCGGCCAAGGAGGTGCTCGCCCTCCCCCAGCACCACGAGCCCTCCTTCCCATAGCAGGCTGTAGACGAACGGATGCTCGGGCTCCGCAAGGGCGCCCGCCGCTCCAAGCTCGGTGGCCTCGCCACAGAAGGCGTAGCCGAACGCATGGACGGTGCGAATGAAGCGCGGGTTCTGCGCGACGTCCGCCACCGCCCCCCGGACCTCGGCCACGAGGTTGGGCAAGTTGGCCTCGAGCACGTGCGTGTCCGGCCAGAGGAGCTCCCGCAGCTCCGCCTTGGACAAAGCACGGGGCCGGCGCTCCAGCAGCGCCTGCAGCAGCTCGAAGGCCTTGGGCGTCAGGTGAACCACCTCGCCCGCCCGCAGGAGCTGCCGCGTCTCCGTGTCCAGAACGCACACGCCGAAGAGCAGACGCACGCGCCGATTATCGCGCATGAGCTCTTGGGTCCCGCGCCGAACAAAGCGCCGCTGCTTACGTCGTTGGTAGTGAGCCGCCACGATACGGCGGCAAAGGAGAATGAAATGACAAAGCAGCTTCTCAAGGGTTTCTGGGCAGTGAGTCTCGTGGCCGTGTTCGCGGCCCTTTCCGTGCCGGTCGAAGCCGCCGAGGTCGCGTGCAAGATCCCGTTCAGCTTCATCGTCAACGGGAAGACGCTTCCGGAAGGCAGCTACAACGTCTCGACGACGGGGAGCACGCTGCTCATTCGTGGCTTCAGGAGCGGCGCCTTCGCTCTGACCAATGGCGTCGAGTCGAGCAAGCCCAGCGCGGCAAAGCTCGTCTTCCACAAGTACGGCGACCAGTACATCCTGCGACAGGTGTGGACGGGCGGGAGCACCGGCCGTGAGCTTCCTCAGCCTCGCTTGGACCGCTCGATGGCCAAGCGCGCGCAAGACGGCAAGGTGGCGATCGATTTCGAGCAGGTCGTCATTCCGGTCCTGTAGGGGATAAGGTTCTTCTTTGAGTCAGGGGGTGCTGCGCCGCACCCCCTGAAACCCCCGCTCGCTCCGCCGAGGTGAACTCGGCTCCGCTCGCCGCCAGTTGCCCATCAGCCTGGGCTGCGATGCACCTCCTGAAACCCCTGTTCCACTGAGCCGGCGTGGTAGGCTCGTCCGGCTCCGCGGGGGGCCGAACCTCCATGAGCGACGAGCGCCGCTTGAGCCTTCGGATCACCGCCACTCACGCCGGGCAGCGTCTGGACGAGGTGCTGGCCGGTTGGCTGCCCCCGGCCCTGGGGCGGCCACTGTCGAAGGCGAAGGTAAGAAGACTCGTCATGGCCGGGGCGGTCCGTGTTGACGGGCTCGTCAGCCGCCGCCCGGTCACTCGGCTGGCCGCGGGCCGGGTCGTCGAGGTCCGGGTTCGGCCGAGCCTCCTGGAGGACCGCACATCGCACGACCGGCCCTTCGCCCTCACCGCGGCTCGCATCCTGTACGAGGACGGCTGGGTGATCGCGGTCGACAAGCCGCCGGGCCTACCGACTCCGCCGACCGTGGATCCCGGCCGGCCGAGTCTGTTCGCGGCCGTCCGGGGATGGCTGTCCGAGCGCGCCGGCCGCGAAGCCTACCTCGGCCTGCACCAAAGGCTGGACCGCGACACGTCGGGGGTGGTGATGTTCACCAAGGACCCGCTCGCGAACCCGGCCTTGGCCGACGCCTTCGCGCGCCACCGGGTCGTCAAGACCTACCACGCCCTGGTCGGCCGGCCCGTCCGCCGTGTGCCGCGCCAGTGGCAGGTCCGGTCCTTGTTGGCCGCGGTCGGCAGGGGAGCGCACGCCCGGGTGAAGAGCGTCGAGGATCGCGGCTCGCCCGCGGAGACCGCTTTCTCGGTGCGCGAGATCCTCGATCGTGGGCTGGTCGTCGAGGCCAGGCCCCGCACGGGACGCAAGCACCAGGTCCGCGTCCACCTGGCGGACGCGGGCCTCGCGATCCTGGGCGACGACCTCTACGGGGGGCGTGGCCCGGTTGGCCTGAAAACGCCGCGCCTGATGCTGCACGCCGTGCGGCTCGAGCTGCTCCATCCGGTGACCCGCACTCCGCTCGTCATCGAGAGTCCGTACCCGGAAGACTTCCGGCAGGTCCGGACCGCGCTCGGTGTCACCGGCGCGCGAGCTCGAACGCGCCGCGGTTGATCAGGTCGGCTACGAGGTCCAGGAACCCCGGCGTGTCGAGGTGCGCCCGGAGCGCCCAACCGTCGAGGCGGGGCCTACCGGTGAGCAGCGCCGGGGCGAAGGCGAGAGGCCGCGGGAGGGCGAGCGTCTGCCCGTCCACGAAGAGGTCGGTCCCGCCCCGACGGCGCATGAAGGCGATGCGCGCCGGCCGAGCTCGATCGGGGAGAGCCGGCGCGACCGGCGGAGAGGCCCCGCCTCCTTCGTCTCGGTCAGAAGCTCGCCGAAAGAGCGCTCGAGATCCGGCCCTCCGAGGCGCCCGAGCTCGCGGGCCACGATGCGGCGGAGCCGCGCGATGGTGGCGCGATCGATCTCTCCTGGCTGCCGCGTGGGTCCGAGGTCGGGGTCCGCGTATCGCAGCGAGGCCGGCATGTCGCGGAGCCGGCGTTGCAGGGCGCCGGCCAGCAGCTCCGCGTGGCTCGGAGCCCGGAAGCCGATCGAGTACGTCAAGCTGTCCTCCAGGGCGACCCCGTGGTGGGCGATCCCCGGCGGCACGTAGAGCATGTCCCCCGGCGTGAGGACCCAGTCCGCGTCGGCCTCGAACCGGCGCAGGACGCGCAGGTCCAGCCCGGCGCGCAGCGCGGGATCGGGCCGGAGCTGCAGCCGCCAACGGCGGCGGCCGAGGCCCTGAATCAAGAAAACGTCGTAGCTGTCGAGGTGCGGGCCTACCGAGCCGAAGGGTGAAGCGAAGCTGACCATCACGTCGTCGATCCGCCAGTCGGGGACGAAGCGGAACCGGTCGCGCAGCCGCGCCACCGCGGAAACCTGGCGGTCCACGCCCTGCACGAGCAGCGTCCAGTGGGTCGCGGGCAGGCGGCCCAGACGGCGCTCGTCCTGGGGTCCCGGAACGACGTGGAACGGACGCGCCCCTCCGCGAACCAGCACCAGGCGGGACTCGACGCCGTCCTCGCAGGCGAGGCCCGCCAGCTCCTCTGCGCTGAGTGGATCCTGGAAGCCGGGCAAGGCGCCCCGGACCAGGAGCGGCCGTTTCTGCCAGTAGCGGCGGAGGAACGACTTGGGGGTCAGCCCCCCGAGCAGCGTCCCCGGCTCATCCCGTCGCATCGAAGCTCCAGGGACCGGGGCGGGTCGGCCTGGCCAGGGCCTTCTCGAGGGCGGCCAGGAACTCGTGGCGCGGCCATTCCTCGGCGCCAAAGCGGGAAAGGTGGTCCGTGTGCACCTGGCAGTCGATGAGGGTGATTCCCCAGCGCGCGAGCTGCCGGACGAGCGCGACGAAGGCCACTTTCGAAGCGTCGGGAACGCGTGCGAACATCGACTCGCCGAAGAACGCGGCGCCCAGGCAGACGCCGTACAGTCCGCCCGCGAGGGCGTCGCCCTGCCAGGCCTCCACGGAGTGTGCGACTCCCCGCCGGTGGAGCTCCGAGTAGGCGCTCCTCATGGCGGGCGTGATCCAGGTGCCGCGTTGCCCCGGCCGCCTCGCCATGGCGCAGCCGTCGATGACGGGCCGGAACGCGGTGTCCAGGGTCAGGCGGAAGGGCGCCTTGCGCGCCGCCCGGGCGAGGCTCCGGGGCACGCGAAGCCGGTCGGCCACGAGCACCATCCGCGGATCAGGCGAGTGCCAGAGGATCGGCTGGCCCCGCTGATACCAGGGGAAGATGCCCTGGGAGTAGGCGAGGAGCAGGCGCTCGGGCCGGAGGTCACCGCCAACCGCGAGGAGGCCGCTCTCGTCGGCGAGATGGGGAGGTGGGAACACGAGACGATCGTCCAGGCGGAAGACTGGCACCGGAAAGTTCCTAGCCCGCAGCCGGCGGCAGGGACCCGTTCGCGAGGGGCGACGGGTGGGGGACCGGGATCACGTCAGCGCGTGCGGTTGAGCGCGACGGCGATCTGCTGGGCGGTCCCCTCGACCTTTTCGGGGGCGACCATACAGGAGCCGGCGCCGGCGTGGCCCCCTCCTCCATGGAGGGAGAGCAGGACGCCGATGTTGGTGCGGCTCGTGCGTTTGAAGATCGACCGTCCGACGCTGATCACCACCCCTTCGCGCCGCGGCCCCCAATGGAGGCGGATCGACACCGCAGCCTCCGGGAACAGGGTGTAGACGAGGAAGCGGTTGCCCACCGGACTCGCGGAGAGGGGGCGGAAGTCGGTGACCACCACGCTCCCCTCCATCCGCGAATGCGCGAGGGTGGCCTCGCGGAACGCGCGGTCCTCCTCGCGCATGCGGCCGACCCTGGCCTGGACGTCGGGAAGGTCGAGCACCTCCTCCGCCGGGCGCGTGGCGAGGGCGTCGAGGAGGCGTCGGAAGTAGTCCTGGAAGGCGCCGAGGCCGGTCCGAGGGTCGAGGGTATAGCCGAGGAGGATGTAGCTCTTCGGGGCGATCACGTCGTCCATCGTGAGTTGGGCCGAGTCGAGACGGTCGGTCTCCGCAACGAGCTCCGCGAAGCGCGTGAGGTCCGGATGCTCGGGCAGGTAATGGTCGTAGACCACCCGGGCCGCGCTCGGGGCCTGGGCGTAGCGCCCCTTGAAGTCGCTCGGCGGCGTCGCGTTCCTGTCGGTCAGGAGGTGGTTGTCGAACCACTTCGCGCAGGCTGGATGGTAGGGGAGGTTGGCGAGGATATCCTCGCGGGTGATGCGGAAACGGCGGTCCGTGATCTCCTGGGGATGCACGAGCTCCAGGGAGTCGATGGATTCGCACCGCGTCAGGAGGAGCGCACAGGCGAGGCCGTCGAGGTCACCACGGGTCACGAGGCGCATCGCCCCGAGATTATGCCTTGGGCAGGGCCTCGTCGGTGGGCTGGCCGGCCAGGGTTGCGGCGACCGCCGATCCGCCGGGGCCCGGGAGGCCGGGCGCGCCACCGGGGGCGACCGGCGCTGTCGGCTTCCGGCGTCGGGAGCCGACGGGCAAGAGCGCGAAGCCCACCGCCATCCAGAAGGCCTCCTTGCCCCGCTTCAACAGGACGAAGGCGGCGCCGATCGTGGCCGCGTCGCGCACCTCGAGGGCCTGCAGACACAGAACATAGCCCAGGTCCTGGATCCCGAGGCCGCCGGGGACGGGGACGACCATGGCCCGGGCGAGCTGGAGCGTGGTCTCGAACGCCATGACCGACGGGAACGGGAGCGGCGCCCCCAGGAGGCGCAGGAAGAGCGCGCTCTCCAGGGACTTCACGAGCCAGACCGCGAGGAAGAAGGGCAGCGGAGCGAGCAGCCGCGCGGGACCGTTCGAAAAGAACCGGGCCAGCCGCGCGTCGGCATCGCGGAACTTGAGCGCGTTCCGCTCCAGCCACGGACGAAGCCACGACAGGCCCACGCGCTCGAGGGCGCTGCGGGAGCGCTGGGCCACGCTGCCGTGGACGAGCAGGGCGGCGAGGCCGGTGGCGACGATCGCGAGCACGGCCGAGGTGGCGAGGAGCAGCCAGGGCAGACCCTCGCGGCCGATGGCGCGGGCCGAGGCGCGCTGGAGCGGGTGATAGGCGACGAGGACGGCCAAAGCCAGGAAGAGGCCGTGCGAGAGGATGACGAAGAACTTTCGCGCCACCACCCCGACCGCCCCCTCCTCGAACGGCAGGCCGCAGCGGCGCTTGAGCAGGTAGGGCTGCAACGACTCGCCGATCAGGGCGCCCGAGGGCAGGCCCATGGCGAAGGCCTCGGCGGCGAGGCGGACCTTGAGCAAGCCGGTGAAGGGCAGCTTGCGTCCCAGCCGATCGAAGGCGATGCGCCAGCCGAGCGTCTCCACGGTGATCATCATGAGGTTGGGAAGGAGGAGCAGGGGAAGGGCGAGGCCGAGCGAGGCGATCAGGCCGAGGGCCCGGCCCAGGTCGCCCTTGCGGAGAATGAGGATGAACAGCCCGAAGGCCGCGGCCGCCGGCAGAAGGCGAACGAGATGGACGAGGCGGCGCTTCACGGCAACGGTCCGAGTGTAGCCGCTGCTCCCCGGACGCGCCAGCGAGGCGCCCTCGTCCGCGGCTTGCTACACTCCGTGCGGCGTGGAAGATTTCTTCGACCCTTCGTTCCTCTCCGAGCTCGAGAGCCTCGCCGCCCTCCCCTCAGCCCATCCCGCTTCGGTCCCGGAATTGCTGCCGGAAAAGCTGGCCGCCTTCCTCGACCCGCGGCCCGATGACGGCATCCTGGAGAGCCTCGACGAGGCCGGCTTCGGGGCGCTCTCTCCGGCCCTGCTGACCGAGCGCACGAACGTGCTGATGGAGATCTGTCGGCAGAGCGCCAAGAAGGCGCCCGTGCAGGCGGTGGAGAACTTCATCGTTTTCTTCCAGGCGCTGGTCCCCACCCTCCACGAAGACGCGGCCCCGGCGATCAAGGGCGTCTTCTTCCGTCTGGTCCCGACCCTCATCCACATCGCCTACGCCGATTTCGGCGACCGGGACGACGCGCGGCAGGAAGGGCGGAAGTCCCTGCACGACCTCGAAACGATCCTCATCGAGATCTCGAGCGTTCGCCTCGCCCCCTCGGAGAGCCAGCTGGTCTTCAAGAGCATCGACCAGCTCAGCGCGTTCATCGCGGCGGGGGAGTACGCTCTCGCCAACGAGGTCGTCTCCTCCCGGCTCCTCAGCATCATCTCGAGGAACCGGCTCACCCGCGCCCTCTATCGGCTCATGGAGGTCGAGGTGAGCATCCAGATCTACCTGAAGGAGAGGCTCGGATACCCGACCCCGCGCATCACGATCCCGCACGACTACGCGACCCTCGCGGACTACGGACCGCTACGGATCCTCTCCGAGGAAGGGCTGGACGGGACGACGCGGCGCTTCGTGCAGGTCCATCTGCCGGATCTTCCGATCCTGCGCGACATCGTGCTGCGCCTCGTCCCTGCCGAGGGCGGCCCGAGTCACGACCTGCGCTTCGATGCGCTGGGCAGCGCCGAGCTCGACGTCCCGCCGGGGACGTACAGCCTGGGCCTCCTGTACGAGCCGGAGGGCTAGGTGTCCGTCCTTTGGCGCTCAGGCGGACGGCAGTTGCGGCGGGCCTGCCGATCCGTCCTTCGGGGGCGGGCCTGACGGCAGCTCTCGCACGGCCGTCGCAGGGACCGGGGCTCCCGGGGCGTTGCGCGTGGCAATCAGGACGGCGGCGGTCCAGCTCGGCACGAGGTCGAAGACCGGAACCAGCTCCGCGAGGAAGGCCGGCAGGAAGGACCAGTGCCACCCGACGAGAGCGACCATGGCGGCGGCGACCACCACGTCGAGGGCGTCGTTCAGCGGCGAGAGCCATCCCGGGCTGAACAGGGGCAGGAGGCCGATCTGGACGAAATCGGCGGTCATGCCGAGTATCCGTGCGGCGCGGACGCGCCCGGGGGTGAGCTCCATCACGCAGCGATCGTAACAGATCGCCGCCGCCCTTCAGCCACGCCCGAGCCGTCGCACGGCGTCGCCAGCCGCTTCCAGGTAGATTGGCCGGGGATCGATGGCGTGCTCGCGCAGGCAGGCTTCGGTGAACTTGATCGCGTGCTCGTCGCCGCTGGCCACGGCGCGGTCCACGAGGCTGTCGGCGTCGAGGGCGGGCCGGGTCGGGGCGGAGCCCGGCGAGGGTTGGCCAAGAGCGGCGTAGACCCCGGCCGTCCCCTGCCAGCCATAGCGCAGCAGCGCGGGATGCAGGGCCGCGGGGAGGTGGGGGAGCAGCAGGCGTATCGCGCTCGGTCCCGTCACCGTGTGGATGAACGTGATGACGCCGCCGCCGGTCACCGCTTGCTCGAGGTAGACGCGGGCAAAGGTCGCGGTCAGGTTCGACAGGAACGCGGAGGTGTCGCGGGAAGGGTCGACGAGATCGATCACGCCCCCAAACGCCGGGAAGGCGTCCAGGCCGGCCAGGCCCTCGCTGATGAGCCGCCGCGGGGTGCGCCGCTCCGGGGGCAGGAACGCTACTTCGGGCAGCGCCTCCGAGGGCAGCCTGGAGTTGCGCGGGTGGGCGGCTTCCGGAAGCCGCCGATAGCGCGCGGCCCAGTACGCGAGCCCTTCCGCCAGCTCCTGCCGCCGCGCCGGCGTGTCGCGGCGGCCGAGACCGCGGACGGCGTGGCCCGTGCGGATGAGACCGTGGAAGGCCGCCCCCACCAGGCCCGGCGCGAGACGCGGGGCCCAGACGGCCAGCACCGCGGGCCAGGGCCCCTCGCGGAGCTGCCGGTCGAACAGGCGGACCCAATCGCCCACACGGTCGAAATCCCCAAGCGCCTCGGACCAGGCGTCGCCCGAGATTGGCTTGCGCGGCTCGGGGTGCGATTGGAGACGATGACGGTACTCCTCGACCCACGACGTCACCGCCTCGGGGCGGCCGAGGCGGACCAGGGCTTCGGCGGCCATGGGCCCGTGGTTGGCGAGGCCGCCCCCGAACTCGGGCCCCGTGTTGGCGAGGCGCTCGAGGGCCGACTCGAGGGCGTCGTCGCCTCCACGCGTCACCGCCGGACCCTGTGTCGACTCAGCGCTCACGATACTTCCCCGTGTCCCGAGAACCGCCAGGGCGCCGCCCAGGAACTGCCGCCGTGAGGTCATGCCCGATCACTCCCCTGCCACAAGGGCGCGGAAGCGCGGGTGGTCGCGCAGCGCCAGCAGGTCCGGATCGATTCGCGCCCGGACGACCGTGAACGCGCGCCGCTGTCGGGCGGCCTTCTCCAGGCAGTCGATGGCCTCCTCGTGCTGTCCGCGCAGGGCGTGGATGCAGGCCACGTAGTACCGGGTGAACGGCTCGTCGGCCCCCAGGCGGATGCGGTCCTCGAAGCCCTCGAGCGCGGTCACGAACGCGGCCTCCGCCTCGGCCGTGTTGCCCAGCTGCTGGCAGGCCGCCCCCAGGCGCATGTGCAGCTCGATCACGATGCGGCTCCGGAGCGCGTGATCCCACTTCTGGATGAAGGCCAGCTCGCAGCGAAACTCGTCGGCCGCCTCCTCGGGCCGGCCCTGGAGCGCGGCCAGATGTCCGAGGCGCATGTGGGCGCCGGCGAAGCGGACGCCTTCCTGGCCGGACAAGAAGGCCGCCTGCAGCTCGACCGCCCTCCGCGCCACGGCCTCCGCCGGCTCGAACTCGCGGAGGAGGGTCAGGCAGTGCGCGAGCTGGAGCGCGTACCAGCCCGCCTGGGGATTCCGGGCGAGGGCCTTCTCGAAGTAGGGGACCGCCTCGCGGAACCGGGCCTGGCCTACGAAGAGCGCGCGCGCCATCGAGGCGAGGGCCCCCGCATCCTCGGGGTCCAGCTCCAGGGCGCGGCGGATGGCCTCGATCCCTTCGTCGTCGCGGCAAAGGGAGACGAGGGCCCCTCCCATTTCGCGCCAGGCGCGCACCAGGCCGGGCCGAAGCTCCAGGGCGCGGCGAAAGCTCGCGATGGCCCGATCCTGCAGCTCGGGTATCGCCAGGTACTCTGCCTTGTTCGCGTAGGTGGATCCGAGCTCGAGGTGGGCGCGCGCGTAGCCGGGGTCCAGCGACGTCGCGCGCTCGAAGAGGAACACCGCGCGATCGAGGGATTCGTAGCTCTCCCGCCGCAGGTTGATCACGCCCTTCGAGAAGGCCTCGTAGGCCTCGACCACCCGCGTGTCCTCCAGCTCACGGCCGCCCGGGCTGTCCGTGAGCCGAAGGGTCTTCGACAGCTCGCGGGCGATGCGGTCCTGCACGTCGAAGATCTCGCCGAGCCGCCCGTCGATCTTCACCGTCTCAACGATGGTGCCGGTCTCGACCTCGGTGAGCCGGGCGGTGACGCGCACGTTTTCCCCGGCCCGCTGGAAGCCTCCGTTCAGGACCCAGCGTGCTCCCACGGCGCGGCCCACCTCGACCGCACGCGCCTCTTCGTTGCCGGCGCCCGGCCCTGGAAGGTGGCGCAGGACTTCCTGCACGCGTTCTCGGGACATCACGGCCAGGCCCGCCACGCCTTTCAGGTCGGCGGTGACGGTCTCGGCGATCCCCGTTCCCAGCCAGTCGTCCTCGGCGCTGCCCGTGATGTTGGCGAAGGCGAGCACGGCTACGGTGCGCGAGGGCGGCGCCGCGGGCCGGACCGCTTCCATCGGGGCGCCGCGGCGCACGGCTTCGAGATCGTCCGCCACCGCGCGCATGTCCGGGTGGCGGTGCTCGCGGTCTTTCGCGAGCATCCGGCGCACCATCACCTCCAGGCGGGGCATCCGCGGGTCGGCCAGGCGGGCCACGAGAGGCGGCGGGTCCGCGTGGAGGATCGCGTCGAGGATCTGCATGGCGTTGCGGCCGCTGAAGGGCGGGCGGCCCGCCACCAGCTCGTACAGGAGGACGCCGAGCGAGAAGACGTCGGCCCGCCCGTCGATCTCCAGCCCCAGCGCCTGCTCCGGCGCCATGTAGGCCACCGTGCCGACGAGGGCGCCTTCGGCGAAGCGCAGCTCTCGGGTCCATGTCAGGTCGAGATCGACCGGGGGCGCCTCGCGCTTGGCCAGCCCGAAGTCGAGGACCTTGACCCGGCTGCTCCCGGTCACCATCACGTTCGAGGGCTTCACATCCCGATGGATGACGCCGTGGGCGTGGGCCTCGCCCAGCGCCCCCGCCACCTGTTGCGCGAGGTCGAGCACGAGGTCGAGAGCCAGGGGGCCGGCCTGGCTCAGCTCGGAGAGCGTCTTGCCGGCCACGTACTCCATGGCGATGAAACGCACCGGCCCTTCGGCGCGCGCCATCTCGTCCACCTCGTAGATCACGGCGATGTTCGGGTGGTTGAGGGCCGATGCCGCCCGCGCCTCGCGCAGAAGGTCGGCGCGGGCGGCCTCGTCCTGGTGGGCCTCGGGCTTGAGCATCTTGAGCGCCACTGGTCTGTGCAGGCGCAGGTCCTGGGCCAGGTAGACCTCGCCCATGCCGCCCGTGCCGAGGCGCTCCAGGACGCGATAGTGGGAGGCCGTCTCTCCGATCATGCCGATGCTAGGGCGCCGCGGCCAGCGCGGCGGCCACCTCGCGCACCTTCCCCTGGATGCGGGCGACGTTGGCCGGTCCCATCCGGAGAAGCTGCTTCTGCGCGGGCGTGAGGGCTTCCAGGTTGGGATCCGCGTACTCGTAGACCGGTACCGCGCGGACAACCTGGGTCACGGGCACCTCCGCTTCGACGACGGGCACCGCGAGCAGCGCCGCCGCGGCTTGCGCGACACCCTTCCGGAACGGTTCGGGATGGCCCAGCTCCCGCCAGGCCGCCTCGAAGAGCGGCTCCGTGAGGCCGAAGACCCGCGCGCATTCGGCGGAGTCGATCGCCCCGACCCCTTCGGCGAACGTGTTCCACCGCGCATAGCTGCGCAGGTCGATCACGGTCCGACCCCGCTTCCCGATCACCGCGAACGGCTGCTTCGGGGCCAGGAAGGCGAGGTGCGGGCTGGGGCTGTTCCCCGCCGCCACGTTGTCGACGACGGCGGCGAGGGTGCGGACCAGCTCCTTGGCGGCGAGCCACACCGCGAGCTGGGGGTGGCTCGAAAGGCCCTTGGCGAGGTCACGGACGAAGCCGTCGCTCCCTTCGAGCGGGGGAACGGGCACGGACGGTGCGGCGCTGGGCCGAAGCACGGAGGACAGCGTGCTCGGCGGCGGCGTGGGCTTCGGCGCGGGGTGACGGAAGACGAGCATCAACACGGCGCCAAGGGCGCCCGCGATCAGGAGCAGCCCGGCAGCGATCCCGGCGCGGAGGCCCCACCCCGACCCCTCGAGCTCGGCCAGCTCCGGCGGCGGGCCGTCCGGCTCCATCTCCTCTGGCTGCGTCTTATCGAGGTCGAGGTCGTCAAAATCAGGCATCGGAGGTCTCGCGAGAAAGGGTACCCCATTCGGGAGAGAATGGCGCCCGGGGTAGGGGAGGACGATGAAGAACCGGCGAGCGGCGACCATTCTCGCGACACTGTGTCTGACCTCGTGTGCCTGGTGGACGTGGGCTGCGATGGGTGGAGCCACCCCGCCCGCCGCCGGAAGTGGCCGGCCCAGGCTGGTCCTGCTCATCGCGGTCGACCAGATGCGGTACGACTACCTCACCCGCTTCCGCGACCGATTCAAGGGGGGCCTCAAGCGCCTCCTCGATCAGGGCGCGGTCTTCACGAACGCGAACCTGGAGCACTACCCGACGGTGACCGCGGTGGGCCACGCGACCATGCTCTCGGGGGCCACTCCCGCGCTCTCCGGGATCGTGGGCAACGACTGGTACGACCGGGAGACCGGAAAGAACGTGACGAGCGTGTTCGACCCCGCGGCGAAGCTGCTGGGGGGAACGGGGCCCGCCTCGTCACCGGCGCGGCTCCAGGTGAGCACTCTCGGGGACGAGCTCAAGATGGCGAACCGGCGCTCTCGGGTCGTGGGGGCGAGCTTCAAGGACCGCAGCGCGATCCTGCCGGTCGGCCGGATGGCCGACGGCGCCTACTGGCAGGACGGTGCGAGCCGCAACTTCGTCAGCAGCACCTGGTACTTCGCCGAGCTCCCCGCCTGGGTCGTGGCGTTCAACGAGCGCCACCTGGCCGACCACTTCGCGGGGGCGGAGTGGAGAGCGGCCGATGGCCGCCTGCTGAAGACGATGCCTTCGGCCCCCGGGTCCGAGCTGAACGCGGCGATCTACCAGAGCCCGTTCGGCAACGAGCTGCTCGAGGCGTTCGCGGAGGCGGCCCTCGACGGCGAGCAGCTCGGCCAGCGCAAGGTCACGGACGTGCTCTCCGTCAGCTTCTCCTCGAACGACGGGCTCGGCCATGTGGTGGGCCCCGATTCCGAGGAGATGGCGGACATGACGGTCCGGACGGACCAGGTCATCGGGGCCCTGTTGGCGGCGGTCGAGCGGAGGGTGGGTCCGGGCCGCACCCTCGTCGCCTTGACCGCGGACCACGGAGTCGCGCCGGTTCCCGAGGTCATGGCGGAGCGCCGGATGCCGGGCGGCCGCATGAAGACGGCCGACCTCGCGGATCCCGTGAACGCCGCGCTCACCGCTGCCTACGGGCCGGGGAAATGGGTGGCGGGGACCGCGGGCAGCGGGCTCTATTTGAACCGCTCCCTGATCCGGGACAAGAACCTCGACGAGGGCGAGGTCGAGAGCCGTGCGGCCCGGGTCCTCTCCGACACGCCCCACGTCGCGCGCGTCTTCACCCGCGCCCAGCTCCTGCTCGGCCAGGTGGGGAGCGACTCCGCCTGCCGGCGCGTCCTGCGCAGCTTTCATGCGCAACGGTCGCCCGACGTGGAGGTGCTGCTCGAGCCCTACTGGATCCGTGAAGAGAAGGGAACGACTCACGGCACTCCCTACTCGTACGACAGCCACATCCCCCTGGTGCTGCTCGGCCCGGGCATCCGGCCGGGCCGCTACGACCGGGCGGTGGCCCTCAACGACCTCGCTCCGACGCTGGCGACGCTGCTGGCGGTGGAGACACCGAGCGGCAGCGAGGGACGTGTCCTGGAGGAGGCGCTCACCGGCCGCTAGATCCCGGGCCGCGAGCTCCCGCTCCGCCGGCTCCGGCTCGGAAGGCTGCTATTCCTCGCCGCAGAGGCAGTGAGCGTACAGGCCTCTGGGGTCATTCCAGCGCGCCATCCGGCCGAGTTCCTCCTTAATCGAGAGGAATGTGCGCTCCACGGGAGAGAGCGGGGGACTGGGCTCGGCCTCGGCGGCGACGAGTCCCAGCGCCGCCGCCAGCCGCTCCGACCCACTGAAGAGCTGGGAGAGCAGCTTGTCCTTGAGCCCCCGCTCCTTCTGGACGTAGACGATCCGATAACCCTTGGCCAGCTTGGCTCGCTTCCCCGCCGACTCGATGGCCTCCGGCAAACCGCCGAGCTGGTCGACGAGGCCGAGCGTCTTTGCGTCCTCGCCGCTCCAGATGCGGCCGCGGGCTATCTTGTCCACCTGCTCGCGTGTCATCTTGCGGGCCTTGCCTACGCGGACGAGGAACTCCTCGTACCCGTGGTTGATGCTGAGCTGCAGCGCTTCCGCGATCTCGGCGCTGAGGGCCCGGTCGACGCGGACGGGGTCCGTGAAGCGGGTCGTGCCGACGCCGTCCACGTGGATGCCCAGGTACCTGGCCATCGGCTTCTCGACGGTGGGGAAGACGCCGAAGATGCCGATGGAGCCGGTGATCGTATTCGGGTTGGCCCAGATCTCGTCGGACGCGGTGGAGATCCAGTAACCCCCCGACGCGGCCACGCTCCCCATGGAGACGACCACCGGCTTGCCCGCGGCCTGGGTCACCTCCAGCTCGCGGCGGATCACCTCCGAGGCGAAAGCGCTTCCCCCGGGGCTGTCCACCCGCAGCACGATCGCCTTCGTGCTTTCGTCCTGGCGGGCCTGCCGGATGAGCGCGGCCGTGGAGTCCCCTCCGATCGCGCCCGGCGGCTGGGTGCCGTCCAGGATCTCTCCCTTGGCCACGACCACCGCCACCGCGTCGCCGCTTCCGCCGGAACCGCTGCGGTCGCCCCCCTTGGCCACGAGGTAGTCGCGGAACGAGATGCGGTTGTAGGACTTCGTGCTCTTGTCCTCGCCGACGAGCGCGATCAGCCGCTTCCTGACCTCGTCGCGGGGGGCGAGGGTGTCGACGAGCTTCCCGTCCCGGGCCACGAGGGCGAAATCGCCCGCCGCCGCGCGCAGGCGGTCGGGCAGGGCATCGATCCCCGCGGCGAGGTCCTCGGGCTTCAGCTTGCGGGCCCCGGCCACGTCGGCCAGATAGGACCGCCAGAGGTCGCCGTAGACGTCCTCCAGGGCTTCCTTGGTCTCGGCGGACATGCTGTCGCGCAGGTAGGGCTCGACCGCCGACTTGTACTCGCCGACCCGGAAGACGTGCATCTCGATCCCGAGCTTGTCGAGGCCCTCCTTGTAGTATCGGCGGTAGCCGCCGAAGCCCTCCAGCAGGACCATGCCCATCGGGTGAAGGAACACCTCGTCGGCGTGGGCCGCCACGTAGTATTGCGCCTGGCTATAGTCGTCTCCCGCGGCAACCACCTTCTTGCCGGACTTCTTGAAGTCGAGCAGCGCGGCCCGAAGGTCCTGGAGCTTGCTCATGCCCGCGCCGCCCATCTGGTCGAGGTCGAGGAAGAGCGCCTTCACGTGCGGGTCGTCCTTTCCCGCCCGGATGGCGTCGAGCAGGTCCTTCAGAAGCGTTTCCTGCGAGGGCCCGGATCCCGTCAAGGTGCTCATCAGCCGGTCGCGCGCACTGCCGGAGAGCTGCTCGACGATGGGTCCCTTGGGGTCGATCACGAGGGCGGCGGTGGCCGGGACCCTCGGGCGTCCGGCGAAGACGCCGGCCACGAGCGCGATCACGATGGCGAGGAAAAGCAGGTTGACGGCGACGCGCCGGCAGCCGTCGAGGAGCCGCCAGAGGGCGCCGAGCAGTCGGATCGCCAATCCGGGTCTGTCTGCATCATCGTAGTTCATGAAACCTCCGGGGGCCGGCGAGAGAGCGTAGCACGGCGCCGGGAAGCTCAAGGAAACCAGAGACGGACGGCCAGGACGAGGATGGCCACGGTCACGACCGTCTGCACGAAACGGTGGCCCTTCCGCACGGTGAGCCGGACGCCCAGCAGGCTGCCCAGGAGGCTCCCTGCCGCCAGGGCCAGGCCCTCGGGCCAGCGCACATGGCCGCTCCAGGCGAAGATGGCCAGGGAGAGGGCCGATTGCAGGAGGATGCCCAGCACCTTGACCGCGTTGCCGCGCACGAGGTCCAGGCCGGCGAGAGTGGTCAGGGCAAGGAAGAGAAAGCCGACGCCGGCCTGCAGGAACCCACCGTAGATCCCGACCAGGAAGAAGCCCCCGCGTACGAGCCAGGGGCGGCCCGCGAGCTTCCCGGACGCGCGGCCCGTCGGGTCGAAGAGCGTCCACAGGGTCAGCACGACCATGACGACCGCGAGCAGGCGGCGGAAATCGCGGTCGGTGATCTGGAGCGAGAACCATGCCCCGAACGCCGCGCCGACCATGCCCGGCAGGGCCAAGCCCCAGTCCGAGCGCCAATTGAAGAGCCGGTGCCGGTTGAAGCCCCAGATGGCGCCGACGTTCTGGGCCACCACCCCGACGCGGTTCGTCGCGTTGGCCTCGATGGCGGGCAGCCCGAGGAAGATCAGGATCGGCAGGGTGAGGAACGAGCCGCCGCCCGCGATCGTGTTCAGGACGGCGGCGGCGAACCCGACGCCGGCGAGCAGGAGATGGTTCAGCACGAGAGGCGGCGCGATTCTAGCGGTAACGCCGCCGTCGTGCAGACATGGGACAATGACGTCGAGGCTTGGAGGAGATGAGCGCAACCACGACCACGACGGTGGAGAGCGGCTGTCCCCTGGACTGCCCGGACGCCTGCAGCCTGTCCGTGACCGTCAAAGACGGCCGGGTCATCACGATCGACGGCAGCCACTCGAACGCGGTCACCCGCGGGTACATCTGTGCGAAAGTGCGCGGATACGCCGGCCACCTGTACGGCCCCGAGCGCCTGCTCTACCCGGCCGTCCGGCGCGGGCGCAAGGGCGAGGGCCGCTTCGAGCGCGCGACCTGGGACGAGGCCCTGAGCCTCATCACGGATCGCCTGCGCGCCACCAGGCGGGAATGGGGCGGGGAAGCGATCCTGCCGCTGTCGTACGGCGGCTCGAACGGCTACCTTTCCCAGGACACCACGGACGCGCGCCTCTTCCATCGTCTCGGCGCCTCACGCCTCCTCCGGACGGTGTGCGCCATGCCCACCGGCCGCGCCGCAGAGGCCTTGTACGGGAAAATGGCCGGCGTCGCTTATCCGGATTACGCCGTGGCCCGGCTGATCGTGGTGTGGGGCGCCAACCCGTCCGTCGGGGGCATTCACCTCGTGCCCTACATCCAGGAGGCCCAGAAGAACGGCGGCCGCCTCGTGGTGATCGATCCGCGGCGGACGCCTCTGGCGCGGAGGGCCGATTCCCATCTCGCCCTCCGGCCGGGCACCGACCTGGGCCTCGCCCTCGCCGTCGTCCGCTGGCTCTTCGCGAACGACAAGGCGGACACGAGGTTCCTCGCCCGCCACACGACCGGCGGGGACGAGCTGCGCCGCCGGGCCGAGCCCTGGACGCTCGAGCGGGCCGCGGACGCCTCTACGCCGGGACGCGACCGGCGGTGATACGCTGCGGCTGGGGACTCGAGCGGAACCGCAACGGAGGATCCGCGGTGGCCGCGGTCCTCGCCCTGCCCGCGGTGGCCGGCACGTTCGGCGAGCGCGGCGGCGGGTACACCCTCAGCAACTCGGCAGTGTGGGACGTCAACACGGAGCTGGCGGCGGCCGAGCCCGAGCCGGCCACCCGCGCCGTCAACATGAACCAGGTGGGGGCAGTGCTGACGGACAGCCCGCAGCCCCCGGTCAAGCTGCTCTTCGTGTACGACTGCAACCCGCTGATGACCCTGCCGGCCCAGGAGCGGGTGCGAGCGGGCCTGCAGCGGGAGGACCTCTTCACCGTGGTCTTCGATCAGGTGTTGACCGATACGGCCCGCTACGCGGACGTGGTGCTCCCGGCCGCCACGTTCCTCGAGCGGAGGGAGATCGCCCGTGGCTACGGCGCCTACGTCCTTCAGGACCGAGCGGCGGTGATCGCGCCGGTGGGGGAGTCGCGCGCGAACCACGAGGTCTTCGCGGAGCTGTGCGCGCGAACGGGCGTGTCGCGGCCCGGCGATCCCACGACGACCGAGGAGCTGGCGGAGGCGATCTACCGATCGAGCGCGCGTCGCGACGCGATCCGCGACGGGTTGGCCGAACGCGGTGTGGCCTTGCCCCCGGCGGGCCCCACCCCGGTACAGTTCGTCGACGCCTTTCCGGGCACCTCCGACGGCAAGGCGCACCTGGTGCCGGCCGAGCTCGACCGCGAGGCGCCGCAGGGGCTCTACGGCTTCAGGACCGGGCCCGAAGAGTCCTTCCCCCTCGCCCTCATCTCGCCCTCGACCGACAAGACGATCAGCTCGACCCTTGGCCAGCTGCGGCGGCAGCACGTTCCCGTGGAGATCCATCCCGACGATGCGGCGGCCCGCGGGATCTCCGACGGAGACCGCGTGCGCCTCCACAACTCCCTCGGCGAGGTGCGCTGCCGGGCTCGGGTGACGCCAGACGTGAGGCCGGGAGTCGTCTCCCTGCCCAAGGGCCTCTGGAGCCACAACACGGAGAGCGGAACCACGGCCAATGCGCTGTGCCCCGACAGCCTGGCCGACCTCGGCGGGGGCGCGTGCTTCAACGATGCCCGCATCGAGGTCCAACGGATCAGCCGTTGATCAGCCCCATCGCGAGCTCGGGATAGCGGCTGCCGTGGGCGGCCCCCCGGGGAGCCGCGTGGTCGATGCGCGCCAGGTCGTCGGCGCTCAGGGTGACGTCGGCCCCCGCCAGGTTCTCCTCGAGGTAGCTTCGTCGCTTCGTCCCCGGGATGGGGACGACGTCGTTGCCTTGCGCGAGGACCCAGGCCAGGGCGAGCTGCGAGGCGGTACAGCCCTTCTCGGCTCCGATGGCGTTGATCTGTTTCACGAGATCCAGGTTCTTCTGGAAGTTGTCGCCCTGGAATCGCGGCGACATGCGCCGCCAGTCGTCCTCGGCCAGGTCCTCGAAGCGCTTGATCTGGCCGGTGAGGAAGCCCCGACCGAGCGGGCTGTAGGCCACGAAGCCGATCCCCAGCTCCCGGCACGCGGCCAGGGTCTCGTCCTCGGGGTCGCGGCTCCAGAGCGAGTACTCGGACTGGAGAGCGGCGATGGGGTGGACCGCGAAGGCACGGCGCAGGGTCGTGGCGCTCGCCTCGGAGAGCCCCAGCGCCGCCACCTTGCCCGCGCGCACCAGCTCCGCCATGGCGCCCACCGTCTCCTCGATCGGCGTCTTCGGGTCCACCCGGTGCTGGTAGTAGAGGTCGATCCTCTCCACGCCCAGCCGCTTCAGGCTCGCGTCGCAGCAGGCCTTGACGTATTCCGGCCGGCCGCTGATCCCGCGCACGAGCGGGTCCGTCGCGCTGCGCACGATGCCGAACTTCGTGGCCAGGACCAGGGAACCGCGCCGGCCCTGGATGGCCTTGCCGACCAGCACCTCGTTGGTGAACGGGCCGTAGATGTCGGCCGTGTCGAGAAGGGTCACGCCGAGATCGAGGGCGCGCTGGATGGTCGCGATGGACTCCGCCTCGTCCCGCGGCCCGTAGAACTCGGACATGCCCATGCAGCCGAGGCCGATCGCCCCTACCCTGATTCCCGATTGCCCCAGCGCGCGGGTCTCCATGCTCGACGTCATTGTATCCTTTGACCCCGTTGGTTCCGGCGGGAGTAGGAGCGCTCGCATGCAGACGCTGCTCAACGACCTGCGATACGCCGCACGCCGGCTGCTGCGCAGCCCCGGCTTCACCGTGCTGGCCGTGCTCACCGTCGGTCTCGGCGTTGGCGCCACGACCGTGATGTTCAGCGCTGTGAACGGCGTGCTGCTCAAGCCCCTGTCCTACCCCGAGCCCGACCGGCTGGTCATGATCCGCGGGGCGACCCGGGCCCAGCCCGGCAGGCCAGGCGTGATCTCGTATCCCGATTATCGCGACTGGCGACAGGAGAGCCGGAGCTTCGAGACGATGGCGGCGCTGCGCCCTGCGGACGTCACCGTGGCGGGGCCCGGCGGTCCGGAGCGGATCCAAGGGGCGCGGGTCACCGCCAGCTTCTTCCAGACCTTGCGCGTAGCGCCGGCCGTCGGCCATCTGTTCCCCGCGGACGTCGACCGACCCGGTGGCGAGCCGGTGGCCGTTCTGGGCCACGGCTTGTGGCGGCGCCTCGGCGCCGACCCTGCGCTCGTGGGCCGGAGCATCACGCTCAGCGGACAGCCTCACACCGTCATCGGCATCCTGCCCCAGAGCTTCCGTCCGCCGCGCGAAGTCGAGCCTGCCGAAGTCTTCGCCCCCCTGGCCCTGGACGGTGAAGCGCTCGAGCAGCGCGGCAACCGGTCCCTGGTCGTGATTGGCCGTCTCCGCTCCGGCGTGAGCGTCGACCAGGCCCGAGCCGAGCTGGCCGCCGTCGCCTTGCGTCTCGAAAAGGAGCACGTCGACTCCAACACCGGCGTGGGAGCGATGATGGAGTCGCTGCATGCGGACACGGTGGGCGAGCTGCGCCAGCCGCTCCTGGTCTTGTTGGGCGCAGTGGCGTTCGTTCTGCTCATCGCCTGCACCAACATGTCCAACCTGGTCCTGCCTCGGGCCCTGGCACGGCAGAGAGAGGTGGCGATCCGGGCCGCGCTGGGGGCGAGGCGGTCGCGACTCGTCCGCCAGCTCCTCACCGAGAGCATCCTCCTGGGGGTCATGGGCGGCGTGACCGGACTCGCGTTGGCCCACTGGGGCCTCGGCGCCCTGGTGTCGCTCGCACCTGCCAGCACGCCGCGCCTTTTCGACATCGCGCTCGACGGCCGGGTGCTGGGGTTCTCCCTGGCGCTCTCCCTGGCCACCGGGGTGGCCTTCGGCCTGGCCCCGGCGCTCTCCGCGTCCCGCACCGACGTCCAGACGGCCCTGCACGAGTCCGGCCGGAGCCCGCGCCTGGCGCGACATCCTGTCGCCCGCCTCCTCGTCGTCGCGGAGATCGCCCTCTCCCTGGTGCTGATGGCGGGCGCCGGCCTGCTGCTCGAGAGCTTCCGCCGCGTGCTGTCCGTCGATCCCGGCTTCGATCCCCACGACGTCCTGACCCTCGCCGTGTCGCTGCCCGGCACGCGCTATCCACGGCCGGACCAGCGCGCCGGCTTCTACGCCGAGCTGCTCGAGCGCGTGCGCACCCTGCCCGGGGTGATCTCGGCGGCGGCCATCACGCCGCTCCCGCTCGGAGCCGACGGCGGCATCGCGACGCGCTTCACCGTGGAAGGCCAGCCCGCGTCGGCACCCGGCCAGAAGCCACGCGCCGAGTACCGCGCCGTGACCTCCGGCTATTTCGAGACGATGCGCATCCCACTGAAGAAGGGCCGCACCTTCGACGCGGGCGACCGCCGAGAGGCGCCCGCGGTGGCGGTCGTCAACGAAACCCTGGCCGCCCAGGTCATGCCCGGCCTGGACCCGCTGGGCCAGCGGATCCGCATCGGCATCGGGACGGACGAGAGCGACCCCCGCACTTTCGAGGTCGTGGGCGTCGTGGGCGACGTCCGCCCATCCGGCCGGCACGTCCCCGCCCCGCCCGAGATCTACGTGCCGCACCCGCAGCAGAGCTGGTCCTGGATGAGCCTGGTCGTGCGCACGTCCGGCGATGCCGGGGCGCTCGCCGGCGCGCTCCGGCGCGAGGTGGCCGCGCTCGATTCCGAACAGTCCGTCTACAGCGTGCGGCCCCTGCTCGAGCTGCTGTCCGACTCGCTGGCCGCGCGCCGTTTCATCATGGCCCTTCTCGGCGCGTTCGCCCTGATCGGGTTGGCCCTCGCTACGGTCGGCGTCTACGGCGTCCTGGCGGAGTCGGTCGAGCGACGCCGGGGCGAGATTGGCCTGAGGCTGGCCGTGGGCGCCGACCCTGGCGACATGCTGCGCATGGTGCTGGGCCAGGCGGCGCGCCTGGCCACGGCGGGGGTGAGCCTGGGGCTGGTGGCGGCATTCGCCCTCACCCGGGTCATGCAGGGCCTGCTCTTCGGGGTGGGCGCCACCGACCCCGCCACCTTCGCGGCGGTGGCGGGAGTGCTCGCCCTGGCGGCGCTCCTGGCCAGCTACCTGCCCGCTCGTCGCGCCGCGCGCCTGGACCCGGCGGCCCTCCTGCGCGAGGAGTGACGTCCCGTTGTCACCGGCTCACTGCAAGGGCCTTTGCCAGGCGCCCCGCCAGGGCAGCGTTTGCGCGGAGGAGCGCGCGATTCGAGAAGACGCTCCTGCCTTCGGTCAGGACGCGTAGTCTCTCGAGCAGGAAGGGCGTGACGTCGCGGCCGCGAACGCCTCGCGCGGCGGCGTCGCGCAGGGCTTCGGCCAGGCTCCGCTCGTACAGCTCCGCCGGCATCTCGTGGTCGGGCGGGATCGGGTTGCCGACGACCACGCCCGTTCCCAGCCCCAGGTCCAAATGCGCGGCAACCGCCCCGGACAGCTCGGGCAGCGTGTCGAAGCGCCGATCGACCGGGAGGCCACTGTCGCGTCGGTAGAAGGCCGGCAAGCGGTCCGTCTGCCAGCCGAAGACCGGCACCCCCAGGGTCTCGAGCGCCTCGACCGTCTTGGGCAGGTCGAGCACCGCCTTGGCGCCGGCGCAGACCACGGCCACCGGGAAGCGCGCGAGGGCGGTCAGGTCGGACGAGACGTCGCCCGTCTCGCCCGCATCCCGATGCACGCCTCCGATGCCGCCGGTGGCGAGCACCCGGATGCCCAGTCGATGGGACGCGAACACGGTGGCGGCTACGGTGGTGGATCCCGGCCCGGCGCTCGCCAGGCAGGCCGCGAGGTTGCTGAGGTTCACCTTCGCCACACGCGGCGCCGTGGCCAGTCGTTCCAGCTCGGCCGGCGTGAGGCCGGCGACCAGGAAACCGTCGAGCACGCCCAGAGTAGCCGGCGTCGCCCCAGCCGACCGCACCTCGGCCTCGAGCTCGGCGGCCACCGACAGTCCTTCCGGGTGGGGGAGCCCGTGGGTCACGAGCGTCGTCTCGAGGGCCACGATCGGCTGCCCCGCCGCCCGCGCTTCGGAGACTTGCGCGGAGACGCGGAACCGGTCGGGGACGCCGGTCATCCGAACCACT
>WNFM01107416.1_pt2 | contig 22863 bp, 16 predicted proteins | sample 5400271 | NCBI WGS metagenome assembly WNFM01 (sample SAMN13153352, study PRJNA577476) | soil metagenome | isolation source: 60 cm saprolite on Douglas fir-dominated hillslope | place: USA:California | collected 2013-09-17
GGCAGGTGATTTTCTTGTGGCTCTCAACGCATCCATGGGACCCGAGCCGTGAGTTGCATCATCTCGAAGCATACGACAGGTACGCCAAATAAATTGGAATATCAGTGCCTGCATGGAAAACCGCAGGCGCGAGGATGCTTCCAGATTTTTGCATCAGATAGCCTAGGACCAATCCCTGGATCAACGCGACAGCGAGAAAAATTGGCAGACTCCGACTATACTGGACTTGTACATGGAACGAGGCGAATATGATGGCTGCGAGCATATTAGAAGCCAATGGCCCCAGAAACCTCCCATACTTTTTCAGGAAGAGCCCTCTGAACCACAATTCCTCCCTTAGACCGTTGCAGAGCACGAGAACTATGAGTGCTGGTGTGAGTGCAAGAAAGCGTGAAAGGGTAACTCCATGGTTTGGAAAGAATGACTTGCTGAGTCCGAACGCGGCCAAGAGAAAGAACACCAGAAAGCCGAGTATGCCGACAACAAGCCACTTCCAACTCCTCTTCTTATTGATAAAGAGAGCATTCAAGCCGCTTCCTGATGTCTTTGTGAGAAGGATGATCGGTAGAGTCAGGCTTAGCGTGCCGAACAACTGAGCTAGAACGGTCCCCAGAACTGTGGAAGCGAGTGGATTATTCACGCTGGGAGTCTCGTGCAGAACGTCATGAATGAAGACAAAGAAGGCGAAAGGAATCTCCCAGTATCTCCTCAGGTTCTGGCTCCTCCTTGTGAGGACTGCGACTGTTAGGAGCAGAGCAGCGAGACCCAACAGAAAGGAATCCTCAAAGATGCCTGTAGGTATCAACGAGACGCTTGCTCGATAGGCAAAGCCCGCAGCTAAACAGAATACGACGAGGACGGAACGCGAGATGAGGCTCGTAGGTTCCTTGGCGACAATCACATTGCTAGTCATCAGACCTCTCCTTTTGTCTCGCCGCCATCTCGGCGACCCAGCGATTCACCAGCACGGTGTTCTGAAAAGCAGTGTAACCAGCGCCAGGGTGGGTTTGCACCCATCAAAGGGTGGGAAAGAGGGGTGGGTTTTCCTGCGCTCTACGATCAGCAAGTGGGTGGAAAAAAGCTGCAAGAGGTGAGTCCAGCAGGATGCTACACGATGTTGAGTTCCCTCGCACGGGCTATGGCCTTCGTCCGGCTCTCGACCTGGAGCTTGCTATAGATCGCATTGACATACCATTTCACGGTACTCACTGCAATCACCAGTCGGTCCGCAATTTCACGATTGGAGTAGCCCGCGACGATCAGCCGCAGCACCTCCAGCTCGCGTTCGCTCAACGGCTCACCGAGCGAGTACGTTCCGGACCCAGGTACAGCTACAGCAGAGTGCGACACGTCCTCGTCATGCGCTCTGCCCAGCAGTGCCAGGAGGTGGTCACGATAGCCGGTGGAACCAGGCTGATCACTCCCTCGGCGTGTGCGCAACTGCACCAGCAACCGGGCCATCGGTAGCCCCTCGTCCACAAAGAGCCGGATGTAGCCCTCCGGCTCGGCCAGAGAGAGCGCTCGCGCGAGCGCCCCCAGTGCTCCTGCCTCATCACCACATGCTCGCTGAGCCACAGCCTGGAGGACGAGGTGCTTCAGCGCGTTGCCCATCCGCCCCTGCTGCTCGGCCAGGTCCAGCAGCCGTGCCAACGTCTGGTACTCGATCTCACGCGGGGGGCTGAGTTCGTCCTCCACCCGCAACTGCCGTTCCTGGACCCACCGCACGGCCAGGGCAAGATCACCTTGCGCCAGAGCTAACCATGTTGCCATGCTGTGAGCGGCGCCGCATTGAGAGGAGGGAATGGAGTCATACGGAGGAACTGCGCGATCTGCTGAATCAGCGTGTCTGCCCCCGCTGCATCGCCTTGCGCCTGTTTCACCCGTGCGAGCGCAATGTACCCTAAGAGCAGAATGGCGACGTTGCCCGTTTGCTGGCACTGGGCAATGCCTTCTTGCAGGGAGCGCGAGGCCTGGTCCAGGTCGTTCCACTCGCGCTGGAGTTGTCCTCTCCCCACATACACTGGGCCGGTAGCGGCAAAGCTATCACCTCGCGCTGCTGCCCATTCCAGCGCCTGCTGATAGTTCTGATCGGCTTGATGCAGATGCCCTTGCCTCACTTGCGTTGGGGCCAGTTCAAAGGTGGCCATACAGGCCACATAGCTGTTGCCAGCCGCTTGACTGATCGCCTTGGCCTCGGTCAGCGCGGCGGCGCCCGCTGCCAGATCATCGCTCCACAAATAGGCGATGCCCAGGTACCAAGCGACCAGGCCACGAGCCGTCTGGTCCTCTTGGAGCTGCTCGAGAGCCTGAAGTGCGAGTTCAATGGTGCGCGGGGTGTCCCCGCGTCTGAAAGCGATATACGCACGGGTAGCCGCCACCCGGCCAGCGTATTCGACCCGTCTCCGGGCAACGCTCTGCCGCAGCGGTTTCACTGAACTGCTCGTCGAAGGCAGCGTCGACCTGTTGGGGTTGGGGCGCAGTCGGCGCTCGAGGTCCTGGAGCAGCCGTTCAGCGGCATTGTACTGACCGGAGAGCGCGAGGAGCCATCCTTGCCAGAGGCAGAGTTCCACCCGTGAACGGACCAGTGCATCAGGCAGTGCCTCCAACCAGGCGCGCAGCGTGGCTATCTCACCACGCTTCGCCATCAGTTCGGCCGTGTGCTCGATCAGGCGTGCTGCCTGCTCGAAATCTGCTGCCGCCAAAGCGTGGTGAATAGCGTCGTGCGTCAGACCTTGCTGCTCATACCATGCGCTCGCTCGCTGGTGGAGTTCTGGTACAAGCGTAGGATGTTTGCGCTGCAAGCGATGGCGCAACGCTTCAGCGAAGAGCTGGTGATAGCGATACCAGCGCCGCTCATCGTCCAATGGAACGAGGAAGAGATTGGCCTGCTCTGCCTGCTCCAGCATCGCCTGGCCGCTTGCCTCTCCGCCATGCTCGCCAATTATAGCCTCACAGAGCGATCCCTGGAGCCGTTCCAGGATGGCGGTCTGAAGCAGAAAGGTCTGGACCGGCTCGGGCTGACGGGCCAGCACCTCCTCAACCAGGTAGTCGATGATGTAGCGGTGACTCACGGTGAACGCCTTGAGAAAATCTGGAATGTCCTCGCGCCCACGCATCGACAAGGCGGCCAACTGCAAACCCGCAATCCAGCCTTCGGTGCGGGCCTCCAGGACAGCGATGTCCTCACCAGAAAGCTCCCGTCCGAGCGCGCGGGCGAGGAATGCCGCCGTTTCCTGAGCGTTGAACCGCAGATCAGCCTGTCACCTCGTACAAGAGGGGTCATCTTCGCCATGGTTGCTCTCCCAGGACACGACACGTCTGATGCATTTCATTCCCGAACAGGGGAGCGGATGTTCGGGAATTCGTCGACACGTACCGAACACCTTCTCCCCCGAGATCAGAGACCTCCCTGTTTGCTCCTGGACATACAAACCTCTTTTCCCGTTTTTCATAACTCTGTTCATTGCCAGGCATTCTGTATCAGTTGGACAGTTAGGAGCCTTCGGCCGGGGATGCCTGCACAGCCTGGCGGCGATGCCAGTTCTCGGCAAACAGGTTGAAGAAAATCCGTTGTTGTGGGTGCTCTCGAATGACATCCTCATTCAGTTTCACGCCAAGCCCAGGCCCTTGCGGGAGCGTGAAGTACCCGTTTACTACCTCGGGATTCCCTGGTGCAGCGGCCTTCACCCAATCCTCTGCGAAGTCATTGAAGTGCTCCTGAATTTTGAAATTGGGCGTGGAGGCTGCAAAGTGGAGTGCAGCGGCCGTCGAAACCGGTCCTCCCACGTTGTGCGGCGCAACCAGCATATAGTACGTCTCAGCCCAGGCAGCAAGCTTCTTCGTTTCGAGGAGACCGCCGAAGTGGGTGATGTCGGGCTGGATGATATCAGCGGCCTGGAGTTCGAAGAGCTGGCGATACTCATAGCGCGTGTGGATACGCTCGCCGGTCGCTAGGGGGATAGTGATCTTCTCGGATGCTTTCTTGAGCGCTGCCAGGTTCTCCGGTGGCACCGGCTCCTCTACCCAGGAGGGTTTGAATGGCTCAAGCTCGCGTGCCATCTCTATGGCAGTTGCCGGGTTGAAGCGGCCGTGCATCTCGATCAGAATCTCCACGTCGGGTCCGACGGCGTTACGAACTGCCTCGACCAGTTCGATGGCCCTAAGCTTCTCGCTCCGGTCGATTTCGTAGAAACCTGCACCGAAGGGATCGAACTTGAGGGCATGATAGCCCTTCTCAAGGACACGTTTGGCCGCAGCATGGAATTCTTGCGGAGTGCGTTCGACCGTATACCAGCCATTGGCATAAGCCTTGATCTTGTCTCGCACCGCGCCCCCCAGCAGCTTATAGACAGGCTGCCCAAGCATTTGACCGATGATATCCCAGCAGGCAAGCTCAATCGTCGCAATGGCAGACATAGCAATTTCGCCAGCACGCGCGTAGTCGTTCAGGTACAATCGTCGCACCAGGTCCTCGATATTGCTGGGATCATGGCCCAGGACGTGGTTGGGTACAGCTTCTGCAAAATAGCCGAGCAGCGCATCGGTATGGTTGAGCATACGTACCTCACCCACGCCTTCCAGCCCGTCGTCTGTGATGACACGGACGAAGGTCAGATTGCGCCATGCGGTCCCCATCACAGCGCTTTTGACATCGACAATTTTCATACTGCGCCGACCTCCGCCGCAGGAATTGCCAGTCCAGCGAGCGGCACCGGGCAGTGAGGGCACGGCGTCTGGATAGTACCGCGCAAGCAGGTCCAGACCAATTTTCGCACGACGCACGCGCTCATGGCTGAGCGCAAGTGACACGCTTTCGATATGTTTGCCGGCCGGATAGATATTAGGCGCATTGCGCAAACCAAACTTGAGGTAGACAGGAGCGGCGATACGGACCAGTTCAGGAATTTCGTATAGCCGTACAAAGCCTCCCAGGTCGTCTGGCACCTCCACGTAGATGTCCAGAGGAATGTCTACCGCCTGGCGAATGGCGGCAATTTGTGCCAGCGTGAGGTCGGTGGGGATATTGAAGGTACTCGCACCCAGCCGCTCCATCAGGCGAATGGATGCCGGGTTGGATGAAGCCATCATGACACTGATCTTGAACTGCATCTCTTTGGGCAAGACATCGGCCCGGCGCATCTCATCGGCGACCCACAGCGCTCCCTCATCCGCCAGCAGCACGCTGCGAATGCCAAGTGCTGCAGCGCGCTGTACATCTTCTAGGCAGTAGACGAGCTGGTCCTGTCCGCGCAAGCGTGCGCCAGCGGCCTTACCAGCACTGGAAACCGTCATCGCTCCGGTATCCCAGGCAGCGTTCGGTCGCGCGAAGAGGCTGACCTCCATGCCCCGAGCCTGGGCCAGACGCCCCATAGCGCGGATTTCGTCGTCTGTGAGCAGCATCACGCCACTTCCCTGCGACACGCGGTGGATAGTGAGTTGGTAGTGATCTGCCTCCTCGATGATCGCTGCCAGTGCGTCTGGTCCTTCGGTGCTGGGAATCTCAAGGCGGTACTGTGCTCCATCAGGAAAACGCTTAGTGCTGCTTGGTAGGGCATAGAGGTCGCCGGGAGGCAACCCCATACCTTCGAGGAAACGCCGTGTCGCCTCCATCAGTGTAGGTCTCCTTTCTTGTACGTGAAGCGCCGTCCATGTGCAGGGATGTAGCAGGTCAGTGCGGGGTGATAGGCCCGCACATAGTCTACCAGTACACCAGGTCTACCCCGATTGGCGGCAAACATCTCATAGTGTGTCGGCACGAGCAGATTCACGCCAGCAGCAGCAGCCAGGTCGGCAGCCTCCCGTTCGTCCAGGTTGCCCACAATGTCGAGCTGCTCTCTGAAATAGCTCCGGCCATTGATGGGTAGCAGCGCGATGTCCACTTCGAGTTGCTGCAGGCGCTCGATCAGACCGTCAAAGGCAAGTGTATCGCCAGCCGAATACACCCGGACCCCTGCCATCTCAAGGACGTAACCAAGATAGCGGTAGAGGCGCTTACCATCATGCTCGACGAAACCAAAGTCGTAGACAGCGGGCGGTGCCTGCAGGCCATGTAGGGCCGGGACGGGAAAGAGTGTGACTTCGCCCAGGTCCAGTTCCTCACCGGGCTGCACACCCATCACGCGCTCGGGTGAAATATCGAGCGCCGTCACCTGATCTACGATTGGTAGGGGCACTACAAAGTGGGCTTGTAGTGATGCCTGGGCCAGTCCTCGCAGCGCTTGGGGGTCGAGATGATCCCAGTGTTCATGGGTGCAGAGTACCAGGTCGGCGGGCGGCCCGACCTCTGCTGCGAAAAGTGGCGGTATCAAGCGGGCGGGATGTTCAGAAAGAAAAGGGTCAAGGTAGACGATGGAACTGCTGCTGCGCAGCACGAATCCGGCCTGACCCAGCCACCACAATGCAATTGTGTCCTGTGGAAGCTGCGTATTGAGGATATCCATGGCTGTACTCGTAGGTTCCCGATTTATCGCGGGATCAGGTATCATCGCTCCCCTCCTTCCTGGTCTCCATCATGGACTACCAGCACTTTCAACATCTTCGCTTGACGGCTGATCAACGTATCGAGCGCGGTCTGATACTCATCCAATGCAAAACGGTGCGTGATGAGCGGAGCTAAATTCAGCAAGCCAGCGCGGAAGACCTGCACAGCGTAAGTCCAGGCAGCAGAGGAAGCCCCAAAGATGCCCAGCACTGCCAGGTGCTTGAGGACAAAGATGTCGCTCTCTATGCTGAGGCGAGCGCCGGAACCGGCGATGCCTTCCAGCGCCACAGTGCCGCCTCTGCGTGCCAGTCGCAGGGCCTGCTCGACTCCTTCTGGACGGTTCCCCCCTTCGAATACAAGATCTGCACCCTGACCTCCAATCAGTGAGTGTATCAACGACTCAGGATCTCCTCGCCTGGCGTTGATTGTATGCGTAGCGCCCAGTTGGCGCCCCAGTTCCAACCGTTCACTGCGTGAGCCGACCAGCACAATGATGGCAGGACTGAATAAGCGTGCCAACTGTACGGCTAGCAAACCGATTGTCCCATCTCCCACTATGACCACCGTGTCACCAGCTCGCGGCTGCGCGCGCAGGAAGGCATGCGCTACCACCGCTGTCGGCTCTAGCAGTGCTGCCTCCTCGAGTGAAGCATCGCCAGGTAGGATATATACCTGCCGTGCTGGAACGGCGACATACTCTGCGAGCCCTCCGGGGCGTGTGAAGCCAATCTCTTCATAGCCAGCTTCACACAGGTTGGTCAGCCCCATGCGACAATTGCGGCAGGTGCTGCAGAACAGGAAGCCCTCTACTACCACCTTGTCGCCCAGCGGGATATTGCGTACGCGCTCGCCGACGGCGACCACTTCACCCGCCCACTCATGACCAGGAACAATTGGGTAGCGATAGTAGCCTTCCGGCCGGATGCCCCGGTAGAGTTCCACGTCGCTGCCGCAGATGCCGACCGCTCGTGAGCGAATCAGCACATCCTGCGGGCCGATAGAGGGCTTCTCGAGTTCGGTCAGGACGGCTTCGCCAGGGCCTTTGAGAAGCAGCGCTTTCATAAGTATGCCTCCTCGACATCATTCCTGGGAATGAACTCATCTCTACTGGGGTTGACTACGTACAACGAGCGCATCAAGGCCATTCACAATGACAGTTCCTGAGATGGCCTGGCCGGTGAGTAGCTCTATCCCGCCAGTTGGCAGCCGAACCTCGTGGGGGACCCTGTTATGATTGAGGATGAACCAGTAATCAATCCCCTCATGCACCCGTCGCACTATCTCTACATTGTCCGGTGAAGACACCCCCGAAATCCCCGCCTGGTCAAGCACCTTGCTCATAAGCAGGTCCTGCCCAGCATCATCCAGTGAGGTGCCAACGTAGATGACTTTCCCTGCGCCGATCCGTCTCATGGTCACAGCCGGTGCCCCGTCAAACGGCCCACCGCGATACCTTCCAAGCACCTCCGCACCGTTTACTTCCAGTTCATCCATCCACACGTCAGTACCGACACGATGTGACGAGCCATCTATAATGAGTTCGAGGCTTTCAGGGCCGCCGCAAGGTTCTCCGCTCCCTGCCGGAAGTAAAGCAGTATAGTCAACAACATCTACACCAGCCAGCTCTCGCAGCGCTCCGGGAAGTGGGAGATCGACGATGTTGTTATGCTCATCTTTCACCCCGCTGCGGAACGTCAATATCAGCATCCCGCCTGCCTCGACCCAGGCAGAGAGACGTGCTGCTATACCAGCGCGCAGGACAAACAGGCACGGGGCGATGAGGACTCTATATGCCTCCCAGGACCGATCCTCAGTGACGAGATCCACTGCGACATTGCGACGCCACAGCGCCCGGTAGTGGCGGCCGAGCTGGTCGTCATAGGAGAGCGCCTCAGCAGTCGGCTGCGCCTCGAATGCCCAGAGCACGTCGTAGGAGCGCAGAATTGCTACCTCAGCAGGGAGGGCTGCGGTTGCAAGCTCCTCCAGGCGGTGTAACTCTTCGCCGACTTGACGCACCTCCTGGTAGCGTCGCCCGGGGGTTCCGTCATGTGGTAGAATGCCATGCCAGTACTGTTCAGTTCCCACGCGGCAGGTACGCCAGCGAAAATAGATAATAGCCTCGGCTCCGCGCGCTACGGACTGCAACGTCCACAAACGGATCTCCCCTGCTAGGGGTGTGGGTGAGAGCCTTCCCCAGCCGCTTGGCCCTGCCTGCTGCTCCATCACCCAGAAGGTGCGGCCTTTGAGGCTACGCACCAGGTCATGCGCCATCGCAACGTGACTGGCATTCCATCCTCCATTGAAGGGGCTCCATGGCGTGGGCAACCGTGGATAGTTATCCCACGATACAACATCCAGGTTCTGTGCCAGCGCTACATAGTCCACGTAGGGAAACAGACCCATCAGATTATGCGTGACCAGGTGATGTGGACAGAGGTCACGTAGGATGCGCACCTGGAATTGCTGGTACTGTACCCACATGTCAGAAGTGAAGCGCGCGAAGTCCAGGTAGAGTGCGGGATTGTGTGCTGATCCAGGGCTGCCCGATCGTACATTGCGCACGGGCACGGGAATCTGCTCCCAGGCGGTGTATTCCTGGCTCCAAAAAACAGTGCCCCACTTTGAGTTGAGATGCTCCAGGCTCCCATAGCGCCGCTGTAGCCACCGCTGAAATGTTGTGCGGCACGAGGAGCAGTGACAGCGGGTGCCATTGGCAATGTTACCCAACTCATTGTCTATCTGCCATGCAAACACTGCCGGGTGCTCATGATAGTGCGTTGCCAAGGCCTCAACAATGCGACGTGTCGCGCTCAAGAAAGCTGGGTGCGTGGGACAGTAATGGCGACGCATACCAAAGCCAGCCCGCTGCCCATCCTCATTGACCGGCAGGATTTCGGGATGTGTTTCAATTAGCCAGGCTGGCGGTGCGGCCGTCGGCGTGCCCAGGATAACCCGTATGCTGCGTGCCATCAGAACATCAATTGCCTCGTCCAGCCAGGCAAAATCGAAGGAGCCTTCTTTCGGTTCCAGTCGCGACCAGGCGAACTCTGCCAGCCGTACCGTGTTCATGCTGGCCTGCTGCATGAGCTTGGCATCCTCCGGCCAGCGTTCGGTACTCCAATGCTCAGGGTAGTAATCAACGCCGAAGAACGGCTCAGCCATACGGTACCTCAATTCACGATTTCACGCTGCCAAATGTCAACCCGCCCTGCCAGTAGCGCTGCAAGAAGAGAAAGCCGACTATCAAAGGGATGATGGATACCAGCGACCCGGTTACGACGAGGGTATACAGAAGCTGGGCGCCGCCGTTCGCACTCGCTTGAGCATTCCACGTTGCCAACCCCAATGTGAGTGGATAGTATGTGGGGTCGCTCAGAACAAGCAGGGGTAGAAAGTAGTTGTTCCACGTTGCCACGAACGAAAACAACAGGACCGTAACAAAACCAGGAGCGAGAATCCGTAATGCGACGCTCCGAAATGTGCGTATTTCGCCAGCCCCATCAACACGGGCTGCATCCAGTAACTCATCAGGAACTGCCTGCTCCGCGTAAATACGCATTAAAAATACACCAAATGGACTGACGAGGGAAGGCAGGATGACGGCAAGGGGTGTGTTTATCAGCCCAACTTTACTGAGCAGCAAATAGATGGGAATCACCAGCGCGGTGCCGGGGACCATAATCGAGCCCAGAATGATGGCAAACACAAGGGTGCGCCCCGGAAATCGAAACTTGGCAAAGGCATAGCCAGCCATTGTGGCGATCAGGGAGGCGCCAACAGCACTCAAAACGGCATAGTAGGTCGTATTCCACAGCCAGGTGATGAAGACCCCGTTATCACGCGTGAACAGGTCGCTCAGGTTGTTGAAAAAGTTGAAGTCGGAAGCAAACCACAAACCAAACGTCGTGAACAAATCTGGATTCGTCTTGGTTGCAGAGACGATAAGCCAGAAAAATGGAAGTAGAAAATATACCAGGAAGACCAGCAAGAACGCGGTAGCGAGATTCCGGCGCGTCCAACCAGCTCGGCGGATGCGTCTCCGGGCGGCCTGAGATGCTTTAGTGGACTCAGTTGTCGGAGCAAGTACAGCCATTAGCGCAGCCTCCCCCGGTTTGTTGCAAACATGAAGATGTACGAACACACGAATACGATTGCGCCGAGTGTAAATGAGATGGCGGCAGAGTAGTCGTATTGCTGGTTGGTGAAGGCGAGGGTGTAGGCGTAGAGATTGGGTGTGTAGTGGTCTTGAATCACTGTAGGCGCGAGCGTGCTCATGATCGACGGCTCAGTGAAGAGTTGAAGGCTGCCGATGATGGAAAAAACGCAGGTCAGTATGATAGCGGGTGTGATCAGTGGTATCTTGATGTAGCGTGCCACCTCCCAGCCAGTCGCTCCATCCACCACTGCTGCTTCGTACAGGTCCGGCGGAATGGCCTGCAATGCTGCATACATGATGATCATGTTATAGCCAGTGTACTGCCACGTCACGATGTTACCAATGGCAGGCAGCATACCTGCATCAGTAAGAAAGCCCGGAGCCGGGAGATGGAAAGCGCTGGCGACCTGCGTGAAGGGACCGAAACCGGGGCTGTACAAATAGCCCCACAGCAACGCTGACACCACGCTGGGAATGGCATAGGGCAGAAAGAAACCCATTCTGAACAGCGTGCGCAGACGCGCCACCCCGCTATCGAGGAGTAGCGCGAAGATGAGCGCGAGCCCAAGCATGATGGGCACCTGTACGACCATGAACAACAAGACGCGGCGTGCGCCTTCCCAAAAGGCAGCATCCTGGAAGGCCTGGGCGAAGTTTTGCAGCCCTACGAAAACTGTGCCCCCGACCAGCCGGTCAGCAAAGAGGCTGATTCCTAATGCGTACCCCAGGGGAAGGATGAAAAAGAGACAAAACAGGATAAGAAAAGGTACGAGGAAGAGATAAGGAATGCCTACGCGCTGCAGCCAGAAGTAACGAGATAGCCTGGCCGTGCTCCTGCGAGCAGGTCTGCTGACAGTAAGGGCAGAGCCGCCTGGTTCTAATGGTTGTTGCTGCTGTAGCATTCAGGTGGCCTTTCTAGTGCTTATCAAAGCACTGTGTTGGGTAGGGGCCGGCAGGCGGAGCTTGACCCCCAGACTGCGTCCGCGAAGGTCGCCCACGAGCCCGATAAATTGGCTCTCTACAGATGTAGAGTGCGGATTTATCCAGCACGTGGGCGGGGCTTGCCCCCGCCCTGGGAGTGGTCGCTCTGCCTGCCCCTGGTTAGCTAGTGACGGTGAATCCTTGGGACTTGGCGTAGTTGACAACGTTGTTTTGCAGATTGTGCATCGCCTGCTCAAAGGTGACCTTGCCGCTGATGGCTGAGCCCAGTTGATCGCTCATCTGGGTATAGACGTAGTCCTGGAACGGGCTCCACTGGAAGCTCGTATCCACGTTGTCGGAGGCCGACGCAAAAACCTGGTTTACCTGCTGGTTACCATAGAAGGTCAAAGGAGCATTGAAGCTCGGGTCACTCAGTACGCTCTTCACCACCGGGAAGAGGAACTGTTTCTGACTAAGCTCCAGGGCAGATTGCTTAGTATCGTTTAACCACATGGCGAACTCCGTTGCCTCTTTAGGATGCTGGCTCTGCGTCGTCACAGCGTCCGTGGATCCACCCCAGTTACCGGCAGCAGTGGCTCCGGGTGTCCACTGTGGCAGAGGGGCCGCGCGCCACTTGCCAGACGACTGTGCAGCGACGCCGGATAGGAACACCGGTCCCCATGCGGCAGTGATCCAGGTTGCGTAGATGCCCTTGCCCAGTCCAGCATACCAGTCGTTGGTAAAGTCGGGCGCCGTCTGTATGACCTTCTGATTGATCAGAGTACCCCAATAATTGGCGACTTGCAAGGCGGGCGTGTCATCGAGATGAATCGATACATTCGTGCCGTTGACCCCGAAAGGGCGCGAGCCAGCCTGCCAGGTCAATCCGTTGAACCAGCCCGGGTCGCTTGGAGGAAAGTCGGTCATGTAAATCTTGGGGTTGGCCTTGTGCAGCGCGACGGCCTCCTGCGCATACTGGGCCCAGGTCGTCGGGACGGGCAGGTGATACTGAGCGAAGATGTCCGTGCGATAGAGTAGTCCCATAGGACCGCTATCCTGGGGAATGGCGTAGACCTTGCCTCCTTGGGATACCTGGCTCCACGTCCAGGGTACAAAGTCATTCTGGATGGAATTTGCGCCGTACTGTGACAGGTCAACCAGTTTGCCGGTGAGTTCGAAAGTGGGTAGGTACTGGAACTCGATCTGCACCACGTCGGGCGCTCCGCTACCGGCTTTGAGGGCCGTGCGCAGCTTGGTATACTCCGGCGCACCCTGGCCGGCGTTGACCAACTTGATCTTGATGTTGGGGTGTGATTGCTCGAAGAGGTTGATCTCGCTCTGGATGTTCGGCACCCAGGTCCAGAAGGTCAGGGTGACGGGACCGCTGCTGGTGCCTGATGGCGTGCCACCACATCCGGCCAGGGAGGCAAGGAGCACTATCATCAAGCTCAAAACGCCGAGCCTTCCTATGAAGCGAGGTGTCCAGCGAGGGGAGAAAAGATAAGGTATCATCGCAGCACTCCTTTCGGCTCGTAACTCAATGAACCAAATTCACACTCCCACGATAAATCGGGGAGCTACAAGGAAACTACTTAGGAGGCCAACAACCATTGCAACTATCTGTTAACTCCCTCCTTTCTTGCATAATCTGCATCCAAGGCTCGTTGAAGGTCCTCAGTCGTCAGGATGATCAACTTCCGCATAGCCACTTCCGCTGCCTGCTCGTCACGGTTGCGAATAGCCTCGGTAATTGCCCAGTGTAAGGGCATAGCGACCTGGTTAGCCCCTGGGAGCTGTGATGTGACGATGCGGCTTGCGCGTAGGGGTGTTTCGATCGTAGTGATGATCTTTTGCAGAAGTTCGTTATGAGCGGCTGAGCATATTGCAGTGTGAAATTGTAGATCTGCGGGAATGTAAAGTTCGATGGAGTCAACTGCGCCTTGCAGAAGCTGACAACACTCCTCAATTCTGGCCACTTCATCAGCGGTGGCGCGAACTGCTGCAAACCCGGCCGTCATAGGCTCGAACATGAGGCGAATCTCACAGATAGCTTGTAGGAACGAACTATCGAACCCGACCTCATATTGCCAGGCGATCACATCGGGGTCGAGGAGGTTCCAATCCGCCCGTGGTCGCACACGCGTGCCTGTTTTGGGGCGGGACTTGATGAGCCCCTTTGCACCGAGCATCTTAAGTGCCTCCCGCAGGACAGGCCGACTTACCTTAAATTGAAGACTCAGTTCAGGTTCGCTCAACAGAGCATCGCCTGGTTTGAAATCGCTGCGCATAATACTCAGGCCTATTTGCCATACGACTTGTTCGGCTAGATTCTGTCGCTGGAGTGTAGGAAATACTTTCACCTTGCCGCCTGCATTTGTCATACAATTATATGGTATTATGATTATATGTATACACTACTTGCAATCCTGTGTCAAGCTTTTTGTGGCTCAAAGTCAAGGCTGTTTCAATGAGGTAGTTCAGCAGAGCATACGGTCATTCCTCCGCGTGTTTTTGAAGTCCATTGGTTCCGTCTTGTGAAACGTCAGCAGTATCAGTGTCGTCTGCAAGAAGCGCTGCGAGCGCACGAACGAAGGCAGGCCCTGCCAATTGGAGCTCGTGACGGTGAAGGAGCGAAAGGCTTCGCAGGACCTGCTCCCCCTGTGAGGTGAGGTGGATGAGGACGCGTCGCTGATCGGCTTCATCCCGCAAACGTTTGATCAGACCTCGATCAATCAGCTCGACGGTACTATGATGCCGAAGCTGGAGTCGCTCGGCCAACTCACTGATCGTTGCTTTCCGCCCGGCGGGCAGTCCCTTGAGCGCAAGCAGCAGCTGGTGTTGCTGAGGCACGAGACCTTCCTCGCGCGCCGCCTGTTCGCTAAAGTGCAAAAAATGCCGAATCTGAAAGCGAATTTCGGCTAAGGCGCGGTAATCGGCTATCGAAAGGTCATCGGTAGAATGCATCACACCTCCTGTTAAGTCGTACTACGATGTAAAATACCAGAATGAAAGCTGTCCTGTCAAGCCGCCAGCGCTGGAACGCTGGTCGCCCTTACTGTACGCGGACTCGCCAGCCGATTCGTGTATAGCTCTATTTATGAGAGGATCTCAGGAACTGCACTTGACATATCACTTCATATACCCACCTTCCGGCAAGCGGTGACGCTGCACTCCTGCCATTACTCCACAGCAGAAGTTTCGTAATCACGACACTGCCTGTATACAGCCACCCGTCTGGCTGAACCTCTTCTGGAGGATTGCTCTCATCACGTTCTTCCTGTTTCTTACGCTGAGCATCCCTCCCCGCGAGGAGATATTTTCACTCCTCACGATTCCAGGGTCTCTCAAGCGCTGAGTTTCACCTTGGTGAGAAGTTAGTGCTATACTCTTTAGAGAGGGCCAGGGTAAGTGTATCTTTACCAACACTCTTTTGCGAGAGGATAGCGAGACGTGGAACAATTTCTCTCACCTGCAAAGGAGAGAACGACCGCGACCAGTGTGACCCGAAATGACACGATGATCAAGTATGAGCAGCAGCAATGGGTGAGAACGAGAGGTGAAGCGCATGCAAGAGCAGTTGAAGCAACAGCACATTCCGCTCAAGATCTACCGAACGGACGAGCGCTTGATGATAGCGGCACCAATGGCTGGACTCGAACCCGAGAACATTGTGGTCGAAGTCACGGCTGAGGGTCGTATGATTCTTCATGGGGACCGGCGCGGTATGCTCAAGGAGGTCAAGGAACTCCTGCTGGATGAGTGGAGCGTTGGGGTCTATCACCGCGAGTTGGCACTCCCAGTCTTGGTCAATGCCCCATGTGCCAACGTCACCTATGGCAACGGCGTGCTGACGGTGGCCTTGCCCATCAGCCAACAGATGTCCCCTGCACGACTGACACTCGAACGGCTCTCCGCAACGCACGGCGAGCGCAAAGGCAATGTCGGCCACCCTCCCTCATGCGTTCAACCATGAGAGTATGAACCTCTTCCGATCCTGTCGAAGGCAGCGTGTTTGCTGCTGAGCGTGACTAAGAGTCTGGGAATTTGCCTCTACTCAGCCAGAGTGGACCCCTGGATCATACCTCTCACCCCAGAAGGTCTGACTCTGTGTCATAATAACTCCTGAAGGGATAATAAATTTGCTAGCATTCTCCGGGGAGGGTATCAAGTTTGCAACAGGTTATTTTCCACCTCTTAGGTCCTCCGGAAATTTACTGCAATAAACAGTTAATCAAAATTCCTCGCAGGCGCTCACGTGCCCTGCTTTATTATATGGTCTCAACGCATACACCGCAACCGCGTGAACGCCTGCTAACCCTGCTCTGCGGGGAAATGGATGAAGAGAGTGCGCGCCACGCCTTTAAAACCATACTCGCTGAGGTACGCGCCCAGTTGCGTAGTTTTGATCCGGGTATCGATTGGATCGTGGGCGATGGAGACCAGCTTACATGTAACCCACTCGCACCTATCTGGCTCGATACAGAGATCTTCGAAAAAGGCTCGATAGCAACTTCGCGCAACCTGAACCAGGCCATCAAGCTCTATCGTGGCGATTTTCTTGATGGCTTCTTCCTGAAGGATTCTCCTGGCTTTGACTCTTGGGTACGCAATACGCGCGATCATTTCCATCACCTTTACCTCTCCGCACTCCGTCAGCTCGGGGAAATGTACGAGTCCGATAATCAGTTGGAACAAGCCATTACCTGCCTCCACATGTTGCTTACCGCTGACCCATTGTCAGAGGAGGCTCATGCCCGCCTGATGCGCCTCTACTGGATGGCAGGTGATCGAACTGAAGCGCTGCGCCAGTATGAAAAACTCCGCATCTTGCTTGCTAAAGAGCTTTCAGTTAAGCCCTCAGTTTCCACACAGGCCCTCTATGGGCAAATTGCGCACAGCAGTAAATGGCCTCCCATCTCTAAACTCTCCTCGTCACTTCCTCTCCTACATTCAACTCAGGCACCATTGAGACCACCTTCTCAACGGTCTGATCTAGGTGCTGAAGGCTCTTCAGCACTACCGTTTGTTGGTCGTACAAAGGAACTGGCATGGCTCCGGGATCGCCTGGCTGGCCCCGCAAACGATCATCCATTGTTGCTTATACAAGGCGAAGCAGGTATCGGTAAGACGCGCCTCATCCAGGAAACGCTGCGGCGTTTCTGCTCGTCCTGGATCATTTTGCAAGGAACCTGCCAGGAGGTCGAGCGCAAGCATCCCTATCACGCTATTGTAGAGGCATTACGCCGTGGACTGGCAGGGGAGGATCTAGCCAGGCTCAACCTGCCGGGAGTCTGGCTAGAACAGATCGCTCAGCTTATTCCCGACCGCCTTCAATTTGTAGAAACCTGGCTAGCGCCTGGCCTCATTGAACCAACCATCTTAGCCGATGCGCTGGTTTCACTCTTGAATCAACTTGCTCGTCCCCAGCGGTCTTTGCTCCTGGTGCTTGACGATCTTCAGTGGGCCGACAAAGCCACCCTGTCCCTGCTGGGACACCTGGTACGCTACGTCCAGCGGGGCAGCGTGTTTCTCCTTGGTGCGTTTCGCAATGACATAATAGAAAAGAGGTCGGCGCCATTACGCCAAAGTGCCTATCGCCAGCAAGCTCTTGCTGAGCTTGTACTGGCTCCTTTGCCACGTGCAGATATGACAGAGCTTGCAGCGTTCTCCCTCTCTCGTTGGCAGTCGAGCCCTTCTGGCAAGCGGGCAGAGGATAGTGAGTACCTGGGTGACTGGTGCTACCTGCGGAGCGAAGGAAATCCTTTCTTCGCAGTCGAGTGGCTATCTCTAGCAGCAAAAGAACTTGCAGCTCGACGGAATCTACCTGACGACCTTATACCAGAGCCGATCGAAACACTGGTCAAAACTCAGTTGGAGCTCTTAAGCCAGGATGCTACTGCTCTGCTTTCGGCGGCAGCCTGCCTTGGCCCATCATTTCATCTTTTAACTGCCGCTGCACTCATAGAACTTGATACACATACAACTCTGGCCGCCAATGATGAACTCGTCAAGCGATCATTCATTGTCGAGATTCCTACTACCTCTCATGGCCATTACGCCTTCACCCATCGCGTTGTGAGAGATATAGTTCTTACCACCATGAGTTCGGCACAACGGCATCTCATGCAGCAGCTGATGAATGCCTTAGAAACCAAGACGCTCGCTGCTGTAGAACCTCGCCAGTCCTGAGAATACCGGTGACATGGCTTTCTTTTTTTGCAATCCCATTGTAACCTGTCTGTAACCTTATTGTAACCCCTCTTGGGTACACTTTCACTGAGTGAATTGAACCAAGGGGCGCATCTTGATTTCCTTATGGGAGTGCTTCATGATGGTTCCCCCGAGCGAACAGCAACGTTCTTATTTTAGAAACATCAAGGCTCAACGCTGGCCCTGGTCTATTGAACGCAATAGCGACCTGGACCACCCGTATGTTACTGCTGGCAATCGCGTTTACAGCATAGCGACCCAGCATGGCGAGTTTCCAGATATTGGCTGGCGTCAGCCCAGTGAAATGTCCGGAGTCTGGGATCATCCAATCAAACTACTGGATGGCTTCTGGTTCGGAATCACTTTTGGGCAGCCCGGTCCTGTTGGTCCTGCCGGTAAGATCCACTGGCTGACACACGCGAGTCGTTGGCGCATGACTCCTGGCGAGGTGGAAATCACCTATCGTTTACCAGGGCTCGAGGTGATACGGCGCGAGTACGGGGTAGATGATTACGAAGGGATGCTGGTACGCCTGGAATTCATTAACCAGGCTCGAGAAGAACTAGCTTTAACGGTGCATTTCCTGGCACGCACGGATCTCCGCGCAGCCTGGTTGGGAGAGAATCGTTTGACCTGGCGCGATGGACGTGATGAGGCGGTTTTCCTGGACAGCCATGCCTGCGTCGCAGCCTATAACACGGTGAATCCTGCCTCTGTGCTCTTTGGCGCACAGAGGCGACCGTCAGCGGTAGTAATCGGAAGCGAGATTTGGGCTACTAAACAGACTAGAGGGCAAGGTATTTCGGGCCACTTGCGCTACCCACTGAACCTGCCCGCCGGGTCTTCAGAGGAGGTGATTTTTATCATCGCTGGCTCAACACGCTCGAGCGAAGCGGCAGTAGCGACTTTTCAGCGCTTACAAGCTGCGCCCGATGGCTTGTGCGCACGACAGCGTCAACGCTACCTGCAGGTCATAGAGCGCTGTGCGCTCCACAGTGACGATGATCTGGTGGACACAGCTTTTGGTTGGGCCAAAGTCAACTTGCAAATGTTAGAGCGCAATGTGCCCGGTATCGGTCAGGGACTCGCTGCCGGACTTCCTGACTTCCCATGGTGGTTCGGTAAAGATACAACGTATTCTACACTGCCACTAGTGGCTACCGGCCAGTTTGAACTCGCCCTGACCTCTCTACGCAATCTTGCCCGTTACAGCCAGGCAATTAACAACGATGGTGGAGTGGTCCACGAAATCCTCACCCAGGGGCATGTACACGATAACGGTCACCTCGTCGAGATACCTCTCTTTGTACGCGCGTGCTATCACGCATTCCGCTGGACGGGTGATCGAGGCTTCTTGCAGGAGCTTTACAGCTTCTGCAAGCGCGGTCTCCTCGACTTAGTGTTAGGAACACACGACCTGGACGGAAATTTATGTGCCACTGGTAAAGGTCTCAGAGAGACGCGTGAACTGCAGCATGGTGGCGGGTTTAAGACGCTGGATATCGCCGCCTATACTTACGAGGCGCTGCTTTGCCTGGCAGAACTGGCCGAGGAGGTCGGCGACGCGGCCATCGCTCCTGAACTGCGGGAGAAGGCGCGGCGCTTACGTGATATCGTCAACACCTCCTGGTGGATCGAAGAAGAAGGCCTGTACGGGGATATCTACACATCGGCTGAGGCCTTGTCTTCATCGCACCAGTCACTGCGAGCCGAAATGCCGTTATGGCGGCCTGGAGATCTTGTTGAACTGGAGCATAGTGATGCCCTTCTTGAACGCTTTGCTGAACAGCACCAGTTCAGTAGAGAAGCCCTGGGGCAGGAACGTCCCTGGCTCTTGAAGCATATGATCGCGGCTACGCCGATGGAAACAGGCCTGGCCTCTCCAGAATATGCAGAACAAGCCTTCACGCGTCTCGAATCGAGCGAGTTCAATGGTCCCTGGGGGATTTACTTAAATCCCGAGACTGAAAGGGTAACGATGACGTTGCCTGATGGCATCATGGCCACTGCCGAGGCACAGTACCGGCGCATCGACCAGTCCCTGGCTTACGGTCATAAAATTGCAGCCATGATCTCTCAAAGAATGCCCGGCGCGTTCAGCGAAGTTTCACCAGATGGAGGGTGTTTCATCCAGGCCTGGTCAAGCTATGGCATTATCTGGCCGGTGGTTCACTATTTCCTGGGATTCCGGCCAGATGTCGCAGGACGCAGCATTCGCTTCATTCCCTATCTTCCCAGCACCTGGCGAACTGCACGTTTACAAGACGTGCGTGTAGGGTCCGCCAGTATGAATCTGCAGGTGGTCGCAGCTGACCAGGAAACGCGAGTTATCCTGGAAACAAACGATCCCTTGTATGAAATTACCCTCGGGTCCACGTGTTTAATAGCGAGGGAGCCTCGCCATGTTTCTCTGAATGGAGAAGTTGTCTCTTTTCGTATGGACTTCGTAGATGATCATCCAAAGGAGAATGGACACCCAACCTGGTGCGTAGTGCAGGCCCCTTCCATGAGAGGTCTACACCGTTATGAGTTACTTGTGGCCTGGTAACGTACTTGTGTCGCTCCGCTACTTTTGTAGTGCGCAGTTGCTAGATTACCGAGTAGTGTCGTGGCTCGTTGATGAGCCACCATCAGGAGGTTTGTTATGAGACGGTTCATCGTACCTTTGTTCGTCATTCTTACATTTATTCTAGCTGCCTGTGGTGGAGGTGGTACTGGCTCTAACAGTGGCACTGGAGGTGTTTCCCAGCAGGGTCTCGCCAGCGGGAACAGCTACCTCAGTTGCCCCAGTAGCACCAATACGACGGCTGCCGCACCGGAGAGTGGCACGGTCACCCTCACAGTCTCTGGCTGGTCTTCGTCCCCTGCCGAGGATGCGCTCGTGCAGCAAAACCTGCGTAACTTCGAAGCGTCGCATCCCAACATCAAGGTCAACTGGTCGCCTATCCCTGGTGATTACCCCACCAAGATGCGCGCCAATGTCGCCAGTGGGACTGTCCCCGATGTCTTCTACCTGCAGCCAGGCATGTCCAGCGAATACATCGGTGCCGGCAAGTTGCTCAACCTATCTCCCTATATGGCGCGGGACGGGATCAAGGCCAGTGACTACTACTCTGCGTTGACCAATCCCTTCACCTGCACCAGTGGCCAGGTCTTTGGGCTGCCCAAGGACTGGAACAGCCTGGGCGTCTTCTATAACAAGCAGATGTTCCAGGCCGCAGGGTTGTCTACTCCGACTGCTAGTTGGACCTGGGACGACTTGAAGGCAGACGCGCAAAAACTGACGAAAAATCCTGGCACGCCCAATTCGGTGTACGGCATCGTCCTGTCAGCCGATGCATCCCGTTGGGGCGCCTTCTTGCTGGCAAATGGAGGTTCAGTCCTGAACAAGAATGGGACGCAGGCCACCTTCAATAACCAGGTCGGGGTCAGTGCTCTGGATTTCTACGCGAGTTTTCTGAAGAATCACACCGGTGCTCTCCCTACTACTGTTGGAGCGCCGTGGAATGGAGATGCCTTTGGCAAGCAACGAGCGGCCATGGTGATTGAAGGTGGCTGGCTCATCCCCTACATGGCGACTACCTACCCGAACGTCCAATATGGCATCGTACCCCTACCGATGTCCTCCAACGGCAAACGTGCGGACCTGACCTTCACGAATGCCTGGTCGGCCTATTCCGGTACGCAGCATCCTGAGGCAGCATGGGAACTCGTCAAGTACATGACGGGGTCGACCGTGCAGTCAAGCCAACTCAATGCCGGCTTTGCCCTGCCAACTCTGCAGAGCCTTGCCAATGCCGACTACTTCACGTCGCATCCCGACGTCAAGGTGCTCTTCGATGCTGCAACCTATAGCTACGCGGACTACTACGGTCCGCAGGATGCCGCCATCCATACCGACCTGGCGACGGCGATACAGGAAGTGATGCTGGGCAAGCAGGATGCGCAGACAGCCTTGAATAATGCGGCAACCCAGGTGGATTCCTCGTTGCAGGGAGGGTGATGTTCGTAGCAGTTTAGTCAGGTTCTGAAGCGCCGGGCCTAAAGAGTAGAAACATATGCTCCATTACGCCTCAGCTATCTTTGGGGCTGGGGCGTAATGCACAGGCCAAAGAAAAAAAGTAGCATTTCGTCTCGACCGGTGTTCGCAAGTCAACAAGAGATGCATAAGGGCCTATCACTCTTCCGATAGGCATAGTTAAGGAGGGCTTTTATGGCTACAGAACCAGTAGGATCCTCCCTTGCTAGCGCTCCCCCGCTCACTGCGGAAGGGCGGCAGAGGTCGATGCGTGGTATGCAAGGCAAACCAAAACGGCTTGGGCGTGACACGCTCACTGCCTACCTCTTTCTCACTCCCTACCTCTTCGTCTTGTTTGTCTTCCTCATCTTCGTCTCGATCTATGGGCTCGGCCTCAGCCTCTTTAAGGTGGATATTGGCTTTACCACGCCCGAGTTTGTAGGGCTTCAGAACTATCAAAGGCTCTTCGAACAACTCTTCACTAACCCCAGCCTGAGCCTTTTTTGGATATCAATGGTCAACATCATCAAATTTGTCATCGGGGTGGTGATTGGCCAGACCATCCTGGCCTTGATTTTGGCCATGATCTTACAAGCAACGATGTTTGGCAGGGGCATCTTTCGTACGATCTTTTACATCCCTGCCGTGACCTCCTCGGTGGCGACGGCCTTGATCTTCCTCTGGTTCTACAATCCCGATGGCCTGGTCAACTACCTGCTCTCGCTGGTACATATCTCCGGGCCGGACTGGTTGAATGATCCCCTGTTTGCCTTGCCCGCCCTGATGGTGCTCAACATCTGGACCACCGCCGCCTCGTTTATGATCTACTTCCTGGCCGCCTTGCAGGATCTGCCCAGGGAGCTGCTCGAAGCCTCCTCGGTCGATGGAGCCAATCGCTTCCAGACCTTCCGGCACATTACGGTGCCGCTCTTGCGTCCGACCATCTTCCTGGTGGTAGCACTGGGTACCATCGGATGCTTCCAGATGTTTGACCAGGCCAAGTTCATGACCAATGGGGGACCGCTCAACTCGACATTAACGCCCATGCTGGAGATCTACAACGCGGCCTTCCAGGAT
>WNFM01208738.1_pt1 | contig 22863 bp, 17 predicted proteins | sample 5400271 | NCBI WGS metagenome assembly WNFM01 (sample SAMN13153352, study PRJNA577476) | soil metagenome | isolation source: 60 cm saprolite on Douglas fir-dominated hillslope | place: USA:California | collected 2013-09-17
ATCCGCCGCCCGACCCGGACCCGGTACAGCGCGACAATCTCGTTGCCCGCGAAGCCGACGAGCCCGGCGGCGATCACACAGCCCACGGCCCGGACGCCGCCCGGGTGCAGCAGGCGGTCCGCCGCCTCCCACGCCGCCAGCGCCGACGACCCGGCGATCATCGCCACGATGAACGCCCCGGCAAGGTCCTCCGCCCGCCCATAGCCATAGGTGTACCGCCGCGTCGGGGGCTTGCGCTGGAGCCAGAACGCCACGCCCAGCGGCACCGCCGTGAGCGCATCGGCGAAGTTGTGGATGGTGTCGCCCAGCAAGGCCACCGAGCCGGAGAAGATCACGATCACCATCTCGACGACCGCGGTGGCGGCCAGCAGGGCCAGCGAGACCACCAGGCAGCGCATCCCGCTGTCACTGCTCGTGAGCGCCTGGTCCACCGACTCGGCGGCATCGTGGCTGTGCGGGGCGACGACCGCGCGCAGGAGGCCGGCCACCCCCTTACGGTGCCCGCGGTCGTGACCGTGCTGATCGCCGTGCTCGTGCGGCTGGCCGTGCTCAGGCGGGTGGCCGTGCTCATGCGGCTGGCCGTGCTCATGCGGGTGGTCGGACGCGTGATGGTCCTGCCTGCTCATGCGGAGTCTCCTGCTCGCGCTCGAGTCCGGGGCGCCGTCAGGCCCTCCCCCGGCTCGCTCACGGCCCACGCTGCCCTGGGGCCGGCCGAAAGGGCGCGTTGCCGCGCGTGATGAGCGGGCGGGTCGCCGAGCGCGTGGTCGGCGCTGAACAGGGCCTCGGTGACCAGCCGGCGAATGTGGTCATTCTCGATCAGGTAGTAGACGCGGGTCCCGTCGCGCCTGGTGCGGACCAGGCGCGCCAGCCGGAGCTTGGCCAGGTGCTGGGACACCGCCGCGGGCTGCGCGTCCACATGCTCGGCGAGCCTGCTGACCGAGTGCTCGCCGTGCAGCAGGGCCCACACGATCCGCAGCCGCGTCGGATCGGCCAGCATCTTCAGCGTGTCCACCGCCCAGGACACCTCGAGGTCGCTTGGCTCGCTTACCTGCGTATCCATGCAGGTAAGCATACCTGGTGAATGCGACTAACTGGGGGGCCGGTCCGGCCCGCAGCGACCGCCTCGCTAGGGCAAGATAAACGCGTGACCACTGACGCGGCCGGATCCGCTGGCGTCGAGCCGCAGGCCGTGCTCTCGCCGCTGACTATCGCCGCTATCTTCCTGGTGGCGCTGGTGAACCCAGGTTCGGACAGTGCTGACGCGGTGCGCGGGCTGTGCGCGGACCTGGCCGGGCTGGTCCGCGCCGTGGGGTTCCGCGACCTGGAGGGATACCTGAGCTGCGTGACCGGCTTCGGGGCCGCGGCGTGGGACCGGCTGGCGAGCCCGCCGAGGCCGGCCGGGCTGCACCCGTTCCGGGAGATCCTGGCCGGCCCCCGTCACGCCGTCGCCACGCCCGGTGACCTGCTGTTCCATATCCGCGCCTCGCGCATGGACCTGTGCTTCGAACTGGCCACCCAGATTATGGCGCGGCTGGGCGACGCAGTGACCGTGGTGGACGAGGTGCACGGCTTCCGTTACTTCGACGAACGCGACATGATCGGCTTCGTGGACGGAACGGAGAACCCGGTCGGCCAGGCGGCGTTCGAGGCTGCGATCATCGGCGACGAGGATCCCGCGTTCGCCGGCGGTAGCTACGTGATCGTGCAGAAGTACCTGCACGACATGGACGCCTGGAACGCGCTGACGACCGAGGAGCAGGAGAAGATCATCGGGCGGACCAAGCTGGCCGACATCGAGCTCGACGACGCGACCAAGCCCTCCTCGGCGCACAACGCGCTGACGACGATCACCGAGGATGGCCAGGAGGTGAAGATCCTCCGGGACAACATGCCCTTCGGAGCCGTCGGGAAGGGCGAGTACGGGACTTACTTCATCGGCTACGCGCGCTCGCCGGCTCCGACCGAGCAGATGATCCTGAACATGTTCGTCGGCCGCCCGGAAGGCAACTACGACCGGCTGCTCGATGTAAGCCGGGCGGTCACGGGGAACCTGTTCTTCGTGCCGTCGGTGCCCGTGCTGGAGAGCCTGGCCGAGGACGCGGCCGGAGCGGAGCCGGAACCCGCGCCGGCCTACGCCGGACCACCCGCGGCTGGCGACCGCCCGGCCGGGAGCGGTTCGCTGAATATCGGCACTCTGAGGGGAGAACCCCAGGATGGATAACCTGCACCGCGAGCTCGCGCCGATCTCCGATGAGGCCTGGGCGCAGATCGAGCAGGAGGCGGCGCGCACGTTCAAGCGCCACCTGGCCGGCCGCCGCCTGGTGGACGTGCACGGGCCCGCTGGCGAGGGATTCTCCGCGGTGGGGACCGGCCGCGTGCGCGATATCGACCCGCCCGGCGAGGGCGTGATCGCCCGGCAGCGGCAGGTCGCGCCGATCGTGGAGCTGCGCGCGCCCTTCTCCCTGAGCCGCGAGGAGATCGATGACGTGGAACGGGGCGCTCAGGACTCCGACTGGCAGCCGGTCAAGGACGCGGCCCGGCAGGTCGCCTTCGCCGAGGACGGCGCCATCTTCATGGGCTACCCGGCCGCCGGCATCGACGGCATCCGCCAGGGATCCAGCAACGCGCCGGTGAGTCTTCCCGCCGACGTCCGCGAATACCCGGCCGCGATCGCCACGGCGCTCAGCGAGCTGCGGGTAGCCGGCGTGGACGGCCCCTACTCGGTGGCGCTCAGCGCCGATGCGTACACCGCCGTCAGCGAGACCAGCGACCACGGCTACCCGGTGATCCAGCACATCAAGCGCCTGCTGACCGGCGAGATCATCTGGGCTCCGGCCATCAGCGGCGCCTTCGCCCTGACCACCCGCGGCGGCGACTTCAGCCTCCACCTCGGCCAGGATCTCGCCATCGGCTACCTCTCCCACACCGAGGCGGAGGTCCGCCTGTACCTGCAGGAGACCCTGACCTTCATGATGCTCACCAGCGAGGCAGCCGTCGCCTTCACCCCGTCGGCCTGATCACTGGGTGCGCGGCGTGACCGGGGCGGGCAGGAGCGGGGGCGGGGAGCCGACGGTCACCGGGGGCGGCGGGCCGGACCAGCGCTCGATCTCGACCAGCGCGTGCTGGCCGGCGCAGCCCTGGGAGAGCCGCGAGCTCGGCCGGTCGGCGGTGAGGACGTTCGGGTTGCCGTGCGCGCACAGCGGCACGGGCCCGGCCCCCGGTACCGGGTCGAACCAGGCGCCGGTCGGCAGCCGGACGACGCCGCGGCGCACCGCCGCGGTCAGCACCGCCCCGGCGAGACAGGCGCCGCGGTCGTTGAACACGCGGACCACGTCCCCGGCGGCGATGCCGCGTGAGGCCGCGTCGTCGGGGTGCATCTGTACCGCCTCGCGTCCCGCGACCTTGGCCTGCTGGCTGGTCGCGCCCACGTCGAGCTGGCTGTGCAGCCGGGTGCCCGGCTGGTTCGCGATCAGGTGCAACGGGAAGCGCCGCGCCCGCGGGCTGCCCAGCCACTCGTCGGGCTCGAGCCAGACCGGGTGCCCGGGGCAGTCCGCGTAGCCGAAGCCGGCGACGGTCTCGGACGTGATCTCGATCCGCCCGCTCGGCGTGGCCAGCGGCGACTTCACGGGGTCGGCGCGGAAGCTCTCGAGCATCGTGAAGTGCGTCGGCCCCTCGGGCAGCCGGTACTCGCCGGCCTCCCAGAACTCGGCGAACCCCGGGACGTCGTGGCCCTGCGCCACCATGGTCTCGCGCCATTCGCCGTAGAGGTGCTCGAGCCACTGGTGCGCGTCGCGGCCCTCGGTGAACGCCTCGCCGAAGCCCAGCCGCTCCGCCAGCGCGGCGAGGATCGCGTAGTCGTCCCTGGCCTCGCCGACCGGCGGGACCGCGCGGTGCATGGCGATCAGGTGGGTGTCGCGCCGCCCGCTGCCCATGTCCTCGCGCTCCAGGCTCGTGGTGACCGGGAGCACGATGTCCGCGTGCCGGGCGGTAGCGGTCCAGTGCGGCTCGTGCACCATGATCGTGTCCGGTCTCCCGAACGCCGTGCGCAGCCTGCCCAGGTCCTGGTGATGGTGGAACGGGTTGCCGCCCGCCCAGTACACGAGCCGGATGTCGGGGTACCGGAGCCGGTCGCCGTTGTAGTCGTAGCGGGCTCCCGGGTTCAGCAGCATGTCCGCGATCCGGGCCACGGGGATGAACGTGCGCACCGGGTTGCGGCCCTGGCGCAGGGTCGGCAGGGCGACGATCGGGGCGTAGCCGCCGATATCGCCCATCGAGCCGTAGCCGTGCCCGAAGCCGCCGCCGGGCAGCCCGATCTGGCCGAGCATCGCGGCCAGGGTCAGCGCGGTCCAGACCGGCTGCTCGCCGTGCTGGGCCCGCTGCAGCGACCAGGTGACCGTGACCAGCGTGCGAGCCGCGGCCATCCGACGCGCCAGTCGCCGGATCGCCTCGGGCTCGATGCCGCAGAGTGGACCCGCCCACGAGGCGTCCTTGGGCACGCCGTCCGGCTCGCCGAGCAGGTACCGTTCGAAGGTCTCATAACCCTGGCAGTACCGGTCCAGGAAGCCCTTGTCGTGCAGACCCTCGGCCACCAGCGTGTGCCCCAGCCCGAGCATCAGTGCCACGTCGGTCGCGGGGACCACGGGATGCCACTCGCAGTCAAGACCCTCAGGGAGGTCGGAGCGCAGCGGGCTGATCAGCACGATCGGCGTTCGCTTGCGGGCCAGCGCTGCGAGGTGGCCCGGGGTGCCGTGGCCGGTCATACCGCCCGGGGTGACGAAGACGTTCTTCTCCGGTATGCCGCCGAACGTCACGATCAGCTCGGTGTTCTCGACGATCGTCGGCCACGAGGACGCCCCCCGCCAGACGATGTTCGCGCTGCCCACGAGGTGCGGCAGCAGCACCTGCGAAGTTCCTGTGCTGTAGGTGTTCCGCGAGGCGGTGTAGCCGCCGAGCATGCCGAGGAACCTGTGCAGCTGGCTCTGCGCGTGGTGGAACCGCCCGGCGCTGGCCCAGCCGTACGAGCCGCCGAAGATCGCCTCGTTGCCGTGGGCCTCGCGGACCCGGGCCAGCTCCGCCGCGACCAGGTCGAGCGCACGGTCCCAGCCGACCTCGACGAACGGCTCGCGGCCGCGCCGGTCGCTCGGCCCCGGCCCATCCTCCAGCCAGCCGCGCCGCACCGCGGGCCTGGTCACCCGGGTGGCGTGCCGGAGGGCCCCGGGAATGTTGCCGAGCAGGGGGGACGGGGCAGGATCGCTCGGATGCGGGGTGACCTCGACGGGCCCGCCGGGCTCGGCCCGCACGCTGAACGCGCCCCAGTGCGAGGCGGAGGGCCGCGCCCTGGAACTCATTAAGGCAGCCTACAGGTGCGGAGGCCGGAAGCCGTTGGAGTACCGCTGCGGCTTCCCGGCCTTGCCCGTCGGTCCCCCGTTACGACAGGCCACGGCCGGCGCGCGCGGTCGGTTCATCCGCCGGCGATGGGCACGCCGGCGGCGCCTGGCCCTTGGCGCGGGCAGTTTAATTTCCCTAACGTCCGGCGTCGGCGAACTCGGCCCGTACGCCGAGCAGCCGCACCGGCCGCCGGTCGGTGAACTTGTCCAGCGCGGCGAGCGCGGCCTGCCCGATCACGGCCTGGTCGCTGGTCGGCTCGGCGAGCGTGTGGCCGTGAGTGCTGGTGAAGAACGGCGCGTGCCTGACCTTGACCACGATGCGTATCGCCGGCCGCTGCTCCGCCTCGACATCGCGGGTCACCTGCGCGGCCAGCCGCAGCACCTCCTCGCGCACCAGCGCCCAGTCCTCGATGTTCTGCTGGAAGGTGGTCTCGCGGCTGCGCGAGCGCGGCACGTAGGGCTCGGCCGTGACCTCGGTGGAGCCCAGGCCGTTGGCAGTCTGCACCAGCCACGGCCCGATCGTCGGCCCGAACCTCGCCGCCACGACCGCGAGGTCGGCCGCGGCCAGCTCGGCCACCGTGCCAATGCCCAGCTCGGCCAGCTTGTGCTCGGTCTTGGCGCCGACGCCCAGCAGTGCGCCGGTGGGCTGGCTGCCGAGCACGCTGAACCAGGTCTGGCTGGTCAGCCGGAAAACGCCGGCCGGCTTGCCGAAGTTCGTCGCGAGCTTGGCCTGGATCCTGTTCTCGCCGATGCCGACCGAGCTGTCGAGCTGCGTAACGGTCTTGATGTGCTCCTGGATGCGCCGGGCCACCGCTTCCGGATCGTCGGTCTCGACGGCCACGAAGGCCTCGTCCCAGCCCAGGACCTCGGTCACGTAGCCAAGCTCGCGCAGGGCGGTCATGACCCGGTCCGAGACCGCCTCGTAGGCATCCCGGTCGGTGGGCAGGAACACCGCGTCGGGGCTACGCCGCGCCGCGGTCCGCATCGGCAGCCCCGAATGCACGCCGTGCTGCCGGGCCTCGTACGAGGCTGTGGCGACCACCCCGCGCTTGGCCGGATCGCCGTCGCCGCCGATGACCAGAGGCCGCCCGCGCAGCTCCGGATGCCGCAGCACCTCGACGGCCGCGATGAACTGGTCGAGGTCCACGTGCAGTACCCAGTTGGTCATGTTCAGTCAGTTCACGCTGCTATAGCCCGTAAGGCGACCGACTTTTCGAATCGAGGCGGCCGGTGCGGTGCCCCGGAGCGACGAGTTTACGCTGCCTCCACAACGGCGAGCTAACGTTAGGAGATGGACGTTGAAGTCGTTGGCAGCGGGTACGCGGACCATCTGACCGACGCGGACCTCGAGCTGCTTGCCTCGGTGTCGCCGGGGCGGGGCGAGCCTGCCCGGGGGGCGGAGGTGGCGTGGCTGCGCCGCCACCCCGAGCATCTCCCGGCGCTGCTGGGCGATCCGCACGTCTTCCAGGCGGTATTCGGGCCCGGCCCGGCCGCCGCCGCGGCCCTCGCCTCCCCGTTCCTGATCTTCGCCGTGGCCGTGCACCGGGCCGCCGCCGAGCTTGAGTCCATGGATCACGTGCCCGAACGCTCCGGGCCGCGCCAGCGGGTGCCCCTGTTCGACGCCCCTGACCTGCGTGACTTCCTCGGCTCGCCGGCCCGGCGGCTGTTCCTGGCCGAGCTGCTGGCGTCCTTCACCCGGGCCGCCGGCGGGCAGTACCGGGCGGTGGTCCGAGGCCGCCCGCGCACGCGCCGGTTCAGCGAGCTTGACCTGGCCCGGACGGCCGCACAGCTCGATACCGTGCCCGAGGCCGACCGGCCGGGCGTCTACCGCAGGCTCGGCGACGTGGCGTTGTTCCTGACCGGGGTGTTTCCCGACTATGCCGTGGCACACGCCCTCGGGCCGGTCAGCGCGGCCCGGCTGCTCAGCGCCGCCCAGGTCCCGGCGCGGCAGCATGAGCAGCTGACCGCGGCCCCGGCGATCGAACTGTTCGAGTACCTCGGGGCCCGGTGGTACCGCGTCGCCTGGAGCCTGGCGCCCGCGCGCACCGCCCGGCTCGCGGTCGTGGCCGAGGTGGCGGACCGGTTCCGGCAGGCCCGGCGGGTGCTCAACCACATCACGGACCGCTGCCTGTTTCCCGCGGGGAATCCCTGGTTCGCCCCGCCCGCTCCCTGACCCAATGCTCGCGGAGCCCCGGGCCGGGGCGCCACAATGGCCGGGCGGCCGGCCCGCGAGACTGGTGCTGGCCCGCTGGCAGGCCACGAGGCTACGGAATGGGGGTCAGCACATGACGCAGGGCACCCGAATCGGCTCGGTAGTCATGTTCGTGCAGGACCTGGACAGATCGGTCAGCTTCTATCAGGAGCTCCTCGCGCTGGAGGTCGCCGACCGCAGCGCGACCGCGGCCCTGCTGGCCAGCGCCAACGGGATGCAGCTGATCCTGCGCGCGATGGGCGGCAGCGCCGTCCACTCGCTCGGGGGCGTGGGCGTCCAGTACGTCATCTGGACCGCGCCCGGGAAAGAGGACCTCGACCGGTGCGAGCGCGTGCTGAAGCAGCGCTCGGCTTACCTGGACACCCGCACCAGCGGGCGCACCACGGCGGTGGAGGGACGCGACCCCGACAACATCGCGGTGATGATTATCTATCCGGGCCCGGAAGACGAGCCCTTGCATAAGCTCCCGGTACGGATTTACGGATGGTGATGCGGGGGAGCCGAGGCTAGCCGCGGGACGGGCCGTTACGCTTGAGCCGTGCTCGGTCTCCCGGACAGCATCCGCGGATGCCTCTTCGACTTGGACGGCGTGCTCACTAAGACGGCGAAGGTCCACGCGGCCGCGTGGAAAGAGATGTTCGACGGCTTCCTGAGCGAGCGGGCGCGGCGGACGGGCCAGCCGTTCGTCCCGTTCGACCCCGTCACCGATTACGACGAGTACGTCGACGGCAAGCCTCGCGCCGACGGGACGCGGTCGTTCCTGGCCTCCCGGGGCATCGAGCTGCCCGACGGGCAAGAGGACGACCCGCCCGACGCGCCGACCGTCTACGGCCTCGGCAACCGCAAGAACGAGATCGTGCTGCGGCGGATCCGCGAGGACGGGGTGGAGGCGTACGAGGGCTCGGTCCGCTACGTCCGGGCGGTCCGGGCCGCCGGCCTGCCCCGCGCGGTGGTGTCTTCCAGCACCAACTGCCGTGACGTGCTGGTGGCGGCGGGCATCGAGGATCTGTTCGACGCCCGGATCGACGGCGTGGTCGCCGAGCGGGAGCACCTGCGGGGCAAGCCGGCCCCGGACACCTTCCTGGCCGGGGCCCGGGCCCTCGGGCTGAGGCCGCCCACCGCGGTGGTCTTCGAGGACGCGCTGGCCGGCGTGGCGGCCGGCCGGGCCGGCGGGTTCGGCTTCGTGGTGGGAGTGGACCGGGTCGGGCAGGCCGAGGCGCTGAAGGAACACGGCGCGGATATCGTCGTCACCGACCTCGCCGAGCTGGTGGACCGCCCGTGATACTGCAGGACGCGTTCACGGTAGAGCCGTGGAACCTCCGGGAAACTCACCTGGACCTGGACCTGCTGGCCCAGACGGAGTCGGTGTTCGCGCTGGCGAACGGGCACGTGGGCTGGCGGGCCAACCTGGACGAGGGCGAGCCCCACGGCCTGCCGGGAAGCTATCTCAACGGGGTCTACGAGTCGCGGCCACTCCCCTACGCCGAGTCCGCCTACGGCCTCCCGGAGTCCGGGCAGGAAGTCATCAACGTGACCAACGGCAAGCTGATCCGGCTGTTCGTCGACGACGAGCCGTTCGACGTCCGTTACGGCGAGCTGCGTGCGCACGAGCGCGTGCTTGACTTCCGCGCCGGGGTGCTGAACCGCAGCGCCGAGTGGGTGTCGCCCGCCGGAAAGTCAGTCCGCGTCTCCTCGACCCGGCTGGTGTCGTTCACCCAGCGGGCGATCGCCGCGATCTCCTACGAGGTGGAGCCGCTGGATGGGCCGGCGCGGATCGCCGTGCAGTCCGAGCTGATCGCGAACGAGCAGCTGCCCGCGGCCAACGGCGACCCCCGGGTCGCGGCCGTGCTCGACAAGCCGCTGGTCAGCGAGTTCCAGGGCACCGACGGGACCGCCATCGTCGTGGTGCACAAGACCCGGCGCAGCGGGCTGCGGATCGGCGCGGCGATGGATCACATGATCGACGGCCCGGCCGGCATGCAGATTCAGTCGCGGGCGTTCGCCGACGGTGGCGTGGTCACCGCGGCCGCGGTGGTCCAGCCCGGGCAGAAGCTGCGCATGTTCAAGTTCGTCGCCTACGGCTGGTCGGCAGAGAGGTCGCTGCCCGCAGTCCGGGATCAGGTCTGGGCCGCGCTGACCGCGTCCAGGCAGACGCAGTGGGACGGGCTGCTCGCCGAGCAGCGTGCGTACCTCGACGACTTCTGGGACCGGGCCGACGTCGAGATCGACGGAGACACCGAGGTGCAGCAGGCGGTGCGCTTCGCGCTGTTCCACGTCCTGCAGGCCGGCGCCCGGGCGGAGAACCGGGCGATCCCCGCCAAGGGGCTGACCGGGCCCGGTTACGACGGGCACGCCTTCTGGGATACCGAGACCTTCGTGCTGCCGAGAGCACGCTGCCGCTGGCCATCGACCGGGCCGCGCAGCTCGGCTTCAAGGGCGCGACCTTCCCGTGGCGAACGATCGCCGGCGAGGAGTGCTCGGGCTACTGGCCCGCCGGCACCGCCGCCTTCCACATCAACGGCGACATCGCCCGCGCGGCGATCCGTTATGTCGACGTCTCGGGCGACGAGGCGTTCGCCCGGAGCACGGGGATGGACCTGCTGACCCATACCGCACGGCTGTGGCGCTCGCTCGGCCATCACGATGCCCAGGGGCGGTTCCACATCGACGGGGTCACCGGCCCGGACGAGTACAGCGCCCTGGCCGACGACAACGTATACACCAACCTGACGGCCCGGCAGAACCTGCTGGGAGCCGCGGAAGCCGCGAAGCGGTATCCCGACCGCGCCCGCGAGCTCGGCGTCGACGACGAGGAGTCCGCGGCCTGGCGCGACGCGGCGGAGTCGATGTTCATCCCCTACGACGAGGCGCTGGGCGTGCACCCGCAGTCGGAGAGGTTCACCCGGCACCAGGTCTGGGACTTCGCGCACACCTCGCCCGAGCAGTACCCGCTGCTGCTGCACTTCCCCTACGTCGACCTGTACCGCAAGCAGGTCGTCAAGCAGGCCGACCTGGTGCTGGCCATGCACCTCCACGGCGATGCCTTCACCGCCGACCAGATGGTCCGGAACTTCGACTACTACGAGCCGCTGACCGTACGGGACTCGTCCTTGTCCGCCTGCACCCAGGCGGTCATGGCCGCCGAGGTCGGGCACCTGGGCCTGGCCTTCGACTACCTCGGCGAGGCCGCCCTGATGGACCTGCGGGACCTGGAGAACAACACCCGTGACGGAGTCCACATCGCCTCGCTGGCCGGGACCTGGGTCGCCCTGGTCTGCGGTTTCGGCGGCCTGCGCCACTGGGACGGGACCGTCAGCTTCACGCCGCGGCTCCCCGAGGGCCTTACCCGGCTCGCGTTCACCCTGCTCATCCGCGGACGGCGGCTGCGGGTCGCGGTAACCGGCGCCGAGGCCAGGTACTCCCTGGCGGACGGCGAGCCGCTCGAGGTCCTGCACCATGGCGCGAAGGTGACCGTGTCAGCCGGGAAGCCGCAGGTCCGCCCGATCCCGGCGGCACCGGCCCGGCCGCGGCCCAGTCAGCCGGCCGGGCGGGAACCGGTTCAGCGCCGGCCCACCGGCGGCCCGAGCTGACCGAGTGGCCCGGCCCAGACGGGCCCGGCGACAGCGAATGTTCCGCTGGCGGGCCAGGGGCCGCCGATCGTGCTGCTCGAGGTCTGGCGTACCGCCTCCCGGTTCGATACGGCTAGGGGCAGCGCGGCGACCTGGGTGATGACGAGCCCGGCGGCCGGCAGCACCCGTCCTGCCCGCCGCCAGGGTGCTTGAATAGCTACGTGATCCTAGTGACTGGAGCGACCGGGCAGGTCGGCTACCACCTGATGGAAGGCCGCCGACCTGCCGGGTTCCCCGCAGCACGTAGTGGCCAGCTTCGACGATCCCCCGGCCGCGGAGTTCCTGCGGGCCTTTGACCGGGTCTTCCTCCTCAGCCCGGCGCACGAGGGGCAGGTAGAACTCGAGACGATCTTCATCGACGCCCTGGTCCTGGCGGGTCATCGCCCGCACGTCGTGAAGATCGCGGCCGACGGGTTCCAGGATCCGGGCTGCGAGGTGCGATTCATGCGCAGCCACCGGCAGATCGCGGTGCACCTGGACGCCACCGGCCTGCCGGTGACCTACCTCGCCCCCAACATGTACATGGAGAATCTCCTGGAGGCGGCGGACACCATCCGTGACCAGGGCATGATCTTCGCGCCCGCGGGGCGGGGCAGGATCGGCTTCGTGGCGACCAGCGATGTCGCCCGCGTGGCCGCGAGCATCCTGACCGGCCCGGACCATGGCCACGAGGATCAGACCTACGTGCTGACCGGCCCGGAGGCTCTGGACTACGCCGACGTCGCGGCCCGCGTCTCGGCGGTCTTCGCGCGCGAGGTCGACTATGAGGACCTGCCGGAAGCGCAGGCCAAGCAGCAGATGCTGGCCACCGGCCTGAGCCCGTGGCAGGTCGATGGCAACCTCGAGCTGTTCGACTGGATCCGGCACGGTGCCACCGACTCGGTAACGTCATCGGTGCGCGAGGTGACCGGGGACGACCCCCGCGCGCTCGAGGACTGGCTCAGCGAACTACGCGCCGCCTTCGTCGGCCGCCCCCCGGGCCTGTCCCCGGAGGAGGTCTAGGCGGCCGTTGGGGCACCCAGCGAGTTCGGCGCTGCGAGGGGTTATTCTCCTGCGAGCTCATACTGCGGGCTGGCGAGGAAACCCCGAACTCGGTGGTAACGGCCTCATTCGGCTGTGTGGAGGCGGCACAGGACGACGACGGATCGCCCGGCGACCAGAAGCGTCGCCCGGCTCTCCAGGGCCTCGCCCTCGCGGTCGAGGCCGGTCGGGTCGGTCTCGATGACCAGCTCCCAAGATCCGCCCCACTGCTCGGGGAGTGTCCATTCGATGGGCTCGCTGTGGGCGTTGAACAGCAGCAGGAAGGAATCGTCGGTGACCCGCTGGCCGCGGCGGTCACGGTCGGTGATGGCGCCGCCGTTGAGGAAGAGGCCGACCGAGGGCGCGGACCCCGCGTCCCAGTCGTCGTCTCCCATCTCCTCGCCGTTGGGCTTGCACCAGCCGAGATCCACCGAACCCCGGATGGAGCGGCCCTGGAACCAGCGGCGCCGCCGCAGCACGGGATGCTCGCGCCGCAGCGCGATGAGGCGGCGGGTGAAGTCGAGCAGATCGTCGTCGACGCGGTCCCAGTCGTACCAGGAGACCTCGTTGTCCTGGCAGTAGGCGTTGTTGTTACCGCGCTGGGTGCGGCCGGCCTCGTCCCCGCCGAGCAGCATCGTGACTCCCTGCGAGAGCAGCAGCGTGGCGAGCAAGTTGCGCTGCTGCCGGTGCCGCAGCGCGATGACGGCCTTGTCGTCGGTCTCGCCCTCGACACCGCAGTTCCAGGACCGGTTGTAGCTCTCGCCGTCGGCCCCGCCCTCCCCGTTGGCCTCGTTGTGCTTCTCGTTGTAGGAGACCAGGTCGCTCAGGGTAAAGCCGTCGTGGGCGGTGACGAAGTTGACGCTGGCCCCCGGGTGGCGGGTGTCGGCCTGGTAGAGGTCGGAGCTGCCGGTGAGCCGGGAGGCGAACTCACCGAGCGTGGCGGGCTCGCCCCGCCAGAAATCGCGCACCGTGTCCCGGTAGCGGCCGTTCCACTCCGACCACAAGGCGGGAAAGTTGCCGACCTGGTAGCCGCCCTCGCCGAGGTCCCACGGCTCGGCGATGAGCTTGACCTGGGACACGATCGGGTCCTGCTGGATCAGTTCAAAGAACGAGGACAGGCGGTCGACCTCGTGGAACTGGCGGGCCAGGCTCGCGGCCAGGTCGAAGCGGAACCCGTCGATGTGCATCTCGGTGACCCAGTAGCGCAGCGAGTCCATGATCAGCTGGAGGGTGTGCGGATGACTGACGTTCAGGCTGTTGCCGGTCCCCGTGGTGTCGTAGTAGAACCGGCGGTCGTCGTTCACGAGGCGGTAGTAGGCGGCGTTGTCGATCCCTTTCATCGACAGGACGGGGCCCAGGTGGCTGCCCTCGGCGGTGTGGTTATAGACGACGTCGAGGATCACCTCGATGCCCGCCTCGTGCAGCGCGCGGACCATGGCCTTGAACTCGGCGACCTGCTCGCCCCGCTGCCCGGTGGCCGCGTACTCGTTGTGCGGAGCCAGGAAGCCGATCGAGTTGTAGCCCCAGTAGTTCCGGAGTCCCTGCTCGACCAGGTGAGCGTCGTGGACGAACTGGTGTACGGGCAGCAGTTCCACGGCGGTGATGCCGAGCCTGGTGAGGTACTCGATGGCGGCGGGATGGGCCAGGCCGGAGTATGTGCCGCGCTGTGACTGGGAGATTTCAGGATGCGCGGTGGTAAAGCCCTTGACGTGGACCTCGTAGATGACCGACTCGTTGAGCTGGATATCCGGGGGCCGGTCGTTGCCCCAGTCGAAGTACGGGTTGTGCACGACCGACCTCGGCACGAAGGCGGCGCTGTCGTCGTCGTTGCGCGAGCTCTCGTCGCCGAAGTTGTAGGGAAAGCACGCCTGGTCCCAGTGGACCTGGCCCTCGATGGCCTTGGCGTAAGGATCGAGGAGCAGCTTGGCCGGGTTGCACCGCTGGCCGCGCTCCGGCGCCCAGGGCCCGTGGACCCGGTAGCCGTAGCGCTGCCCGGGAGCGACGGTCGGCAGATACGCGTGCCAGCAGAACGCATCGATCTCCTCCAGGCTGATCCGCTGCTCGCTGCCCTCGTCGTCGAACAGGCAGAGCTCGACTCCATCGGCGGTCTCCGAGAACAGCGAGAAGTTCGTCCCGCCGCCGTCGTAGGCGGCCCCGAGGGGATAGGGGCGTCCCGGCCAGTTCTCGATCGCCTCAGTCCTTGAGGGCTGAGCCATGAAGGTCGCGGCGCAGAGACTCCGGCATTCAGGCCGGGGATGAAACGCCGCTTCCCTCCCTCCGTTTTGTCAGTGGGCTGCGGTACTTACGTTGAGTTGGCGGCTGGAATCCCCGCCCTCCACGGCGGCGGAGGATGTCAATGAGGGCTGAGTCCTTTCGTCGTCGGATGGGCCGACGGCCGCAGCGCGCCGCTCGCTTGCGAGCCGTCGGCCAAGACGGCCACGGTATCGGGCGGGAGGATCAGGGCCTTATCCACGCGGTCGATGCGGTGGTCGGACGCGGCGAGTAGCTCCGCGGTGAGCCCGGCCGGGAAGGCCCAGTTGCTGTCACCCAGGTTAGCGGCGATCACCACCGGGCCGCGACGGATAACCAGCCGGCCGCCGCCCGTGTCGCATTCGGCCTCGATGCGGTCGAGCCGGGGATCGGTGAGCGCAACGGTCTGCCGCCGCAGCGCGATCAGCCGCCGGTACCAGGCCAGCAGGCTGGCGTGGCGTTCGGACTCTATCTCGGTCCAGTCGAGTCTCGAGCGCCGGAACGTGGCCGGGTCCTGGGGATCGGGCACGCTGTCCGGGTCCCAGCCGAAGTCGGAGAACTCGTGGCGCCGCCCCTCGCTCACGACCCGGCCGAGCCCGGGATCGTTATGACCGGTGAAGTACTGGAACGGGGTGGTTGCGCCCCACTCCTCGCCCTGGAAGAGCAGCGGCACGAACGGCGAGGTGAGCAGCAGCGCGGCGGCCACCCGCAGCCGCCCGTCGCTCATCAGGACGCTGGAGCGCTCGCCCGCGGCGCGGTTGCCGACCTGGTCGTGGTTCTGGGTGGCGACCACGAACTGGCCGCCCGACAGCCCCGACGGGGGCCGGCCGTACACACGCCGGCGATGCGGGGAGTAGGTGCCGTCGTACACCCACGCCTGGCGCAGCGCCTTGGCGAGAAGCGGCAGCGGCCCGAAGTCCTCGTAGTAGCCGCTGCGGTCCCCGGTCAGCGTGGCGTGCAGGGCGTGGTGCCACTCGTCGGCCCAGGCGGCATCGAGGCCATAGCCGCCGGCATCCCGGCTGCGGACGAGGCGCGGGTCGTTCAGGTCGCTCTCGGCGATCAGGAACAGCGGCCGGCCCGCGTGCGCGGCCAGCGCCCCCGCCTCGACGGCCAGCGCCTCGAGGATGTGGGTCGCGGACTGGTCCACGATGGCGTGCACGGCATCGAGCCGGAGTCCGTCGCAGTGATAGTCACGCAGCCACATCAGCGCGTTGTCGATCACGAAGCGCCGGACCTCGTCGCTGCCCGGCCCGTCGAAGTTGACGGCCTCACCCCAGTTGGTCCGGTACCGCGCCGAGAAGTAGGGGCCGAACTCGGGCAGGTAGTTCCCGGCCGGGCCGAGGTGGTTGTACACGACGTCCATCACCACGCCGAGCCCGTGATCGTGGGCGGCGTCGACGAGCCTCTTGAGCCCATCCGGCCCGCCGTAGGCATGGTGCGGGGCGAACAGGTCCACGCCGTCGTAGCCCCAGCCCTGCAGGCCTGAGAACTCGGCCACCGGCAGCAGCTCGATGGCGTCGATGCCGAGGTGGGCCAGGTGCCCGAGGTGCCCGATCGCCCCGTCGAAGGTTCCCTCGGCCGAGAACGTGCCGACGTGGCACTCGTAGAGGACCGACCCCGTCAGCGGTATCCCCCGCCAGCCGGAGTCGCTCCAGGCGAAGGCCGCGTGGTCGATCACCCGGGACGGGCCGTGAATTCCCCCTGGCTGGAACGCCGAGCGCGGGTCCGGCCGCGGCGGCCCCCCGTCCAGCCGGAACGCATAGTCGCTGCCCGGTCCGGCCCCGTCCACGCAGACTGTCCACCAGCCGCGATCGCCGTCGCCGCGCTCATCACGGCTCATCGGCACCCGCCGCTCGCCGATGACGACGTCGACGCTGTTCCGGTCGGGCGCCCACACCCTGAACCGGTGCACTCCTTTGTGCCCTTCGCTCGCCTCCGGGGCGCTTCTGAGGCGCCGCCTTCCCTCGTCGCTCGTCGCTTCGCTCCTCGCCCCTCGCTCCTCAGTCCAGGCGGCGCCGCGCCCCTTTGGCTCGCTCAGGGTCTGCCCATAACGGCCACGGGGAACCGCCGCGGTCGCCGGTCAGCACATTGACCCACTCGGCGGCCGGGAGCTCGACCACGGTGCCGGGCCACGCCTCGTCCGGGCGGGCGAGCAGCCGGGGCACGATCACGGTCAGTCCGCCGGTGCGGGCGAAGGCCACCGCGTGCCTGGCCCGCTGCCCGATCACGGGGAGCGGCTCGTATCCGGAGCCGGGACCATAGGCCTCGGGGGGCCGGCGCCGGTGCTCGAGCACTCTGTGGATCAGCCACAGCTTCGGGCCGCCCTCGTCACCGCGGGCCAGGGCCTGCTCCGGCCCCGCCTCGGCCAGGCTGTCCAGCAACGAGCGGCGCCGCTGGTAGTTCACGGGCCGGCGGTTGTCCGGGTCGACCAGGGAGAGATCCCACACCTCGGTGCCCTGGTACAGGTCGGGAATCCCGGGGCAGGTCAGCAGCAGCGCCGTCTGCGCCAGCGAGTTGACCCGTCCTCGCTCGACGAGCCGGTGCTCGGCCAGGAAGCCCTCCAGATCAGCGGCGAAGCCCTGGTCGGCGAGAACGGCGGTGACAAAGGCGGACAGGGCGTCGTCGTAGCTGGCGTTCGGGTCGATCCAGGAGGTGTGTACCTTGGCTTCCTTGGCCGCCTTCTGCATGAACGCGGCGGCCCGGCCCGGCTCGATCGGCCAGGAGCCCACCAGGGTCTGATACAGCAGGTACTCGGCGTTGCGGTCCGGCCAGCCGTCGCGCTTGTACCGCTTGTTGTGCTCCGCCCAGCGCGTCACCGCGCTCTCCCATTCCTCGGGCAGCTGCGACAGCACGCTGATGCGGGCCCGCACGTCACCGCTTCGCTTGGTGTCATGGGTCGAGAGGGTGAGCATCGCCTCCGGCCATCGCCGCGCCGCCGCGCCCATGGCCCGGTGGAACTCCTCGGGCGGGCCGCCGAAGCGGCCCGGGTCACCGCCCACCTCATTGAGCGAGATCAGGGGCTGATACCGGTAGAAAGCCGTGTCTTCCTCCCCCTTGGCCATGACCGGCGCGCTCACCTGGGCGAACCGCACGACGAAGTCGGCCTCGGCCGCGCCGGGATAGCCTCCGGTGAGCAGTTCGCCGATGAAGCCGAGCAGCTCGGCGTCGAGGTCGGGCCGGCGCTGCCACGCGGCGTCTACGGCGGCGGCCACGTGCGCCCGGTCCGCGGCTGAGGCCGGCTGGCCGGGACGTGGGTACGTGCGGTACACGGGGAAGGCGGCGATTATCTCGCGCAGAGCGTCGCGCAGCTCGCGGCGAGTGTGGTCGCGCTGGCGACGGTGGCGCTCGCAGACGTCGGCCAGCAGGCCGGTCATGCGCTCCACCTCGGCGACGAGGTCCTCCTGCATGATCTGGTGCTTGGCCGCGTGCGCGACCTCGGCGTACTGCCGCTGCTGCCCGGTGAACCGGGCGTAGCAGCCGAACATGGCCGGCTCCTGGAGCGGGTCGACGAACAGGCGGCTGACGTGGTTCAGGAAGTCGTAGCCCGAGGTTCCCGCCACCGGCCAGGACCCGCGCAGCTCCTCTCCGTCCTGGAGGATCTTCTCCACCACGACGTACACGCCGCCGGTGGCGTCGCGCAGCCGGACCAGGTAGCCCTCGGGATCGGCGAGGCCGTCCACGTGGTCTACCCGCAGGCCGTCGAGCGTGCCGTCGGCGACCAGGGCGAGGATGAGGCGGTGGGTGTCGGCGAAGACCGCCTCGTCCTCCACCCTCAGTCCGGCCAGCGTCTCGATGTCGAAGAACCTGCGGTAGGAGAGCTCTTCGGCCCCGGTGCGCCAGTAGGCCAGCCGGAAGTTCTGCTGGCCCAGCAGGTCGTCGAGGGCATCGGGGTCGCGGTTCAGCGCCTCGACCTCGGTGTCGATCGCCTTGCTCACCTCGGGCCGGGCCCGGCACAGGTCGGCCAGGCGGGCGCGCAGCACCTCCTTGTCCCGGTGCCGCTCGACCACGGCAGCCCGGTCGGTGCGGTGGCCGTGCGGCAGGCGGGCGAAGGCTACCGCCAGGCTCTCCAGCTCCTCGGATCCTGCCCGGGTCGCCGCCTTGGCCAGCGGCCCGTCCGGCCAGCCGAGGGTGCGCGGCGAGATCGGCGCCTCCTGGTCACGGTAGCGGACCGCAAACGATCCGCCCTGCCGGTGGATCACCAGCTCGCCGGCCTCCAGCACCCGGCCGTACTGGTCGCCGAGGACCGGCATCAGCACGGTGGCGGCCAGCTTGCGCTGCGGCGGGTCCCAGTCGATGTCGAAGTAGCTGGCGTAGACGCTCGACGGGCCGTTCTCGAGGACGTCCCACCACCAGGCGTTGGCCCGCCCGGCCAGCGCCATGTGGTTGGGCACTATGTCCAGCACCTGGCCGAGGCCGGCCGCGGCCAGGCTCTCCACGAGCTGGCGATGGCCTTCGGCGCCGCCGAGCTCGGAGTTCAGCCGCCCGTGATCCACGACGTCATAGCCGTGGGTGCTGCCGGGGGCGGCCTGGAGGTACGGCGAGCAGTAGAGGTGGCTGACGCCGAGCTCGGCCAGGTAGCCGCTGATCGCGGCCGCGTCGTCGAAGGTGAACCCGGCGTGCAGCTGGACCCGGTAGGTCGCGGCCCGCGGGCGTGAGCTTGGCGTCGGCGTGGCAGTAGACATCGCGGCGGGCTCCAGGGAGAGGGCGCCCGGGATGCAGGGCGCCACACTGATGCTGTTCCCCCGGCAGCCTGCCCGCCACACCCGAAATGTCGGTGCTCCCTGGGATGGTGGCAGCCATGACCTCCTGGAGGCATCATGGAAACCGTGACCATCGCCGACGCCTGGCCGCGGTACGGCCAGGAGTTCACCATCGAAGACCTCGACAAGATGCCCGACGACGGGCACCGTTACGAGCTGCTTGACGGGACGCTGATCGTGAGCCCGGCTCCCGGCCTGCCGCACCAGCGCGTCGCAGCCTGTCCCGAGGAGCTCGTCGTCTTCCCGAACGTGAACGTGCGTCTCGCGCTCGCGAGCGCGCTCGAGCCCGACGTGGTCGTCGCGAGCCCTCCCGACATCAGCGGCGTGCGGCTGCTGCGCGCCCCGCTCCTGGCTGTGGAGATCTTGTCGCCGGATTCGGCGCTGCGGGACCTGAACCTGAAGAAGGCCGCCTACGAGCGCTTCGGCGTGCCCTCGTACTGGGTGGTCGACCCGGATCTTGACCGGCCTGCCCTGCGCGCGTTCGAGTTCACGGACGGCGCCTACGCCGAGGTGGCGCACGTAACCGGCGATCAGGTGTTCCGCGCGCGGCGGCCGTTCGAGGTGGAGGTTGTTCCCAGCCGTCTCGTCACGAAGCTGCGCCCGCGCTGATCGGGACGGCGGCCTGAGCCGCATCAGCCTGGCCCGGGAGCCTGGGTGCTATCCACCTAGCGACGGCCCTGCACATCCGCGAGCGGCTGACCACGTTCATCGCCTACGACAACCGGCTCGCCGATGAAGCCAAGGCCACCGGGTTGTCGGTCGAGATCCCTGCCAGCCCGGCGGGAGAGTCAGCCGAGGCCGACGGCGGCGAGGGCGAGCGCGAGGGCTGAACTCGCCCGCGGTCGTCAGCGCCGGCCGAGCCAGGCACTGTACTTCGGGCGGGATGCCTGCTTCCAGGCGCGCCGGGCCTGCTCCTCGAGGTCGCGGGCGCGGCAGGCGTCCTGCTCGTACAGGACGCCGAAGCTGAACGCGTTCTCCCCGGCCAGGTGCGCTTCGACGCCGAGTTCCCTGATGGCGGCGCGGGCGACCACGCCGTCGTGGTGGTCGCCGAGCGCCGACTGGACCTTCTGCACCCGCTTGGCGAACCGGCGGGCCGGCCTGCCGAACACCGGGCTCACGGCCTCGGCCGAGTAGCGGGCGTGCTTGGCGGCCTTGCGGGCGTCGTGCAGGGCAGCATCCCGGTCGGGCCCGGCCGGCGTGCTCCGGGCCCGGCGCATCCGCTGGCGCAGGCGGCGGCGCGCCCGCCGGACCGTCGGCGGCAGCGCCTCGGCGGCGGGCCGGCCCGCCTCCGGCGTGAGCGGCGGATCGGCGAGCAGCCGGTCCAGGTCGTCCAGCAGCGCCAGGTAGCGATCGGAACCGAGCGCTTCGAGCACCGCGGAGCGGGCGCCGGCCTCGATCGGCGCGAAGTGTGCGCGCACCCGGGCCTGGGTCGGCCCCATGGCCAGCTCCGGTGTCATCTCTTTCAGGGCGCCCCGCAGATGCGCGTCCAGGACCTCGGCGTCGCGCGCGGCGCCCAGCACGTCACCGAGCCATTTCAGCTCACCGCCGAGCCCCTGCCCGGGTCCCCTTCCCCCCTCAATCTGATCACGGCGCAGCACCTGGCCGAAGGATCTCAGCATGCTGCGCAGCCGCCGGGTGGCGATGCGCATCTGGTGGACCGAGTCCGGCGCGTCCCGCCGTACCAGCGGGTCGAAGGACAGCAGCGTGCGCACCTGCGCTCTGGCGTACGCCATGACCACGTCCGCCGCGGGCGAGCGCGACGCCGGCCCCGAACGGCCGTCGGCCGGCCTCCGGCGGCCCGCCTGCGGCTGATCGGGTGACAGCCCGGCCGGCGAAAGCCGGTCGGCCAGGGCCCGCTCCAGCTTGGCCTGCCGGCCGGCCGGGCGGAGCCCGCTGCGCCGCAGCCGCCGGTCGGCCGCCTCCAGCAGACGCGGGCCGCCGCCGGTCAGCTCGACTTCCACCTCGTGCCACCGGGACTCGGCGGCGCCGTCGCCCAGGGCCCGGGCCGACACGTCATCGGCCACCACCTCGGCCAGGGAGCCGCCCGCGTCGTCCAGCAGCAGCCGGCGCTGGCGCACGGTGCTGATCTGGGCCACCGGCCGCAGCGGCCGGCCGCGCGTGAATGCGAGCACGAGCTGGGCCAGCTCCGCGGGCACCTGCCGGGAGGCCCGGCCGGGCGGCAGCCGGATCTCGCTGCGCGAGTCGCCGCCCAGCGGCAGCTTAAGGTGCCAGCCCGCATCGTTGCCGCCCGTGCGGCGCCGCAGCGTGATGCCGTTGCGGATCAGGCGCAGGTCGTCGGTGTCGTAGTACTCCGCCCGCAGCGTCTGCTCCTCCGGGTCGGACTCGGCCGCGACCTGCGGCAGGTCGGCCAGGTCCGGCAGGGCCGCTCCCTGCGGCGCGTCGTACTTCCGTTCGGTCTCTGTGATCTCGGTAGCCATAACGATTCAGCTACCCGCGGCCGCCGGGCTAATCTCGGCTCGGGTGAGCTCATCCAGCCGGTTTCTGGCCTTGGCCAGGCTGTAGCGGCGCTCGGTCAGGCCCGCCCACGGGTCGGTGGCCAGGTCGAGCTCGCCGAGCCTGCGGCGCACGGTGCGCAGCGTGAACCGCCCGGGTTCGAGATCGCTGTCCGCCACCTCGTCCCAGTGCAGCGGGACCGCGACCGGCGCGCCGGGCCGGGCCCGCACCACGTACGGGGCGACGACCGTCTGGGCGTAGGCGTTGCGCATGATGTCCACGTACAGCCTGCCGTCGCGCTTGTCCTTCCGCTGCTCGACGGTGGCCAGGTCCGGATTCCTCGCGGCTAGCAGCGCCCCGGGCTGGCGGGCGAACCCGCGTACCGCATCGAAGTCATCCTGGCCGTTCAGCATCACGTGAACGTGCATCCCCTTGCCGCCGGTGGTCTTGACGAACGGGGTCAGGCCGAGCTCGTCCGCCAGCAGTTCCCGCAGCCGCAGCGCCGCCCGGCGGACCTCGCCGAACTCGTTCCCCGCGGGCGGGTCCAGGTCGAAGACCAGCTGATCCGGGTGGTCGAGCCGGCCGAGCACGCTGAGGAAGACGTGCACCTCGATGCACGCCTGGTTGGCGAGGTAGACGAGGGTGGCTGGCTTGTCGCAGATCACGTGGTGCAGGACGCCGCCCTGCTTCGGCACCTCGGCACGGGTGACCCAGCCAGGGAAGTAGTCAGGGACGTTCTTCTGGAAGATGCGCGGGCCCGTGATGCCCTCGGGGTACCGCGCCATCGCGATCGGCCGCTCGCGGAGGTAGGGCAGCATCCGGTCGGCGACCTGTGCGTAGTACTCGATCAGGTCGCCCTTGGTGATCTCATCGTCCGGGAACAGGATCTTGTCCGGGTGGGACAGCTCGACCCGGATGCCCCCGGCGGTCAGGCTCTCCGCACGCCTCGCGGTCATGACGCCAGTCTCCTCACGGCACCTCCCGCACTACGTCGGCGGGGTCCTTGTCGTCCCTCAGGCCCTGGAACCTCGGGTGGCGCAGCTGCCCGTCGGTCGTCCACTCGCTGAAGCCCACCTGGGCGACGAGGCGCGGCTCGACCCAGTGCACCCCAGATCGCGGCAGGTGACCGTGATCGAACGGGGGCTGGTCCC
>WNFM01270584.1_pt1 | contig 22862 bp, 23 predicted proteins | sample 5400271 | NCBI WGS metagenome assembly WNFM01 (sample SAMN13153352, study PRJNA577476) | soil metagenome | isolation source: 60 cm saprolite on Douglas fir-dominated hillslope | place: USA:California | collected 2013-09-17
GGACACGTGCCGCCGGTGCCGGGCTGGAAGAAGCAACCGGTGTTTCGCGAAGTCCTGCCGCCCGGCGATGCAGCGGCGAATTAGCGTTCAGAAGTCCTTTCGGCCGGGTAACCGGGAAATCAGGTCTTTTGGGCAATCGGCCGCCGGGAACAGGCGGCTGAACTGTCGGTGTCACCCGGACCCCAGTCCTTTCGTTGCGGCCCTTGCCCTTGCGTCCCGATCGCACACCAGCCAGCAGGTGGCGCCCAGCGCAATGACCAGCGAAGCCAGCGCGAACAAAGCTCAGGGTCCGACAGGTTTCCTTGAATTCTCCGTAACGATCGTTAGGCCGGGATGGCGTCATGTCGGTTGCTTCGCAGCGACTGCCGGTGGAGTAGGGCATGGACCGAAAAAACGAGCGCCGGCCGGCAGCCATTGTCCGGTAAGGCGGGAGCCGTTAGGCTTTTCCCTCCTCACACCGTAACGGAATCACTCAGTTTTCGTATTTGAACGACAGAAGTACCCGCGTGCGAAACGCGACCGCTCTGCCTTTGTCGACTTTCATGTCCATCTTCACGACTTCCGCGATGCGCAGATCGCGCAGCGACTTTGCCGCGGCCTTTACCGCGTTCATGGCGGCATCCTCCCAGGATTTTGTGCTGGTGCCGATCACTTCGACAATTTTGTAAATGGGTTCTGCCGCGCTTTTCTTGGCCATGACACGCTCCTCCGTCGGAAAAAGCATCGATTGGACTATAGACAACGACCCCGGCCAATCCTACACCCGATACGGCCGGATTTCCTGTCCGGAACCCGCTCCGCGCGCGCGCTAACGGAATCGCACTAAAGTCGGGGTATCATGTCCAATATCCAGTAGTGGCCTTTTCACGATCGCCTGCACCCGCATCGAGCGTCTGGCTGCTGTCACATTTACCCAAACCTCGGCCCATGAACGAATATCCGACCCAATCCGAACTCCTGAGCTGCCTGACGAACATTGCGAACGTTGCTGGCGATACCACCAACGTGCCATTTCGCGTGGACGTCATTCCGCTGCACGGCAAGCCGCCGATGTACTCAGTGATGATCAAATCGCCCGCCAAAGACTTGCTGCGCCGCCAGATCGGCCAGATCCTGTCCCGGCCCTTCGCGTTGGGCGCGACCTCCTTCATGCTCACCGGCAGCGAGGCAGCGTCGCTGGTCGGGCGCGATCACAACAACAAATAGTTCGCACCCGCGGCACGGAATGAACGACGGGCGCCTTTCGGCGCCCGTTTTTTCGCAGCGTGACGTTTCGCCGCTCGGCCATGCCGGCCTGAAAAGGTCCGGCTCACGAGGCCTCGCGCAGCGCCTGCTGGCCGATACCGTGGCTGGAAAGGAAGGCAGCCGCTCCTTCCTCGCCCATGTAGCGGGCGAGCACACGCGGGTCGGAGGCGCGCAAGTCGACCATGATCAACCCGTCGAGGGCGTCGTTGAACTGCTTGTCGGCGCTGAACGCGAGCAGCCGGCCGCCCAGTTTCAGATACTGCTTGAGCAGGATGGGCACGCCTTTGCTGTCGCGTTCGATCTGTTTGACCATGCGCGACACGTCCTCGATGTCATTGAGCGCCGCGAACTCGGCACGGTCGTACGCCGGCGTCCTGCCGCTGCGGAACGGCCGCCGCGGCTTCACATGCCGCGCGAGGTTCTCTTCGATGTTGTTCGCGCTCAGGAAATCGACGATCAGGCGGCGCGACGCCGGTTCGTAGTCGTTGCTGATGCTCACCGCCCCGAACAGCATCGCATACCGGGGATGCTGCACGATGAATTGCCCGATGCCGCGCCACAGCAGCATGAGCGGCGCAAAGCTGCGCTGGTATTCCGCGCGCACGAACGAGCGGCCGAGTTCGATCGCCGGGTTCATCGCCTCCAGCGCGCGATCTCCGTAGCTGAACAGCGATTGCGTGTACAGGCCGGGCTTGCCGTAGCGGGCGACGATCTCGTCGGCGAGTCCCATGCGGTAGGCGCCCACGATCGTCGCGGCCTTCGTGTCCCATACGAACAGGTGCAGGTAATAGGCGTCGAAAAGATCGACGTCCACCGCCTTGCCCGTGCCTTCTCCCGCCGCACGGAAGGTCAGCTCGCGCAGCCTGCCGATTTCCTGCAGGCACCAGGGAAACTGCTCGGCGCGCGCGCAGTACACCGAGAACTGCCCGCTGGTGACGAGATGCTGGTCCGCCGGCAATGCCTCGACCTCGGCCTTGAGCAAGGTGTTCGGAATCGCCGGACGGATTTCCGCCGTGCCGGTTCCGGGCGCCGGATCGGCGAAAAGGAACCCCGGTGCGAATGCGGCGAGCAAATTCCTGATGCGGTCTTCGAAAAGTTGCGACAGGCGGGACAACAGATGAAATGGGAAGGCACGATGCGGAAAATCGGTCGGGCTGGAGCGTCTGTGCAGCATCAATGCACCCTTGTTCGGTTATGCGCTGCGCGGGCGGAAATGCGCGCCCGCGCCGCCGCTACGGATGAGACTAGAGTTGGGCCTTTACCGGGCTATGACTGCGTTGTTGCGGATTTGTCTCCGCGCGTGTTGCAACGGGGCGCACGTCCAGTGGCACGGGCGGCAACCCCGCTGTTCCGGTGCCGGATTCCACGGATGCCGGAGGGCGCAGCGGCAAATGACGCCCGGTCGGCAGGTCGTGCTCCACCGCCAGATTGCGCTCGGCGTAGTCCCGCATCGACAGCCCGATGATCCAGTCGGAAATGACCAGCGGAATGCGCGCGGGCGCGAATATCGGCAGCGTGCGCAGGAAATGCGCGATGCGCGACGGACCGCCCGGCAGGATGCCCTTGAAAATCAGCCGCGCGAGGATGCCGATCCGATCCGCGGCGGAATAACCGCTGCGGTAGCCGGGCGCGCGCAGGTAACGGACCTTGTTGCGGATGCGGCGCGCGATTTCGGCATCGGTGAGCAGCCGGGCGTAAAGCGCGCGGTAGCCCTGCGTCATCGCGTCCAGCGTCATGTTCTTCGGCACGACGTTGGTCCTGCCGCGCGTGTTCTCGGCCGAGTCTTCGGTTTCGTCGAGGCGGCCTTCCTTCTGCAGCCGTTCGTACAGCGGCGTGCGCGGCATCGCGGTCAGCATGCCGATCATGGCGGACTGGATGCCGGAGTCGGTGATGAACTGGTACTGCGTCTCGAAGGTCTTCATCGTGTCGTTGTCGAAGCCGATGATGAAGCCGGCGAGCACGTCGATGTCGTTGGCGTAGATGCGCCGGATCGAGGTGAGGGTGTCTTCGGCCAGGTTTTGCGTCTTCAGCGTCTCTTTCAGGCTTTCCGGATCGGTGGATTCGATGCCGATGAACACCCAGCCGAAGTTGGCTTCGCGAAATAGCTGGAGCAGTTCGCGGTTCTGCGCCAGGTTGAGCGAGGCTTCGGTGCCGAAGCTGAAATCGTAGTCGTGCTCCTTCTGGTAGCCCGCCAGGAAGCGCAGCAGGGACTTGGCCTGGGGAACGTTGCCGATCAGGTTGTCGTCGACGAAGAACACGCTGCGCATGCCGGCGGCGCGCAATGCGTCCAGCTCGCGCCCGACCTGTTCGTGGCTCTTCACGCGCGGTTTGCGCCCGAACATCACGATGATGTCGCAGAACTCGCAGCGGAACGGGCAGCCGCGCGAGTACTGCAGCGTCGCGTTCGAATAGCGGTCGAGTTGCAGCAGGTCGAAGCGCGGCGTCGGCGAATCGGTGAGCGCGACCGTCCCGGTCTCGTGATAAAGCGGTTTCGGCTCGCCGCACAGGAAGTCGACGCAAAACTCCTTCCAGATGTACTCCGCCTCGCCCGCCACCACGGTATCGGCCAGGGGAGCATATTTTTCATTGCACAACGAGGTATAGCTGCCGCCGGCGACGGTGAAATAGCCGCGGCTGCGATAATGACCCAGCAACTCGCGCTGGCGCTGGAACTGCACCCCCATGCCGCACACGCCGACGATGTCGGCGTCGGGATCGAGCGGCACTGCTTCCACGTTCTCGTCGACGATGCGCACATCCCAGTCGGACGGGCACAGCGCGGCCAGGGTCGCCAGTCCGAGGGGCGGGCAGGTCGTGCTCTTGCGCGGAAGGATTTCGTCGATCGCCCAGGTAAAGCTCCAGAAGCTTTCCGGGAATTTCGGGTTGATCAGGAGCAGGCGCATGGAGCGGGGACCTTTCTGATTGCCGGTAATCTGCGAACACCTTACAGTCGGGTCGTTGCGAGGGTGTGACAGGGGTTTTTTCCGGGAGTTCCGCGCCCGCGCCCGGGGCCGGGTGGATCCGGCGACCTATGCGGATGTACTTTCCTTACGCATGCCCATCGCCGGACGGCGCTACAATGGCCTATCTTCCGCGAAAGCTGACGGAATGCAGACACGGATCGGCAAATACCTTCTCAGGAAAAAGCTCGGCGCCGGCGCCAGCGGCAGCGTCTATCTCGCGCTCGATGAATTCTCCGGACGCGAGGTCGCGCTCAAGTTTTATGAAGCGGGAAAGTCGGCGGACGTCTCGAACTTCGCGCGTACGCAGTTCCTGACCGAAGCGGCGCTGGCGGGGCGGCTCTGGCATCCGCATATCGCGCTGATCATGGACGCCTTTGCGGACGACACCATGAGTTACGTCGTCACCGAATTCGTTCCGGGCGGCAGCCTGGCGCAGTTCACCAGCCCGCGAGGCCTGCTACCGGTGTCCGAAGTGGTGGAGATCGGCTTCAAGTGCTCCGGGGCGCTCGACTACGCGTTTCGCAACAACGTCATCCACCGCGACATCAAGCCGGCCAACATCCTTCGCGCGGCGAATACGCAGATAAAGATCTCGGACTTCGGCGTCGCCTTCATCCACAACGCCGCGCACACGCAGATCATGGATGCCGGATCGCCTTACTACGCGTCCCCCGAACAGGCGACCGGCGCCGAACTTTCCCATCAGAGCGACATGTTTTCCCTCGGCGTCGTGCTCTACGAAATGCTTACGGGAAAGCGCCCGTTTACCGGCGAGACCAACGGCCAGGTCCTGCGCAAACTCGTGAGCATCGATCCCGAGCCGCTTGTGCGCGTGCGCCCCGACCTGCCCGGCGCCCTTGGCGAAATCGTCATGCGCGCGTTGCAGAAGACGCCCGGCGACCGCTACGAAAACTGGGCCGAATTCGCGCTCGACCTGGCCAAGGCGGGACGGTTGAGCCAGTACGACAAGACCATTCCCGACAGTGAAAAATTCACCGCGCTCAAGAGTCGTCCGATGCTGTCCGAGCTCGACGATGCGGAAATCTGGGAATTCGCCGCCGCCGGCACCTGGTCCAGGCTGCCGTCCTATACGACGGTGGTGCGCGAAGGGGGACCGGGAGACAGCCTGTTCCTGCTGGCGGAGGGCGAAGCCAAGGTCACCCTGCAGGGGCGGCTCCTCAACGTACTCGCGGCGGGAGAGTGGTTCGGCGAACAGCCCTTCATCCACGGCCACCCGGTGGCGCGCCAGGCGACGGTGGAAACCACCGTCGACGCGGTGCTCGTCGAATTCCCGCGTGAAAAACTCGACGCGCTCGGCGAGCGTTGCCAGCGGCGTTTCGTCAAGGCGCTGCTGCGCACGCTCGCCGACCGGCTCGCGCTGTCGAACGTGCGCATTTCGAGAATGGGGTAACAAGAAAAGAAGACGTGCTGCGTGCTGGGTGCTGTGTACTGGGTAAGGGCAAGGGCAGGAACCAATCCGAACGAGATCTTCCAACTTGTAGCACCCAGCACCCAGCACCCAGCACCCAGCACCCAGCACCCGTTTCCGCTACCATCTCCCCATAAAAACAGTCTTTCCGGAGGAGCGGGCGGCGCACAGCCGCGCGCGCAAGCCATGAGCGAAACCCGAGACGCACTCGTAAAACGGCTGGAATCCCAGGCCCGGCAGGTGCGCCGCAATATCTGGCGTGCGGTCCGCGCCGGTGGCGGCGGGCACATCGGCGGATCCAGTTCGGCGGCCGATATTCTTACGGCGCTGTATTTCCATCGCATGAAGATCCGGCCGAAGGAGCCGAAATGGCCTGACCGCGATCGTTTCGTCCTCTCCAAAGGCCACGCCAATGCCGGACTGGGCGCGGTGCTCGCGCAGGCGGGTTTTATCGACGACGCCGTTCTCGACAAATTCTACGGCTTTGAGTCGCCGTTCGGCATGCATCCGGATATCAAAATGGCGGGCGTGGAAATGTGCACCGGCGCGCTCGGTCACGGCCTGCCGGTGGCGATGGGCATGGCCCTGGGCGCGCGCATCCAGAAGAAGGCATTCCACACCTTCGTCATGATCGGCGACGGGGAATTGCACGAGGGCTCGAATTGGGAGGCCGCAATGGCCGCCTCGCATCACAAGCTGTCGAATCTCACCGCCATCATCGATTTCAACAGGATCTGCCAGAGTGGGCGCGTCGAAGAAGTCATCGGCGTCGATCCGCTTGCCGACAAATGGCGCGCATTCGGCTGGACGGTGCGCGAGTTCGACGGCCACGACATGGCGCAGGTCATCGAGACACTCGATGCGCCGCCGCTCGAGCCGCAGCGTCCGTCTGCGCTGATCGCGCATACCATCAAGGGCAAGGGCGTGAGCTTCGCCGAAGACACCTATGTCTGGCACAGCAATTCGGTCAACGACGAAATCCTTGCCAAAGCGCTGGCCGAACTGGAGGAGAAATGAACGCACCCGATGCGGTTCAGCCCGAGTGGCGGGTTAAGTCCGCGAACCAGACACGCCTTGCGTACGGCCAGGCGTTGCTGGAACTCGCCTCTCGCGAGTCGCGCACCGTCGTGGTGTCGGCCGATACGCAGGACCTGCTCGGCATCCGGACCTACATCGAGCGCCATCGCGACCGTTTCATCGAGCTGGGCATCGCCGAGCAGAATGCGATCGGCGTTGCGTCCGGGCTGGCGACTACAGGCTTGCGGCCTTACGTTTGCGCCTATGCGCCGTTCATCAGCGCGCGCAGCATGGAGCAGGTGAGGAACGATGTCGCCTACGCCAGGCAGCGTGTCGTCATCGGCGCGGCCGCAAGCGGAGTATCCCTCGGCGTCGCGGGAGGAACCCACCATTCCCTGGAAGACATCGCGCTCATGCGCAGCTTCCCGAACATGAATGTCATCGTTCCCGCCGATGTCAACGAAGCGTACAAGGCGACGCTCGCCACGCTCGATATCGACGGCCCGGTCTACCTGCGCCTCGGCGGCCGCACGGAAGAGTTGCCGGTCACGCAGGCGGACGCGCCATTTCTGCTCGGCAGGGCCGCGCAGTTGCGTCCCGGGAACGAGGTCGCCGTCCTGGCCTGCGGCGCAATGGTGGAATTGGCGGTTCGCGCTTCCGACGCGTTGAAAAAAGAGGGGATCGGCGTGCGCGTGCTCAACATGAGTTCGATCAAGCCTTTCGATCGCGACGCGGTGCTTGCCGCGGCGGCCGAGACGCGCGGAATCGTTACCGCCGAGGAGCATCATTTGACCGGCGGACTCGGCGGGATGGTAGCCGAGCTTCTGGCGGTGGAACATCCGACCCGCATGCGCATGGTCGGCATGCCCGACGCGTTTGCCGTGGTCGGCCCCACGGTAGCCGTGCGGGTGAAGTACGGCATGAGTGCCGAAGCGATTGTCGATGCGTGCCGGGCGCTGCTCGCGTAAGAGATAGAGGAAAGAGGAAAGGGGAAAGGTAAAAGCGCTGGGAGCCTTCAGGCTTTTGATCTTTCTTTCCTCTCGCCTCTTTTCTTTTCGCCGAATAAACTACCACCCGACAAAGGCTACCCGGCCGCCGACCAAAAAATTTCAATCGGAGAAATCATGCTCTTGGACGTTCGCACCTACACCTGCCGCCCTGGAACCATCAAGAAGCACCTCGCGCTGTACGAGAAACTCGGCAAGGCGCCGCAGACGAAGCATCTCGGCCAGCCGTTCGCCTATCTCGTCACCGAGACCGGCAACGTCAACCAGTACATCCACATCTGGGCCTACGAAGACGCCGCGGACCGCGCGAAGCGCCGTGCCGCAATGATGGCCGACCCGGACTGGGTGACGTTCATGGAAGAAAGCGCCAAGCTCGGCGCGCTCGAGCATCAGGAAAACCGGCTGATGACGCCGGTGCCGTTTTTCCCGATCAAGCGCTAGGGAAGCTCTGAACAAGTCTTACGTGCGCGACCGGGGTGATTTGGGCCTGGGGGAACAGGGCGAGGACGCCGTGTAGCCGGTCTACACAAGGAGGAGCCCACGCAGCCATCGGCCCAAATCACGCCGGTCCCTCTCATAGAGACGAGCGATGATCGGGTTGTGTCAGGTGCGGCGTCTGCATTGTTGCGCTCCTGGCCAAGGTACCTGCCTTGGCTTCGTCGCGGCGCCTCCCATCCATCCGTACCTGACGCAACGCGCATCGCAAGACTTGATCAGAGCTTCCCCAGGTGCGGCTGGCACGCAGAACAAACGGGCGCCGCCGGCGCCCGTTTTCTTTAGACTGTCGGTCCGGGATCGTTGCCGGGGATCGCAAAAAAAGCAGGCGGCAAAGAAAGCGGCGGGAATTGTCGATTCCGGGCATGGCCGTGCGTCGTATGGGTACCCCGACCCGGGGCCACCATCACAGGAGAACACCATGGAATACATGATCCTCATCTACGGCGACGAGAGTGCCTTCGGCCGCATCGGCGACGCGCAACTCAAGGCCATGTACGCGGAGTATGGCACCTACACGCAGGAACTCATGAAGGCCGGCGTGATGCGCGCCGGCTCGGAACTGAAACCGGCGTCCACTGCAACGACCGTGCGTCTGCGCGGCGGCAAGGTGCTCAGCACTGACGGGCCTTTCGCCGAAACCAAGGAACAGCTCGGCGGCTATTACCTCCTCGACGTCGCCAATCTCGACGAAGCAGTGAAGTGGGCGGGAAAATGTCCCGGTGCCAAAGCAGGATCGGTCGAAGTGAGGCCGCTCGTACCCATGAACAAGTAGCGTCGCGTGCTGCTCGGCCGCATCGTCGACGAGCTCGCGCGCCGCGAGGGCCCGCGTATTCTTGCGGGCCTCATCGGGCGCCTGGGCGGCAATTTCGAACTTGCCGAGGATTGCCTGCAGGATGCCTACGAGCGGGCGCTCGCTGCCTGGCCCGCGACTGGAATCCCCGAGCGTCCTGCGGCCTGGCTTACGACCGTCGCCAGGCGCTGCGCGATCGACCGCCTGCGGCGTTCGCGGCGTAACGCCGACGACAGCGATGCAATCCTCGAGCAGCTCGCGGCCGCGGAGTCCGAACCGGCCGATGACGGCGGCTTGCCCGACGACCGCCTGCGGCTGATCTTCACCTGCTGCCATCCCGCGATCGCGGCACCCGCGCAGATGGCGCTTGCACTGCGCACGCTGTGCGGGCTGTCGACGCGCGAGATCGCGCGCGCTTTCCTCGAGCCCGAGGCCACGACCGCGCAGCGGCTGGTCCGCGCAAAAAAGAAAATCGCCGAAGCGCGCATTCCCTACGTCGTGCCTTCGCACGCGGAGCTTCCAGACCGGCTGGCCGTGGTGCTCGCGGCGATCTATCTGGTTTTCAACGAAGGCTATTCGGCCACCGAAGGCAATTCGCTGCTGCGGCCGGATCTCAGCGGCGAGGCGATCCGTCTTGCGCGCCTGCTGGTACAACTGCTGCCGGACGAACCCGAGGCGCTCGGCCTGCTCGCGCTGATGCTGTTGCACGATGCCCGGCGTGCCACCCGGGTTGGCGCCGACGGCGCACTGGTCCCGCTCGAAGAGCAGGATCGGTCGCGCTGGGATCGCGCCAAGATCGGCGAGGGGCTCGGAGCACTCGACCGCGCGATCGCGATGCGCAGGCGCGGGGCCTATCAGGTGCAGGCAGCCATCGCGGCGCTGCACGCCAAGGCCGCTGCGGCGCCCGCCACGGACTGGTCCCAGATCGCCGCGCTCTACGGTGCGCTGTACGCGATGATGCCCACCGCGATCGTTGAACTGAATGCGGCCGCGGCAGTCGCGATGGTGGAGGGGCCGGAAAAAGGGCTGGAGTGGATCGATCGCCTGGAAGCGCAGGGCGAACTCGGCGACTACCACCTGATGCATGCGGCGCGCGCGGATCTGCTCAGGCGCGCGGGCCAGGGTGCCGCGGCCGCGACGCATTATCGCCGGGCCATCGAACTCGCGCGCAATCCCGCCGAGCGGTTATATCTCGAGCGGCGGTTGCGCGAAGTGGCGCAGTAGGGCAGAGACGAGAGGAAAGACGAAAGGGAAGGACCCCCGAAAACCCCAGTTCTTTTTCCTCATCAGAACGGGCGCCGGGGGCGCCCGTTTTACCGGCTAACCCTCAGCCGGGACCACCACCCGGTTTTTTGTGGAATTTCCGGGGCGGTTTCTTGCCCTGCTGGCCGCCGCCGCCCGGCCTGTTGCGCCTGGCCTGATTGTTGTTATTGCTGTTCGTCGAAGGGCCATCCCGCCGGACGCCCTGGTCCGGCGCGTCCTCCCGGTTGGCCGAAGCCAGCTTGATTTCGAGCTCGTTGATTTCATCCCACTGTTCGTCCGTGCGCTGGCGCTCCGGTATGGCTAGGAGCTCCTGCAGACGGCGACGGGGCGATTCTGGTAACGGTGTATTCATGGCGGTATTCTCGCATCCTTCCAAAGGCTTCGCATAGCCCGGCGGTAGAATGGCATGCGCCCGAAGCCGCAATCGTAGCGAATTTTGGATGGAGCCTGCATGCGCTGGATAGCCCACCTGGACATGGATGCCTTTTATGCGTCCGTGGAATTACTGCGCTACGGGCTCACCAGCCGGCACTCCAGCCGGACGGATCCCATCGCTTCTCGGCGCTGCGCACGTATGCCGGCAGGGGGGTGGTCACGACCGCCACTTACGAAGCGCGTGCGCTGGGGGTGCATTCCGGCATGGGGCTGATGAAGGCCGCGGTGCTGGCGCCGGATGCCGTACTGTTACCCGCCGATTTCGACGAATACCGCAAGTACTCGCGGCTGTTCAAGGCGGCCGTGGCCGAAGTCGCCCCGCTCATCGAAGACCGGGGCATCGACGAGATCTACATCGACCTCACGGAAGCCCCGGACACGCGGGACGCAACTGACGATGATCCGTATGCCGGCGTGCGCATGATCGCCGAGCGCATCAAGGCGCGCGTCTATCTCGCCACCGGGCTCAGCTGCTCGATGGGCGTTACGCCCAACAAGCTCCTGTCCAAGATCAGTTCGGAACTGGACAAGCCGAACGGCCTGACCATCCTGACGCACGCGGACATTGCCTCGCGGATCTGGCCGCTTCCCGCCAAACGCATCAACGGCATCGGACCCAAAGCGGGCGCGAAGCTCGAAGCCCTGGACATCCGCACCATCGGCCAACTCGCTGCGGCGGACCCGCAGTGGCTGCTGGAACAGTTCGGCGCCAACTACGGCGCATGGCTGCATGCGGCGGCGCATGGGCGGGACGAGCGCCCGGTCGTGACGTTCAGCGAGCCCAAATCCATCAGCCGCGAAACCACGTTCGAACGCGATCTGGATGTGCGCGCGGATCGCGCCGAACTGGGTGCGATTTTCACGCGACTGTGCGAGCAATTGGCCGCGGACCTGCAGCGCAAGGGCTACCTGGCGAAGACCATCGGCGTGAAGCTGCGTTACGACGACTTCCGCATCGTCACGCGCGAACTTACGCTGGACGCTTACACCGGCGATGCGCATGCGATTCGCCGGACCGCCGGCCGCTGCCTGAAAAAGGCGATGCTCGACCGGCGCCTTCGCTTGCTCGGCGTGCGTGCGGGCAGTCTGTGCAAATCGGATGCGGTGCCCGCGCCGGATTCGCCGGATGCAGACGCCGGGGAGCGCGACCAGCTGCTGTTGCCGATGTTCGAAGGGCCCGCATCCGCGCCACCGGGGGCGTAGTTCCTCCGGCCACTTCTCCTGCGCGGGTACCGCAGGCTGGTAGTCGATCACCGACACCGTTCCCTCTTCAGGCCGCTCCGCACGCAAACCGGAACTAGCCGCACATCTTGCACGCTGTAAACTGTCGATAGCCTGCGTCATTTCCATTAAGGATGAATCGCGAGGCGTTATGCCATCCGGCTTGGATTGCGCGATCCGTTTCAGCGGTTTCGACGGGGGGAAGACTGCGCGAATCCGACGCCGTGGCGGCATCGCGGGGCAGGCTCGATGAACGGTTCACAACCAACCTAGGAGTCTCGCCATGACCAGCACTGCCGTCCAGCCGGCGGGCAAACCGCTATGTCCCCCGCCCGAGTTACCCGATTTTCTGGCCGTGCGCGTCGAGCGCTACTACCGCGAGCGCGTGAGGGATACCTGGGGAGGACGGCATATCCTGCACGGCCGCCCCCCCGGCCCGGAAGCCCTGCACCTGAGCAGCAACGACTATCTGGCCTTGTCGCGGCATCCGCGCATCCTCGCGGCCATGGCGGACACGCTGGCGCGCGACGGCAACGGCATGCTGATGTCGGGCATTTTTTTGCACGGTGACAGTCCACAGCTCGAATTCGAAACGAATCTTGCGCATTTCATGCAGGCCCAGGCCGGCGTGCTTTGCCAGTCCGGATATTGCGCGAACACCGGGCTGATCCAGTCGATTGCCGACGACCAGACTCCGGTCTATGCAGACATGCTGGCGCACATGTCTCTCTGGGAAGGCATCCGCAGCGCGGGCGCGCACGGGGTGATGTTTCACCACAACGACCCGGAGCATCTGGAGCGGCAGATCCTGCGCAATGGCCCGGGCATCATCCTGATCGATACCGTCTACAGCACCAACGGCAGCCTTTGCCCGCTGCGCGACGTCGCCGAAATCGCCGCGGTGCGCGGCTGCGTTCTGGTCGCCGACGAATCCCATTCGCTGGGCACCCATGGGCCGAACGGGGAGGGCATGGTGGTCGAACTGGGTCTTGCGGACCGCGTGCACTTTCGCACCGCCAGCCTGGCCAAGGCGTTTGCCGCCCGGGCCGGATTCATTGCCTGCAACGCGCGCTTCACCGAATATTTCAAGTTCGAAGCATTTCCGGCGATTTTCAGCTCAACCCTGTTGCCGCACGAAGTGTCCGGACTCGCGGCAACGCTGGAGGTGATCCGCACCGAAGGCTGGCGCCGCGAGAAACTGCGCGCCAATTCCGCCTATCTGCGCGAGGGGCTCGATGACCTCGGCTACAACCTCAACGACAGCCGGTCGCAGATCATCTCGCTCGAGTCCGGCACGGAACAGCAGACCATCGTGCTGCGCGATGCCCTGGAGGAACGCGGAATTTTCGGTTCGGTGTTCTGCGCGCCCGCGACGCCGAAGAACCGCTCGATGGTCCGGCTGTCGCTCAACAGCGCACTGAGGCAGGAGGAGCTGGATCGGGTGCTGGTTGCATGCGGCGAAATCCGTTCGAAAACCGGATTCGAGCAATGGCCCTCGACCCGGCGCAGGCGCAACGAAGATCGGGCAGGCGTGGAAGCGGAGGAAGCCGCGCACGCGTAAAGCCGCTGAACGGGCGGCCGACCTTCAGATGCGGAAGCGGTCCCGGCCGGTCCCGTCGAGCTGTCTCAGGTAATCGTGGTAGCTGAATACCGGAGAGAGCAGCAAGCCGCGCGCGTCTTTCACCAGCGCATAGCGATAACGCTGCAGGCCGTTGCACTCCTTCGCCGAGTGGACGTAGCTGCGCCAGTCGAAATGCTGGCGCGAATACAGGCCGCGGCTGCGCCAGAAATACGGCACGATCGTGCCTTTGGTCAATTCATCGAGCAGCGCGGGCGGCGCGGCGTTGTCGAAAGCGACCTCGTAGTGCATGCGCATCGCCTCGTCATTGCAGATCAGCAGCAGCGTGACCTTGCCGTCGCCATCGAGCAGCAGGATCCCGTCCGGGCTGCTGCACAGGTAGAACTCGACGACGCCGAGTTCCGTGCAGATCTTGCGGAACAGTTCACCGAAAAAGGGATCGCGCAGGAAGTGCAACGGCCCGATGTTGAGCGCGTCTTCCATGGTGCGCTCGATGTCCTCGAAATAAATCCCCTGCATCTCGCGAATGGTCTGCTGCAGCAGCTTCGTCGCGTCCGGATCCTGCTTCAGGACGAAGCGGTCGATGATGCCCTCGTTGAAGGCCTGCACCGCCATCTTTTCGTCCGCCTTGCCGGTGAGCAGCACCTTGCGCATCGGCGAATGCTCGAGGCGGCGGCAGAAATCCAGCCCGTTTATTTCCGGCATGTCGTAGTCCACCACCACCACCGAATAGCGCTCGAAGCGCTTGTCGTTGAAGACCTCGCGATGGATCCGCGCCATGTTCAGGTCGATGACGTGATGGTCGAAGGAATGTTCCTCGCGGTGCTGGTACACGGAGAAAAACCGTTCCGGTCCCGGCGTGATCGAAGTTCCGCTGGTCAGCGCGGAGAGCGCCTTCGATGGCGAATCGAACAGGCGCAGGGCCAGCATCGGGTCCAGGTTCAGGCTCAGGTTGGCGATAAAGTCCCGGCTGTCGTCTACGATCGCGACGGTGGTGGGGAAGTAGAAGGGCCGGATTCCCCTGTTCATGGCGTATTGCCCGGAAAGCGTATCGAAAACCGGGTGTACTCGTTGACTCGCGAACGGCATTCGATGCTGCCGCCGAAAGCATGAATGACCTCCCGGCAGAAAGACAGTCCGATGCCCGTGGTCTCGACCACGCCCCGGCCATGCTTCGGCCAGGCGTAGTAGCGCGTGAAAATGTGCGGCAGTACATCGGCGGGTATGCCGGTGCCGGTATCGACGAAAACGAGGCGGTTCTCATGCTGGCCGGCTTCAAGGCCGATCGAGATCGTGCCTTTGCCGGCAATAGCGATATGCCGCAGCGCGTTCTTCAGCAGGTTGAAGATCACATGCACCATGAGCAGCTCCGATCCCATAAAGGAAAAGTCCGCCTTCATGTCCCAGTGCACCAGCGCGCGCTCCTTGTCGGAAGCGAACGGGTAGCGCCGCAGGGCGGTATCCACGCAGGTCGACATCAGGCAGGGCACGAGTTCCTTGCCCTCCACACCCATGCCTCGCACAGTGTATAGCAGCATGTCGATGACCGTGTTGGAGCGGTCGGCCTCCATTTCGATGCGGTCGAGCACGCCGGCCATCGAATCCAGGTGGGTTCCGCGGATCGATCCGGCGAGCAGCTTGCCGTCGACGGCAAGCCGGTAGGCGTCCAGCAGTACCGGGAGGTAATGCCGCAGTCCCGACGCACCGCTCTTCACGCTCAGCAGCGGGGTTCGCAGCTCGTGCGCGACCATGCCCGCGGTGGCCAGCATGGCCTGGCGGCGCTCGGCGCGCATCTTCTCCGCCGTATAGTTCACGATGATCCCCATGACGATGGCGAACATGTAGATGGGCACGTACTCCAGCGACTCGAAGGTCAACATGACCGGCGTGCCGGCCGTAAAGTGGTAGGCGAGGACGGCGCACGCCACGCCGAGGGTTATGTGGACCAGAAGATTGATCCAGTCCAGCAGGAGGATCATGGGCGACCAGCGTCGACAGCAGCCAGACCGTCGAGCCGCCGTTCCTCAGCAGCATGTACGTGAAGAAAAACGGCAATGCAAACACCAGCGCCAGGTACCAGTACAGGGGAAAGAATCGCTTGAGCGATTGCGGCCACAGCTTCGCCAGGATGATCGGCACGAAAATCGCGGAGCCGACCAGGCGCAGCGCCAGGGTTTCGTAGGGCTGGGGAAACAGCACATGCCAGACGACGTAGTACAGCGGAAACCCCAGGCCGGCGACCAGGCCGAAGTAGAAATGGCGCGAAGAAAAATGCGCCGTATCCCGCTTGAAGGCGTCGCTCGCTGCGGTCCAAAGCTGTTCGAGGCGTATGCGCAGGGTGCTCATTGCCGATAAAAATAATGCCGGTAGGCGTGGTTATCGTGCAAAGTCTCTTGCATCGGCCGATTCTATCCGCCGTCGTGTCCCGTGTGCGATTATGCCCAATCCGGCGCTTAAAACCGCGTTCCTCGCAGAGGAGAGAATTCGTGGAGCCAGGCCGTCGCGGTCCGATGCCCGCGTTCCGGGGGAACCCGCGCTTGCGATGCGCTGTCTAGCCAGCGTGCGGCCCGCATCCCCCGTCATTCATCATCCTGCCGCCATTCCCCGGTCCCGATGAAACCATTCTTCAGGCATGCGTCGTCGCAGGTGGTGAAGCACCCCGCCAGATTCGCCCTGCAGGTGCTCAGGGCGTTCCGTGCCAACCAGGGATTGCTGCTCGCCGGTGCGGTTGCGTACTACACGCTCCTGTCGATGGTGCCGCTGCTGATACTCATCGTCATCGCGCTTTCGCACTTCATCGACCAGGCTGAACTGCTGGAGACCTTGCGCCGTGCCCTGGAGTGGGTGGCGCCGGGACAGGCGAAAGCCGTCGTGAAGGAACTCGCGAATTTCCTGGAGGCCCGCGTCGCCGTCGGCTGGGTGCTGCTCGGGACCATGCTCGTGTTCAGCTCGCTCGCCTTCACCGTGCTGGAGAGCGCGATGTCGGTGATCTTCATGCATCGCCTGGTCGAGCGCAAGCGCCACTTCCTGGTCTCCGCGCTGATTCCCTTCTGCTACATCCTTTTCCTCGGCCTGGCCTTGCTGGTGGGAACGCTGATCTCGGCAAGCCTGGATGCGATCGGACGGGAAAGCATCGTCATCCTCGGGCACTCCTGGTCGCTCGGCGGCATCTCCGGTTTCCTGCTCTACGTCATCGGCGTCATTCTCGAAATCGTGCTGATCGCGTCGATCTACCTGTTCATGCCGTTCGGCAGGTTGTCGATCCTGCATGCGCTGATCGGCGGGGCCACCGCGGGCATCCTGTGGGAAGCGATCCGTCACGGGCTGGTCTGGTATTTCGGCACGATCTCGCAGGTCAGCGTCGTCTACGGATCGCTCACGAGCGCCATCGTGGTGCTGCTGAGTTTCGAGATCGCCGCCACGCTGCTGCTGCTCGGAGCGCAGGTCATTGCGGAGTATGAGAGGCTGGAAAGGGGAGGGAAGTAAAGGCAGGACTCAGGACGTAGGACTCAGGTAATGGCAGGACTTGGGACTCAGGTACATGCCCAAAACAAAATCCGGTCCGATTCTCCCTCGTTTGCTTTTCACTGAGTCCTGAGTCCTGAGTCCTACGTCCCGAGTCCTGCCTTTGACCCGACTGCGTTAAACTACGCCTCCCATGAAAAACCTCCTCACCGTGCTGATCGGCGTGACGCTGTCCACCGGCGCTATCGCGCAGGATTTCCTGCAGCAATGGCGCGACACCGCAACCCAGGGCATGAACGAGTTCCGCTCGGCGCACAAGGCCGGAATCGAAGCGAGCGGCTGGCGTTTCGTCGTGGGCGCGCAGTCCGTCGAAGAAGTTCCGGTCTCGGATATTTTCGTCAAAGGCGTGAAAGCCGAAAAAGAATCCATTCGCTCCGCCTATCTTCTGAATGTCTTCTACGTCGCCGTGCCGGCTTCGGAATCCCCCGAGTACCTGTCGACGAAGATGCTGGTCTGGTTCGACTGCAGGGAAGGAAGCTACGAGCAGCGCATCCTGGAGCGTTATGCCACCGTGGATGGCAGCGGAAACCCGGTCTCCAGGGACGCCGAAAAACAGGATTCGGGGATGATCGAAATGCCGGGTGCGGACCGGAAATCCTTCGAGAAGCCGCTGCTCGCGGCCGTGTGCTCGACGAAGCGCTGACGATGGACAAGATCCCGCCATCACGGCTCATCCTGCTCGCGCCCATGGAGGGGCTGCTCGATTTCGTCCTGCGCGACGTCCTGACGCGCGTGGGCGGCATCGATCGCTGCGTGTCGGAATTCATCCGCGTCACCGGCACGCTGTTGCCCGATCGCGTGTTCACGCGCATCGTCCCGGAGCTCGAGCATGGCGGGTTTACGCCGGCGGGCGTGCCGGTGCGTGCGCAACTGCTGGGCTCGGACCCGGTGTGCCTGGCCGAGAACGCCGCGAAGCTCGCCGCGCTGGGCCCGGCCGGCATCGACCTGAACTTCGGTTGTCCGGCCAAGGGCGTGAACCGCCATCGCGGCGGCGCCGTGCTGCTCGACGAGCCCGAGGTCATCGCGCAGATCGTCGCCGCGGTGCGCCGTGCGGTGCCGCGGTCCATGCCCGTCTCCGCCAAGATGCGGCTCGGCTACAACGACGGGTCGCGCGCGCTGGAATGCGCGCTCGCCATAGCCGGCGGCGGCGCCGACGAACTGGTGGTGCACGCGCGCACCAAATCCGATGGCTACCGGCCGCCCGCCTATTGGGAACGCATCCAGGACATTCGCGCCGCGGTCGCCATCCCGGTCATTGCCAACGGTGAGATCTGGAATGTCGAAGATGCTTTGCGCTGCCGCACCCTGTCGGGATGCGATGCATTGATGCTGGGCCGCGGCATCGTGGCCGATCCCGGACTCGCCCTCGCGATCAGGGCGCGGGACCTGGAGTCGGTGAAGTTGCGCGACTCGGCCAGATCCGGTTCGGACGATTCGGGCGTGAGCTGGCAGGCGCTGCTGCCGTTCGTCGCGGATTTCTGGCAGATCGTCGGCGCGCACATAGCGCCGCATCATCATGCGGGCCGGCTTAAGCAATGGCTCAATTTCCTGCGCCGCCGCTATCCGGAAGCGCAGGACGCCTATGTTGCCGTGCGTACGATCAATGATCCGCTGCGCGTATGTCAGAAATTGTTTGCGCACTGCGGTCCGATCGTTGCGGACCGGACGCTGCTTGCCGCTTGATTGGGGTTCCGGGCGGCCGACCGAAATCGAAGGCAAGAATCGGAGTGCGAGTGCCGACATGGGGAGTCAGCATTTCCCGCGTTCCCTCCACGAAGTGCGCATCAGCCTGCCGAACGTGCAGGATGTGGCGGCGCCGCTGGTGGTGTCCCGATGCCTGGCTGCCGAAGATCTGCAAACGGGCCGGGCGTTTTCCATCCTGAGCGACAATCCTTTGAAGACTTGTGATCTGGTCGACTACCAGGCGACAGCCGGCACGGCGATGTATCGCATCGCGTGCGCAGGCCCGAACCGGGGCAGCGCGGTTGCCGTGTTCGACACCAAAGCCTTCGCTTTTCGCGGCACCATCAGGATGAACATGGGCGGCAAGAACATGACCATGTCCGAAACGCAATCGGGAAAAAGAATTGGAGACTGCCCGTAGCGCCGTGTAGTTTCGCTCTTGACTTTCCCCCTCACCCCTCACCCCTCACCCCTCGCGCTGTTCTTCACCAAGATTCTCTTGCAGAAAATCGAGGAAGGCGCGTACCGCCGGCACCATGCCGCGGCGGCTGACATACACGGCCTGCAGGGTCGCCGCCGGCATCGACCAATTCTGCAACAGTGGCGTCAACCGCCCGGCCTGGATGTCTTCCATGCAGTAGTCGCTCGGCAGCATGGTCGCGCCGATGCCTGCGAGTGCGGCGTTGCGCAGTACATTGAAGTCGTCGGTCGTCAGTCTTCCGGTCAGCGTCACTTCGCGCTTCTCGCCGTCGAGGCCGACCAGTAACCAGCGCATCTTGCGGTCCGCCGAACCGAATCCCATGACCGGAATTTTCGCCAGGTCTTCCGGATTCGCTATCGGTCCGTATGTTTCGAGCAACTCGGGATGGACGACGACGAGTCCGGACGCCGGCCGGAATCGCCGCGTGACCAGATGCGCTTCCTCGTCGCCGGCCATGCGCACGCGCAGCGCGATGTCCACGCCTTCCTCGATCAGCTCGACGCGGCGATTGGTCACGATCAGGTCGAAGCGGATCTGCGGATAGGCGGAGAGGAAGCGCGGCAGGATGCGCGCGAGTTCGGTTTGCACAACGGAGATCGCGCAACTGACACGCAGCGATCCGCTCGGAACTTCGCGTACGCGGTCAACCGCTTCGACCGCGGCCTCGGCCTCGGCCATCACGTTCTGCGCATGCTGGTAGTAGAGCTTGCCGACTTCGGTGAGCGCGAGCCGGCGCGTGGTCCGCTGCAGCAGGCGTACGCCGAGTGCGGCTTCCAGGGTAGCCCCCCGCCGGGACAGCCGCGATTTGGGCAGGTCGAGCGTGCGCGCCGCCGCCGCGAAGCTGCCTTTTTCCACCACCTTGGCGAAGTAATAGAGGTCGTTGAGGTCCTGCATATTGGGCTCTATTGTCCTATTTATAGGACAATCTAACCCGATTTCGCCGTCTATTCCAGTGTTGTAGCCGGGACTAGTATCAATCCCACGTGCTCAGGCCGGATTTACCCCGGTCAGCCAACCCCGATACAAGGAGGCAACATGAAAGTCCTGCAACTGGATTCCAGCATCCTCGGCGAAGTCTCGGTATCCCGCCAACTTACCCAGCAAGTGGTCGAACGCGTCCGCGCAGCCGTGCCCGGCCTGGAGGTCGTGCATCGCGATCTGGGCAAGGAACCGCTGTCTCACCTGTCGCCCGAAATTCTCGCCACCCGCGGGACGGCGGCGGAGTTGCTGAACGAGCTGCAAAACCGCGAGGCGCGGCTCGATGCTGAACTCATCGACGAACTGAAAGAGGCGGATGTGATCGTGATCGGCGCGCCGCTTTACAACTTCACCATCCCGACAGGACTCAAGGCGTGGATCGATCGCATTGCGGTCGCCGGGAAGACATTCAAGTACAGCGAGAAGGGACCCGAAGGCCTGGTGACGGGCAAGAAGGCGGTGATTGTCGCCACCAGCGGCGGCAGCTACGCCGATTCGCCGGTGGACACCATGCATGTCGGCTACCTGAAGCAGGTGCTCAACTTCATCGGCGTAACCGACGTCGAAGTGGTCCGCGCTGCCGGCCTTGCGATCGGCGCCGAAGTCCGCGCGCATTCGATTGCGAAAGCGAAGGGCCATATCAGGGAGTTGTTTGCCGTGCAGGCAGCGTGAAAAGCCGTGAATATCGTGAATGCGTGAATGTCGTAAATGCGGCCTCCGGCCTGGCAGTTTCTGTTTGGCGGCGAGACTTTGGCGCAAGTGGCAAGCCGCCCTTTTCTTCGATATTCACGCATTCACGACATTCACGGATTCACGGCTCTTACGACATTCACGACATTCACGGCCTTTGCGGCATTCACGGCATTCACCTGGGAACTTCCGCACCCGGTTGCGATTCTGAATGGATATGGCGGACATTCGCGCAACCGGTTTCGGCCTTCCGGGCGAAAGATCGGGCAGCCTCTATGATTTACTGCCCGCGAGGGCGGGATACGGGCTGGTCAACGTCATCATCGACACCCCGAAGGGCAGCCGCAATAAATTCAAGTTCGACGAACAGGCGCTGTGTTTTCGACTGAGCCACATCCTGCCGCTGGGCGCCGCCTTTCCCTACGATTTCGGTTCCATTCCCGGGACGATTGCGGAAGATGGCGATCCGCTGGACGTCATGGTGATCGCCGACGAAGCGAGTTTCGTCGACTGTCTGCTCAATGCGAAACTCATCGGCGCAGTCCGTGCCGAGCAGACGGAAAAAGGCAAGACCATACGCAACGATCGGCTCCTGGCCGTGCCGGTCACCAGCGTGAACGCGGCCGAGCTGTCCCACATCGACGAGCTGTCGTCCGCGCGGGTGGCCGAGATCGAGCACTTTTTCGTTTCCTACAACCAGGCTCATGGACGCCATTTCCGGCCCACCGGGCATGCCGGGCCGGATGAGGCCGAGAGAGTGCTGGCCGCCGCGGAACAGCGCCACGAAAAAAGTGCCGAATGAAATTCGCCGATGCGGCAATGCGAAGCCATCGGGAACTGCTCGCGGCCATCGACGACGCTCTCCGGCACCTTCAAAATACGCCGCCGCTGGCGGACGAGGCGCTGCATTCGGCACGAAAGGCGATCAAGAGGGCGCGCGCGGCCTTGCGGCTGTTGCGCGAGTGCTTGGGCGAAACCGCATACGGGAAAGAGAACACAGCATTGCGCGACGCCGGCCGCCGGCTTGCGCCGGCGCGCAATGCGAAGGCGCTGGTGGACACATTCAGCGCCCTGCGTGGGCGCCATGCTGCCAAGTTGGACCATTCCCGCTACGACGCTCCCGCCTCGTGGCTGCACATCCAGCGGCTTGCTGCACGAGCCAGCTTCGATCGGGAATCCGTTGCGCTGCGTAGTTGCATCGGCGCGTTGACGCGATGCCGTGAACGGGCAAGGCGAACCGAGACCGCCGGCGTGCTTCCCGCCAAGGTGGTCGCCGGACTGCGACGCATCCATCGCGCGGGCCGAAAGGCGTTCGCGCGCGCGATGGCAACCGGTACGCCCGAGGTGCTGCATGAGTGGCGCAAGCAGGTGAAATATTTATCGAACGCGCTGGATATTCTCGGCGTATCGGCAGGTCATCCGCTGTCGGACATGCACAGGGGCGCCGTCACGCTCGCCGAGAGGCTGGGCGACGATCATGACCTCGCCGAACTGGCTCGCTACTTTTCCGGCGACGCGAACATTGCCCTCGATCCTGCAGTAAAAGAAGAACTGGCAAGACTGGTCGAACGCCGGCGCGAGAAACTGAAAAAGCGCGCTTTCGCGCTCGGCGAAAAAATCTACGCCGAGAAGCCGCGGCACCTCGCAGTCAGGCGGGACTCTGGTTAGAGGAAAGGTGAATGGTGAACAGTTAGCGGTGAACAGTGAACAGTGAGGGGCTAGACCTTTACCGCACTCAGCACTCAGCACTCAGCACTCAGCACTCAGCACTCAGCACTCATTCTTCTATCCCTTCACAGCTTGCGCCGAGCCAGCGTCCCTTGATGTCGACGTGGATTTTTCCGCCCGTGCCCTGCGCGGTGTCGATGACGGAAACGATTCTTTCCGGCGTCCTGGCTTCGATCGTGGCCTTTCCGGTCGAGGCGAGCGGTGCCGGGCAGACCTGGTCGATGACGATCTTGGTGGCGGACTGCGTCACGATCTTCTTGCTGCACTTGCTGTCGCCTTCCGACTTGATCATGCTGTTCTGATCCAGCTCCTTTTGCGTTACGCAGCTCT
>WNFM01274173.1_pt3 | contig 22861 bp, 22 predicted proteins | sample 5400271 | NCBI WGS metagenome assembly WNFM01 (sample SAMN13153352, study PRJNA577476) | soil metagenome | isolation source: 60 cm saprolite on Douglas fir-dominated hillslope | place: USA:California | collected 2013-09-17
CTCGCCAAGCAGGCGGGCCTGGGCATCGCCATCGGCGCCGCGCTCGGCTACGCCGCGGCGCTGCTGATCGCGCATGAAAAATACAGCTTCCTCATGGAGTACGCGCCCGTCGTGACCCTGATGGCGGTTGTCGGCGCCTATCTGGGTGCCGACGGGTTTCAGTCGAGCGGCTTCATGGCGGTGTTCGTGTTCGGCATCGTCCTTGGCAACAAGGACGCGTTCGGCTTCGAGATGGCGGCCGGTGAGGCCCGCCGGCTCGACGAGTATGTCGCCACCACCGCTTTCCTGATGCGCAGTTTTATTTTCATATTGCTCGGCGCCCAGGTCGATTTCGGGCTCATGAATCGCTACCTGCTTGGCGGGGTCCTGGTGGTGGTGGTCTTCATGCTGGTCGCCAGGCCACTGACTGTCTTCCTCTGCGCGTGGCCCGACCGGCGCGCGAAGTGGAGCCTCCGGGAACTACTGTTCATGTGCTGGACGCGCGAGACCGGGGTGATTCCCGCCGCGCTCGCCGGCCTGCTGGTCGGCATGAACGCACCAGGGGCGCAAATGATCGCGTCGGTTACCTTCATCGCGATCCTGATGACAATCCTTATTCAGGCGACGACCACGAAATGGCTGGCACGCCGCCTCGGCCTGCTCGCTGAGCAATAGCTATTCCGGCTTCACCCATCTCGCGCACGCGTCGCGCACCACGTCCGCAAGGGAGCCGCGCTCGCCCCGGCGTGTCCGCAGCCAGCTGGCATCCGAGTAGTCGCGGCGTACGTCGCCGGCCAGCTCGGCGAGCGCCTCGGCGCATTGCAGGCGCCGCGCGTGCGGCATCACCGTCGCGACGGTATCGAGGATGTCGTCGCCGATTCTTTTCTTGCGGTTCTCGCAGGGCTCGACCATCTCGCCCCGCAAGCCGTAGCGGCTGGCCTCGAAGCGGTTGTAGCTGTTGACCAGATAGATCTCGCGCGCCGGCGCGCGCGGCCTCTCGGCGAGGTGGTAGGCGGCGATCGCCTGCGCGTACGCGGCGAGCAGCGCGGCACGCACCACCGTGAGCGGCGTGTCGCAGACGCGGATCTCGACCGTGCCATATTCGGGCTTGGGGCGGATGTCCCAGTAGAAATCCTTCATGCTGGCGACGATGCCGAAGCCGCGCATCATCTCGAAGTAGCCGAGGAACTCTGCCCAGTCGCGCACGAAGGGCATGTGGCCGGCGAGCGGAAAGGCCGGCGAGCGGAAACGCGCTGACCGCGGTAAGGCGCGAGCTCTGGAATGAGGTGTCCTCGCCCTGATAGAAGGGCGAGGCAGCCGACAGGGCGATGAAATGCGGCACGTAGCGCGTCATCATGTGCACCAGGAACACGGCCTCGTCGCCGCCCGGGCAGCCGAGGTGAATGTGCTGGCCGAACACGGTGAACTGCTTGGCGAGGTAGCCATAGCGCTGGAGGAGCGCTGAGAAACGCTCCGTCGGGTAGATGCGCCGGTCGGTCCAGTCATGAAACGGGTGCGAGCCGCCCCCCGAAATGCCCAGGTTGAGCACACCCGCCTCGGCGGCGACGGCGTCGCGCATCGCTTCGAGCTCCGAGCGCAGCGTCGCGTGCGTTGCGTGCACGGAGGTGTTCAGCTCGATCATGCTCTCGGTGATCTCGGGCTTTACCGCTCCTGGAAGCTTGCGCTTCTCCAGCCGGGCCAGGAGGTCCGCGGCGTCGCGCGACAGGTCCTGATCGTGCGGCCTGACGAGCTGAAGCTCGAGCTCTATGCCGATGCTGACGGATGGCGACGGCTTGAAGTTCATGTCATCCATCGGGATGCGCCTCCCCGGCGCGGCGCAGGGCGAACTGGGTCGCGAGCGGCCCCACGAGCTCTAGCGCGGCTACGGCGGAGAGCACCACCGCCGCAAGCTCCATGCCGAAAGACGGGGACAGCAGGGCCGTGTCCCTCACCATCACCACGGCGAGGCCCGACATCGGCAGCAGGGCGATCGCGAGGAGGCCGGCGCCGCCCGGCCTGATCCCGGAGAGACGACCGAACAGCAGGAGCGCAAGCGCCTTGCCGAGGAAGCGCACGAGCACGAAAACCGCTGCGACCGCCGCGGCCTCGCGAAAGCCCCCGAACTCGAGGCTCGCTCCGGTGAGCACGAACAGGATGACGAAAAACAACTGTCCGCCGTGGCCAAAGCGCACCGGCAGGAGGCCATGCTCATAGTCGAGATTGCGCGCCAGCATGCCGAGCGTCACCAGCACCACCATCACCGAGAGGTTCAAGCTGTGCGCCACGCCTACGGTCAGAATCACGAGCGCCACCAGCAGGACGAACTGCCGGTCCTCGCGCTTGCCTAACCAGCCCGCGAGCCTCAGCAGAAGCTCGCACGCGATGTAGCCGACGAGGCCCGATCCCGCCAGCACGTAGATCGGGTGGAGCAGCGCCGTTTGCCAGCTCGTCGCCTGCTCGAGATGCAGGAACGGCAGCAGCAGCGTCAGGCTCACATAGGCGAACACGCTGTTTACCGCGGTGATGAGCAGCATCCGCTCCGTAAGTTGGCCTTCGGCGCGCAGATCGTGCGTAACCAGCATCACCACCGCCGGCGAGGTCGCGGTGCCGATCGCCGCCGCGGTCGCCGCAAGCAGCGGCCGGAAATCGAAGTAGATGAGCGCGGCGTAGATCGCCCAAAAACAGAAGACGCTCTCCGCGATCGCCGTCACGAAGAGCCAGCGATTGCGCTGCAGCCAGTCGAAATCGAGCCGGAAGCCGAGCTCGAATACGATCAGCCCGATGGAAAGGTCGACCAGGAGGCTCGAGGCGGCCAGCGTGTCCGTGCTGATGAGATTGCTGCCCTGCGGCCCCAGCGCGACGCCGACCAGCACGTAGCCGGTGATGCGCGGCAGCGAAGCGTACCGGCGGACCGCCTCGCCAGCTGCGAGACCGAGCACCAGCAGAGACCCGACTACCGCGAGTCCGCTCAGCTCCGGCGGCCATGCCGGCAGGAACCTGAGAAGCTCCTGCATGGGTTTCCTCCTGTGCTGCCGGCCGTTGAATTGTATTTCTTGTCCTGGCCGGAGTATCGACGTTTGACTGCGGCCGGCCGGCGAAGTTCGCGCGACGTCGGTGTCGAAGAACCCCTATTCAAGCGCTTTTACAATGTCCTCGACCACCTTTTTCGCGTCGCCGAACACCATCATGGTCTTGTCCATGTAGAAGAGCGGATTGTCGAGGCCGGCGTAGCCCGAGGCCATGCTGCGCTTGTTGACGAGCACGTTGCGCGCCTTGACGACGTCGAGGATCGGCATGCCGTAGATGGCGCTTCCTTTTTCGTGAGCCAGCGGGTTCACCACGTCGTTGGCGCCGAGCACCAGCGCGACGTCGGTGGTGCCGAACTCGCTGTTGATGTCCTCCATCTCGAAGACCTGGTCGTAGGGGACCTCGGCCTCGGCGAGCAGCACGTTCATGTGGCCGGGCATGCGTCCCGCGACCGGATGGATCGCGTAGCGCACGTTGACGCCCTTCGCCCGCAGCTTCCCTGCCATCTCCTTCACCGCGTGCTGCGCGCGCGCCACCGCCAGGCCGTAGCCCGGCACGATGATCACGTTCTCCGAGTTGCCGAGTAGGAAGGCGGCATCCTCGGCCGAGCCCGAGCGCACCGGCTTCTGCTCGGAGCCCGCCGCAGCGGCGCCTTCCGCAGCCCCGAAGCCGCCCAGGATGACCGAGATGAACGAGCGGTTCATCGCCCTGCACATGATGTAGGAGAGGATCGCGCCCGAAGAGCCGACCAGCGAGCCGGCGATGATCAGCATCGAATTGTTGAGCGAGAAGCCGATGCCCGCCGCCGCCCAGCCCGAATAGCTGTTCAGCATCGAGATCACGACCGGCATGTCGGCGCCGCCGATCGGGATGATGATCAGCACGCCTAGCACGAAGGCGATCGCGGTCATGATCAGAAACGGCGTCCACGACCTGTCGGCGGCCATGAAAAAAGCCGAGCCGAAGGCGATCATGATCAGGGCAAGCGCCAGGTTCAGCCAGTGCTGTCCCGGAAATATCACCGGCGCGGAAGAAAACAGGCGGAATTTCTTGCCGAGGCCGGCAAGCTTGCCGAAGGCGATCACCGAGCCGGAAAACGTTATGGCGCCGACGAAGGTGCCGATGAAGAGCTCCAGCTTGTTGCCGGTCGGCAGCGGATCGTGCGCGCCGAACGCGCCCGGGTTGTTGACCGCGGCAACCGCGATCAGCACCGCCGCCATGCCCACCAGCGAGTGCATCGCCGCGACCAGCTCGGGCATCTGCGTCATCTGCACGCGCCGCGCCACGGTCGCGCCGGCCGCACCGCCTACCAGCATCGCGCTGATGATGAGGTCGAGACGCCCTTTCCATATCAATCCAACCGTAAAGAGGACCGCGAGGGCCATTCCCGCCATTCCGAAGAGATTGCCGCGACGCGCAGTGGTGGGCGCCGACAGGCCTTTGAGCGCCAGGATGAAGCAGACCGAGGCCACCAGGTACCAGAGCGTCAGCTGGTTGGCGCTCATTTAGTCTTCTTCCTGAACATCTCGAGCATGCGCTGGGTGACGAGGAAGCCGCCGGCCACATTCACCGAAGCGAGCGCCACCGCCACGACGCCGAGGATGGAGCCGAGGTCCGTGTCGCTGGGCGCCGCCGCGAGAATGGCGCCGACGATGATGACGCTGGAGATCGCGTTCGTCAGGCTCATGAGCGGGGTATGCAGCGCCGGGGTGACGTTCCAGATGACGTGATACCCGACAAATACCGCCAGGACGAATACCACCAGATTGATTACTGTCGGGTCTACGGCTCCGCCCATGACTATCCTTTCTTCACGGCTTCGCCGTCGGCGCAGGCAAGCGTGCCGGCGATGATCTCGTCCGAGCGGTCGAGCTTGAACTCGCCGGTCTTCGGGTTGAGCATCAGGGAGAGGAAATTGAAGAGGTTCCTAGCGTACAGCGCCGAGGCGTCAAATGGCACGCTCGCGGCCAGGTTCTCCAGGCCGATCAGCTTCACGCCGTGCTTGACGGCGATGCGGCCGCGCTCGATGCCTTCGACGTTGCCGCCCTGCTCCACCGCCAGATCGACGATCACGGATCCGGGTTTCATGGCTTTTACCGTCTGCTCTTTTATGAGCTTCGGCGCGGGCCGGCCCGGGATCAGCGCCGTCGTGATGACCACGTCGGACTGGGTGGCGCGCTGGTGCACGAGCTCCGCCTGGCGCCGCATCCAGTCGGCCGGCATCGGGCGCGCATAGCCGCCCGCGCCCTTCGCGATCTCGCGCTCCTCGTCGGTGAGGTACGGAACGTCCAGGAACTTGGCGCCGAGCGACTCGACCTGCTCCTTGACCGGCGGGCGCACGTCGGAGGCTTCGATGACCGCGCCGAGGCGCTTCGCGGTGGCAATCGCCTGCAGGCCGGCGACGCCGACCCCCAGGACCAGAACCCGCGCCGCCTTCACCGTTCCGGCGGCGGTCATCAGCATCGGGAAGAAGCGGCCAATCTCCGCCGCGGCCAGCACCACCGCCTTGTAGCCTGCGATGTTGGCCTGCGACGAGAGCACATCCATCGACTGCGCGCGCGAGATGCGCGGCAGCCACTCCATGGCGAATCCCGTGACGCCCCGCTTCGCGAGGTTCTCCATTGAATTCGAATTGAACGGCTCGAGCAGCCCGACAACAATCGACTTGCTCTTCAGCAAATCCAGCTCGCTCTCGGCCGGCGCACGCACCTTGAGCAAGATCTCCGCGTCGAAAGCCTCGGCGGCGGAGCCGACGATCATGGCGCCGGCGGCTTCGTAGTCCCGATCGGGGATGCTCGAGGTGGCGCCGGCGCCGGCCTGCACGCGCAACTCGCTCTTGCCGGCGAGCTTCTTGACCGTTTCCGGTGTCGCGGCGACGCGCGTCTCGCCCGCGCGGGTTTCGGCGGGCACGCCGATTCTCATGAAAAACGACTCCTTGGGATTGAGGCGCGGATTTTACCCGCGAGCGTTCCGATTATGCCGACTCTGCTCCGTCTGGCACGGACTTCAGCGTGATTCCTTGGACTTGACCGTCCAGTAGAGAACCAGGATCACGATCAGGAAGATGCCGAGAACGGTCCCCGACGGGACCTTCTGCAGAAAATCCAGCGCATTCGCGGCCACCGAGGAGACAAAACCGCCGCTGTCTTTCCCGAGAATAATGTTCAACAGGACGCACAAAATGACGAGCATGAATCCCAGCTCGATAACCAGCCAGCCGAGTTTCGTAAGCTTCTGGATCATCTTTTTTCCCGGAAGACCAGGGGCGGAGTTATGCCCGCCCCTGTCGTGCCCTCAGTCCAAATATCAGCTCAGGGACCGCTTCGAAAAGAGCCAGATGATGATCCCCAGGGTTATCAGCCCTACGAGGCCGTTTGCGCCAAGATCCTTGATTAACGCAACGATGTTGCCTGAGACACCCGCGAAGAACGGAAGGTTACCCCCGACCAACAGGCTCGCTACGATAGCAAGGGCCAGCAACATCAGCCCGATGTCGGTTAGTGCTCCAAGCCAAGCCTTGATTTTTCCAATCGTATCCATGCAGGCTCTCCCTCTGGGTTGAGATTCAAACGCCGAGATCGAACAGCCGAATCAGGGCGCAGGCAAGCATAGCACTCCCCCAAATTGGTGCATGAGCAACACCGCGCCGTGGTTGTGCAGGTGCAATATCGTACGGGGCAGGCCCTACGACCCGCTCCGCGCCCGCGCCATCCAGCCGAAACGGCGCTCGCCTAGCTCGAACGCGCCCTGCACGATCAGCGCGAGCGTGGCGGCAGGAATCGCGCCGGCAAGCAGTGTCGCGTTGTCGTTCAGTGCAAGGCCGGAGACGATGCGCTCGCCGTAGCCACCGGCACCGACGAAGGCGGCGATGGTAGCGGTGCCGACGTTGATCACCGCGGAGGTCTTGATGCCTGCGAGAATCGAGGGCAGCGCGAGCGGGATATCGATGCGCCGCAGCCGTTCGCCGGCGGTCAGCCCCAGGGCGAGCGCCGCCTGGCGCATGCCCTTACTGATCGCATCGAGTCCGGCGTGGGTATTGCGCACGATGGGCAGCAGCGCATACAGGAAGAGCGCAATCAGCGCCGGGACGGTACCGATGGTGCCGAGCAACGCGATCAGGAAGGCGAACAGCGCGAGCGACGGAATGGTCTGGATCACGCCAACGGCGCCGAGAATCGCCTGGGCCGCCCCTTTCACTTTCGAAGCGACGACCCCGAGCGGCACGCCAACCGCGATGCTGGCCGCAAGCGAGACGAACACCAGGACGAGATGCTCGCCCGTGAGGCGCCAGAAATCGGGACCGAGCAGAACGTCGAAGAAATTCCGCTTTGCCGCCTTTGAGAGCGCTGCATCGGAATCCAGCAGCGCGGCTGCCTCGGCAAAGCTCTTGCCCTGCAGTTCCGCCGCCGCGTTCAGGCGGATCATGGTGCGCTCGGGGATGCGGCCTTCGAGCTGCCGCAGTGCCGCCCAGGCGGCGGGAAAGCGCTTGGGCACATCCAGCCGGTAGAGCAGCACCGCGTCGTAGCGTGGAAAGAACTTACGGTCGTCTTCGAGCACGCGCAGGCTGAAACGCTCGATCTTCGCGTCCGTGGTGTAGATGTCCATCACGTCGATCTTGCCGGCCGCGATTGCCTCGTAGGCGAGGCCATGGTCCAGGCCGGAAGGCGTCGCGAACGGCATTCCGTACGCCGATTTCAATCCCGGCCAGCCGTCGGCGCGGCCGATGAACTCCTGCGACAGGCCGAGCTTCAGGTCCGCGCGCTTCGCGAGATCCGAGAGCGAACGGATGCCGAGTTGCTGCGCCCGCTCGTCGCGCATCGCCAATGCGTAGCTGTTGTTGAAACCGAACGGCACCGCGACGCCGAAGCCCATGGGCGCGAGCGCGCGCTTGAGTTCCTCGATGCCCGCCACCCCTTCGAGCTTGAGGATTTCCTTCGCAATGGTGCCGGTGTATTCGGGGTAGAGGTCGATCGCGCCGCTTTTCAGCGCGGCGAAGACGATTCCGGTATTGCCGAGACCCTGCCGGTGGACCGCATCGCCGGCCGTCTTGACGATAATTTCCCCGAGGATGTACGACTCGGTAAAGCGCTTGGAGCCCACGCGCAGCGCTTCCGCATGGGCGGTCAACGCAAAGCAAAGCAGGACAGCGGCGAGGCGCATCATGCGACGCGCTCGAGCCTTGGCGTCCCGGGGTCGAGAAACTGCAGCGCTGCCAGATTGGCGTACAGCCCCCCCTGGCGCATCAGATCGGCGTGCGTGCCTTCGGCGACGATCGCACCCCGATCCATGACCACGATACGGTCGGCGTGCTGCACGGTAGCCAGGCGATGCGCGATCGCGAGCGCGGTGCGGCCGCGCTCAAGCGTTTCCAGGGCCTGCTGCACCATGCGCTCGCTCGCGGCATCGAGCGAGCTGGTCGCCTCGTCGAGCAGCAGGATCGGCCGGTCGGCGAGCAATGCCCGCGCGATGGACAGGCGCTGGCGCTGCCCGCCCGAGAGCGTCGCGCCCCGTTCGCCGAGCAGCGTGTCCAGGCCTTGGGGCAGCCGGTCGATGAATTCCAGCGCGAAGGCCTTTTCGCAGGCCGCAAGCGCTTCCTCGCGGCTGGCGTCGGGCCTGCCGTAACGCACGTTGTCGAGCACGCTGGCGGCGAACATGACCGGCTCCTGCGGCACGACGGCGATCAGCCGCCGCAGCATCCGCGGATCCATGTCGCGCGCGTCGACGCCGCCGATGCGCACCGCGCCTTTCTGCGAATCGTAAAAGCGCAGCAAAAGCGCAAACACGGTGGTCTTCCCCGCCCCGGAGGGGCCCACCAGCGCGATCCGCTCGCCGGCCGCGACGCGCAACGTGAACTGCTCGAGCGCGCGCTGGTCGGGCCGCGTCGGATAGGAGAAGCTCACTTCGCTGAATTCGATCGAGCGGGGCGAACGCTCGGCGTGCGAAGCCTGCGCCGGAGCCGCCGGCCGTGGCGGCGCGACGATGCCGGGCGCGGTTTCGAGCAGATCGATGAGGCGCTCGGTTGCGCCTGCGGCGCGCTGCAGCTCGCCCCATACTTCGGACACGGTGCCGGCGCCGCCCGCCACCACCGAGGCGTAGAACACGAAGGCCGACAGCTCGCCGGCGGAGATCCGTCCCGCAAGCACGTCGTGGCCGCCGATCCAGAGAATGATCCCGACCGCGGAGAACGCGATCAGCATCACCGCGGAGATCAGGAAAGCCTTGTTGCCGATGCGCGCGACACCCGAGCGGTACACGGCCTCCGCGTGATGGGCGAAGCTCGCCCGGTCCACGTCCTCGTGCGCGTACGCCTGGACGGTACGGATCTCGTGCACCGCCTCGTCGATGTAGACGGAGACGTCAGCCACGCGGTCCTGGCTGTCGCGCGACAGGCGCCGCACGCGCCGGCCGAAGAGCAGGATCGGAACGAGGGTCGCAGGCACGCCTAGAAGCACCAGCAGCGCCAGCTTCCAGCTGGTCACGAACAGCATCACGGCGGCGCCAACCATCATCAGCGAGTTGCGAACGAACATCGACAGGCCATAGCCGATCACCTGCTGCAGCAAAGTGGCGTCGTTGGTGAGGCGCGAGATCACCTCGCCGGTGCGCGTCGAGTCGAAGAACGCCGGCTCCAGCGCAAGAACGTGATCGAAAACCGCCCGCCGCAGGTCGGTCACCACGCGCTCGCCGGTGGTCATCATCAAGTAGAAGCGGAAGAAAGTCGCAACCGACAACGCGAGCGCGACCGCTATCATCGCGACGAGGGCCTGGTTCAGCAGCCGCGGATCGCCGCTGCCGAAACCCTTGTCGACCACGTGCTTCAGCCCCTGGCCGAGAGCGAGCACGCAGGCGGCGGCGACGATCAGCGCCAGCGCCGCAAACGCGATCCGCTTTCGATACGGCTTCAGGAACGGCGCGACGCGCGCCAGGGAGGACTTGGGAGACGCCACCCGGCCGAATATACCTGCTTACCGGCCGTAGTATCTGTAGTGGTTTCTGCCGAGCTGCTTGGCCCGGTACATGGCGGCATCGGCGTTGCGCAACAGCGCGTCGGCGTCGCCAGCGTCTGCCGGAAACATGGAGATGCCGATGCTTGCGCCCAGCGCGAAGCCGGCGCCGTCGACCCGGAACTCTGTAGCGATCGAGCGCAAGATCTTCTCCGCGACCGTCTGGCAGTCGGTTTCCGCCTGCAGGTCGGCGATCACGATCACGAACTCGTCGCCACCGTGCCGGGCGAGGGTGTCGGCCTTGCGCACGCAGCCGCCCAGGCGCGTGGTGACCTCGCGCAATACCGCGTCACCCGCGCGGTGCCCCGCCGAATCGTTGACCCGCTTGAAATCGTCCAGGTCGACCAGCATCACCGCGACCTTCGTATTGCGCCGCTGCGCCTGATACACCGCCTGTCTCAGACGGTCATCCAGCAGCCTGCGGTTGGGAAGGCCGGTGAGGGCGTCGTGGTACGCGAGGAAGCGCACCATCTCCTCTCGGCGCTCGGACTCCTCCATCGCCAGGCGCAGCTTCTGCTGGGCTTCCTTCAGTTCCGTAATATCGGCGACCAGGCCAACCCATCCGCCACCGCGCATGCGCATCGTGCTGCCTTGCCGCCAGCGGCGATCGCGCGCCTGGTACTGCTGGCTCTCGCCGCGGCCCTCGCGATGCAGCTGGACGCGCTGCTCGATCCACTCGCGCCGGTGCTCATCGCCGGCTTCGGTGCCGGAATGCTCCGTCTCCCAGGCCCTTGTCACGATCCGCACAAACGGAGTGCCCAGGAGCTCCGCTGCGTTGCTGCCATCGCCATACATGCGGGCGTAGCTTTCGTTGCACACCAGGAGCCGATCCTCGGCATCCCAGACCGCAATCCCTTCAGGACAGCTCTCGATGGCGTCGCGCAGCCGGGTCTCCGTCTGCTCGACGCGCTCGAGCAGCGTTTCGTTGTGCAGCGTCGCCCGGAACGCTTCGACGATGCTGCGGCGGATTTCGCGGCACATCCGCACGATGACGAATCCGAAGAGCAAAACCGCGACTGCCAGCAGCCTGTGAATCCTGTCGGACTGCGACACGAGTTGCGCAATGAGTGCGACGAGAGGCAGGGTAATCAGTCCATACACCGCCCCCGGGCTTGCGGCACACAAGGCCGCGCCGGCGATGATGACGCCGCCGACGATAATCACGACCGCCGCCTGCAGCAGAGGATCCCCCTCGGGGAAAAGCACCACGGGCACGTAAGTCCAGACGGCGCCCGCCGCGAGCGTAGCTAGCGCGAAGCGATTTTCCCAGAGAGCGGCATCGCGGCCCGCTTCCGGGGAGCGTTTGTAGGCCCAGTGCACCGCTGCACGCATCATCATCACGCCGACGAGCGCGCCGAACCAGCCGGCGAGCAGCTGGGACGGGTAGGCATCCCAAAGAGCAATCAGCAATACGCCACCGACCGCAATTGCGCCGTAGTACGCCGGCGGCGACGCGGCAAACAACGCGGCGACGCGCGCCGCGCGCAAACGCGTTTCTTCCAACTACCCTCCCTCCGTCTTTTTCTGGTTCATTGGAAACGTCCGAGGGTACGCGGGGCGCGACGCGCGCACGCGGTAATTCGCGCACGTTTCTGAACAAGTCTTGCAATCAACCGATTGACGAGCCGATTGGACCGACAGACGGCGGCGGACAACCGCGGGCGGCAGGACAACGCTTAGGAGACTTTCTCTACCTCGACGAGGCAATCGTAGAACGTGGCGCCACCTCCGAGATCCGTGGTGCGCTGGGACGTGACATCGTTGGCGTTGCGGCCGTCAGGCGAATATTTCTTCCACCAGACCGACGGCGCGACGACTACGCCCGCGCGCGGCTTGCCGTTGACGCGCGCCTTCAGCGTGTAGCCGCCGCGTTCGTTGAACACCCGCACCCGATCGCCGTCGCGGATGCCGCGCCGCGCGGCGTCCTCGGAATGCATTTCGAGATGTGGCTCGCGCTCGAAATCGCGAAACCGTGGCAGGTTTGCAAACGACGAGTTCAGGAAATGCCGCGCCGGCGGCGAGAGAAACGCCAACGGGAAGCGCCGTCCGAGCTCCCCGTCCGCAATCTCGGAAGGCGGATTGTAGAAAGGAAGCGGGTCGATGCCCTGCTTCTCGAGCCACTCGCTGTAGAACTCGCATTTGCCGGAGGGCGTCGGAAAGACGCCGGAGGCGAAAGGCGCGAAGCGCGGCGGTACGTCGAGCTTCTGCCAGCCCGCTTCCTTAAGCTTGTCCCAGCCGACGCCGTTCATGCGCGGGCTCTTCGATTCAAGTGCGCTGCGGCAGATGTCTTCGTCGGAGTCGCGGAAACACGGCTCGTCGAATCCCATGCGCGCTGCAAGGCGGCGGAAGACTTCCGAGTTTGGCAGCGACTCGCCCACCGGCGCGATGGCCGGATTGTTCGCCAGGACGTACAGATGGCCGTAGGACTTGTGCACGTCCCAGTGCTCGAGCTGGGTGGTCGCGGGCAGGACGATGTCGGCGTAGTCGGCCGTGTCGGTCTGGAAATGGTCCATCACGACCGTGAACAGGTCTTCCCGGGAAAACCCGGCAATCACCTTCTCGGAATCCGGGCACACCGCGACCGGATTGTTGTTGTAGACGATGATCGCCCGAACCGGCGGCTGCGCGGCGGTCAGGGCTTCGCCGAGCTTCGACTGATTGATGATCCGGGGCCGCCGCCCGGCGAGCAGATCTGGCCGTTCGAGCGCAGCGTGATCGAAATTGAAGAAATCCGCGGTGGTGAGCACGATCCCGCCCGCGGCATCGCGCCAGGCGCCGGTAAGCGCGGGCAGGCAGGCGATGGTGCGCGCCGCGATGCCGCCACCGGCATGGCGTTGCATGCCGTAGTTGAGGCGGATCGCCGCCGGCTTGATGCTTCCGTACTCGCGCGCCAGTTGAACGACCTCTTCAGCCGGGATGCCGCAGATTTTCGCGACGCCGGCTGGAGAATATTCCTGAAGAACTCTTTTCTTGAGCGCATCGAAGCCGATCGTGTAATTCGCGATGTAGTCGCGATCGATCAGGTCTTCCGAGATCAGCACATGCATCATGCCGAGCGCGAGCGCGCCGTCGGTGCCCGGCAGCAGCGCGATATGCCGGGTGCATTTCTCGGCCGACAGGCTGCGATACGGGTCGATCGCGATCACCTTGGCCCCACGCCGCTTCGCCTCCTGCACGCGCGACCAGAGGTGCAGGTTGGAGACGATGGGATTCGCACCCCACAGCAGGATCAGCTTCGCCTCGTCGAAGCGCTCCGGGTCCATGCCGACCGAGCCGCCGAGCGTCGCCTTGAGGCCCTGCTTGCCGGCACTCGAGCACAACGTGCGCTCGAGCAGCGACGCGCCCAGCTTGTTGAAGAACCGGCGATCCATCGACATGTACTGCACCATGCCCATCGTTCCGGCATAGCTGCATGGCAGGATGGTCTCCGGGTTCTCCGCGGCAAGCGCCTTGAGCCGCGCCGCGATTTCGTCGAGCGCCTCGTCCCAGCTGATTTGCCGGAATTCGCCCTTGCCTTTCTTTCCGGTCCTCTTCAGGGGATGCAGCAACCGGTCCGGCGAATAGGTGCGCTCAAGGTAGTGGGCGACCTTGGTGCAGAGCGTGCCGTCGGTGAAAGGCATCGAAGGGTCGCCCTGGATCTTGGTGGCGACCCCCTCGCGCACCGTGACGAGCATGGCGCAGGTGTCCGGGCAGTCGTGCGGACAGGCGACCCGGACCACTTTTTCCTTGATCCGGTCGGGCGCGTTCATGGGGTGATTCTACGACCCCGGGGCTTCGTCCAGTAGCTCGACCCAATGCCGCACCGGCGTGCTCGTCGCGCCTTGCAGGTGGGCCAGGCAGCCTATGTTTGCGGTAGCGATGGCCTGGGGCGCGTTTTCGTGGAGGCGGGCGAGCTTGCGCTCCCGCAGCTCGGCCGAAAGCGCGGGCTGGAGCAGCGAGTAGGTTCCCGCGGAACCGCAGCAAAGATGCCCGTCCTCGACCGGGACAAGCTCGCATCCCGCGCGCGCCAGGAGCGCCTCCACCTTGCCCCGGATCTGCTGGCCGTGCTGCAGTGTGCACGGCGACTGAAAGGCCACCCGGGTTTTCACGGGGCGTTGCGGCAGCGCCTCCGGCGGCAGCACCTCGCACAGGTCTTTCGTCAGCGCCGAGATGCGCGTTGCCTTGTCACGGTAATCGGGGTCGTGCGCGAGCAGCTCTGCGTAGTCCTTGACCGTCGCGCCGCAGCCGCTCGCCGTCATGACGATCGCCTCGGCCTCGCCCCGTTCCACGATCGGCCACCAGGCATCGATCAGCGCGCGCATATCGTCGCGCCCGGCGTCCTGCCTGTTGAGATGAAACCGCAGCGCGCCGCAGCAGCCTGCGCCCGGGGCCTCGATGAGCGAAACGCCCACCCGATCGAGCACCCGCGCCGCCGCAGCATTGATCGACGGCGCCAGCGCCGGCTGCACGCAGCCCGCGAGAGCGAGCATCTTTCTGGCGTGTCGCGGCGGCGGCCAAGCGCCCGCGGGCCGGGTCTTTCCCGGAATTCGCTTTTGCAGCGATCCCGGAAGCAACGGCCTTGCCAACTGTCCCAGCTTCAAGGCGAATGAAAAAAGCGCGCTGCGCGGCAACGCAAACGAGAGTGCCGCGCGCTTGATGCGGTCCCGGGACGTGCGCGCAGTGCGCTCCTCCACCACGGCGCGCCCGATGTCGACAAGGCGTCCATAGCGCACGCCCGACGGGCAGGTCGTCTCGCAGGCGCGGCAGGTCAGGCAGCGGTCAAGATGCAGGCGCGTTTTCTCGCTGACCGGGGCGCCTTCGAGCGCGCGCTTGATCAGGTAGATCCTGCCGCGCGGACTGTCGAGATCGTCGCCCAGCAACTGGTAAGTCGGACAGGTCGCGGTGCAGAACCCGCAATGCACGCACTTGCGCAGGATGGCGTCGGCTTCCCGGCCTTCGTTCGTGTCGCGGATGAAATCGGCGAGCTGGGTCTGCATCGGACTGGCTATACTTTCCTCGTGAAACTGATTGGCTGGCTGTTACTCATCGCCTCCACTGCCGGGATTGCGTTCGTGTTTTGGCGCTGGCGGCGCAGCGAGGAGGAACGCAAGCGCGCAGCCGAAGACCGCATGGCGTCTTTCATGGCGCAGGCCATGCCCGCAGCGCATGCCACGCCCGCAGCGCAGGCCACGCCCGCAGTGCAGGCCATGCCAATGGCAACAGATGCGGGCGCGCTTCTGAAGCAGAAGCTCCTGTTCGAAGCCGCCGCGAAAGCCGGGCAAGCCGGCGAGGCGGTGTTGTCGATCCAGCTTTACGCGCGCCTTCTGTCGCGCTATCCGGACAGTTCGTTTGCCGGGCCGGCGCGCGTAGCGGTCGAAGAGCAGAAGAAAAAGCTCGCAAGGCCCTAGAGCTCCGGATACAGGCGGCCCGGATTAAAAATCCCCGCCGGGTCGAAAGCCGCCTTCAGCTCGCGGTGCAGGCGCAGCGCGATCGGCTCAAGCGGCGTGAATGCCGTCACCGGCCGCCGCAGGGCGCGAAACAGGGTCGCGTGTCCCTGGGCACGCTGCGCAGCCTCGCGCACGGCGCGGGGCTCGCAATCCGATTTCAGCCAGCGCAAGCCTGCGCCCCATTCCATGAGCTGCCTGCCGGGCAGCTCGAGCGGCGGCGTGATCGTCGGCACCGCGATCCGCCACAGCGGTTCCGGGCCCGCAAAGAATGCGTGCGACTGCTCGCGGATCGAACGCCAGAACGCGCCGGCCTGCTCGGCGGCCACCGTCTCGCCGCCAATGGTTTTGGCTGCGGGATCGAGCGCGGCGGCGCTGCCCGAGAGGCGCAGCGTCAGCTCGCCCTCATGCCAGGTGCTGGCCGAGATCGGCAGCGGCTGTCCCGCCCAGCGGTTGAGCGCCTCGATCGCGCGCTGCTGCGGCATCCCGAGGCGCAGCGTGCTTTCCGATGGCACGCGCGGCAATATCTTGAGCGATACCTCCGAAATGAACCCCAGCGTGCCGAGCGATCCGGCAAGAAGGCGCGACACGTCGTAGCCGGCGACATTCTTCATCACCTGACCGCCGAAGCTCAGCACCCGGCCTCGCCCATCGACGATTTTCGCTCCGAGCATGAAGTCCCGCAGCGCGCCGGCGCTCGGCCTGCTCGGCCCCGACAGGCCCGCGGCGACGCAGCCGCCCAGCGTGGCGCCCTCCCCGAAATGGGGTGGCTCGAAAGGCAGGCACTGCCCGGCCTCCTGGAGGACTTTTTCCAATTCGGAAAGCGAGGTGCCGCAGCGCGCGGTGACGACCAGCTCGGTCGGCTCGTAGCTGACGATTCCGGCGTGGGGGCGGGTATCGAGCAGCTCGCCGCGCGGCTCGTTGCCGTAGAAATCCTTGGTGCCGCCGCCGCGCAGCCGCAAGGCCGTGCCGTGGGCGGACGCCTCCCGGATTCGCCCCTGGAGATCGTCGAGCGTCAAAACCGGGGGAGCTCGGCGTGCGGCAGCTTGCCGCCGCTCACCCGCATGCGCCCGTACTCGGCGCAGCGTGCGAGCGTCGGGACCGCCTTGCCGGGATTGAGCAGGCCGCGCGGATCGAACGCGCGCTTCACCGCCCGGAAGGCGTCGAGCTCGTCGGGCCGGAACTGGGTGCACATCTGGTTGATCTTCTCGACGCCGACGCCGTGCTCGCCGGTGATGGTGCCGCCGACTTCGATGCATTTCTCCAGGACTTCGCCGGCAAACAGCTCGGTGCGATGCAGCTCGTCGGCGTTGTTGGCGTCGAACAGGATCAGCGGATGGAGATTGCCGTCGCCGGCGTGGAACACGTTGGGGCAGCGCAGCCCGTATTTCTTCTCCATCGTGCCGATGAACAGCAGCACTTCGCCCAGGCGCTTGCGCGGGATCGTGCCGTCCATGCAGTAGTAGTCGGGCGAGACGCGCCCCATAGCAGGGAACGCGGCCTTGCGGCCGGACCAGAACCGCAGCCGCTCCGCTTCGTCGCGCGAAACGGTCATGCGCGCAGCGCCGGCCCTCGCGAGCACTTCCTTCATGCGCCCAATCTCATCCTCGACTTCCTGCGGCGAGCCGTCAGACTCGCACAGCAGGATGGCCATCGCCTCGAGATCGTAGCCGGCGCCCGCGAATTCTTCGGAGGCCCGCGTCGCAGCGCGGTCCATCATTTCCAGCCCTGCGGGGATGATTCCCGCGGCGATGATATTCGCCACCGCCTGCCCGGCCTTCTCCACGTCGTCGAACGAGGCCATGATGACTCGCGCGCACTGCGGCTTCGCCAGCAGCTTGACCGTCACCTCGGTAACCACCATCAGCATTCCCTCGGAACCGACGGCGAGCGCAAGCAGATCGTACCCGGGCGCGTCCGGCGCCTCCGAGCCGAGCTCGAGCGGCTCGCCGTCGATCGTGAAGCCCCGCACCCGCAGGACGTTGTGCAGCGTCAGGCCGTATTTCAGGCAGTGCACGCCTCCCGAGTTCTCCGCCACGTTGCCGCCGATGGTGCAGGCGATCTGGCTGGAGGGATCGGGCGCGTAGTACAGGCCGAACGGCGCGGCGATGTCCGAGATCGCGGCATTGCGCACCCCGGGCTGCACGACCGCGACGCGTGCGCGAGGGTCGAGACGAACAACGCGCATGAACTTGGCCATGGAAAGCAGCACGCCGTCGCCCAGGGGAAGCGCGCCGCCCGAGAGCCCGGTTCCGGCGCCGCGCGGGACAACGGGCACGCCGAGCGCAGAACAGGCTCGCAGCACGCGCTGCACCTGGTCCTCGGTTTCCGGAAGCGCAACCACCATGGGCAGGGCGCGATACGCGGTGAGCCCGTCGCACTCGTAAGGTCGCGTGTCTTCCTCCTGCCACAGGACCGCGCGCTCCGGAAGAAACTCGCGCAGAGCGCGCGCCACGTCCCGCTGGCGCGCAGCGTCGATGCGCCCTAGAGGTACGGCTTCGCCCACTTCAGACCTTCGACGGTGTCACCTAGGGGATTGTATTCGCAACCGATCCAGCCCGAGTATCCGATGCGATCGATGTGGCGCAGCAGGAAATCGAAATTGAGCTCGCCCGTGCCGGGCTCGTGCCGCCCCGGCACATCTGCGAGCTGGATATGGCCGATGCGCGGCAGCAGCCGTTCGAGCGTCTCGGCCAGGTTGCCTTCCATGATCTGCATGTGAAACAGGTCGTACTGCAGGAACGCATTGCCGGCGCCGACTTCATCCAGAACCTGGACCGCTTGCGAGCTGCCGGTGAGAAAGCAGCCGGCGATCGTGCGCGCGCTGAGCGGCTCGATCATGAGTTGCATTCCCTCCTCCTCCAGTCGCCGGGCGGCGTACTTGAGATTCGAAACATACGTGACATGCAGCTTGGCGCGGTCGATGCCGGGGGGCGCCACCCCCGCCATGCAATGCAGCCGCGGGCATCCGGCGGCGCGCGCATATTCGATCGCCCGCTCCAGATCGGCGCGAAACCGCGACTCGCGGCCCGGAAGGCAAGCCGTGCCATGCTCGCCACGCTCGGGGTCGCCGCGCGGCATGTTATGCAGCACGACCTGGACGCCGGCATCGCGGACGTGTGCCGCAATCTCCTGCGCCGGCCAGTCATAGGGGTACTGGTACTCGACTGCCCGGAAGCCGCCCGCGGCCGCCGCGGCAAAGCGCTCCAGGAAGCCGGCATCGGTAAACAGCATCGACAGGTTTGCCGCGAGCTTGAGCATGATGCGAGGATAGCTTCATGCTAGACTTTTTGGGGCTCAAACCCATCACAGAAACAAGGAGAAAGCCATGGGTTCGATTTTCCAGTCTCTCGGCCGGACCATTGTCGCCGGTGTCGTCATTCTTATCGTCATGCTGGCGGTTGCCGGCACCTACGGTCGGTTTGGAAATCTCGACTGGTGGACATTTTTTCTGCGCTGGCTGCACGTGATGTCGGGCGTGATGTGGATCGGGCTGCTCTGGTACTTCAATTTCGTCCAGACACCATCTATGCCCAAGATCCCGGATGAGCAGAAACCGGCGGTAAGCAAGGTCATTGCTCCGACGGCGCTGTTCTGGTTCCGCTGGTCCGCGATGGCGACGTTGATCACCGGTGCGCTTGTGGCGGGCGCGAGCGGCTATATCTTCCAGGCGCTGTCGCTAAGTGAAGGGGTCCGGACCATCGGCGTCGGCATGTGGCTGGCCATCATCATGTGGTTCAACGTCTGGTTCATCATCTGGCCGAATCAGAAGAAGGCACTGGGCATCGTGCAGGTGAGCCCCGATGAAAAGGCGGCGGCCGCGAAAATGGCCGGCATGACCTCGCGGATCAACACGATGCTTTCGATCCCGATGCTCTACTGCATGGTGGCGCAATCGCACGTGGGCTTCTAGCCGGTGCTTCTCAACTTCAAAGAACGGGGCTCCTCGGGAGCCCCTTCTTTTTGAATGAGCGCACTCGCAAAACAGTCGTACCTGTGGTTGTGGGGAATACCCATCGCCTGGGGAACGAGCGCGCTCTTGCTCATCCTCGCCGAAATCAGCTGGCTGCCGTTCCTCGTCTGCTTCGGCTGGCTCTGCGTAGCCTGGAAATGCTGCCCCTCGGTGCTTCGTCGACGTGCCGTCGTCTCGCTGCTGGCCCTGGCGCTGCCGGTGCAGGGATTCGCCGGCATCACCATGGAGCTGCGAGGTCCGGCGCACTTCCACGCTCATGGTGATTCGGTTTCCCATCAAGGGCATGCGCATGTAGAGCGCCACCACCATGCCGCAGATGAGGGCGTGGTGGAAGTCGCCGATGATGCCCATCACTCCGCAGCCCTGGCCGCCGGAGAGGACAAAAGGACTGTGTTCGGCTCGCTTGATACATCGACAGCTTCGCTGTTTGTTTTCTCTCCGCGATCTCTTGCAGGCGCGATCCCGGCCGACCGCACCGCAGAGCGGGCCGGACACATCCCGGGCCGACCCGAGCGCCCGCCTCAAGTTTTCCGCGATCTCCTGAAGTAGTTTCCGTTTTGATTTTGCCTGCGGAGTGCTATCCGCAGAGGAGAGGTTGTGGAAACGATTTTGAAAGGCCGCATCCAGCGCGCGCTTGCAACGCTGGCGGCCGCAGTAGCCATGCAGCATGCCTGGTCTGCGGGCCTCCCTGGCCGCGACGCCGTCATCGTGACACCCGGCCAAGAAGGACTCGCCGGCGAAGCAGACGCCGCGAGTCAGGGAACTGTCGACGACGAGCAGCTGGAGAATCGGCCTTTGCTGCGGCCAGCCGAAGTGCTTGAAGTTATTCCCGGGGTCGTCATCACCCAGCACAGCGGCAGCGGCAAGGCGAACCAGTATTTTCTCCGCGGGTTCAACCTCGACCACGGCACCGACTTCGCGGTGCATGTCGACGGCATGCCGCTCAACCTGCCCAGCCACGGGCACGGCCAGGGCTACGCGGATCTCAACTTTCTCGTTCCGGAGCTGGTGGAGCACATCCATTACCGCAAAGGCCCCTATTACGCGGATGAAGGCGATTTCTCTGCCGCAGGCGCCGCGCATGTGCACCTCAAGCGGTCGTTGGCGGACGGATTCAGCGACCTGACCGCAGGCTCGTTCGGCTACCGGCGCGGCCTGTTCGGCGGCAACACTGCGGTCGAGGGCGGCAATCTGCTCGGGGTGCTGGAGATCGGCCAGGACAACGGGCCGTGGCTCAACCCGGAGAAGCTGCGCAAGCTGAATGGCGTGCTGCGCTATGCGCACGGCGACGATAAGAACGGCTTCACGCTAACCGGCATGGCGTATGGGTCGCATTGGAACTCGACCGACCAGATCCCGTTGCGCGCGGTGGATTCGGGGCAGCTCGACCGCTTCGGCGCGGTCGATCCGACCGACGGCGGGCGCGCTTCGCGCTACAGCCTTTCGACCCAGTGGGCGAAGAGCGACGCGGCGGCGTCGACGCTCGCCAGCGCCTACGTCGTTCACTCCAGGCTCAGGCTGTTCTCTAATTTCACCTACTTCCTAAACGACCCGGTAAACGGCGATCAGTTCGAGCAGGTGGACCGCCGCACGGTCGCCGGCGCGCAGGCCTCGCAGACCTGGCGCACCCCTTTCAGCGGTCGGGAGATGGAGCACACCGTGGGTCTTCAACTGCGGAACGACCATGTCTCCGAAGTCGGCCTGCACAACACCGCCGCACAGCAGCGTCTTTCGACTGTGCGAGACGATTCGGTGCAGCAGACAAGTGCCGGCTTGTACTACCTCAACACGACTACCTGGTTGCCGTGGCTGCGGAGCAACGCGGGCCTGCGCACCGATTCGTACCGCTTCCGCGTCGACAGCGACAATTCGCTCAATTCCGGCAAGACGAGCGCGTCGCTGCTTAGCCCGAAGGTCGGCCTGGTGCTCGGACCCTGGTCGGATGTCGAGTACTTCGTCAACTACGGCTACGGCTTCCACAGCAACGACGCGCGCGGCACCACGATCAGTGTCGACCCGGTCACCGGCGCGCCGGCGCAGCGCGTCTCGCCGCTGGTGCGCGCGAAGGGCGGCGAGCTAGGCTTACGCGCCGCCCCGTTCAAGGGCACGCAGACCTCGGTTGCACTGTGGCGGCTCGACATCAACTCCGAGTTGCTGTTCGTCGGCGACGCGGGTACGACCAAGCCGAGCCGCCCGAGCCGGCGCGAAGGCATCGAATGGGCGAGCTATTTCAAGCCGACGCGCAATGTCACGGCCGACTACGACCTCACACTCTCGAAGTCGCGCTTCAAGGACGAAGAGCCAGCGGGCAATTTCATCCCCGGTTCCAGCGGCAGGACGATGTCGGGCGGCTTGACGTATGCCGAGGGCCCCTGGAGCGGCGGCCTGCGGCTGCGCTACTTCGGGCCACGGCCGCTGATCGAGGACGATTCGCAGCGCTCGGGGTCGTCGACGCTGATTAATGCCAAGCTCGGTTATGCGGTCACCAAGCAAATCAGGTTCGGCTTCGAGGTGCTGAACCTGTTCGACCGAAAGGTCGACGACATTACCTATTTCTACACCTCGCGCCTGCAGGGCGAGCCGGCAGCCGGGGTGGCGGACAAGCATTTCCATCCCGCCGAACCTCGCAGCCTGCGGGTTTCCCTTATGCTCCAGATGTGAAAAACCTCCCCGTCGCCAGCGCGCTGGGTGCCGCCTTCCTGTTCGGCGCGAGCACGCCGGCGGCCAAGACGCTGGCAGGGGAGATGCATCCCGTGCTCCTCGCCGGTTTGCTCTACGCGGGAAGCGGAGTGGGTCTGGGCGGCTGGCTTCTGCTGAGAAAAGGCAAAGTCGCGCTGCAGCGCTCTGATATCGCATGGCTCGCGAGCGCCGTCGTCGCAGGAGGCGTCATTGGGCCGGTCCTGCTCATGGCCGGGCTGGCATCCACCTCCGCGGCCAATGCTTCATTGCTGTTGAACCTCGAAGGCGTATTTACCGCGCTGCTCGCCTGGTTCGCTTTCCGGGAAAACTTCGATCGCCGGATCGCGCTCGGCATGGCGCTGATCGTCGCCGGCGGCGCGTTGCTTGCGTTCGAGCCAGGCGCACTGCAGCGGGGCCTCGGGGACCTCGCCATCGCCGGGGCCTGCCTGGCGTGGGCGGTGGACAACAACCTTACCCGCAAGGTTTCGGCAGGGGATGCGACCGTGATCGCGGCGATCAAGGGCTTGGCCGCTGGGGCCGTCAATCTTGCGATCGCCGGCACGATCGGCGCGGCCTGGCCAGGCGTCGCGAAGGCGGCCGCGGCGGCCTCGATCGGCTTGCTCGGCTACGGAGTAAGCCTCGTGCTGTTCGTGGTTGCGCTGCGCGATCTCGGAGCAGCGCGCACTGGCGCTTATTTCTCTACTGCGCCCTTCGTCGGCGTCACGCTCGCGCTCGTCGCTCTCGGCGAGGCCCCCGGGGCGCTATTCTGGCCGGCG
>WNFM01012873.1_pt2 | contig 22848 bp, 23 predicted proteins | sample 5400271 | NCBI WGS metagenome assembly WNFM01 (sample SAMN13153352, study PRJNA577476) | soil metagenome | isolation source: 60 cm saprolite on Douglas fir-dominated hillslope | place: USA:California | collected 2013-09-17
GGGCGGCACCAGGCCACCCGCCGGGTCGCCAGCGGGCCTGCAGGTCAACGGGCCGGGAGCCGTCAAGCTCTCCGCGGGGCAGTTGCAGGCCGTGGCCCGCCAGACGCAGGCCCTCGCGGCCAGCCAGCACACCAGCGAGATGCACCAGCTCCTCATCTACTCGGGGATCGCGCTGGCCATCATGGCAGTCATCTCCGTCGCGCTCGGCTGGGTGGTGGCCGGCCGGGTGCTGCGGCCGCTGCGCACCATCACAGCCGCCGCCAAGGACATCTCCGCCAGCAGCCTGCACCGGCGGCTGGCCCTGAAGGGCCCCGACGACGAGCTCAAGGAACTCGGGGACACCTTCGACGGCCTGCTCGGCCGGCTGGAGGCCTCGTTCAGCTCCCAGCGCCAGTTCGTCGCCAACGCCTCCCACGAGCTGCGCACCCCGCTCGCCTGGCAGCGAACCCTAGTCCAGGTGACGCTGGCCGACCCCGACGCCGACGCCGCATCCCTGCGCGCCGCGCACGAGCGGGTCCTCGCCTCCGGGGCACACCAGGAACGGATCCTCGAGGCGCTGCTCACCCTCACCCGCGGACAGGCGGGGCTGGACAAGCGAGAACTCTTCGACCTGGGACCCCTGGTGAGCCGCGTCCTGCTCACCCGGCAATCCGAGGCACACGACCGGCAACTCGACATCCGCACGGCCCTCGCGCCGGCCCTGGCAGCAGGCGACCCGCACCTGGCTGAACGCCTGATCGCCAACCTCGTGGACAACGCGCTGCGGCACAACGCCCCCGGCGGCCACATCGAAGTCGTCACCGGCACCAGGGACTCCCGCGCCGTCCTGTCGGTGATCAACACCGGGCCCCTCGTCCCGGCCGAAGCCATCGGCCGCCTCCTCCAGCCCTTCCAGCGGCTCGCCCCGGACCGGACCGGCCACGGTGAAGGCCTCGGCCTCGGGCTCTCCATCGTCCAGGCCATCGCCCGCGCCCACGAAGCCGCCCTCTCAATCCGCCCGCAACCTAGCGGCGGCCTGCATGTCGAAGTCAGCTTCCCGCAGCCGACCGCGCAATGGCAGCGGACCGGCGCCGGCGCCGCCACTCCCAGCTCCGGGCGACTGGCGCACGACCAGAGTCGGCCCACGCCGCCAGCACAGGCTTCCTAGCTGCCGGCCGAGGCCCGTGACGACCGAGCCGCCGACGCTGGGCGAGACGATGCTTGGCGACGGAGGTTCGCCGGGAGGTGGCCGGGACGTTGGCCATGGAGGCGGGGCGCGCGGGTTCCCTGACCGTGCGCGTTTCGCAGCACCCGGCAATGGCGGCCAGGGTGAGACAGGCGGCGTTGGCCGGGAAATGCTCCGACGGCAGAGCTCTTTGCCGCCTGGCGCTACCACGCCTTATGTCGACGTCTTATCCGAGGTAACGAAGATCAACCACCGCGTTCCCGCAGGTCGCGTTCTCGCATACGCGTCCGCGACGGAAGGACAAAAGCGGCAACGACGAGGGGTTGTCTCGAGGTGAGCGCCGCGGTCGGGAGCGCGCTGCACGGCATGAGCCTGCTCGAGCGCGCCGGGCGGATGCGGCCCGAGCACCGGCCTAACCGGATAGCCGAACTCGCCGCACGCTTCAGCGGGTGCTGAGTGACAACATCACTCGGACTACCTACATGACCTGCGCAAATCAAAACGCCTCACAATCCAGTCGTGCACCCATGCGTGCTTACTAATATTCTTTCCTACTGCCCAGTGTTCACTCCCCGGGCAGCTGCCGAAACCCTTGACACCGAAACCGCGAGGTCTGCATGGAGCCGACTGGGCAGCAGCCATTCGCCTCCGGTATTCCAGCGGTAACGCCGATAGCCGTGCGGTGCCGTGGCAGCGGCGCGGGCGTGGCTCCGCGTCTTCGTCGACTATAAGCCTGCGGCGTGACCAGGCATCACGCGAGGAAGGACATGGCCAGATGATCGACCAATCCCCCCATCCGGCGGACAGCCACCGCGGGCTGCGACTGCTTGCCCTCATCGCTGTCGTGGCCGGCGTGCTGCTGTTGGCCGCGGCGGCGTTCGTGCTGTCCTACGCGGGAATCCACGCGGTCGCGCTGTCCTCGGGCGTCTCGCCGCGCCTCGCCAGGATCTATCCGGTGATCCTCGATGCGATGCTGGTCGTCGCGTGCGCCGCCGTGCTGTCGCTGCGCGGGGCCGGCCTGCCCTCCCGCAGCTACGCCTGGCTGTCGATGCTCGCACTGCTCGCGGCCGCGGCCGCGGCCGACGCGCTGCACGCGACGGGGACCAGGCTGCCGCGCCGGCCCGCGGCTGCGGCGGTAGCGGTCATCCCGTGGGTACTCGTCCTGATCGGGTTCGGGCTCCTGCTCTGCATGCTGCGGCAGGCCCGGCTGCGCCGGGCCGCCGCGGCCGCAGCCAAGCCGGCAGCCGTCGCAGAGCCGTCGGGCCACGTCGGGGTGCGCCACGCCATCGACGATCGTCCCGTGCCGAGGGTGTCCCCCGGGAAGACGGCGGTCCAGCCCGTCTCCGGCCCGGCCGTGACCGCGGCCGGCCGGGACCTCAGGCGGCCGGCCGGTATCGCCGAGAACCTGGCGATCGACACCGACCCCGGCCAGGATCATCCCGCCCATGACGAGGCGGGCCTAGCTGACCAGCCGGACACCGCGTGGGTACCTCGGGCCCGCCAGGAGCAGCCCGCCGGGTACGGCGCCCGCTACGGCGACCACTCAGCGTCCGCGTTCAGCCCCGCGCCGACGCTGGCTCTCGCCAGCGATGCCGGAACCGAAGGCGCGCCGCCCGGCCCGGAATCCGGCCTCCGGGCCGATGAGGCCGGCGACTCCCATCTCGTACCCGGACCAGACGCCGAGCCCGGGCCGGACACCTACGCTTCTGACCACAAGCCCGTTCCCGAGGCTGAACTCGGAACCGGGCCGGAAGCAGACGCCGGAACCGGGCCTGAAGCAGACGCCGAGCCCGAAGATGAGCCGGGACCAGCGGCCGAGCCGACGCCACCGGCGCCGCAGTTCGACCGGATGCACAGCTCGCCAGTCCCGCCGGAAGCGTGATCATTCACCCGGCGCGGCTAGCCCGTTGCTCCTCCTATCAGGGACCGGTTCCGTGGCCAGGGTGCGCCTGCATCAACTGCTTGGTGAGGGCTGTGGTGACTTGGCTGGCCTGGGCCTTGGTGATGGTGCCTTGTTTCACCAGCTGGCCGAGTACGGTGTCCAGGGTGTTCCGCCAGTGGCTACGTAGGTTGCTGATGAGTCCATCGCGGATGGCGGTGGCCTGGGACTGGGTGATCGTGCCCTTGGTGACCAGTGACTCCAGCGGGCCATGATGGGGCCCGCAGGATGGGCTGGGAGCGACGGCCACCGTGCTCGCAGCCGCTGACGGCACGCCGGCCAGGGCCGCCGTACCTCCCCCGCCGGCCAGAAGACCAGCGACGGCCAGGCCTGCAAGCAGCTTCTTGTTCATGATGTCCCCCCTCTGCGCTCACGCCTCTCCTGTTGTCCCTTTCAACATAGCGCGCAGCTCTGCCGGCCTCGTGCAGTGGAAGTGGCGGTTACGGCGAGCCCATCCCGGTGGGTCGTCTTGTGGGCCGCCGGCGTAGGCCGAGCCCGCTCGCCCCATCCAGATGCCCGCGATCACGTCGTGACCCGCCGCGACAGGACCCGGTCAGCGCCGTTGTCGTCAGGCCGGCGTCTGACGAGGCACCACCAGCGCGGTGGCGATAGCAGCGACGCCCTCGCCGCGGCCGGTCAGGCCAAGCCCGTCCGTCGTGGTCCCCGACACGCTCACGCGCGCCCCGCGCAGCGCATCCGAGAGGGCCCGCTGCGCCTCGTCCCTGCGCGGCGCGATCCGGGGACGGTTGCCGATGACCTGGACCGCCACGTTCCCGACCTCGAAGCCGGCGTCCGACAGCAGCCGCGCGGTCTCGCCCAGCAGCACGGTGCTCCTGGCTCCGGCCCAGCGCGGGCGTGAGGAGCCGAAATGGGCTCCCAGGTCACCGAGCCCGGCCGCCGCGAGCAGGGCATCGCAGATCGCGTGCGCTGCGACATCCCCGTCAGAATGGCCGGCCAGTCCCTGCTCGCCAGGCCAGAGCAGCCCGGCGAGATACAACGGCCTGCCGTCGCCGAACGGGTGGACGTCCGTTCCCACGCCTACCTGCGGGAACACGCCTGGCATAACGATCCGGGAACGCGCGGGCCGCAGCCGGAACCGCACTCATCCCACCGGGATGCGACGTGCACCTGAGACTCTCCGGCTCAGCAGCAGACAGCAGGTCAGGTCGCGAGGATCTCGTCGAGCAGAGCCTCGGCCTTGTCCTCGTTGGTCTTCTCGGCCAGGGCTAGCTCGCTGACCAGGATCTGCCGCGCCTTGGCGAGCATGCGTTTCTCTCCGGCGGAAAGACCGCGCTCGCGGTCTCTGCGCCACAGGTCTCGGACTACCTCGGCCACCTTGTTCACGTCGCCCGAGGCGAGCTTCTCCAGGTTGGCCTTGTACCGGCGAGACCAGTTCGTCGGCTCCTCGGTGTACGGGGCACGCAGCACCTCGAACACCCGCTCAAGCCCTTCCTGCCCGACTACGTCCCTGACGCCCACAAGCTCGGCATTGTCCGCAGGAACACGCACAGTCAGGTCACCCTTGTCGACCTTCAGCACGAGATAGGTTCTATCCTCGCCCTTGATCGAGCGGGTCTCGATCTCCTCGATCCGAGCAGCCCCATGGTGGGGGTAGACGACTGTGTCGCCGACCTTGAAAGACATGTGGCACGTACCCCTTCCGCTGAAGCCACCGTCCTTGACAGCAAACACGCAGGTCAATGGCTCAATTCATGACGCGCAAATTGCCAGGTGCGCGCCGGCGCCGCCCGGGCCGCCTGCGCCGCGCTCCGGGCCAGCCCGGCCGAGTGCCTCCCGCAGACCGCCCTGACTCGCCCCGCAGCTCCTGCTGACCGATGGCACCCGGGCCCCGCAAGTGCCTGCCGGGCGGCTACAGCGGGGGGCGAGGGCTGCGAACTATGGGCGGCCGAGTGACTGGCTGCGAGACTCGTGAGCTCGCTCATTGACTCGCAACGGCTCATACTGAAAGAAGGCTGAATGCCGCTCATGCCGGAGGGTGCGGGTGAACGTAGGCGGCGATCCGGAACGAGACGATTCTGGCCTGCCACCAGTTGACGTCGTGGTTCCCGATGACGCTCGGGAACTCGACCGCGACGTGCAGGCCTACCAGCGCGAGCTGCGCGCGCAGCGGCGGCGGCAGCGCGCCAGCCGCCTGCGCGGACCGCTGACCCGGGACGGGATGGTGCTGCCGCTGCTGGCCGGCTGCCTGATCCTGGCGCTGATCACCAGCACCTTGCTCATCATGTTCGCCGCCGACCAGACCGGCATGCCGTTCACCCCTGGCCACTCGGCGGCGGGCCCCGGGGTAAACGCCGTAAAGCACCACGCACCGGCCGCCAGAGTCCTGCCCGCACCCGGGCAGGTCGGCGCGCCGCTGCCGGCCGCGGACCTCCTCATCGGCGGCAAGCCCGTGTCGTTGCGCAAGGTCACGGCCGCTGGCCCCTCTGTGCTGGCGCTGATCCCGCTGACCTGCCCGTGCACGTCCGCGCTGCGGCAGCTGCGCGTCCAGGCCGCTCAGGCGCACGTGGCGCTCTACCTCGTGGGGACCGGCGGGGACGTGAAACAGGTGGCGCAGCTGGCGGCCCGGGCCGGGCAGAGTCCCGCCCGGGTCGCTGAGGACCCTCGCAACGTCCTCGGCCTCACCTACCGGGAGTTGGGGCTGACCGCGATCTTGGTGTACCCAGGCGGCTCCGTGGCGTCCGTCGCACGCGACATAACACTGTCGCGACGGCTGAACCTGGAACCCAGCCTGCGGCGGCTCGGCTCGGCCGGGACGTAGCCCCCGTGCTTTGGGCGGGAGGCCGGTGGCGGCCCTGATCATCGCGGCGGCTACGCTTTTGCGACGTCCCAGAGCCTCGCTTGACGACGACGAGGAGAGCACGCCGTGATCCGGAGCAGCCACTGGACAGCTGGGCCACGCCGCCTGCTCGTCCTGGCGATTGCCGCGCTGATCCCCGCACTCGCGGGGTGCGAGGCCGGAAACAACGCCCCGACCCAGGAGTGGCACCAGCCGACGGACGGCGCCGGCACGGTGTTCAACAACATCTCCATCAGGAACGTCTTCGTGCTGGGCGCGCCGATCGGCCAGACGATCGGGACCGGCCAGTCCGCCAGCGTATTCCTCGCGCTCATCAACGACAATGGCTCGGCGGACCGGCTGGTCAAGATCTCCGCGCCCGGCACTGCGAGGTCGGTGACCCTGCCCGGCGGCAGCGTCAGGCTGGGCAGCCAGCAGGTGGTCCTGCTGACCGGCCCGGCGCCGGAGGTCGTCCTCCAGGACCTGATCCGGCCGCTGAGCGGCGGCTCCACCGTCCGGCTCGTGCTGACCTTCCAGAACGCCGGCAGCACGCTGGATGGCATCACCGTCCCGGTGATGCCGAGGGCGCAGTACTACTCGACGTTCTCGCCCCCGCCGACGCCAACTCCCACCCCCAGTCCCGTCGTCGCGAAGAGCAGGCACAGGAGGACGGCCGCGTCCCGCGCCACCTCAACGCCCACCGTCAGCCCGTCGCCGAGTACCTCGCCGTAGCACGGTGCCGCCGGGCCGGCCGCAAGCTGGGCCGGCCACTCAGAACTGGCCGGGAGAACTCAGCCTGCGGGCTCGAACTTGTAGCCGAGGCCGCGCACGGTCAGGATGTGCGTCGGATTTGCGGGGTCGGCCTCCACCTTGGCCCGCAGCCGCTTGACGTGCACGTCGAGCGTCTTGGTGTCGCCGACGTAGTCGGCGCCCCAGACCCGGTCTATGAGCTGCATCCGGGTCAGCACCCGGCCGGCATTGCGCAGCAGCACCTCCAGCAGCTCGAACTCCTTGAGCGGCAGCTGCACCTGCGCACTGCGGACGGTGACGACGTGACGGTCGACATCCATCCGTACCGGCCCCGACTCCATGATCGAGGAGGTCGGCTCCTCCGCGTCCCCGCGGCGCCTGAGCACCGCGCGCATCCGGGCGACGAGCTCCCGCGAGGAGAACGGCTTGGTGACGTAGTCGTCCGCGCCCAGCTCGAGGCCGACGACCTTGTCGATCTCGCTGTCCTTGGCGGTCAGCATGATCACCGGGACGTTGGAGCGCTCCCGCAGCGTCCGGCAGACCTCGCTCCCGGGCAGCCCCGGCAGCATGAGGTCGAGGAGCACTAGGTCCGCCCCGCTGCGGTCAAAGGTCTCGAGCGCGTCCGGGCCCGTCGGGCAGACCGCGACCTCGAAGCCTTCCTTGCGCAGCATGTAAGAGATCGCGTCACTGAAGGAGTCTTCGTCCTCGACCACGAGCACTCGTGTCACTTCACTGCCTCCTGGCAGATCGCGCCATCGCCGGTAGGGTGCCGCCGTTGACCGTGACGGCATTGGTGGGTCGCAGCGGAAGCCGGAGGGTAAAGGTCGATCCGGCGCCCTCTTTGCTCACAACCGTCACCTTTCCGCTGTGCGCGGCGGTGACGTGCTTGACGATGGCCAGGCCGAGGCCCGTGCCGCCGGTGGCCCGCGACCGCGCCGCGTCCACGCGGTAGAACCGCTCGAAAATCCGCTCCAGGTCCCGCTCGGGTATCCCGATACCTTGATCGGCCACGCTGATCTCGGCCGCATCCCTGCCCGCCCGCCTGGTGGTTACGGTCACCCGGGTCTTGTCCGGGCTGTAGGCAACCGCGTTCTCCAGGAGGTTGCGCAGCGCGGTGACCAGCAGGTCTTCGTCGCCAAGGACGTACAGGCCGCGCGAGCCGCTGGCGGCCAGCTCGATGCCGCGCGCGCTCGCCTTCATCCGGCACCGGTCCAGGGCCTCGGCCACCACAACGTCCAGCTTGACCGGGACCGGGTCGGGTACCGGCTCGGCCGCCTGGATCCTGGACAGCGTGATCATGTCCTGCACCAGGTTGGTGAGCCGGGAGGCCTCCTGCCGCATGCGGGGTCGTCCGCCGCGTCCTCTACCGTCTCGGCGAGCAGCGCCAGCGCGCCTACGGGGGTCTTGAGCTCGTGGCTCGTGTTCGCGACGAAGTCCCGCCGGACCTCTTCCACCCGGCGGCTCTCGGTCTGGTCCTCGATCAGGAGCAAAATCAGCCCGCCATCCCCGACGCCCGCGCCCAGCGGGGCGGCCCGCACCGCGAAGCTCGTCGTCCTCCCGCTGACGTCGTCGGTCGAGACCTCCATCTCGCCTTCCCGGATCTCGCCGTCCCTGCGGACCTGGCGACCCAGGGCCAGCAGTTCCTGCACCACCAGCTCGTCGCTCTTGACCAGCCCGTAGGCCCGCGCGGCGACACTGGCCTGGAGCACCCGGTCCTCGCTGTCGAGGACGACGGCAGAAGACGACAAGACCGAGAGAACGGAGGCGACCCCCGGCGGCAGCCGATTAGGCTCCGGACGCTCAACCGCTTCTGCCTGGGCCTTCATTGGCATCCGGATCTTCATGCGGCAGCGGGTCCTGCCGCGTGGCTACACGGGACAACCTGGGCTCGGAGAGCGTGCCGACGCCGGGCGTTGGCTTGCGCCCTTTTGTCAGCAAGCGTACCTGCCCAGCACGCATTCACCCCCAAGCCCACGATTTGATGGTAGGGCGCAGCTGGCCGCCGCGCACCTGGCACTGGTCTCCGACCTGCCGTTATTTGTGAGATGTTCACTTGCTCGATATCCAGCGTCCACGCTGAGCCTGGCCCGCGGACACTGGCGGTGCGCCTGCCTACCGCCGGGGCCGGCGATGTCACCGGCCCTGGCTCTTGACCGCAGCGGCCCCCTCGGCGGCCGCCGCCGGGTCGAGGTAGCGCCCGCCGCGGGTCTCGGGTCGGAACCCCGCGTCCAGCTCGTAGATGAGCGGCATGCCAGTGGGGATGTCCAGCCCGGCGATCTCCGCGTCCCCGATCTCGTCCAGGTGCTTGACCAGCGCGCGTATCGAGTTTCCGTGCGCGACAACCAGCACGGTTCCCCCCGCCGCCAGGTCGGGGATGATCGCGTCATGCCAGTAGGGCAGCAGCCGCCAGGCCACGTCCTTCAGGCACTCGGTCCGCGGTAGCAGGTCCGCCGGCAGCAGCGCGTACCTGGGATCGCGGGACTGCGAGTACGGGTCGTCGTCGTCGATGGGCGGTGGCGGGACATCAAAGGAACGGCGCCACAGCATGAACTGCTCGTCGCCGTACTGCTGCCGGGTCTGCGCCTTGTTCTTGCCCTGCAGCGCGCCGTAGTGGCGCTCATTGAGCCGCCACGAGCGCCGCACCGGCAGCCAGAGCAGGTCCGCTCAGCACCGAGGTATGCACGACATCGGGGCGCAAGCCCGCCTCATCGAGCAGCCTGCCGCAATTCACGGCCTCATCGACGCCCTTAGGGGACAGGCCGACGTCCACCCAGCCCGTGAACAGCCCCTCGGAGTTCCAGACGCTCTCGCCGTGCCGGACCAGCACCAATGTCCTCATGCGGCAGAGCCTAACGGGTGCCGGTAGGACGGCCCAGCTCGTGAAGCTGAAGCCGGGCGGCCCGCCGGCGGGTTGGGCCTCGCACCTCGGGCAGCACGCCTGCACCGCGCGCCGGGCTGCGGGAACAGGATGCTCTAGCCTGCGGTTGATCAGTCCCGGAGGTGCATGCCCGTGCCGCGACGCTTGCCCCGGCGGATCGCGACCGTCAGCGTCCATACATCGCCGCTCGAGCAGCCCGGAACCGGTGACGCGGGCGGCATGAACGTCTACGTCGTCGAGGTGGCCAAGCGCCTCGCGGCCCGCGGCGTGGAGGTGGACATCTTCACCCGCGCCGTCTCTCGTGACGTGCCGCCGGTGGCCGAGCTCGCGCCCGGGGTGCTGGTGCGGCACCTGGCCGCCGGGCCCTTCGAGGATCTGGACAAGGCCGACCTGCCCGGCCAGCTCTGTCATTTCACCTTCGAGGTGCTGCGGGCCGAGGCCGCCTGCGCTCCGGGCAGGTATGACATCGTGCACGGGCACTACTGGCTGTCCGGCCAGGTCGGCGCGGTGGCCAAGGAGCGATGGGGAGTCCCGTTCGTGCAGTCCATGCACACCCTGGGACGAGTGAAGAACGCGGCGCTGGCCGCGGGTGACACCGCTGAGCCGGCGGCACGGATCCGCGGCGAGGCCGAGGTCGTCGCCGCGGCGGACCGCCTGGTGGCGAACACCGACGACGAGGCGCGACAGCTGATCGGGCTCTATGCCGCCGAGCCGTCGCGCGTTCGGACCATCAATCCCGGGGTCGACCTGGCGGTGTTCAGGCCGGGATCCCGGCCGGCGGCCCGGCAGCGCCTCGGCCTGCCCGAGGACGCGGTCGTGCTCGTCTTCGCCGGGCGGATGCAGCCGCTCAAGGCCCCCCACGTCGTGCTGCACGCGGCGGCCCAGATGATACGAGATGACCCCGGCCTGGCCGACCGGCTCAGGGTCGCGTTCGTGGGCGGGCCCAGCGGAACCGGACGCGCCGACCCGGACGGGCTGGCCGAGCTCTCGGCCGCGCTCGGGATCTCCGGCATCGTCCGGCTCGAGCCGCCCTGCCCGCAGCCCGAGCTCGCCGAGTGGTACCGGGCCGCGACCGTGGTCATGGTGCCGTCCTGCTCGGAGTCGTTCGTGGTGGCCGCCTCGGTCGGCGGCCTGCGCACGGCGGTGGCCGATGGCGTCTCCGGCGTGCTGGTGGACTCCCGGGATCCTGCCCACTACGCCCGCGCCGTCCGGGACCTGATCGCGCATCCGGCGACCCTGGCCCGGCTGGCGCGGGGCGCCCGCGACCATGCGTCCCGGTTCGGCTGGAACGTGACGGTGGACGGGCTGCTGCACCTGTACGCGGGGGCCATGTCCGAGGCCACCCAGGCGGTGGAGGCTTGACCGAGCCGAAGGGGCGCGGCGCCGCCTGGGCTGAGGAGCGGGCGACGAAGGAAGGCGGCGCCTCAAGCGCGCCCCGGCGGCGAGCGGAAAGCTCAGTCGAGTCGGCGCTGGCCGACCTGGGGCTCTCCTTCGAGTCACCGCGGCCGGGCGCCTACCTGGTGCGGCTGGAGGGCCAGCACAAGCTGGCCACCATGACCTGGCTCATCGTCGGGGCGCACAGCCTGCACGTGGAGGCGTTTTTCTGCCGCCAGCCGGACGAGAACCATGCGGCGTTCTACCGCTTCCTGCTCGAGCGCAGTGGCCGCATGTACGGCGTTCACTTCGCGCTGGACCCGGTCGGTGACGTCTACCTGGTCGGGCGGCTGGCGCTGGGCTCGGTCACCGCCGACGAGATCGACCGGGTGCTCGGCTGCGTGCTCAGCTACTCGGACGAGAACTTCGACCCGGCTCTGATGCTCGGCTTCGCATCCTCGATCCGCCGGCCGGGAGTGGGCGTGGCGGGTCAAGCGGGGCGAGAGCCTGGCCAACCTGCAGGCGTTCGCCAGGCTCGCCGACCCTCACGACCACGACGGCCGCGACGGCCCGCGGTAAGCGGCTGAGACCGCGGTGAATCCCCGGGCGCCGTCGCTCCCGGGGCCGCGGCGCCCAAGATTCACCCATGGCGCCCGGGCGATCAGTGATCGATGTACCGGTGGTGGCCGCCAGGGCGCCACCACCGGTACATTCACGCGTCGGGCGGCGGCGAGATCGATCCTGGCGGGGGTATGGTGCCCGGGCCGGATGTGCTGCACGACAGCGCGCTCGGATCGGTGTCGAGCAGCGGCTTGGCCAGCGGCGGCGGTGTCAGGAACGCCGGGTGCCGGTCCAGGTCGAGCATGTCCAGCAGGTTCCCGGCGTTCGCGTCCCGGTAGGTCATGGCCGGCAGGTTCCACTTGGCCTCGACCAGCGCGCAGATGCTCGTGTGGTCGTACACGTGGTGCGAGACGTGACGCGGCCGGGCCCACGGCGAGACGATCGCGAACGGCACCCGGAAGCCGTACCGGGCGAAGCCCTCATAGGCTGACTGCCCGGCGGGGACGGCCGGGGGGATGTTGTCCGGGGCGATGGCCCGGGGCGGCGGCACGTGGTCGTAGTAGCCGCCGTGCTCGTCGTAAGTCCAGATCAGCAGGGTCTTGCTCCATCCGGGGCCGCTCATGACCGCGTTGACGACCTGCGCGACGAACGCCTCGCCGACCGCGATGTTCTGCGGGTTCTCCTCCGACTGGACGCCGTAGTCCGGCTCGACTATGGAGTAGCCCGGCAGGCTGCCGGCCGCGGCATCGGAGAAGAACTGCGCTATCGGAACGGTCTTGGCGGGGTTCTTGAGGAAAGCCGGCGGGTAGAGCAGCGTGGTGGCGGCGGGCAGCATGGTGCCGGCCAGCTTGCTGCTGTAGTAGTCCTTCCACGTGATGCCGCTCGCATCCAGGCGGTCGAACAACGTACCGTTCGGCGGATAGTCGGTTATGTTCGGCTGGGTGTCGTTCACCTGGCCGATCGACGTTGCGGCGATCAGGTAGCGCCGGTTGGGGAAGGTCTGGCCGAGCACCGAGGAGAAGTACCGGTCGGCGATCGGGAACACCGAGGCCAGGGAGTAGTAGAACGGCTGGTCGGCCTGCTGCCAGTAGCCCATCGAGACCGGGCCGCTGAACGACTTGACGAAGCCGTCGTTCCTCCCGTCGTCGAAACTAAGGTGGCTATCCAGCCAGTCCTGAGCGGGGTGGGCGTTGAGCTGGCAGGTGGTGGGCATGCGGAACGCGTGCTGGAGGTCGCCGTTGGCGTACGGGTTGGTGGCCCGCGGCAGGCCGTCCCGGAGCCGGAACCCGTCGGCGTCCCGGCGGCGGAGCATGCCCAGCCTGTTGTCGTAGGAGTGGTTCTCCATCATCACCACGACAATGTTCTCGATCTGCGGGATCGTGTCGGTGCCCGCCGGCAGCCGCGGGTAGGGAAGCGATCCCGGCTGGCGCAGCCTCTCGTGCCGCCGCGCCGACGACGCGCCTGACGAGCCCCACGCGCCCGTTCCCGCGATCGCACCTGCCGCTAGACCGGCCTTCAGCAGCCCGCGCCTGCTCGGTCCGCCGGCCTCGCTGCCCTGCTTCGCGCTCATGACGACCTCCGACTGTGCTTACTGAGACTGTGCTGACTGAGACCGTCCTGACGAATCTGGCTGACTGATGTCGCTGACTGGACTGGTCCGGCTGAGTCTTCCGGATCGGCGCGACCAGCAGGGGATTTCATGACAACAAGCAGGGAACGCCTACATGTCCGGAAGTCAACCAGCCCGGCGCACACCGCGCCAGGCCTCACGGTCACGGCCTCAGGGACGCGCCGGCGGCAAGGTAGAAACCAGAGGTACAAAGCAGGCAGAGGCGGCGGGGCGAGAAGAAGATGACCCCTGGGCGCGGGCCGGGAGTCCCGGGGGACTTTCAGCGAACCTGAACCGGACCTGCATCCGTTCCGAGGGTATGGTCGGCATCCTGGCCGTCTGGACTCGCGCGGCGGGGGGCGCCGGGCCTGGGCGGCAGGAAGGATCGCGCCATGCGCCGGGACGATACGCGCTCTGCGGCCGCCGCTCGCGACGCTGGCCTTCGCAGGATCAGCCGATTCACCGGGCGGGCGGGCGCGGCCGGCGTGGTGTGCTCGGCGCTGATCGCCGTGGCGTTCGGGCATCATGCCTCCGCCGCCCAGTCGCCGAAGACCGGCAACGGCGGCAACTCCGGCCCGGGCACCATCGTGATCCCGGCCCAGCCTCCGGCTCCCGCCCGCGGCGCGGCCCCCCAGGTGACCTCAGGAGCGTCTTGAGATCCTTTGTAGCGGGCACTGAGACGTTCACCGTGTTCGGCACCACGGCGACGCTGCTGGTCAGCGAGGCGGGCCGGGTGGAGGCCGCCCGCATCAAAGCCGACGCCGTGCTGGCGGCCGTGGACCGGGCCTGCAGCAGGTTCCGTCCGGACTCCGAGCTTTCCCGCCTGAACGCGGCCGGCGGCGCGGTCACCAGCATCAGCGAGCTGTTCGCGGAGCTGGTGGAGGCGGCGCTGCGCGCGGCGCGGCTCACTGGCGGCGACGTCGACCCGACCTGCGGGCAGGCGCTCGCGGAGATCGGATACGACCGCGACTTCGCGCTCCTTCAGCCCACGGAGCATCAGGCCGAGGAGCATCAGGCCGAGGGCGGGCGGCCGCGCCGCGCGGCCAGGTCGGCGGGCCGCGTGCCCGGCTGGCGCAATGTCCGGCTTGACCGTGCCCGGCTGCTGGCGCAGCTCTCGAACGGAGCGCAGCTCGACCTGGGGGCGACGGCCAAGGCATGGGCCGCGGACCGCTGCGCGCAGATCATCGCCGCGGAGGCCGGCTCCGGCGTGCTCGTCAGCCTCGGCGGGGACATCGCGGTCGCGGGGCCGCCGCCCGCCGACGGCTGGCGGGTGCGGGTCACCGACGATCACGCCGCCGGGCCTGAGGCGCCCGGACAGACCGTGACGATCGGCTCCGGCGGGCTGGCCACCTCGAGCACCACCGTTCGCGCCTGGGCCGTCGGCGGCCGCCGGATGCATCACATCATCAACCCCGCGACCGGCGAGCCGGCCCGGTCCTGCTGGAGGACGGTCAGCGTGGCGGCCGCGAGCTGCGTCGACGCCAACACCGCCAGCACCGCGGCGATCATCCGTAGCGCGGCGGCCCTGCCCTGGCTGCGTGACGCCGGCCTGCCCGCCCGCCTGGTGCGGGAGGACGGGTCCGTCGAGACCACCGCCGGCTGGCCGCACGACCCTGGCCCGGCCGAGGACCAGTGAGCGAGCCACCTCCGTGCTAGCCACTGCCGTCCTGGCCGCACCAGTGCCGCCGACCGCGATCGTGGTCAACTCCTCGACGCCATTCTGGTACCTCACCCGGGCCACCGGCCTGGTCGCGCTGGTGCTGCTGACTGCGAGCCTGGCGCTTGGCCTGCTGTCCTCGGTCCGGTACCAGCGGCCGAACTGGCCGGGGTTCGTCACCGCCGCGCTGCACCAGAACTCCTCGCTGCTGGCGCTGGCCTTCACCGGGATTCACGTCGCGACCACGCTGGCCGACAGCTACGCCCCGGTCCGGGTGCAGGACATCGTGATCCGTTCATCTCCGCCTACCGGCCGGTGTGGCTCGGGCTGGGCGCGATTGCCTTCGACCTCATGCTGGCGCTGACCGTCACCAGCCTGCTCCGGACCAGGCTGAGCTACCGGTCCAGGCCCGTGCTGCCCGCCCCGGGCCTCACGGCGCCCGCACCCGCGGGGCCCGGACGCACGGGGACACGATTGTGAACCCCAGTGCTGGCCCGGGGGGCGACCCCCCGGAGCGCCACGCGATGCCATCCGCTCGGGCCGGCCAGCCGACCGTCGCCGCTGGCACGGCTCCGCCGAGCTGCGGGTCAACCCGATCGCGTGCGAGGCGCACGGGCTCTGCACCGAGCTCCTGCCCGAGCTGATCACCGCGGATCCATGGGGCTACCCGATCACCGCCCCGGACCCGGTGCCCCGTGACCTGATCCCGCTCGCCCGCCGCGCGGTCGCGCTGTGCCCGACCCGACCGCAACGGATGCGGGCTGCGGGCTACGCTCGGCTGGGGCTGGCGGTGCCGGCTTGACCGGCCCCAGGTCGTCCGTTATGGAATCTGCTTCGGCAACCGCGGGGAGGCGAGCTGATGGGTCCGCTTGACGGAGTCCGGGTCATCGAGATCGCAAGCCTGGCGCCGGCCCCGTTCGGCTGCATGATCCTCTCTGACCTGGGCGCGGACGTGCTCCGGGTGGACCGCGCCGAGAGTTGCGGTCCCGACGCCACCGCCCCCGCGGTCCCGCTGAGCCGGGGCCGGAGGTCGGTCGGGATCAACCTCAAGGACCCCGACGGGATCGAGTTGCTGCTGCGGCTCGCCGAGTCCTCCGACGTGCTCGTGGAGGGGTTCCGGCCCGGGGTGGCCGAGCGGCTCGGGTTCGGCCCCGAGGCGTGCGCCGCGCGCAACCCCCGGCTGGTGTACGGGCGGATGACCGGCTGGGGACAGGACGGCCCGCTCGCGCCGACCGCCGGGCACGACATCGATTACATCGCGATTTCCGGCGCGCTGTCCTTGGTCGGCCGGGCCGGCGAGCGCCCGGTCCCGCCGGTCAACCTGCTCGGCGACTTCGGCGGCGGCGGCATGCTGCTGGCGCTCGGCATCCTGGCCGCGCTACTCGAGCGGGAGCGGTCCGGGCTCGGCCAGGTGGTGGACGCGGCGATGGTGGACGGTTCCGCGCTGCTGACCTCGTTCATCTACGGCCTGCGGGCGGCGGGCGCCTGGCAGGACGCCCGGGGGGTCAACCTGCTGGACGGCGGCGCGCCGTACTACGACACCTACCAGACCGCCGACGGCGGGTATGTGGCCGTCGGGGCGCTGGAACCGCAGTTCTACGCGGCCCTGCTGTCCGGGCTCGGGCTGTCCGGCGCCGACCTGCCGCATCAGGACGACCGCGCGGGCTGGCCGGTGCTGCGGGAGCGATTCGCCGAGGTCTTCCTGACCCGCACCAGGGACGAGTGGGCGGCAGTGTTCGCGGGATCGGACGGATGCGTGGCGCCGGTGCTCAGCCTGGCCGAGGCGCCCGCGCATCCGCACAACGCGTCCCGCGGCGCGTTCGCCGACGTCGGCGGGCTGCTGCAGCCCGCGCCCGCGCCGCGCTTCGGCCGGTCCGCGGCGGGCTCCCCGTCGCCGCCGCCGCGGCCCGGAGCCGACACCGACGCGGTGCTGTCCGGCCTGGGCCACACTCCGGCCGAGATCGCGGCCCTGCGGGCCAGCGGGACCGTAGCGTGACATAACCAGAGCGGCGCGGTTTGCCCGCTGCCCCTCTGCCCGCATACAATGTGGGTTGTTTGCAAGGCACCTCGTTCGGTGAGGCGTCGACATGAACACAGGCCACTGATCCGACGACGTCGAGAGACGCCCAGGGTCAGGACAGGTCTCCCCGGCCTAAGGGGTGACCCGAAGTGGCTGCACTTGCGGTGTTTGCGGCACCGAAGGTGCTACGTCGTGTCGTGCCAAAGCTCTGACGAGTAGGGGTGCACGCCGGTGTTCTCCCTCTTGTGCCGCATGGCTAGCGCGTTGGCTGACACCCCCGTGTGTCACGGCCGGAAGGAGGCGGGACGTGGACAGTAGACCGGGCCATCATCGGCCCCGCACCCCAGCACGCTCGCATTCTTCCGGCACCCGGTAGCCGTCCTCCCCGCGCGGTTAACTCAGCCTCATAACCTCCTTCGCTGCGCCCTGAGCGCAGTGCGGGCGGATGCCGTGTGCCTCCCAGGAAACCCCGAGACCGGGGAGAGGGAGGGTGACCATGACCGCAACGCTGGACCGCCGCAGCGCGGTCCTCGACTCGCAGCACGTCGGCGACATCCGCGGCGCGCTCGGCACCATCCGGCTGGACGACACCTCACCCCGTCGCGGCCGCTCGGCCCATCTCAAGACCCTGCTGGCGATCGTCGGCCCGGGCCTGATCGTGATGGTCGGCGACAACGACGCCGGCGCGTTCGCCACGGTGCCGGTGCTCTACGTGAACCAGGAGATGGTGCTGCGCCTCGGCGCGGTCACCGGAGTCGGGCACGCCCGGCTGATCCTGGAGCGCTTCGGGAAGTTCTGGGGCGCGTTCAGCGTCATCGACCTGTTCATCCTTAACGCGCTGACGATCATCACCGAGTTCATCGGGATCACCCTGGCCGCCGGCTACCTGGGCCTGCCGAAGATCGCCGCGGTCGGCCTGGCCGCCATGGTGGTGGTGGGAGCCGCGTTCACCGGCAGCTTCCGCCGCTTCGAGCGGACAGCGGTGGCGTTCTGCGCGGGCAGCCTGCTGCTGATCCCGGTTTACTTCCTCGCCCACCCGCACGTCACGCAAATGGCCCGTGGCTTCGTCGTCCCGCAGCTTCCCGGCGGATCCGGGCAGCTGTCCACCGTGATGTTGCTGGTCATCGGCATCGTCGGCACCACGGTCGCCCCATGGCAGCTGTTCTTTCAGCAGAGCTACGTCATCGACAAGCGGATCACGCCGCGGTTCATCAAGTACGAGAAGGCTGATCTGTGGATCGGCATCGCGATCGTGGTGGCCGGCGCCGCCGCGCTGATGGGCGCGACCACCGCCGCCTTCGCCGGGTCCCGTGGCTTCGGCCACTTCACCGACGCGGCCGGGCTGGCGTCCGGCCTGCAGGCGTACGCGGGCCGGACGGCCGGGGTGCTGTTCGCGATCGCGCTGCTGGACGCCTCGATCATCGGCGCGTTCGCGGTCTCGCTGTCCACCGCGTACGCGATCAGCGACGTGTTCGGCCTGAAGCACTCGCTGCACCGTGGCGTCAAGGGCGCCAAGGGCTTCTACGCCATCTACGCCGGTCTCATCGGCATCGCCGCCACCATTGTGCTGCTCCCCGGCTCCCCGGTGGGTCTGCTGACCGAGGGCGTGCAGGTCCTGGCCGGCGTGCTGCTGCCCAGCGCTAGCGTCTTCCTGCTGCTGCTGTGCAATGACTCCGAGGTGCTCGGCCCGTGGATGAACGGCCGCAAGACCAACATGTTCACCGCAGCAGTCGTGGCCGTCCTGGTCTCGCTTTCGGTCATCCTGACCTCCTCGGTGCTGTTCCCCGGCATCACATCCCGGCAGATCATCGACATCATGGCCGGCTGCGGCATCGCCTCGGTGCTCGCCGCCGCCTACGCCCTGACCAGGCGGCTGCGCGGGGGTGCCCTGGCCGCCGCGCCTGTCGACCGCACCGACCGGGACAACTGGCGGATGCCCCCGCTGGCGCTGCTGCACCGGCCGGCCATATCCACCGGCCGCAAGATCGGCATGTCGGCCCTGCGGCTCTACTTGGCCGTGGCGATGGTCCTGGTCATCATCAAGATCGTCCAGCTCGCCCTCGGGCACTGACGACGGCCTCCCGGCCGGGGGTTCCCGGTCGGGGACCTCGGCCGCAGGCTCCCGGACCCGCGCCGCGGGCGGTTGCCCGAGCCCGTCAGGACCCGCGCCGCGGGCAGTTGCCCGAGCCCGTCAGGACCCGCGCCGCGGGCAGTTGCCCGAGCCCGTCAGGACCCGCGCCGCGAGCGGTCGCCCGAGCCGATCAGGACGCGCGCCGCGGCTGCCGGCTCGAGCCGATCAGGACCCGCGCCCTGGCCGCCCGGACGGCGTCGGAGAGGGTGGCGATGTCGTAGGCGCCGTGATGCCGCTTGCCGTTGACGAAGAACGTCGGCGTGCCGGAGACGCCGCTGAGGTCGGCTGAGTCCATGTCTTCGGCGATCTTGGCCTGTCCTGCGCGCTGGCGCAGGTCGCGGGCGAACTGCTCGGTGTTCAGGCCGAGCTCGCCCGCGTACCGGATCAGGTCCTTGGCCGTCAGCGCGCCCTGGTGATCGAGCAGTTGGTCGTGCATCTCCCAGAACTTGCCCTGTCCGGCCGCGGCCTCGGTGGCCTCAGCCGCGAGTTCCGCGTGCGGGTGCACGTCGGTGAGCGGCAGGTGCCGCCATACATAACGGAGATCGCCGTAGTCGGCCAGTAGCTCGCGGACCACCGGCTCGGCCAGGCCGCAGTACGGGCACTCGAAGTCGCCGTATTCCACCAACGTGACCGGTGCCTTCTCCGGGCCGCGCACGTGGTCGCGCTCCGGGTCGACCGGCACCGCGAGGTCAATGATGGTCTCGGCGGTGCCGAGCAGCGCGCGGAGCCGCAGCCGTTTCGGCAGCAGCGCGGTGACCCGGAAGACGAGCCAGCTGAGGGCGGACGCGCATACGGCGGCGGACAGGACGCCCACCTTGGCCTCGGCCAGCTGCGTGCCGTGGAAGGCGAGCGAGGCGATCAGCAGGGACACGATGAAGCCGATGCCCGCGATGGCGCCGGCGCCGGTGACCGCCGCCCAGCCGACCGGCGGGCGGATCCGGCCGCGGCTGACCCGGCTCAGCAGCCACGCCGCCCCCACGGTGCCGACCGGCTTCCCGGCCACGTAGCCGAGCAAGATACCCAGCGTGACCGGCGAGGTGTAGGCGCGGGCCAGGAAGCTGCCGCTGATCGTGATCCCGGCGTTGGCCAGGGCGAACAGCGGCACGATCAGGTAGCTCGTCCAGGGATGGAACAGCTGCTGCATCCGGTCGTTCGGCGAAATCGCCGTCCGCACGCTTTCCCGCGCGTCGCGGGCCAGCTCCGGGGTCGGCTGCTCGCGGAAGAGCCGGAACGACTCGGACGCCTGCTCCAGGTCACCCCGCGTCGCGGGGTAGGCGAGCGCGAGCATGCCCATCACCAGGCCGACGATCACCGGGTCGACCCCGGACTTGAAGAACGCGATCCAGGCCGCGACGCCGAGCAGCAGGTAGACCGCGCCGTTCCGGACTCCGAGTCGGCGCACGACGACGACCACGGCGAGGATCGCCAGCCCGATCACCAGCGCGATCAGTTTGAGGTGACCGCTGTAGGCCAGCGCGATGATCACGATCCCGGCCACGTCATCGACGATCGCGAACGTGAGCAGGTACGTGCGCACCCGGTCCGGGACGCCCGGGCCGACCAGGGCCAGCATGCCGAGCGCGAACGCGGTGTCGGTGGACATGGCCGTGCCCCAGCCGGATGCCGACGCGCGCCCGGCGTTGAAGCTCAGGTAGACCGCGATCGGCACGATCATCCCGCCCAGGCCGACCACCAGCGGCACCGCCAGCCGCCGGCGCTCGCGCAGCTCGCCCAGGTCGAACTCGCGGCGCGCCTCCAGGCCGGCCACCAGGAAGAAGAACGCCATAAGCCCGGAGTTCACCCAATCGTGCAGGTCAGCCGCCAGGCCGCTGGTACCGATCCTGATCGACAGCTCGGTGCCCCACGCGGCCGCGTATCCGGACGAGTCGATGTTCGCCCAGGCCAGCGCGGCGAGCGTCGCGGCGAGCAGCACCGCGGCGCTGCCGGTCTCGGTGCGCAGGAACCGCCGAAGCGGCGTCTCCAGGCTCCGCGCCCACGCCGTACGCGATGCATACAGCGAGGCGGACGCGCTCGAGTCAGTCACTCCACGATTCTCTCCTGTACCGTCATGGCTCGGATATGTCGCCGGGTGACTCGACTACGGCGGACATCGCGGCTCAGGCGCCGCCCAGCCGGATGGCCTTGACGACCAGCAGGACGACGGAGACCACGAGGTAGCCCCGGAGCAGGAGCACGCCCAGCTTGGTCCCCGGAGACCAGGCGACCGGCTTGAGCAGGGCGATCGGGGGCATCCGCCAGTTCGTCCGCTCCTGCTGCGTCATCCGCACGGGCGCGGGCCGGGCCCGGGCGCCGCGGCGCTGGGTGATCTCCAGCCAGAGGCCGGTCCCTCCGCCGCCCACCAGGAGCGCGATGGCCAGCACTGTCGCGATCTGGCCGACGTTCAGGCTGGGGAACACCGTGCTGACCACGAGCGTGCCGGACAGGGTGAGCAGGATTGCGATGATCACGCTGGCCAGGATGTTGAGCCAGCGCTGGTTGACCCAGGGTCCGAGGACCTCCCGGTCGTTGCAGAGCAGCAGCAGGAAGACGCTGGCGCTAGGCAGCAGCACCCCGGCCAGGGCCTGCACGCTCGTGGTGATCAGGCCGAGCGGGGCCGCGGGGATTAGCACGATGCCCGCGGCCACCACCACCAGAGCGGTGTAACTGAGGTAGAACGGCCTCGCGTCGCGGAAACTCCGGTGCAGCGAGTGCCTTATGCCGAACACATCACCGAACGCGTAGCTGGTGGACAGGGTGACCGCCGAGGCGCCGATGATGCTCGCGTCGAGCAGCACGATCGCGAACAGCGCGCCGAACGCGTAGCTGTGGGCCTGCAGCGCGCGGGCTATCCCGAGCGCATCGGTGAACTTCCCGGCCAGGTTCGTGCCGCGCACCGCGTACACGGCCACCACTTCGATCGCGATCGCCCCGGCCACGACCACGACGGCGCCGAGCGCGGTGTCGGCCCGCTCGTAGCCGATGAACCGGGGCGTGATGCGCTTGTCCACCACGTTCGACTGCTGGAAGAACAGCTGCCAGGGAGCCACGGTGGTGCCCACGATCGCGATGACGAGCAAGATCGCGGTCGAGCTGGCGCCACCCTGGATTCCCGGCACCACGAGGTGGTAGGCGACCGCGCCGTAGTGCGGTCCCGACAGCAGGGCCAGCGGGTACAGCACGAGACTGGTCGCGATGAACAGGAAGATCGCCCGTTCCCACCGGCGGAAGCTGCCGCTCGCGGTGATGGCGATCAGCAGGACCGCGGCCAGCGGCACCGAGATGTAGGGGCTGACGCCGAAGTAGCGCAGCGCGAGCGAGACGCCGATGAACTCGGTGACGATGGTCAGGAAGTTGAGCAGGAACAGGTCGCCGACGCTGAACCAGCCCCAGAACCTGCCGAACCGCTCGTTGATCAGCCGGGCGTGCCCGACCCCGGTGACCGCGCCGAGCCTGACCACCATCTCCTGGTTGACGATCAGGACCGGGATCAGCAGCAGCAGCACCCAGAGCAGGCTGTAGCCGTAATTCTGGCCGGCCTGGCCGTAGGTGGACACGCCGCCCGCATCATTGTCGCCGACCATAACGATGAGGCCGGGGCCCATGATGGCGAGGAAGGTCACCAGCCGCCGCCGCCAGCCGCCGAACTGCTCGTCGCCGACCCTGACCCGGCCCAGCGCGCCCTCGATGTCGCCTAGGTGCGCCTCGTCGAGCACGGCGCTCGGCTGCGCCAGCGAGCGCGCCGACTGGCCGGAGTGGGCCGCGTGCTCCGGGGCGGAACTCGCGGGCGCGGCGCGTGGTGCATGCCCGGCCGTCGAGGGCGGTCCCGGAGCTACGGGCTGAGCGCCGGAACGACCAGGGGAGTCAGGGCCGACCGGGGACCCGGAACTCCCGGGAGAGCCGGAACGATCCCCGGACCCGGACCCCCCCGGCGAGGCAACACTGTCCCCCCGGCTGGCACTGTCCCCCC
>WNFM01277520.1_pt2 | contig 22844 bp, 23 predicted proteins | sample 5400271 | NCBI WGS metagenome assembly WNFM01 (sample SAMN13153352, study PRJNA577476) | soil metagenome | isolation source: 60 cm saprolite on Douglas fir-dominated hillslope | place: USA:California | collected 2013-09-17
GCTTGCGCATCACGGCTTCTCCATCGGCCGCGTGGCGGCGGGTGCCATGCGCCCGCCCCCCTTCGCGGTGACGGCGGCGCTGATGCTGGTCGGCAGCGGCAGCGGCCGCTCGATCTTGCCGATGAGCCACATCAGGAAGAAATGCAGGAAGTAATAGAGGGTGGCGACGCGGCCGACGATGACATACCAGCCCTCCGGCCGGTGCGCGCCGACATAGCCCAGCACGAAGCAGTCGATGACCAGCAGCCAGAAGACCCATTTATAGATCGGCCGGAAGTGCGCGCTGCGCACCTTCGAGCTGTCGATCCACGGCAGGAAGAACAGGATGAAGATCGACGAGAACATGGCGATGACGCCGGCCAGCTTCGCCGGGATGAACAGGATGTCCGGCACCGAGCGCAGCATGGCGTAGAACGGCAGGTAGTACCATTCGGGCACGATCTCGGGCGGCGTCTGCAGCGGGTTGGCGCGGACATAGTTCTGCGCATCGCCCAGCAGGTTGGGCATGAAGAAGACGACGATAACGAAGACGATCAGGAACACGCCCAACCCGAACGTGTCCTTGACGGTGTAGTAGGGATGGAAGGGGATGCTGTCCTGCGGTCCCTTGCGATCGATGCCGAGCGGGTTGTTCGAGCCGTGCTGGTGCAGCGCGATGAGATGGAGCCCGACCACAGCGACGATCACGAAGGGCAGCAGGTAGTGCAGCGAGTAGAAGCGGTTCAGGGTCGGGTTGTCGACGGCGAAGCCGCCCCACAGCCAGGTGACGATGCTCTGCCCGACCACGGGGATCGCCGAGAACAGGCTGGTGATGACGGTGGCGCCCCAGAAGCTCATCTGGCCCCAGGGCAGCACATAGCCCATGAACGCCGTCGCCATCATCAGCAGCAGGATGACGACGCCCAGCATCCACAGCAGCTCGCGCGGCTCCTTGTAGGAGCCGTAATAGAGGCCGCGGAAGAGATGGATGTAGACGACGATGAAGAAGAAGGACGCGCCGTTCATGTGCACGTAGCGCATCAGCCAGCCGTAATTGACGTCGCGCATGATGCGCTCGACGCTGTCGAAGGCGTAATCGACATGCGGCGTGTAATCCATGGCGAGAAAGATGCCGGTGACGATCATGATCACCAGCATGATCCCGGCGAGCGAGCCGAAATTCCACCAGTAGCTCAGGTTCTTCGGCGTCGGGTACTCGTTCAGCTCGTGCTGCATGAAGGCGAAGATCGGCAAGCGATGGTCGATCCATCGCACGATCTTGTTCTGCGCGGGAGGGGCAGCCATGGCGCTCCTAACCGATCTTGATGGCGGTGTCGCTGGTGAACTGGTAACGCGGCAAATCGAGGTTCCTCGGCGCGGGCCCCTGGCGGATGCGGCCGGCGGTGTCGTATTGCGAGCCGTGGCAGGGGCAGAACTAGCCCCCATAGTCACCCTGCTGGCCGAGCGGCACGCAACCGAGATGGGTGCAGATGCCGACCATGATCAGCCAGTTTTCCTTGCCCTTGGCGGAGCGGTTCTGGTCGTCGGCCGTCGCCCCCAAGGGAGCGTTCTCGTTCCGGGCGTTGGTGTCCTTCCGATGAAGACCGGCTTGCCCTGCCACTTGACGGTGAGCCGCTGGCCCACCTGCACCGGCCCCAAATCCACTTCGGTGGTGGTGAGCGCCAACGTGTCCTTGGCCGGCTCCATGCTGTCGATGAGCGGCCACACCGCGACGGCGGCGCCCACGCCGGCCACCGCCGATGCGGCGATCGTCAGAAAGTCGCGCCGCGACGCCGAATCCGAGGTATGCGCACCCATCGGCTTCGGTTGCGCCGTATCCGCCATCGCGCCCCTCTCCTTTACAACCTGACCCGCCCCGGGCTCCCCATGGGGAAGCCCCTCCGCAGAGGCCCCGCCGGGCTGGATATCGACGGCGCGGAACCTATACTGTGGAACGCTTCCGGCTATGCGACATCCTGCCGCACAGACGCCCGCTCCCACCTGACATCGCAGGGGTTGTTCGCCGTGGTGCTTGCCAAACCGCGCCCGGGCGCGCTTCCCTCGAACGATGCGCCTTGCCCTCTACGAGCCGGACATTCCCCAGAACGCCGGTGCGCTGTTGCGCCTGGGTGCGTGCCTCGGCGTCGCCATCGACATCATCGAGCCCTGCGGCTTCGTGCTCGGCGACCGCCGGCTGAAGCGCGCCGGGCTGGATTACCTCGCCGATGCCGCGATGGCGCGCCATGAATCCTGGGCCAGCTTTCGCGCCGTCAAGCGCGGCCGCCTGGTTTTGCTGACGACGCGGGCGCCTCTCGCCTATCATCGCTTCGCCTTCCGCGCCGACGACACGCTGCTGCTCGGGCGCGAGACAGCGGGCGTGCCCGACGCGGTGCATCAGGCCGCCGATGCGCGCTTGCGCGTGCCGATGCGGCCCGGCCTGCGCTCGCTCAACGTGGCGCTCGCCGCGGCGCTGGTGCTGGGCGAGGCATTGCGGCAGACCGGGCAATTTCCGACGGAGCCTCCATGATCGCCGATGCCGTCCCCGACGAGCCGATGAAGCAGCGCGCGGCCGACTGGTTCCAGTCGCTGCGCGACCGCATCTGCGCCGCGTTCGAGGCGATCGAGGATGAATATGCGGCGGAGCGGCCGCAGGAAGGCGCCGCGGGTCGCTTCGTGCGCCGGCCCTGGGAGCGCGAGGGCGGCGGCGGCGGCACGATGGCGATCATGCACGGTCGCGTCTTCGAAAAGGTCGGCGTCAACGTCTCGACCGTGTGGGGCGAATTCTCGCCCGAGTTCCGCACCCAGATCCCCGGCGCCGCGGCGGATCCGCGCTTCTGGGCCTCCGGCATCTCGCTGGTCGCGCATCTGCGCTCGCCGCTGGTGCCGGCGGTGCACATGAACACGCGCCACATCCGCACTGCCAAGAGCTGGTTCGGCGGCGGCGCCGATTTGACGCCGATGTCCCCGGACGAGGCCGACACGCGCGACTTCCATGCCGCGCTCAAGCTCGCCTGCGATGCGCACGACGCGGCGTACTACCCGCGCTTCAAGGCGTGGTGCGACGAGTATTTCTACCTGAAGCACCGCGACGAGCCGCGCGGCGTCGGCGGCATCTTCTACGACTATCTCGAGAGCGGCGACTGGGAGCGCGACTTCGCCTTCACCCGCGCCGTCGGCTTGGCGTTCCTCGGGGTATATCCGGCGATCGTGCGCCGCCACATGTTCCGCCCATGGACGGAGGAGCAGCGCCGCCACCAGCTCGTGCGTCGCGGCCGCTATGTCGAGTTCAACCTGCTCTATGACCGCGGCACGCTGTTCGGCCTCAAGACCGGCGGCAATGTCGAGGCCATCCTCATGTCGCTGCCGCCGGAAGCGGCGTGGCCGTGAGCGGCCAGATCATGCGACACGCATCGCGCGGCGCGGGACGGCGCCGACAATGGTCGGGGAATGCCTTCGGGCCGGCGAGAACTTGGTGCGCCATCGCTCCTTTTGCGCCAGGATTGCGCAGGGGAACATCGTCCCGGACAACTGACCATGGCGCAGGGTCGCATCGAGAGGAGCTTGTCGCTGGCCGGCAGCATCTACCGCAGCGTCGTGGCCGGGGCTCAGGAATGGGCCGGCGTCCTGCGCGCGGCGATCAATAGTTGGCTTGGCGACCGCGCCCCCAGCATGGGCGCAGCCATCGCCTACTACACCGTCTTTTCCCTCGCTCCCGTGCTCATTCTCGTTATCGCCGTGGCAGGGCTGGCGTTCGGCCAGCGTGCCGCCGAAGGCGCGCTCTTCGATCAGATCGCGGCGCTCGTCGGCAACGAGAGCGCAGGCGCCATCCAGGCGATGTTGCGCAGCGCCAGCGGAACCAGCTCCGGCATCATCGCCACCCTCGTCGGCCTCGGCGCGCTGGTCATCGCCGCGACGGGCGTATTCGGCGAATTGCAGGCTGCGTTCAACGTGATCTGGAAGGCGCAGCCCGCCAAGGGCGCGGGCATGCGGAACTTGGTGAAAGTGCGCCTGCGCAGCCTGCTGCTGATCATGGCGATCGGCCTTCTGCTCATGCTGTCGCTGGCGCTCGGTACGGCGCTCGCGGCCTTGTCCGCTTATCTCGAACGCGTCCTCCCAGGGCTCCCGCTGATCTTGGGCGTCCTCAATTTCGTGTTTTCCCTCGCCGTCACCACCGTCATGTTTGCGCTAATGTTCAGGATATTGCCCGATGCCGGTGTCGAATGGCCGGATGTGTGGATCGGCGCCGCAGCGAGCGCGTTGCTCTTCACCATCGGCAGACACTTCATCAGCCTCTACATCGGCAGCAGCGGCGTCACCTCGACCTACCATGCCGCCGGCGCACTCGTCCTCATCCTGGTGTGGATCTACTACTCGGCGCAGATCGTGCTGTTCGGCGCCGAGCTGGCGAAGGCGTATGGCGATCGGCGCCGCGCGAAGCGCATAGCCCGTCACGAACCGCCGGCGGCCGCAGGACAGTGAGCCGTGTTCAGCCGGCGCGGGGGGCGCCGCCCATGCGCGACTTCGGCGCGGCGCCGATATCGCCGTAGAGGCGGACGACCGGGGATTTGGCGCGCGCGTCGATGAGGCGCTCGGGCGGCAATGTCACGGTGACCGTGGTGCCGCGCCCCGGCACGCTGTCGATGTGCAGCGTGCCGCCATGGAGCTCGGCCAGCGTGCGCGCCAGCGGCAGCCCCAACCCCGTGCCCTCGTAGCGCCTCGTGTGCACGCTGTCGATCTGGCGGAACGGCTCGAGCGCGATCGGAATCTCCTCGGGCTTCATGCCGATGCCGGTATCCGACACCGCCAGCGCCAGGCTGCCATCCGGCGCCACCGCCGCCGACAACGTGACGCGGCCGCCGGCGGGGGTGAATTTCACCGAGTTGGACAGGAGGTTGAGCACGATCTGCTTCAGGCGCAGCTCGTCGCCGAGCAGCATCGGCAAGTCGGGCGGCAAGTCGATGGCAAGCTCGAGGCGACCGGTCTTGACGCGCTCGGAGATCAGACGGTGGCAGTCGCCGACCACCTTCGCCAGATCGACCTGCTCGTCACGCAGGTCGAGGCGCCCGACCTCGACCTTCGACAGGTCGAGCACGTCGCTGATGACGCCGAGCAGCAAACGGCCGCAATTGTGGATGTCGTGCGCGTATTCGCGATAGCGCGTTGCGACCGGCCCCATGATCGCATCGCGGATCATCTCGGAAAAGCCGATGATGGCGTTCAAGGGCGTGCGCAGCTCGTGGCTCATATTCGCGAGGAACTGGCTCTTGACGCGGCTCGACGCCTCGGCGGCGACGCGCGCCCTTTCGAGCTCGCCGACTGTCGCCCTGAGCTTGCGGTTCGCCACCAGGCGGGCCTGGAGCTGGCGATTCAGCACGACCGCCATCAGCGCCAGTACGCCGAGCATGACGAGCACGACGATCGCCTGGATGAAGGTGGCGTGGCGCCAGTTGGCGAGCGCCTCGTCCTCGGCCAGCGCGACCTGCACCACGAGCGGCAGGTGCTCGACGCGCTGATATCCGACGATGCGCCACAGGCCGTCGGTCTCATACTGCATCGGAAAGACGCCGGACGAGGCCCAGGGCAGCATGCCCTTGAACAGCACCGAGGAGCCATAATTCTTGCCGACCTCGTCCTCGACGTGCGGCCGCTGCACGAGCAACGTGCCGTCCATGGTCTGCAGCGCGATGACGCCGTGCTCGCCGACGGTGAGCGTCGAGAAGAAGCGCTGCATGTATTGGGGATTGATCGTCGCCGCGGCCACGCCGGCGAAGCTGCCGTCCGGCCGGTTGAAGCGCCGGCCAGCGACGATGACATGTGTGCCGGTCGCGTGAGCGCCGACCGGCACGCCGACGGCGAGCCAAATGCCGGCGCCGCTGCGCGCCAAGGCGAAATACTTCTTGTCCGACGCGTTGAGCGAGCGCTTCCGCAGCGGCATCGAGCTCGAGCGCACGCGGCCGGCGGCATCGACGATCATCAGGCCGGTCACCTCCGGCGTGCGGCGGACCCGCTCGGCCAGCGCGGCACGGGGCTGCTCGGGCGACGCCCCATTCGCGTCGATGTCCTCGATGACGGCGGTCAGCGACTTGTCGACCGAGTCGATGGTGTGCGCGACGAATTGCTCGACCGAGAGCGCCAGGTTCGAGCTCGAGATGTACGTGTCGGAAAGGACGATGTAGCGCGAATGCCAGGACATCCAGATGAACAATCCGGTCAGCGTGATGGCGAGCGCGCCGGTGATGCCGGCAATCCACGCCGTGTGCGACCGTGACAGCGTCGCGGCATTGCGCTTGGCCGCGAGCATCCAGGTCTTGCGCGAACGCGCCAGGACGGCTTTGGCGCGGCGGAGCCGCGCCGCGAGAGCGCGCGCGGTCGCGCTTTTGGCAACACGCAGCCGAGCGTCTTCGGCGCGCGCGAGCCAGCGCTCGGCGCGGCGCTGCCACGCCTTCTGCCGGCGCGCGAGCGCGGGCCTGGCGCGGCCGCGCAGCGCCGTCAGCGAGCGCGATACGTCCGCGATCACCGCGTCGAGGCCGGCGGTCCATGCCGCGACCGCTTGCGCGATGCCGGCCCTCGTCTTTTCCGATCGCTGCGAAATAAGGTCCCTCCACCGGCGTCACCGCATGCGGTGACAGATTAGAGTAAGTCGCATTTCATCCGGGTTAAGCACGACCTTTGAGCGAAATGCCGCGCGAACATCGGCTAAATGCGCACAGTCGCCCGCCCGCGCGACCTCAAGCCGCCGGCGGCCGCCCGCCGGGCTCGCCGGCCAGGACATTCTGCACGATGCGCGCGAGGTCCGACGGCGCCACGGGCTTGCGCAGGACGGCCTTGGCGCCCAGCGCGCGGGCGGCGTCGAGGCCAGTCTCGGCGCCAGTGATGACGATGATGCGCGCACTCGGCTGCACGCGCATGAGCTCGCGGATCAGGGTCAAGCCGTCCATCTCCGGCATCATCAGATCGGTGATGGCGAGATCGACCTGGCGCTCGCCGAACAGCTTGAGCGCCTCGCGCCCGGTCGCGGCGGTCGCCACGGCAAAGCCCGAGCGCTCGAGCGCACGCCGCAACAGCTCGCGCATCGCTTCGTCGTCCTCGACGACGAGGGCGCGCGGGAGCGCGATCTGCGTCGCGCCCGCCGTATCGCCGCGCACGAACTCGAGCGCGACGGTATCAGCGCCGACCCACAATACGCGGGCCTTGGTGTCGCCGAGATCGCGCGAGCGCAGCATGACCGTCTCACCTTCCGCCAGCGGCTCCCACGCGACGAGACGCGCGCCGCGCGAGGACACGTCGAGCAGTGTGCAGTCGATGCGGCGGCCATCGGCCGTCTCGAGATAGGCCGGCAAGATCCAGGCGCTGTTGGTGCTGCTGGAGCGCCCGTCCGCGCCGACCGACGCGCCGGCAGGCGTCTGGCTTGCGGCCTTGCTCTTGGCGCTGTCTTCGGCTGGCATTTTCGGGATTTCCCACAAAGCCAAAAAACGAATCGTACGTGAAGCTGCTTAATAGCCGGTTGGCTACTCCTGTATTTCGCCTAAAATGCGCGACATCCTGCGGCCCCCCACCCAGGCTGCCGGTACGCACTCACCGGATCGTGACCAGTTGGGACCTAGGCGCCCCCGGTCAGGAATGGCGCCACGAGCGCGAGAAATGCGTCGGGGCGCTCGGCGTGAAGCCAATGGCCCGCCTCCCGCACGCGGACGATGCGCGAATTGGGGAACCGGCGCTCGATCGCCTGCCGGTGCTCCGGCCGGACATAGTTCGAGCGCTCGCCGGCGACGAACAAGGTGGGTCCGGCGAAGGAAACCCCGGCGGCGGGCTCGGGGAAGCCCGATATGTCCGGCATGAAGCGCTCCAGCACCGGCAGGTTGAGGCGCCAGCGCGCATGCCCGTTCTCGAGCACGAGATTCTGCAGCAGGAAGGCGCGCTCAGCCGGGCTCGTGACGACCCCAGCGAGCTGCGCGTCGACCTCGGCGCGGCGCGACACGCCGGTGAGATCGACCGCGCGCATCGCCCGGACATAGGCGGCGAGCGCCGGCGCATAGGCGACCGGCGCAACGTCGACGACGACGAGGCGCTCGACCGCGTCGGCATGATGCAGCGCCAGCAGCATCGCCGTCTTCCCGCCCATGCTGTGGCCGATCACCGCGGCACGGCCGAGCCCGCGCGCGGCCTGGAACGCCTGCACATCGTCGGTCATATCGGCATAGCTCATGCTGTCCGCCCAGGGCGAGGCGCCGTGGTTGCGCGCGTCGAGGGCGAAGACCTGGTGGGCAGCGGCGAGCCGCTGCGCCAGCAACGACCAGTTGCGGCCGGAGCCGAACAGCCCGTGCAGGATGAGGAGCGGCGGTCCGCTCCCATACTCGGCGGCGGCAAGCGCTACGGCAGCCATCATCCCTCCCCGGCGCTGCCCGCTCGCAGCGCTTCGAACTGCGCGAACCATTGGCCGGCGCCTTCCGACTCCGCTGCATCGTAATGGAGCGACGACAGGCGCAGCCGCCCGGCCGGCCCCAGCTCGGGCCCGGCGATCAGGCTATGGAACGCCGTGCCGCCCAGCAGGCAATGGGCGATGGTGAGGTAGAGCCGCGACAGCACGCGGTCGCGCAGCATGGTTTCGAGCAGGCGCGGCCCGGCAAGGAGAAAGAGGCTGCGGAAGCCGCGCGCGCCCAGTGCCCGCGTCAGCGGTGCGCCCTCGACATATCTTCCCTGCCCGGCGGCGATGACCTCGCAACCTTGCGCCCTGAGCTGGGCGAGCTTGTCCGCCGGTGCCGCGCGGCCGGTCGCGATCAAGACGCGCTGCCCGTGCTGCGTCAGCGACGGCGGGATGGGAAAATCCAGGCTGGCGCTGGCGATCGCCACGGCGGGCTGCGGCGCCAGGCCGTTCGCCTTGCGCCACTGCGCCAAGTCGCGCATGCCCGCGCGCGTCCCCACCTGCAGGATGTCGTCGAGGTGGCCGGCGGCGATGGCGCGGAGATAGCCGCCATGCGTGATGAGGCAATCGGCCTGCGCCGCGAGCTCGAGCAGCAGGCGGAAGTCATTGTCGCTGCGCAGAGCCGCCGGGAGCCGGCTCTCGCCGCTGCCGGGATCGTCGAGCGCGATGCGGCCATCGAGGCTGGAGACGAAGTCGGCGTAGACGAAGGGCTGGGCGGCGCTGCCCAGCCGGTGCACGGCGTGGGCGAGATAGGCGCCCGCCAACGCCGCCTCTTGCGGCGGGCCGGGAAAGAGGCGGAGGATGCGCGCGGCCATGGTCGATTGTAGCGCCAAGGGCACAGCCGGCAACGCGAGCTATCCCAGCGCGGCGCCGTCATCCGCCGGATAGGCCCAGCACAAGGCGGGCGGCAGCGTCACGTCGAGCGTGCCGCCCACGGGATGGCGCGTGCTGGTGCCGATTTCGACCGCGGCGATGCGGTGGCCGAGCGCGTCCAGCTCGTAGACGGTCTGCACGCCCTCGTAGCGCAGCGCCAGCACGCGCGCGCTGAAGCGGTTGGCTTCGCCGAGAGCGGCGCCGTCGGCGCCGCAGCGCACATTCTCGGGCCGCACCGCGACCGTCACCGGCACGCCCGCGGCGATGCTCCGCGGCAGCCACGCCATCAGGCGATGGCCCGAGCCGGCCCCGCCCGAGCCCGTCTCGATCACGCCGAAATCGCCCTGCCGCTCCAGCACGCGCCCGGCGAGCAGGTTGGAGGCGCCGGTGAAATGCGCGACGAACAGATCGACCGGGCGGTTGTAGATCGCGTCGGCCGATGCCAGCTGCAGCAGCTTGCCGTCGCGCATCACGCCGATGCGGTCGCCGAGCGCCACCGCCTCGCTCTGGTCGTGCGTCACATAGAGCGCGGTGACGCCGCTTTTCTTGATGATGCGGCGCAAATCGTCGCGCAGCCGCAGGCGCAGCTTGGTATCGAGATTGCTCAAGGGCTCGTCGAGCAGCAGCAGCTGCGGCTCATAGACCAGGCTGCGCGCCAGCGCCACGCGCTGCATCTGCCCGCCGGAGAGCGCGGTCACCGGGCGCTGCGAATAATCCGACAGACCGACCAGCGCGAGCACCGCCTCGACCTTGCCCGCGAGCTCGCCGCGCGCGAGCCGGCGCGTGCGCAGGGGATAGGCCACGTTCTGCCACACCGTCATGTGCGGCCACACGGCGTAGGACTGGAACACCATGCCGATGTTGCGCTTGCGCGGGGGCACCAGCACGCCGCGCTGCGGCGCCGACACGACGGCGCCGCCGATGGCGATCGTCCCGGCGCTCGGCTGCTCGAGCCCGGCGACGCAGCGCAGGGTCGTCGTCTTGCCGCAGCCGGACGGGCCGAGCAGCACGACGATCTCGCCGGCGGCGACATCGAAGCTCACGCCGTCGACCGCGGGCCGGCCCGTCGCGAACACCTTGCGCAGCTGCTCGACGCGCAGTTCCGCCGACATGCGCTCGATCCCCGCGCTCGACCGACCGCCGCTCACGTCACTGGCGATAGCCGTAGGTCTTGTTCCATTGCTCCATCCATTCGGCATGGAGCTTCTGGTATTGCTCGAAATTGGGCACCCACACCTTCACGACCTTGGGATCGAAGCCGGCCGGATAGAAGGGCGGGCGCTTGAGCGAGGTGAGATTGCCGAGCTCCTTGATCATGAAGGTCTGTCCCTCCTCCGACAGGCTCCAGTTGAGGAACAGCCGGGCGGCGTTGGCATGCGCCGCCGTCTTGGGAATGCCGCTGGCATAGGGGTTGATCGGCACGCCCTCGGGCGGGAAGAAGATCTCGAGCGGCGCGCCGTCGCGCTTCTTGGTCCAGACGATGTTGTAGAGGACCGGGCCGATCTGCACCTCGCCGCGCACCAGCGCGTCCGAGAGCGGCGCGCCCGAGGGATAGAGCACCGGCTTGGTCGCCGCCTGCCTTGCCCAGTATTCCTCGCCCAGCACCTGGCGCTCGAACATGATCCGCGTCCAGGTCGTGCCGCCGGAGGGGCCGATGACCTGGCCGATGACGCCGTTGCCGTATTCCGGATTGGTCAGGTCCATCCAGGATTTGGGCGGGTTCTTCACCAGCTCGGTGTTGTAGGCGATCGACCACGCCAGCGTGGCCCGCGGCCACAGCCTGGGCGAGACCAGCACGTCGGGGATGTAATCGGCGGCGTTGGGCGGCGCGTAGTCCTGGAACAGATCCACCAGCTCCAGCATGAGGCCGCGGTCGGAATGGTCGACGATGTCGGCGGCGAGCTTGCCGGCGGCGGCCTCGGTCTTGACGCGGGTGATGAGCTGGCCGCCGGGCGCGCGCACCATCTCCACGCGGATGAAAGGGAAGCGCTTGTTGAAGGCGGTGATGACCTCGCGCTCCACCTCGGCGAAATTGGCGGTGTAGTAGACGAGGCTGCCCTCCTTGCGCGCCGCCTCGATCAGCCCGGGCGGGCCGAAGGGCGTCTCCAACGCGCGGGCCCGCCCGCTCGCCAGCGTCGCCGCCATCCCGGCGGCGCCGGCCAGGACCGCGCGCCGCGACATGAATGACCGATCCATCTGCCCTGTCCTCCCTTGGCTCCGACCACCGCCCTTGGCTCCGACCACCGCTCGCCTCAGCCGGCGCGGCCGACGCCGCTGTCGGCGGCGCCCCGCGACAGCCAGTGGGCGATGCCGATCAGCACGCCCAGCAATACCGTCTGCACCACGCTGAAGGCGGCGGTGATGTTTATGTTCTGATTGTAGTAGTCCAGCAACAGCACGGCCATGACCATCGAATCGCTGCTGTAAAGGAACAGCGACGAGCCGAGCTCGCGGATCGCCAGGATGAAGAGCAAGGTCATGGCGGCGATGACGCCGGGCCGCGCCAGCGGCAGCACGATCGTGCCGATGGTCGAGAGCCGGCCGCGCCCGCACACCCAGGCGGCCTCCTCGAGCTCGCGATGGATCTGCATCAGCGAGGTCGAGAGCGCGCGCACCGTGTCCGGGATGAAGCGTGCGATGAAGGCGAGCGCCAGAATCCAGATCGTGCCGTAGAGCCCGCCGGGCAACCCGACCCAGGCCCAGAGATAGGCGACGCCGACGACCAGGCCCGGGATCGCCACCGGCAGCGTGGCGATGAGCTCGACCGCCTTGCGGCCGGGCACCAGCGTGCGGTTGACGGTGTAGCCGATGGCGAAGGCGAGCACACCGCCGAGCAGCGCCGTCACCACGCCCACCTCCATGGTGTTGACGATCGAGCGCAGCGTCAGCGGGTTGGCGAACAGATGCTCGAAATGCTGCAGCCCGTATTGCCGCGCATCGACCAGGCCGGCGAAGCCGCGAATGAACAGGAACTTGCGGAAGGCGGCGACGAGCAGCGCGGCGCTCGGCAACACGACGACGATGAGGAGATAGGCGAGCGCGAGGCCGAGCGTCGCGAAGCGCCACCGCCCGAGATCGAGCGCGCGCGGGCGGAAGGCCTTGCCGGCGACGGTGGTGAAGCTGCGCCCGGAGAGGACGTTCTGCTGCAGCACCACGAGCAGGCCGGTGACGATCATCAGGATGATCGCCACCGCGGCGGCGGTGCTGTAGAGCGGCGGCGACCAGGCGGTGAGGTTGAAGATGTAGGTGGTAAGCACGTTGATATTGGCGGGCGCGCCGAGCACCGCGGGAATGCCGTAGATGCCGAGCATGATGATGAAGGACAGCAGCATGCCCGAGATGATCGCCGGCGCGATCAGCGGGAAGGTGACCGTGAGCAGGGTGCGCAGCGCACTGGCGCCGGCGATCTCCGCTGCTTCCTCGAGCGCGGGGTCCATGTTGCGCAGCGCCGCCGCGGTGAACATGTAGACATAGGGCGCGTAATACATGCCGAACACGGCGATGAGCCCGGCCATCGAATAGAAGTTGACGCGCCAGTCGAGGCCGATCGCGGCGAGCAGGGTGTTGAGGAGGCCGGTGCGCGGCGAGCCGAGGATGGTCCAGGCGATGCCCGCGACCAGCGGCGGCACGAACAGCGGCAGCAGCCCGGCGAGGGCGATGAGGCCGTTCCAAGGCGTGTTGGTGCGCACCACGATCCACGCGAAGGCGAGGCCGATCGCCACGGCGATGGCCGTGCCGCCGCTGCAGGCGACCAGCGTATTGAGCAGCGCGACCTGGACGTTGCCGTTGGCCAGCACGGCGCTGAAATTGTCGAGCGACAGCGCCGAGAGGTGAAAGCCGTCCACCACCGGGTTGGTGCCGCTGAGCGCGCCGTAGAGCAGCATGGCGATGGGATAGAGGACTAGGAAGGCGAGCACCCCGAGAAGCAACGTCGACCACAGCCAGCCGCCGAGCCGCCCGCGCGCGGCGCGCCGTGCCAGTCGATCCGGCTCCGTCAATGCGCCCGTCGCGACCGCCACCGCTCTCAACCCTCCCCGCCGGCGAATTCTTGTCAGAATATCAGGAGGACCCGCCGGCTAGGCAACCTCCGTGAGGCGGTGCGGGCCGCGCGCGGCGCCGGGGGCGCTGCCGAGCGAGACATGCACACGGCCGTCGAACAGCCGCCGCGCCGTTCGATAGAAGGAGCCGCTGCGCGCGACCCAGCCGCCTTCGCCCAACGCGACATCGGCAGCGACGGTCAGCACGCCCGAGGGCATGCCGATGCGCAGCGCGCCTGCGCCCGCCGCCGTGCCCATTGCTTCCGCCACGACCGTGCCGGCAATGCGCGCGGCGACGGCGGTGCAGAGCGAGCCGGTCAGCGGCAGCGCGCGATGCGGTTGGCCGTTCGAGACGAAGCGCGCGGCGAAGTCGATGTCGCCGGCCTTGACCCGCTCGCCCGACAGCGTCGCGGCATCGGCGCGCGCGCTGACCACGCAGATGAAGGGCACGACGCTGATGGCGCGGGCCTCCGCCTCGCTCTTGGCGATGCCCATGACCTGCGACGCGGCGATGCGGATCGCCGCCAATTTGGCGAGCGCGGCCGGATTGGCCTCGAGCTCCTCCGGCAGCTCGCGGCCGGTGAGGCCGACGTCGCGCGCGCGCACGAAGGCGCAGGCATTCGCGGCGTCCACCATCGACACGTCGAGCGTGCCGAGGCCGGGCACCTCGAGCCGGTCGACCGGCTGTCCCGTGGGCAGCAGCGTGCCGGTGGTGGCGCCGCCCGGGGCGATGAAATCGAGCTTGACGGGCGCGCCGGTGCCGTGGACGCCGGGGATGGCGAGCTCGCCCTCGACCTTGGCCCGCCCGTCCTGCAGCGGAAAGCGGGCGTGGATGAGCTTGCGCGTGTTGGTGTTGAAGATGCGCACCGTCGCGCTGTCGCCGGCGGCTTGCACCAGCCCCTCGTCGACCGCGAACGGCCCGACCGCCGACAGCATGTTGCCGCAATTGCCCTTGTAGTCGACCTGCGCCTCGCGCACCTGCACCTGCGCGAAGGTGTAGTCGACATCGGAATCGTCGCGCGCCGAGCGCGCGATGATGCACGCCTTCGACAGCGAGGAGATGCCGCCGCCCATGCCGTCGAGCTGGCGGCCGTAAGGATCGGGGCTGCCCATCGCGGCGACGAAGATCGCATCCCATTGCGCCCGGTCCGACGGCAGGTCGCGGGCATGGAACATGATGGCCTTGCTGGTGCCGCCGCGCATGAACACGGCGGGGATCGCGAGCGATGTCATGGCGCCTCCGGTGCGGGCCGGGTTCGAACCTGCAGCCATGGATAGGCGGCCCGGGCAAGAACGGCAAGCCGCCCTTGATTTCCGCCTACCCCTGCTCCTCCGGCGGGCGGCGGTGGCGGAAGAGGGTGAGCAGCAGCAGGTCGTAGATCGCCTTGAGGGCGCCGGCGGCGACCAGCGGCCAGCCGAAGGCGGAGAGGCCGAGGAGGTACCCGGCGGCGAGCGGGCTTGCCGCCGCGGCGAGGCTGCGCGGCACTGCGGTGACGCTCGCCGCCGCGGCGCGCTCGCCCGGCGTCACCACCGCCATCACATAGGACGTGCGCGTCGGCACATCCATCTGCGACAGCGCGCTGCGCAGCAGCAGCAGCGCCAGCGCCAGCCACAGGCTCGGCGCGAAGGGTGCGAGGATGAGCAGGATGTTCGACGGCAGATGCGTGAACACCATGGTGTTCACCAGGCCGATGCGCCGCGCGATGCGCGCCGCCGCGAGATATGACCCGGCCGAGAGCACGCCGCTCCAGAAGAAGAAGCTGCCGGCGGCGGCGAGCGACAGCCCGAAGCGGTCGAACAGCCACAGCGCCAGCAGCGACTGCACGATGAAGCCGCCGCCGAAGGCGTCGAGGCTGAACAGCGCCGCCAGCATGAGCACGATGCGCCGCGACGGCCCGAGCGCCTGCCTTGGCGCCCCGCCACGACGGTCGAGGCGGAGCGGCAGCCGGCGGTAAAGGTAATAGGTGGCGAGACCGAGCAGTGCGTAGAGCGCGAACATCGCCTGAAGCGCGGTCGCGAGGCTCATGGCCAGCGCCGTGCTCAGCAGCTCCGGCACGCCCGCCGCCAGCGCGCCCGCCGCCGCCACCAGCGAGCCGACCAGGCTGTAGACGGCGAAGACCGCGGTGCGGCTGCGGTCGCTCGTGGTCTCCGCGAGCATCGTCTGCTCGAGCGGCAGGAAGATGCTGACATCGCCCGAGGACGGGTTGAGCGTGCCGAGAAAGCCGATCAGCACCAGCGGCCAGAAGCGGGTCTCGAGGGTGAAGCCGACGCCGGTCGCGATCATCAACAGGGTGGCGGCGACCAGCAGGCCGCGCTGGCCGAAGCGGTGGGCGGTGAAGCCGACGATGAGCGTCAGTGCCGCCGAGCCCGCCAGCGTCGCCGCGGTGAGGACACCGATGGCGAGCGGGTCGAAGCCGAGCAGCGTCAGGTAGAATGGCAGCAGCAGGCTGACCAAGCCGTCGCCGAACGCGCGCAAGCCACGGCCCCACAGCAGCAGCCGGGTCTCGGGCAGGACATCGGATGGGAGGAGGCGAAGACGCATGGGTCAGCGCCAGTCATAGCGCTTCAAGCCCGGCGCGTCGCGCCTCACCAGCACCTTGTTAAAGGGGGGCTGTCTCCGGCGCGCCAAGCAGCCTATATCTTGCGCACCGGAGGGAGCGCGATGCGACAGCTCTTCGAGGACCTGCTTGCGACCATCTTCTTTCTGGTCGTCTATGTCGTGAGCGGCGACATCTTCGTCGCGACCGGCATCGCCATCGCCGCGGGCCTCGTCCAGATCGGCTACCTCAAGGCGAAGCGACGCGCGATCGATACGATGCAATGGGGGAGCCTCGCGCTCGTCATCGTGCTCGGCGGCGCAACGATCGCAACCCGCGACGGCCGCTTCATCATGATCAAGCCGAGCATCGTCCATTTCGCCATCGCTGCGATCATGCTGCGGCGCGGCTGGATGGGCCGCTACCTGCCGCGCATCGCCACCGACAACCTGCCGGAATCGGTGATCGTCGGCGCGGGCTATGCCTGGGCGGCGCTGATGGTCGTGCTCGGGCTCACCAACCTCGTGATCGCCTGGGCGTTCGACGAGCATGTGTGGATCTGGTTCATCTCGGTGGGCGCGGTCGGCGCTAAGGTCGTGTTCGCCCTCGGCCAGTTGCTGCTGTTCCGCTACCTGGTTCGCCGCCGGCTCAGACTCAGGGCGGCTTGAGAGGTCTCATGGCGCGCTATCGGCTCCTCGCGGCGGTGCTGGCGATCCCGGTCGTCGCCATCCTCGCCCTTGCCGGCGTGATCGCCTTCGGCACCGCCGCGCCGCCGCCGCCGATGGCGTCGGTCTACGAGACGGTGCGGCGCATGGACAGGAGCGATCTGCCGCCGCTGCAGCGCTACACTGCGCGCGACGGCGCGTCGCTCGCCTATCGCGCCTGGCCCGGCGGCGGCGAGCGCGTCGCCATTCTCATCCATGGCTCGACCGGCAGCAGCCGCAGCATGAACCCGCTAGCCAAGGCGCTCGGCGCCGCCGGCGCCACGGTCTACGCGCCGGACATGCGCGGCCACGGCGAGTCCGGACGGCGCGGCGACATCGACTATCTCGGGCAGCTCGACGACGACCTCGCCGATTTCATCGCCGCGCTCAAGCCGCAGCATCCCGCCGCGAGGTTCACGCTGATCGGCTTCTCCGCCGGCGGCGGGTTCACGCTGCGCATCGCCGCCGGCCGCTACGGCGATCTCTTCGACCGCTACATTTTGCTGGCGCCCTATCTCGGCTACAACGCGCCGAGCTCGCGGCACGGGGGCGGCGGCTGGGCAACGCCTTACATGCCGCGCATCATCGCCCTCGCCATCCTGAACCGCGTCGGCGTCCACAGCTTCGAGGGACTGCCGATCGTCGCCTTCGCGCGGCGGCCCGATCCCAAGGAGCCGGTGCCCACCTACTCGTTCCGGCTGGCGCTCAGTTTCGCGCCGCATCTCGATTTTCGCGACGATTTCCGAAAGGTGCGCAAGCCGATGGCGCTGCTCGTCGGCAGCGCCGACGACCAGATGCTCGCCGACCAATATGCGCCGTTGCTGCAGTCGCTGCGCCCGGATATCCCGGTGCAGGTGATCCCCGGCATCGGCCACATCGATCTCACCGCCGATCCGGCGGCGCTCGAAGCGATCCGCACGGTGTTCGTGGCGGATGCGCGCTGAGGCGCGGCGCCGGCTCGTCTGGCCACAGCCGCCGCGGCCGGCCTGCTCCTGCTGCGATCGGGCGCCGCGGCGCGCCCGCTAGCGCTTGGCCATCCGCCGCTTGAGTTCGGCGAGCGCGGCCTTGCGGTCGGCGCGGAAATCGCCTTCTTCCCACCACGCCTCGACCGCCGCCAGCAGACGGCCGACCTCCGGCCCCTCGGCGACGCCAAGCGCGGTGACGTCGCGCCCCTTGAGCGGAAATTCGCGCGGCCGCCAGCCCGCGGCGAGCGCGAGCAGACGCCGTGCCTGCACAGCGTCACCCTGCTGGCCGGCGCGCAACAGCACCAGATCGCGATAGAGATCGGCGCCGAGGCGGTGGAGCGCGCGGCGCTGCACCCGCTCGTCGCCGGCGAGATCGACAGCCAAGGACGGCGCCGCCATCGCCGCGAGCCGTTCGCGCTGCTCGTTGGAGAGGCGCAGGCGCTCCGCCACCACCGCCGCGCCCACATCGCTGTCGAGCAACGCGCCGAAGCGGCGCAACGCATCGGGTGCCGGCTCGAGCGGGACCAGCGCCGCAAGCCGGTCGAGCCGGCGTGCCTCGGGCAGCAGCGCGGCGAGCACGCCGTCTTCCGCCATCATCCGCAGCGTCGGCAGCGGGTCCGGCGCCGCAAGCAGCTTCAGCATCTCCGCGGCGACGCGCTCGCCCGACAGCGTCGGCAGGAGCGGGGCCAGCGCGCGGCAGGCGGCGCGCGCATCGGCGTCGGCGGCACCGCGCCCGTAATGCGCGTGGAAGCGATAGAAGCGCAAGAGGCGCAGCACGTCCTCGCGGATGCGCGTCGACGCATCGCCGACGAAGCGCACGCGCCCGGCGCGAAGATCGCCGAGCCCGCCCACCGGATCGAACACATTGCCTTCGGCGTCGAGGAAGAGCGCGTTCATGGTGAAGTCGCGGCGCCGCGCATCGGCCGCCCAGTCGTCGGTGAAGGCGACGCGCGCGTGGCGGCCGAAGGTCTCGACGTCGCGGCGCAAGGTCGTGATCTCGAAATGCCGCGGCGGCACGACCGCTGTCACCGTCCCGTGCATGAGACCGGTGGGCACCGCCTTGATCCGGGCCGCCTCGAGCCGGCGCATCACTTCCTCCGGCACGAGCGGCGTCGCGATGTCGATGTCCTTGACGGCGCGGCCCAGCAGCGCATCGCGGACGCAGCCGCCGACGAAACGCGCGGCGCCGCCCTCCCGCGCGAGCGCGCGCAGCACGGCGCGCGTCGCCGTGTCGCCCATCCAGGGCTGCGGCGCCATGCGTTCGGCCGGCTGCTGCGCCGCGCTCACGGCGATCACTTCCTCGGCTCGTTCGGGACGACATGCCCGGGCACGACGCGGCCGTCGATGTATTGCGGCGGCACGTAGGTCCCCTGCGACCCGACGCGGATATTGATGAAGAACAGCAGCAGCGCCGCCAACGCCACGCCGGCGGCGGCGAGCCAGACCCACGGCATGTCGCGCCACGGCGCCGGTCCCGCCAGCGCCGCGCGGCGCGACGCCGCGAGCCACAGCAGGTAGAGCAGCGTCGGCAGCAGCAGCGGGAGCACGATCGTCAGCAGGATGCGGATCATCGGCTCGCGCCCCTCACGCGCCCAGCACCTCCGCCAGGTTCACCAGCATGCCGGCGGTGGCGCCCCAGATATAGCGGTTCTGATAGGGCAGAACGAAGAAATGGCGCAGGCGCCCCTTGTACTCGCGGCTGTCGCGCCGGTGGTTGGCGGGATCGAGGATGAAGGACAGCGGCACCTCGAACACCTCGGCGACCTCGAACGGATCCGGGCGCATCGGATAAGGCGCGCGCACCAGGCCGACGACCGGCGTCACCTCGAAACCGGTGCTGGTGACATAGGTGTCGAGCCGCCCCACCACTTCGACATAGTCGCGCGGCAGCCCCACCTCCTCCTCGGTCTCGCGCAAGGCGGCGGCGACGGAATCGGCGTCCTCGGGCTCGGCCCGCCCGCCGGGAAAGGAGATCTGCCCGGCATGGGCGGCGAGATGGGCGGTGCGCTGGGTCAGCATCACCGTCAGCTCGGCGGGCCGCATGACCAGCGGCACCAGCACGGCGGCGGCGGTGAGCGCGTTCGCCGGCGGCGCTCCGCCCGGCACCAGCGAGTGGTCGCCGCGCACCGCCGCAATCGTTTTGGGGTCGCTGGCGCGCTCGCCGGCGATGGCGCGGGCAAAGCGCCGGCGCACCTCCTCGGGCGTCAAGCCTTGCCGTCCAGGCGGCCCAGCGGGAAGAACCTGCCGTTGCTCCATACGCCGAACAGGGTCGTGTCGCCGACCCGCTCCTCTGTGCCGCGCTCGACCAGCTCGTAGAATACCGGGCGGCTCAAGCGCGCTTCCAGCCCGTTCCGCACGAGGACATAAGGATTGGGCTCGCCGGTTGCGGCATCGTTAACGACGCGGAGGGGATGATCGCCATCCGCCGCCACAGTGTCGTCAACATTGGTGCGGAAGATGACCTGCTGCTCGCGCCCTTCGCCGCTGATGGCGACCTCGACCGCGACGAAAGGCGCATCATCGACGGTGATCCGACCGCGCTCCGCCGGTGTTACCAGCCAGTAGGAGCCCTCCGCGTCGCGCCGGAGCACGGTGCCGAACAGGCGGACGAGGGGCAGCCGGACGATCGGCGAGCCACGATAGAACCAAGTGCCGTCACGCGCGATGCGTATATCAAAATGGCCGCAATCAATGGGTTGGCGCCCGGCCGTGGGCGCCGCCGCCGCTTTTTCGGCGAGCCGATCGAGCCCCTTTGACGGCGACCTCTTATCGGTCATGATCTGTCTCTGTACCATTACAAGGAAACGATGTTGTGAGCCTTACCGATAATCTGTCCGCGACCACCGGCCCGGGCGATCTCGTCGGCGAGATCGATGTGCTCGGTCAACGCCTGGCGCTGGTCAGGGAGCGCATCGGCCGCGTCATCTTCGGCCAGCGCGAGGTGATCGATCAAGCGCTGATCACGCTGCTCGCCGGCGGCCACACGCTGCTGATCGGCGTCCCCGGCCTGGCCAAGACGCGACTGGTCGAGACGCTCGGCACCGTGCTCGGCCTCGACGACAAGCGCATCCAGTGCACGCCCGACCTGATGCCGGCGGACATCCTGGGCTCGGAAGTGCTCGAGGAGAGCGACACCGGCCGGCGCTCCTTCCGCTTCCTGCCCGGCCCGGTCTTCTGCCAGCTGCTGATGGCGGACGAGATCAACCGCGCCAGCCCGCGCACGCAATCGGCGCTGCTCCAGGCGATGCAGGAGGGGCGCGTCTCGGTAGCTGGCCAGTATCACCCGCTGCCGCGGCCGTTCCATGTGCTGGCGACGCAGAACCCGCTCGAGCAGGAGGGTACCTACCCCCTGCCCGAAGCGCAGCTCGACCGCTTCCTGCTGCAGATCGACGTGGGATATCCCGGTCTGGAAGCGGAGCGGCAGATGCTCATCGCCACTACCGGTGTCGCCGAAGAGAAGGTGACGCCCGTGCTCAGCGCCAACGAGCTCCTCGCCGCGCAGCGGCTGGTGCGGCGGGTGCCGGTCGGCGAGAGCGTCGTCGAGGCGATCCTGAAGCTGGTGCGCGCCGGGCGGCCCGAGGAGAGCGAGATCGCGGAGGCGAAGCAGCACGTCGCTTGGGGCCCGGGACCGCGCGCCAGCCAGGCGCTGATGCTGGCCTGCCGCGCCCGGGCCTTGCTCGATGCGCGCCTCGCGCCGTCGATCGACGATGTGGTGGCGCTCGCGGCACCGGTGCTGCGGCACCGCATGGCGCTCAACTTCGCGGCGCGCGCGGACGGCGTGACCATGACGCAGGTCATCGATCGGCTCGTGGCACCGTTCCGCTGATGGCCGTTTCCGCAGCGCTGCAGCATCGGGCCGAGCAGCTTGCCGCGGCGCTGCCGCCGCTGCTGGTCGCCGCCGAGCGTGTCGCCGCGACGGTGGCGCAAGGCGTGCACGGCCGCCGCCGCGTCGGCCAGGGCGAGACGTTCTGGCAGTTCCGCCGCTACGAGGCCGGTGATCCGCTGCCGCGCATCGACTGGCGCGAGAGCGCGAAGTCGCAGCACGTCTATGTGCGCGAGACGGAATGGGAAGCGGCGCAGAGCGTGTGGCTGTGGCGGGACACGTCGGCGTCGATGGACTATGCCTCGACGGCGGCGCTGCCGAGCAAGCGGCGGCGCGCCGACATTCTCGTGCTGGCGCTGGCGGTGCTCCTGGTGCGCGGCGGCGAGCGCGTGGCGCTGCTGGGCTTGGGTCAGCCGCCCGCGACAGGGCGCGCCGTGCTGAACCGCCTCGCTCTGACGATCGAGCGCCCGGCGCCCGGCGCCAACCTTCCCGCCTTCGAGCCGCTGCCGCGCTACGGCCAGCTCGTGCTGGCCGGCGACCTGCTGGCGCCGCTCGCGGAGATCCACGCGCTGGTCGGCCGCTTTGCCGCCAATGGGTTGCGCGGCCATCTCCTCCAGGTGCTCGACCCCGCCGAGGAGACGCTGCCCTTCGCCGGGCGCGTGCGCTTCGAGGGCTTCGAGCAGGAGGATCCGCTGCTCATCAGCCGCGTCGAGATGGTGCGCGAGGATTACGCGCGGCGGCTGGCGCAACATCGCGACGGGCTCGCCGCCATCGCCCGCGCGACCGGCTGGAGCTTCGCCATGCACCGCACCGACCGACCGCCGCATACGGCGCTGCTGGCGCTCTACGGCGCGCTGGCGCAGCCGCGGCGGAGGTGATGGTGCGCTTGCGACTTACCCCCCTCCCCGCCCTCCCCCTCAAGGGGGGAGGGGGAAACCGACGCTCATCCCCTCCCCCCTTGAGGGGGAGGGTCAGGGTGGGGGGCGGGTGCGCGATCGCGAAAGTCGGCGGCAACTGATGCTCGCCCTCGGTCCCCTCGCCTTTGCCGCGCCGTGGCTCCTGCTGGGGCTCGCCGTGCTGCCGGTGCTGTGGTGGCTGCTGCGGGTGACGCCGCCGGCGCCGCGGCGCGTGCGCTTCCCGGCGCTGCGCCTGCTCTTGGGCCTGACGCCACGCGAGGAGACGCCGGCCAAGACGCCGCTGTGGCTCATCCTCATGCGCATGATGCTGATCGCGCTCATCATCCTGGCGCTCGCCCACCCCCTGCTCAATCCCAACGCGACGTTGGCCGGCAACGGGCCCCTGGTGCTGGCGGTCGACAATGGCTGGACGGCGGCGCGGCATTGGGACGAGCGCCGCGCCGCGCTCGACCGCCTCATCGACCAGGCCGAGCGCGAAGGAAGGCGCGTCGTGCTGCTGGGCACCGCGCCGCCGCCGGGCGAGACGGCGCCGCCGCCGCTCTCGGTGCTGCGTCCCGCCGATGCGCGCGGCGAAGCCGACAAGCTCG
>WNFM01056625.1_pt1 | contig 22831 bp, 14 predicted proteins | sample 5400271 | NCBI WGS metagenome assembly WNFM01 (sample SAMN13153352, study PRJNA577476) | soil metagenome | isolation source: 60 cm saprolite on Douglas fir-dominated hillslope | place: USA:California | collected 2013-09-17
CATTGCTCAACAATGCCGGTACCATCACGGCGCTCAACGCCTGGATAGCCAACCGGCTCGCTTCTTGCCCTAATCCAGAGTTTCTCATACCATCCGCAACGACAAACAGGCCGACCTGCTGTAGGCCCGACCGGGTGGTATGAGTTCCGCGAATCTCGAAGAGCGAATCTTCGTTTGGCGCGTCTTTCCTCTGGAAGCCAGGGTGCAACCCGACACCCACCTCCAGCCCCGGTGGCTCCCTCTGCTGGGATGGTTCTATCTCAGGAAACTCATCCAGCGTATCGTTATCCTGCTCATCCTCCTCGTCCGCTCGAGGTACAAGCCGTAACCATCCTCGGGACAGAGCCGGAGACGAATGCAGTGAAACAGCGGCTATTTCGGGTACCATCTGGGCGGGACGTTGCATTTGCTGGATGGCTGCCGCCTCTGGAGAGGTAGCAGGTCGAGGCCGTGTTCGTGCTTCTACAGATGCTCCAGGAGACAGAGTGGTTGCGTTAGTGGATGTCCTGCCTTCCCTTGCCTTCTGCGCAACACTATAGCCCTGTTGCGCAGAGGCCACTGCCACCTGCTGCATTTCAGCCGCTACCATCTGCTCTGCTAGCGACTCCGCCTCGTGCAACTCTAGCAAAAAGTGTTTCCGCTCACGGAAGGCATACCACCAGTACTGCACCATTTTTATGAAGGCCACAACAAGCATCCCCCAGAAGAGCAGTAGCATTACCGAGAGGCATATCACCCCCATCAAGGGCAGCAGGATGACAAAGCCTTGCCCCTGCCACAGTTGAGGTACCGTGGGTACGACCTGAAACAAGAAGTGCCATGCCCACGGCGGAAACCCACCGGGCAACCAGTAGAGCAATGCGGCGCAGACGATGAGACCCATGCACGCGGCGAGCCTGAGCGACTTGTAATTGGTGTATGTTGCTCTGACTTTTTCTAGCATAGCAATCACCTACATGCCGCTATTCGCTACTGTTTCGAGAAAAGATGCCACATGGATCACCGTGTTATTCTGTAGTACCATACGCACCCCCCCTTGCCCAGAAATCAGGCTCATATCCGAGACAACTATCATCCAGTGAGCTGGCTCAGGTTGATCGCTTTGCCAGGCGCTGGCAAAAAGAGTTGCACCGATAGCACGAAAATGGAGCGTGTATATCTTCCCGCTCAAAGCCGCGAAGCGAAGAGCTTCCAACCTCGTAATTACACCGTTCACGCGTTTGAGCACAACCAGCTCTGTGCCATCTATCTGCGCCTTATACCAGTTATTGACATCGTGCCAGCGCAGCACCACGCCAAAACTGGCATTCAGCCTGAAGAGATTCACCGATCCACTCACTACGAGATTCACATTTTCGCTTGCTGGCCCGAGCAGCGCGTTATAAATCTGCTCTCCCTGGCCCTGATTATTCGCAATCTGACCCCATGTGTGAATCGAGTCGACAATAGAGAAAGCTGCCAGTTTATTGGCATCTCCTTCCCAGCTTTGACCATCCGAAGCCGCTCCCCACAGTGCTTGATCCGTGCGCTGGAAGGTATCCTGCGCCAGGATGGTTGCTTGCGGTATCTGGGCAGCTTGCGTCGGTATAGTTGGTGGAACCATCGTTGCTAGAGACGATGTTGGCATCTCCGGCACCATGCTGGTTGCGCGAGAAGACATATTTTCACCTGGCGCCGAAGTGAGCGTCCGCTCTATTGCCTGGGAGTAGAAAGCTGCAACCAGACCGCCAATAATGAGTATTCCTAGCAGTGTGATACCTATGAATCGCGTAATCATGATGTACCCTCGTGCTTGTACTAGACCGCTCTGGATAGTCTCGTATCCGGTATCATCTGAACGGGCGTATGACCAGCTCTGTACGCCGTTATCTCAAGCGCGGCCAGGGTCTGCATGTAACCGTGAATCCAGTTGACTCCCTCTCGCATCTCCCCCGTCGTTGGATCAATGTGACCTGCAAATGCATTGGAAGCATTCTCAAGCATGGCATCGATCAGCGCAAGGGTCGAAGGCTGGAGCAACTGCCCATCGGTCATCTTAACGATTTGCTGTGCATCTTTACGTACCTGTCCCAACCAATACCCAACATTATTCATCGCCGCGATGATCCCGGAGGCATCCTTACGTAACGTTGTCGTTGATCCTCCAGCCTGAATCAGCCCGCTCAGATGGAACACGACACTATCCAGGTAGCACGGCGGATCCTGCTTCGGACCATTCACCTCAATCAGGCCAATACGAGCAAGCCGATCATTGATATCCAACGGAGTATTGGGCAGCAGGTCTTGCGATACATACGAAAGCCCATCGAGATAGGCCAGCGTGCGCACCGTCTGGCGACGGATGAATGATATATCCTTGCTCTCCTGCCAGCTCTCGCGCATACTGCTCGTCCATTCTAAAACCTTCTCCACGTTATGGGCGAACCAGTTATTTAACCCTCCCGGCAACTCACTCTGATCAAGCATGGGGTCCGAAGCCAGCAAATGGCGCAAGTGATCGAGGAAACTGAAGCGAGTCATGCCACTCATTCCGCTCATTAAGCCAGATGTTTGTGTCGGTGTTTGTAAAAACTCTCCATAGTAGCGCCAGGCGCTGTAATCAGGCGATGGGGCAATAGGTGTAACAGATGAGTCTTCCTCTGTCACCAGGAAACGGCTGGTGATGGCAAGTAGATTGGTATGCGACTGATCGCCAGCATAGAACAGGTGGGCATCGCCGTTCTTGACCGCGAGCAATCCCAAAAAGATCGCTGTCGTTTCCCCCTGATTCTTATCGCTCAGTAGCCATCCATAATAGCTCTTCTCAGGAGCAGGGTTAGCAAGGTTGCTCAAATCAACTTGCACCTCGTCATCAATTCCCTGGTTGGTAATTTCATTGACCTGGCCGCTGCTCAGAAAGTATACATGTCCTACTATTTCCGGCAAGGCAGGTTGCATATTGACTGGAGGCGGGTGATATAGGACCAAAAGCGAACCAAGCCCCGCGCCAGATAAAGCAAGAATCGTCAATACAATCAGTACCGCTGGAAGGCGGCGATAGCCTCTCTTTGGCGGCGGCGCCGATGGCGGAACCGGTTCTGATACTGCCGGTACCCTCGGTTGTGGTGCCCGTGATACAGTGGATTGTGGCATCGATGACATGGTTGATCGTGTCGCCTGTGAAACGATTGGTCGCGGGGTCGATGACCGGATTGGTTGGAGGGATGGCGATACCGCTGGTAACGATATGGTCTCCATATCAGCGACAATCTCCTCCAAGGGAGTTAGAGGAACGGTCTTCCTGGGAGCATGATAGAGTGCTGAAGTGGACTCCCCTGCGGCGCGCGGCAGCATACGCTGGCGCACAGGGTATCCCACCTTCAATGCATCACTGAGTGCATCCATCGACTTGTACACGGGAAAACCATTCCGCTCGGCCATTTGTGCCAGGCGCTCACTAGATGCGATCACAAAAAAGAGAGCCACGTTCAATTGGCGCTTGAGATGCTTGAGAGCAACAAATTCCTCCGGGCGCTGGAATAGCCGTGACTGCTCCGCCAGCATTAGCACAACAGGCTGATGCTGACCGGCAATCGCACGGAACAGGACATCCCTGTCGTCGCCGGGTTCGAGATAGAGGATACAGAAATCATGCGTATCGTTTCGTCGCATTGCTCCCTCGCTTCTACAGTTTCAATAGTGTTACCTGTACTTTCCTTTCTTTCCCCATCCCATGGATTGTCCCGGCTGCGGGTACGCCATGGATGGCTCAACAGGAGGTGGATATGCCGGGCCAGGATATAGTGGCTGATTATTGCTCCACTGCTGTACTGCTCCCTGCGCTGTCCCTGGCTGCACCGGGTAGCGAGCAACAGCCATCTGCCGCACATCATGAACATCCCGCGTATACGCCTTTGGCGTGAACAAGAGGACGCGAAAGACGCGATAGACTGTCAGGAAGGCGATCATAGCGAGCGAGGCCCACGCGATCAGCCAGCAGGCAGCCGGTGCCACCAGGAAGAAGGCGGACATATCCTGCCCTTGCTGCATGAGCGTGGGCAGCGTCGGCCAGAAACGGTAGAGTTCACGCCAGGCATGCGGAGGAAACCCGCCAAGCCCATACAGAATAAACGTCCCCACGCTGAGAAACAGGCAGGGATAACCGACCGTAGCCAGCAATGAGACCCACAACGGCTCACCAGGCGAACGCCATTGTTGCATAATACGTTCAGCAGAGGGACGTTCGGCGGCACTCCAGGTATGGATAATCGCTCCCACCACGATCAACCCACCGCCGATATAGCCATCCAGTGGCAACGCTTCGTGCAGGTACATGTTCGCCACGACCGCGCCCAGGATTGGCTCAAGGATATAAATGAATGAGACAGTGACGGCAGAGACGTATCTTTGCATCAAAACGGTGATGAGCGTCGGCAGGAATGTACAGGCTCCAGCGACGTAAAGAATCACCCAGACATCTTTGGGCAGCGCCGGGTGGAACGATTGCCAATCACCAAAGAGCAGGACCACCAGACCTGCCCACACCGCCATAGTAAGCAGTTCAATGCCGAAGAGAGGCCATTCCTCGGCCTGGCCTTTCTGTTCGTGTTCGGACAGAAAGACGTAGCCAGTGAAGAAGAGGCCACCCAGGAAGGCAATTAGTGAGCCCCTGGCACCACCTACAGGCGAGTTCATAATCAAGAGCGCCGTTCCAACCACTGAGAGCAAACCAGCAAACCAGGTGGCTTTCGTAATAGGCTGTTGCAGAAAAAGCCACGCGATGAACGCGGCGAGGAAGCCATTCAGGGCCGGGAAAAAAGCAGTACTGGTCGCGCTGGTATACTTAAGCGCAATGGCAATTGTGAAAAGCGCCAGGCACAGGGAGCTACCTAGTACGATACCTCGTTTGATCACCTGTCGCGTGATGCTCGGCCAGGAGAGCACAATGATACAGAGCGCTACCGGCACAAGGGCCATCATCTCAAAGAATGTAAACACTATTGGATCGATGCGCCCAAGAGCCTCTTTCGCTACCGCGTAGTAGGTCGAGAAGAGGACCGTATTTAAGAGAAATACGAGGCAAGCAACAACCTTCATTTTCATTATGAACACACCTCATGCCGTTCTGCCCATTCTCAGAACAGAATATCCGGCACTCCAAATGGATCCTTACATCCAGGAAATTCATCAAGCCATGCCACAGGAATATCTCTCCGTACCAGCTGCCTCGTCGCCAGGCGCGGAGAGCGCTTTGCCCGTTCCACTACGTGTACCTCTACATCTTCGGTCTGGAACTTCATCGTGGCATAACGAACAACGCTCTTCTGGTCGAAATGCTCACAGGAGAAGATATCCATATTGAGCATCTTATACGCTGGCCACGCATGTAAGCTGACGTGACTGGTGGCAATGATGACAAAGCCGGAATACCCTGCATCGAGTGGATTACTCGTCGCGATGTAGCGCAACTCAATAGGACTGGCCTTCTCCATCCTAATCAGGTCGGGATACTCATCCAGCACCTGCCATAAAAATGTTTCATCCGCTAGCAGCTCTGGATTACACCCATAGAGATCGAGCATAACATGCAACATAGCAAGTTCCTTTCTGGTCACCCGGTACGGTACCCGCAAAGAACAGACAAACAGAACTTCCCACCAGTAGGTCCCCGCCCCTCCGCGAATCGTTCTGCCTCCCGTAGTCACTCATAGATCGGAAGTGCCCCATTGGCATAGAAAGAGGACCTTCAATTTAAGCCTATCTATGTACAAAGTATAGAGGATGAGAAGGGGCAACAGGGGCGTTTTGGGTGCAATTTGGTGGTGTGTCTAACAGTGATGTGAGCGAGTGATATGCCATATTGCGATGCAATGATCACAAAATCAAGGGCAAACATCGCAAGTTCTGTGGATGTTTCGTGGCAGACTAATAAATCAATTGCTCTTTCAGCAATCTCCTGGCTTTTTCCTCAACTGAAGCAAGCTCGTGCCGCTGTGCCTCATCGATCACATGCTCTGCCAGAGCTTTTGCCTTTTTCATCGCTCCCATCAGGAGCGAAATCTGTGCCAGGATAAGCTGTGACCGGGTTCTCGTTTCCGCTTCCAGACCTTCGAGGGCAAGGACACGTTGTATGTCTTCTTTCGCATGCATGAGCAGTCTTGTACGCACCTTCGGCAGTTGCTTTGAAAACGCCTGAGCTTGCGCAACCCGCAAATTTGCCAGCGCCAGCAACGCGACCCCGATACACGGCGAGTTGTGCATGGCACGACCAATACCCAGGGCGTGCCGTATGCAGGCCGCCGCCTCATCATGCTTGCCCTGCTCTTGCAGAACAGCAGCCAACCCTGCATTCCAGCGGCTCATATACTCGCGGTCATTGAAGCGTTTTGCCAGCACCAGGCTCTTCTTGTACCACTGCTCTGCCTCCTCTAAATCGCCTGAGCCACCAGAGGCAGCCACGAGTTCACCAAGGTTGCTAAAGACAACAGAGGCCAGCGGAGCATCGCCAAGTTGCTCCGCCAGACGGAGCGAACGCTGTAAAGAAGCCAGCGCTAACTCGTATTCCGCCTTTTTGAGATGCACATAGCCCAGGTTACACGAGACATGAGCGATGCCGCGCTTTTGATCGTACTGTTCAAAAATCTTGAGCGCTGTATTCAAGTGAGCAAGAGCCTGGGTGCGCTTGCCGACCCCGTTGGCAAGCGCACCCAGAAGGGCATGGGTACGTCCAAGCTCAACAGGGTCGCCAGCGAGCGTGCGCTGTATGCGCGTCCTGGGCGTTACTTGTACTACCGTCGGGTGCTGCTCGAACAGCAAAAGAGCCTCCTGCGCGGCAGCATGCGCATCTTCATACCGTCCCTGCTGCCAGTAGAGGCTACTCTGCTGGTAGCGCAGTTTCGCCCAGGCCGGACCGCCCTGCACGCCCGCCTCGCGCAGCACCTGCTCGCTCCGCTCGGAGCACTCCCTGGCCCGCTCCTTGTCCCCTGTATAGCGCCAGGTCCGCTCGATCTCGCCCCATAACAATGACTGCACCTGGGCCTCGTACTGAGCATCCGTAACCAGGTCATGGTGAAGGGTATGCAGCTCCAGAATACGCGCGTAGAGCCGTCGCGTCTCCTCGAAATTGCCCAGGATCATCACACACTCGGCCAACCGCTCCATCAGAACAATAAAATGGAATGGCTCTATAGCTATGGCGAAGTTCGCTTGCTCAGTCGAATTTGCCCTTACCCCGCGCCATGCTCCGGACACACGTTCCGCATATTCGACAGCCAACCTGTAATACCTCTCCGCCTCAGTATAGACCGACAGCAGATAAGCCCTGTCACCCGCAAGTTCCGCGTAGCGCATAATCCGTACCGGTTCCGCACCACCCTTGACGAGATGGTCGGTGATCGTGGCTGCTATCTCCTCTTGTCGCCCTTGATACATTTCCTGCAAGACCTCCGCCGCTCGCCGGTGCAGCCGTGTGCGCCTGGTCAGTGAGATGCTCTCATAGAGGTGGCTAACCAGCAGGGGGTGCCAGAAGTGATACAAAATGTGCGCGCCGGTTCCCTCTTCTGTCAACACGCCTGCTTGTAATGCCTCATCCAATACATCGAGTATGGTATCCTCATCGGCAGCTATTCCCCCAGGCTTCTCAATCCCCATCGCACAAATGATAGGGTACTCGAAGGAACCGCCAAGGATAGCGGCACTCCCCAGTAGCAGTCGGCAGAGATCGCTAAGCCTGCTGATACGGTGACCGAGGGCCGCAGTGATGGTTTTTGGGAGCGTTGGGGGGGTTGTGCGCGCCAGCTCTTCGGCGAAGAAGGGGTTACCAGCGGCCTGGACCTGAATGTGTTGCACCACCCCCTCTGGCAGGTTAGGTATATGCGAGACGAGAGCGCTGATCTGCTCACTGGTAAGCGGCTCAACATCGAGCGTCATCACCGAATGTTCCCGCAGCATTTCTTCAATCAGGCGGCGGAGCGGATAAGGAGCTTGAGCAGAAATTTCGTTTTCGCGACACGTTCCAATGAACACAATAGGGTAGTTATGCACGCGGCGAGCAAGGTGAGCAAGCAATTGGCAACTACCACCATCAGCCCATTGCAAGTCGTCTAAAACAACGACTAGCGGGATGTCTTCGCTGGCCGTGCAGAGCAGATGATACACTGCATCCCATAGGCGCGATTGTTCTTGCTCCAGGGCAGGTCCAGGTAGGTTCCTGGGCGGCAGCAGGGCTTCCAGTTCGGGCAGCAGGGCCGTGAGCGGCTGGTAGATCGCCGGATGGCTGCCCACCTCTTCTTCCTCCCATATCCCCTGGCCAATGGCCTTGCGCAACACCTCAGTCCATAATCGATAGGGAACGCCGCTCTCCTGTGAATACACGCGGCTCCACAACACATTCCAGCCGCGTCGTTGCGCCTCGCGGCTCACCTCCTCGGCCAGGCGTGTCTTACCAATGCCAGCCTCGCCCATCAATATCGCACACTGCGCACTGTGCTGCGTATCGAGGGGGATACCGGCGACCTTTTTTCGATCTGCTGCTTGCCTATGCGCGTATTGTTCCGCGCTCAGCAGCAAGGTACGCAAAATACCCAGTTCACGGTCGCGCCCGATTAACGGACCCTGGTGAGTTCGCCCGATCTGCAATGTGTTGAGGTCATCGGGACTTGAAAAGTTGTGCTGCCTGACACTCACAGGAGAAATACCCGTATTTCCCGTTGATGCTCTCCCATGCATAGCGGATTCTTCTCCTGGCACTACAGCCGGCGTGCCTCCCTCTCCCGAAAATATTTCCTCAGCGTTGTCCACTCTTCCCTTCATCTCTGCTGAGACGGAGTCGAGCCGCCAGCCTGTCTGGGAGACAGGTAATAGCGGCGTTGCAGGGATGCTTTCAATTTCCCACGATGCTGTGCTCGTTCCGCTTGATACGCCGCTCCCAGGCAAGACAGCCTGGTCATCTCCTCGCAGCACGGCTTCATAGAGTGTTCGCGTTCTTTCAGAAGGAATGCTATCGTACTCGCGTTGCAAGAGATCTACTAGCCGCTGGTAGGCACGCAGCGCCTCGCCACGGCGCTGAGATTGAGCAAGTGCGGTGATGAGCAATTGCACAGCTGCTTCGTTCAAGGGGTCATTGGCAAGCAGATGATTGAGCATTTCTATCGCGCCAGGAATAGCTCCATGCGTGATGCGCAGTTCCGCCAACTCCAGCAAGAGCGCAATCCAGTAACTCTGCAACCCTCGACGGCGCGTAATGATTCCCCTGGCCTGCCGTTCCTCCGGCAAATACTCACCGGTATAGAGAGCCGCAGCCTCCTCTAACAGGCGCTGTTTCTCCTCGACAGCAGTAGCGCGCGCCTCTGCGCTGACAGCACGCGCCTGGGAGAGCAAGTATTCAAATGCATCAGCATCGACCCATACCCGCGCCTGTTCCGCCAGGATCAACGACTCACCCTCACTGCGCAACAGCGGCAAGCCGTGGCGGGTGCGTTGACCACGAGCCGACCTCACTGGTTCGAGGAGCTGACTCAGCGTCTCCACACACGTATCCAGATTGTCGCTTGCTATTTGTGCGTCCTGGTTGGGCCACAGCGCCGCCATCGCGTTTTTGCGACGAACGGTACGAGTTGGACTGCTCACAAGATAACCAAGCAAGGCGCGGACGTGCCGCTGTTGCCACGCCGGATCGGTGACAGGCTGCCATTGTTGCCCTCTACGGCGTTCCAGGCGGAACTGCCCCAGCGCGAAGAGGCGAACGGTGGCATGGGTAAGGCCGGTCAGGGTGACGGTCAGGGCTGAGGTTCCGGTGTCTCGTGTCTGCTCATGCAGCGCCTCGACCATGGCCTGCGCTTCAGGGGGAAGATGCTTGCCGACATAGGTGCGCGTGCTAATGCCATTCTCTGTCTGGTACGCATACCAATAGGGACCGTGCCCCATTCCCTCGCGGCATTTGCGACAGCGTGGCTTCCCACAGTGAGCAAACTGCTGCCGATAGGTGACCTTGCCGTTCATCTTAATTCCACTCTCCTTCAGCGTATCTCCTATGATACCAAGCAAGGAACCGCGCTTATAACTGCAATAATTGGGCGCTCATCCAGACTAACAGCAATAGCAGGCACAATCATTATAGCGCATACGTCAACCGTAATGAGAACCACCAAATGCCGTTTCACGAAAAAATGTGGGGCATAAACCTGGTGTTCTCAGCCTCTCCAAGTATATGACGTACCAAATCGACAAATGTAAAAAATAGGTATTCTTAAGAGATCTGGCAAAGCCCCTTTCCTTCCTCGAACAGCCCTTACAAACTCAAGACGCCCACCCCTTGGATGAGCGTCTGCAATGTATTCGTAGCTCTCATTATGCGGCACGCCCTCCTGCCAGGCCCACGACCCAGAAATGAGGCGTAAGAGATCGCACATGCTAATCATCGTAATGCGACATCGTTTCTTCCTTCCTCGAACATCTCGTCTATGCAAACCGACAAACGATCAATGATGCTATTCTTCCGTGTAGGGCTGATCGAGCACATCTGTGTGTTATGTTCCAACCATGGTAGCTCTAGATAACCGTACGGCTTTAATGCCCATACATAAGTGCCAATGGCTGAAACATATGCCAGAGGTCGACGTGTGCGACAGCGTAGAGCATGACATAGATGACAGCAAGCAGGGTTAAAAGGGCCAGGGTCATCAGAACCAGCATCTGCCACTTGCGCAGGGTGACACTTGTGGATTGTTTGTGCATAACGCTACTCATATGGTTCCTTCCTCAAAGTACAGAGGCCTCGTCGGGACAGCACGTGGGACGACAACCCACCCTACTGCGGCCTCCACGCATGGTTTATGCTCTGAAATACTGGAAGATATGTAAATTCCTTCTGTTGACAGTATGACAGTATGTAAGGATGACTGCTACTTATTAGATAGCGCTAGGGGGGTCGTATACGCTGATGCCTGCCAAGATAGTATCTCGTCAGCGTGCCGGGCGTGCGCAAACTCGTCGACTCGATACAGATCAGCCCTAGCAGGGCGTTGGAAAGTGCTCTCGACATGTCTTCTTCCTCCTGGTACTTTCCACCAGTCCCGGCAACCGGCTTTCAAACATCGTGAAATAGTAGCCTGAGAACTGGCTGGAACTTTCAATCAAGGTTCCATGTACTTGAGTCAAATATACCTGACAATAGCGGTAGAGCGGGCATTTTCTACCCTATCTTTCCGCTATGGACAATCCCTGGCCTGCGAGCTAACCTGTCATGTTCGTGTGAACACACACGGCCATACCAGGTAAGCATCATGTATTGCGGAAAACATAGTAGGATAGGGTAAACATCGCAGGAATCGTGGACGTAATGACTGAGGATAACGATAGACCAGAAGGCGCCTGCCTTCTGGTCTATCGTTATCAATTCAATAAAATTATTTCTCGGCAACCTGCTCGTGCCTTGCAAGGATGTCCTCCACCACCTGCACATCTAGCGCCGCCTTACAATCCGTGAATACCTGTTGTGCCTCGCCCAGGAAGTGCAATCCTCGTTCTCGCTCACGGCATGCCTCCTCATCCACCCCATCCTGTTGCAGCAACATCAAGCCGTAGTAATGTAAGGTACGCGCATATTCCAGGCGCATACCGCTTTTGCGAAATGTATGCAGCGCTTGCTCGAAGTATAGCTCAGCCTGTTCCCGCTGGCCTTGTACAGCAAAGATGCTGCCCAGAATGCGCTGGGCGCGGGCGATAAGCCAGGTCAATTCGTAGCGCTTCGCTTCTTCCAGCGTTTGGAGCGCCCGCTGTTGTGCAGTCTCTACTTCACCGAGCAGCAAGTCGGCCTGTGCCAATGCCAGTTGACCCTCGATCCGCGTCTCCGCCTCTATCCCTTCAAGGAGGAGCGCCCGCTGCAACGTCCTTTTAGCTCGATGCAGCACGCGCGTCTTCTCTTCACGCGCCCCCATGCTCTTTTCCGTCTCAACGTCGACCATCGTTGCTTGAGCAAGGCGCATGCTTCCCAGAACAATCAGAGCAAACCCGATACAAGGAGCAATAGCCATCGAACGGCTGATCGATAATGCTTTGAGCAGGCACTTTCCTGTCTCTTCAAGTTTCCCCTGATCCTGTGAGACAAGAGATAAGCACGTATACAACAGGCTTATATGTACAGGTTCATTAATCTGCTCCGCCAGCGAAAGTCCTTGCTTGAACCGGTTTTCAGCTTCGGCCAGGTCCCCCGTGCGCATGGCCTGAACGCCCATATTCCCAAAGACGATACATACGAGCGGCAGTTCACCGATACGCTCAGCGATGCCAAGGGAGCGGCGTAAAAAAGCCTGGGCCTGGTTATACTCTGCTCGTCTCAAATGTACATCACCCAGGTTACAGCAGACAACAGCGATTTCACGCTGGCGGTCGTATTGTTCAAAGGTAGCCAGCGCACTATTCCAGCGATTAGTTGCCTCTGTAGACTGACCAGCACCGTTAGCAATCAGCCCGAGCAAGGCATGTGCGCGTCCAAGCTCGACCGGGTCTCCGGCAAGAATACGCCTGATGCGGGTCGAATGAGGGAGACGTTGCGAGCCTTGCCCCTGTTGTCCAAGTACTCTCTCAAAGAGCTGCAGCGCCTCCTGCGCATTGTGGCGAGCCTTTTCATAATTCCCCTCACGCCAGCTTACATAACTTTGCTGGAGGCGTATAGTAGCCCATGCCGGTCCTTCAGTAATGTGTGCATCTTGCAAGACACGCTCACCATGCTTGTAACACTGCAACGCCTGTATATTGTTACCCACGTCGTACCATGTATAGCCTACTTCACACCATAGCATGGCCCGGATTTGCGCTTCCTGTCTTCCTTTCATCTCTGCTGAGACGGAGTCGAGCCGCCAGCCTGTCTGGGAGACAGGTACTAGCGGCGTTGCAGAGATGCTTTCAATTTGAGCGACAGCAGGCGAAGGAAAGGGATGCTGCTGCTTACTCATCTCCAGGGCTTGCTCATAAATGTGGCGCGCCTCTTCGTATTTCCCCTGAAGTCTGGTACACTCACCCAGAAACTCTAGCAGATAGGCTAAATGTATCTGCTCATCTGTGTTTGCATCGGTTGATGGCCGGGCGCTTCGTTCGAGGTGTTCGACGGCGAGACGGTAGTAGCGCTCGCCGTCGGGGTAGGCGGAGAGGGTGTAGGCGCGGTTGCCCGCCAGTTCAGCGTAGTAGGCGACCTGTTGTGAGGGTGCACCGCCTTTGACAAGGTGGTGCGTGATGGTAGCTGCTCCCTCTTCCTCGCGACCCTGGTATACCTCTCGCAGGATCTCGGCTGCCCGGCGGTGGAAGCTGGAACGCCTGGCCGCGGAGATGTGCTCGTAGAGGTGCGTCACTAGGAGCGGGTGCCAGAACTGGTAGGTGATGCGCGTGCCCGCGCCTTCTTCGGTGAGCATACCCGCTTGCATCGCCTCCTCCACCTGGTCGAGTACCGTGTCTTCATTAGAGCCGGGAGTGCTCGCCTCCATCGCACTGATGAGGTGGAATTCAAAGGAGCTACCCAGAACTGCTGCTTTGCTCAAGAGGCGCTGGCAGGCGCTGCTGAGCCTGCTCAGACGCAGGTTGAGGGCAGCGGCGATAGTATTGGGCAGGGCAGGAAGGGTATCCTCCAGGTGATTAGGTGTGATGAATGGCCCTCCTGTGGAGGACGATCCCACAGTCCGTGCCAATTCCTCCGCGAAGAAGGGGTTGCCAGCGGCGCGGGTCTGGATATACTGTACGGCAGGCTCCGACAGGTGCGGAACATGCGAGACAATCTCGCCAATCTGCTCGTCACTGAGCGGCTGGAGCTGGACTGTTTCGACGGCATGTTCACGCTGCAGATCGGTCAGGAGGAGCCGTAAGGAGTGGCCGCTCCCCAGTTCGTTCTCACGACATGTGCCAACGATGACAATGGGGAGGCTATACAGGCGGCGAGCGAGGTAGGCGAACAACTCGCAACTGCTGCTATCGGCCCATTGTACGTCGTCCAGCACGATCAACAAGGGAGAGCCTTCGCTGATCACAGTGAGCAGTTCGCATGTCGCCTCCCATAAGCGCAATTGCTCCTGCTCAGGAGGCTGTGACGACGGCAGCGCGACCTGCGTTAGCAGGCTATCCAGTTCGGGTAGCAGTGCCGTCAGCGGATGGTAAATCAGCGGGCGTTTGCTCACCTCCTGTCGCTGCCATGTGACCTGGTCCATCGCTTTGCGCATCACCTCGGTCCATAGACGATAAGGAATGCTAACCTCCTGTGGGTAAACGCGGCTCCACGCAACCGCCCAGCCGCGCCTCCTGGCCTCGCGAGCCATTTCCTCGGCCAGGCGCGTTTTGCCAATACCGACCTCGCCCATCAGCAAGACAGATTGTGGATTGCGCCGCGTATCGAGAGGAAGCGCAGGGGCTTTTTTCTGGCTCGGCAACTTGAACTTCGTCGTATGCTCTGTTGCCAGCAGGAGTCCTTGCAACAGGGAAAGTTCCTGGTCGCGGCCCACCAGCGGCGATTGGTGAGTACGCCCAACCTGCAAAGCAGGAGCAGCATCTTTATAGTCATCCCGGCCCGCCGCAGCCGCGCTATCCTTGTTCGCAGGCACACCCAGCCGCACAGCATCATACAGGGCGCGAGTCTCTGGCAGGGGCGCGATATGATATTCCTGCTGCAAAATAGCGGCCAGCCGCTTGTAGACCCGTAGCGCTTCCCCTCGCCGATCCAATTGTGCCAGGAGCTTAATCAGACGCTGCACCGCCGCCTCATTGGTGGGATCAATAGCTAAGATACGATCTAATGGATCAATCGCACTGTTCAGACTACGCACCGCCCGCAGATCTGCCAGTTCAAGCAGCAGTCCAATCCAGTTACGCTGCAAAAACTCACGCCGGGTAATGGTGAATTCGATTTTTCGTTCTTCCGGCAGGAAATGGCCGCCATAGAGGGTTACCGCCTCCTCAAGCAGGCGTTCCTTCTCGCCAGGGTCATCAGTAGTGCGCGCCTGGTTCAGAAGGTGTTCAAAGGCATCAGCGTCAATCCAAACCTGTACTTGATTGGCAAGAACGAGAACCTCCCGCTCGGTCAGGAGCAGCGGCGACGTAGCAAGGCGACTGCGCTCTGGCTCGAATAGCTGCCTGAGACTATACACAGCCCGGTCCAGGCGACCCGCCGCGATCTCAACATCCAGTTCGGGCCATATGGCATCCATCAACTGTTCGCGGCCAAGTTTGCGTCTTGGACTACTGACGAGGCAGCCGAGCAAAGACCGCACTCGTTGGTGTTGCCATGCCGCATCAGTCACGGTCTGCCAGTCTGGGCCATCGCGCCGTTCCAGGCGAAACTGCCCCAGTGTGTAGATGCGTATGGTAGCCATTTTGAGATCGCTCGTAGTTGTGGGAGGAATAGGGGATGCTTGTACACCATCCAGAGAAGCTTGTATATCAGGAGGAAGCGCTTTGCCTATGTAGGTACGAATGGTTCGTCCATTGACTACCTTATAAGCATACCAATATGGCCCATGTCCTATGCCTTCGCGACACCTGCGACATCGCGGCTTGCCACAGTAGCTGACCTGCTGATGGTAAGTAACCTTGCCATCCATTCACACTCTCCTTAGATGACGCCGTTCACCGTATAGATGGAGAAACAGGAGTGTATTCTACAGCAATAAAAGATCACTTGTCCACCAGCGACATGATTAAATAACACCTCGTCCATTATACCATAGGGACATCAATATAAATAAAACGTGCAGCCGAAGCATATTCGGGCCATATAGCGGAGCTTGCCTCAGCCAGGAGATAATAGACATGACAAGACCGGTATAAGAAGAGCAGTAAGCGGTATCTCATATGCAGGGTCTTTTCTCATGCAGAGACGCAGAAAGTGCATAGATAAACAGAAAAACGGGCAGGAGGAGACGCAGCTCCTTTCCTAGACGGAAGGAGCCTGGGAGGTAACGCAAAGCCTTACCGCGTATACTCCATTCCATAGGGAGAAGGAAACCACCAACACTATGGGAGAGGGTTTACATGGGAAAGCTCCAGACAATGGTAAGGAACAAAGCCAGAGAGAAGTCATCTGCCGAAACCAACGAAAAAGAGCGAAGTCTCAATGATGACGTGAGCGCCTATCGTAATGCTATTGGGCAGGTTGATCTGCTCTCAGCCGAGCAAGCCAGGAACCTGGCACAACTCATCCAACGCGCCCAAAAGCATGGAAGAGGGCAGAGCAAAGAGGCAGAGGAGGCAAAGCGTCAACTGATCGAGGCCAATCTGCGCCTGGTGCTCTTTGTTGCCAGGAAATACTGTGGTCTCGGCGTAGATATCATGGACCTCGTGCAGGAGGGCAATCTCGGACTGATGCATGCCGTCGAGAAGTTTGATCATACCAGGGGCTATATGTTTAGTACCTATGCCATCTGGTGGATCAGGCAATATATCTCACGGGCAATAGCGAACCAGGCGGCGGCTATCCGGCTACCGCAATACAAACTAGGGGAGATCAACCGCCTGCGACGAATCCAGCAGCAACTGGCGCAAAGCCTGAAGAATGAGCCAACACTGGATGAACTGGCAGAGCAGATGGACGTTGACGTAGAGCGGATCATCGGGCTTTTATCGACGAAGTCAGAAACTGTGAGCCTCGATGCGCCACGTCTATGGGGCGATGACGAAGTCCCACTCAGCGAGCTATTAGAAGACGATCCCAACGACTCGCCGGAGCGAATCGTCATTACACAGACCTTACAGGCGCACGTGCAAGATTTACTGAATCACTTGACCCAACGGGAGAGGAGGGTACTGGAATTACGCTACGGGCTGAATTCGCGCGAACACAGCCTGCAAGAAATCGCTCGAAAACTAGGGATGAGCCACGAAACGGCGCGGCAAATAAAACTCCGGGCACTACAGAAGTTGGACCACCTGAGCCGCGACAGGATGCTCCAGGATTTTTTGAGGTAGGTACAGTGAGTCACTATGATGATGAGAAATCAGAGTAACGGTGCCTTGCGCTGATGCCTCAGGAATTGGAAGTTTATAGAGATAGATGCCCTGTGGTATCCTATCTCTATATCAGGCAGAGGAGCAAAGGACAATACGTGCTGGATAAATCCGCACTCTACAGCACGTGCTGTAGAGTGCGGATTTATCCAGCACGTGGAATATGCCATGAACGATAGAATCGCGTATCGGCAACAATTTACACGCTGTGGCAAACAGCGCTGCCGCAAGTGCAAAGAGGGAGAAGGACATGGGCCGTACTGGTATGCATACTGGAGTGAAAACGGGCGCACGAAGACCAAATATATCGGAGTGCACCTTCCCCCAGACCTTGAGCCAGTGCAACAGGATTTGACAGGAGAAGAGGAAAACGCAGCCCATTACCTGCTTGCCCGCGCCACACCTACCTCCGTCCTGCGTGTGTATCTCCTTGGTCAATTTTATGTTGAGTACAAAAGTGGAAACGAGTGGTGCAGTGTTGACTCACAGGTATGGCAACATCGCCGCGCTAGCTCACTCCTGGGCTGCCTGCTCAGCAGCGCAAACCACAGATTGAGCAAAGAGCAGGTCATGAAACTGCTTTGGCCCGATCTCGATAGAGACATCGCCGCTAATCGCCTGAACGGTGTCGTTCACGAACTGCGCCACATTCTTGAGCCAGGTATTGCACGACCTGGCGCATCTCGTATGCTCCGCCTCGAAGGCGATATGCTTGAGCTTGCAGATAGCTCCCAGATCTGGGTCGATGCCGAAGCGTTTGAGCAATTGCTTCATGAGGCAAACGCCACAACCGACGCTGAACAGGCAGAGCATCTCCTGGAAGAGGCGGATGCGCTCTATAAGAGCAGCTACCTGCTGGAAGAACTCTACTCTGAATGGGCCTCACAACGCCGTGACGTTCTGCAACAGAAGTGGGCCGAGATGCTCCTCACTCTGGCAAATCTTCGTGTTGAACGAGGAGCGCTCGTCGAAGCAATCGCAACACTCGACCGTCTACGCTCCACCGACCCACTTAATGAGACGGCACTGCAACAATTGATGGTCCTGCTCACACAACTGCGCCGCCGGGGTGAAGCGCTGCGTATCTACCGCCAGCATGCCAGCACCCTCAAACGAGAGTATGAATGTGACCCATTGCCTGAAACATACACCCTCTACAATGAATTACGCCAGGGCCGTATCCCCCCTGAATACCTGGTACGAACTGGCAAAACACGCACGGCAGGTTACCTTTCCCCCAGACAGAGTCCCTACGCAAAGGGAACAGAGGACGCAGTCACTCCTGCTGCCACCTCCACTCCGCACGCCCCATCCAGCGGCCAGACCAGGCAGGAAGCCATATTTGTTCGCCCGGCATTGCAACTAGATCGTCACCACCAGTATCCCCTGATTGGGCGACAGCAAGAACTTGAGGGTATGCGCCATATCCTGCAAGCTGCTTCCTCTCCATCCGAAGCAAAACACCCTCACTTCCTGCTGCTCACAGGTGAAGCAGGCATCGGCAAAACGCGGCTCGCCGAGGAATTGAGCATCGAGGCATTTACACAAGGCTGGGCAGTTGCATGGAACCAGGCAAACGAACAAGAGCACCATCTTACCTATCGTCCCTGGGCAACATTGTTGCACACACTCTTGCATGCCTCTCTTCCTTATTTATCGCAGCTGCAACTCGAACGGCTCGCTGCTTTGCTTCCAGAGGCAGCACACCACACTCTCCCAGCGCCTGCCAGGCCGACCCAGCCACATGCACACGAACAGGAGCGAGTGCACGTATGGGATGAGGTATTAAAACTTTTGAGCACATTATGTCAAATATATCCATTACTTTTCATACTGAATGACCTCCAATGGACAGATGAGGAAAGCATCGATCTCCTGGGCTATCTCATCCATCATCTCCGGGAGCAGCGAATATTACTGATCGCTACCTGCCGAGATGAAGAACTCACTCAGGCACAAAAACTACATATGCTCATCACGGATATGCAGCGCAAACAAGAACTTGTCACACTCGCAGTGCAGCCACTTACTTCGATGGAAATAGGAACATTGCTAGCACACCTTCCCCCGCAGATTGCCCAGAGTATACAAGTACAGGCAGCGGGAAATCCATTCTTCGCGCAAGAACTGGCAAGACGAGCAGGGCAAAACCTATCTCAGACAGCCCACCCGTTGCCAGAAACAATCATAGCAGTGTTTGAACGTCGCTTACATAAACTCAGCCATAGCTGCCAGGCATGTATAGAAAAAGCCGCGCTCCTTGGAGAAACGTTTGAGTTAGACCAGTTGCTCTCATCGATGCATAAGCATTCAGAGGAAGACATCTTCGACTTGCTGGAAGAGGCACTCCAGGCAAAGCTCCTCAGAGAGGAAGGTACAGCCGCACACATTATGTATCATTTTTGCCATCCACTGCTCGCCAGATTTCTTCGTGAACGCCGCTCCGCTTCACCCTATGTTTAGAGAGCCTTCATCATCTTATCTGCCAACCGCTTGAGAACTCCCACGTTCGGAATCTCCGAGATAGGTATCGTGGCCCAATCCCAAAACCCTCCTACTCTGTAAATGCTCAGTGATGCATCATCGAGACGCACATGCCGAACATGGCTCCAGGGTAGAACTCGATGCTCTCCTCGCTGCATACTGATCCCTTGTACGCTCAACGTAATATTGCCAAATTGGATAGGAATGCCAATGCGGTAGGTAGCGAGCACGCGAGGAAGCAAGTGATTTGTCACCTCATCCTCTATTATAGCCCCCAGTTCCTTAACGTTCACCAGGTCACCGGTGAAGGTCCAGATCGCGCCGTCCATCAAACGCAGCGTATACAAGTGTGAAACACTCCCCTTGCTATCGATCGTAATATCCTTCCACAACGCCATAATCTGATCCCAGCGAATAATGTGCATCTTCCCTCTGATATATATCAGCCCCTCAGAACACACCACCACATAGAGCTTCCGCGAACGTGCAGAAGTGAGGGTAATCCAGGCTCCCACACCGAGCCAGGCCACGCCGATGAGAGGTACGAGGGAAGCTTGCCACAGCGGCCACCAGCTAAGAAAAGGTGTATAAGTGAACAAGAATACAACGATGATGAGGCATCCGATGAGCAGAGCCAAAAAGCCGAACACGCGAGAAAGCGAGAGGTTATTCCGGGAGGCATACATCACCTGCGCTTTTCCAAGCCGATGCACAAACGCCACCCGCTGGAAGTGCAGTGGAATCTGTTGTGCTGGCGATGATTGCACCGCAAGGCTCCCTGTCTGAGCATCGTGATATCGCCGCTCGATGCCCATCCTGGCAAGAACACGTTCCTTAGAGAGTGTCTGCACACAGCACCACAGCCTGTACTTTGACCGTCAACGGAGAAGGCCGAGTGCTAAAGACCTGGAAAAACTATATGCACACTCGACTGAATTGTATCATATAACAAGCAGACATGAGTCACACCTGGCGACCGCGAGGCTTGCCACTACATTTCCTGTGCGGATACTTCCCGAATTGTAGTGAAACCCAGTCTGGGGGACAGATACATCCTCGCGATCGCCAGGAGCTCACATTACTCGCGCCACAATTACGCTCACATTGTCCACACCACCGCCTTTTAGCGCAGCCTGTACCAACAGATCACTCATATGTGCCGGATCACCTTCCTGCTTCATAATTCGCTCGATCTCTGAGTCTCGTACCATCTCCCACAACCCATCCGAGCAGAGCAATAACCAATCGCGTGCGAGCAAGTCCTCAGTGAAGCAGTCCACCTCTACACTACGCCCATCGCCAAGGCCACGTTCCACCAGATTACGATCTGGATGTGTATAGATATCATCGGACGCGATCAGGCCATTGGCAACCAGGCGAGCCACGAAGGAATGATCGCGAGTAATCTGCGAGAGTCCCTTTCCTCGGCGATACATGTACGTACGGCTATCGCCCACATTGACAACATAGGCCTTAGACCCAATAACCAGGGCGGCGGTCAAGGTCGTCCCCATATCAGCGCCCTTCTCTTGATTGCATTGCCAGATAGTCATATTTGCTTGCAGGACACCGTGCACCAGGATTTTGCTGAACAACGTATCGTTGAGCTCACTACTCGTTACAATATTTTGCAGCACCGACTGCGTCATCGTTTGTATCGCTAGTCGGCTAGCCTCCTGCCCATTCGCATGCCCTCCCATCCCATCCGCTACGATAAACAGATCGAATGGAATAAGTTGCTCTTTATACGTACAGGTACCCTGAACGGCCGCGATACTATCCTCATTTGGATCGCGTTTTCGCTTAATACCAGCGTCCCACCCTATACCGACCCTAACAGACTGCGCAAAATGAGATTTCAACGTAGTAGCGACCGGAGCAGGAGAACATGAGGCTGCACAAGTAGGCACCACAGGCCTTGTTGGCACCTCTTCTATTGGATTATGAAACATCTGTGATGGCTGCCCACAGCGTCGCCCGACCGCTGCCCCCGCCTGCTGCGGCCATTGTGGCAACCGCAATCCCATGAGAGGGTCGGCAGGTGTATACCTTGTGGTAGTATATTCCCTCGACATGGTTATTGGTTGCAAAGAGTCAGGTGAATCGCCATAGCGATGGTTACCAGGGGAGTGGCGAGAAGATACCCAGTCTTTGTCGCCCCACTGCTTCAACATCTTACGGTCCAGCACCTTCCATTGTTTCAGATGGTGCCGTACCAGAACCAGGCTGATCCACAGCAAAAAGCCACAGATCATGAACCAGGCGGCAGACAAAGTCGCCACCAGTGTCAGAGGTTGTAGAACATCATTCTGATGTACAGCCCAAACCAGAGACCACAAGAGAAACAAAGCAACGCACAAGAGCCCTATCCAGGTGATGCATCTCAACCAGCAATGGATATCATAGATATTCTTGTACTCCTTCAGCATGATGTTCCCCTTTTCGCTGTTTCACCGTTTCCCCGATGAGCGAGGCAGTAGTGAAAATGGTCATAAAAGTACTCCACGTTCGCAAGTATATCTGGAGTGCTTTGTAGCTATCTCCTCTGCTGCTTCTGAAGACAGGGACTAGTGTGTGAGCAGTCAAACTCGCAACCAGGCTTTTTGACAGGGGGACATGTAAGTGAGAGGAATAGAATAACAGGATAAACATCTATCTCGTAGCAGAAGAGCAGGTTTTCCACCTGGAAACACTCCTGAATCCTCACCACTTGTTGATTTATCCAACTGTGCATATTCAACAAACGGATCAGCCAGAGACATCAGCGAAGAAGTCTTATACATCTTATACCACTGTCTTATAAAAAGGGTCCAGGTTGGTATACGATCACGATAGCAAGTTCGGATCACGCTTTGCTCATGGCCTGCCTCACGAATAAGCTTGCTGTGGAGGCTCCTTCCCGTTCATGACGCTTTCATAACGCTTTCATGACGCTTCCTGCTCATACTAGCAGCAGAAAGGACGATGTACAGTCGGTCGGGTCAGGTGTGATGAGGCACTCAACACGGCAGATGGCCTGTCGAGAGTTGTGTGACGAAAAGATACAACGGAATCAATGTAGTGAGAAAGGAATGACAGAATGTTCGATACAAACAAACAAGCCGAATCCATATCTCCTTCCCAGAACCCCGCGGAGCCACCCCCACAGCATCCACGACACGGGGGTGGCTTGCGGACCGCAGCGATCATCGGCTTGACGCTTCTGCTCGCCGTGGTCTTCGTCATCGGGGGTTTCGCAGGCTGGCTCTTCGCCAGCACGAAGAGTAGTGCTGCGGGAACCACACTCGGTACGGTGCGAGAAGCCGTCGTAGCGAAGGTGAAACCAAGCGTCGTGGAGGTCTACGTCACCTTAACAAAAGGGGCGGCACTGGGCTCTGGGGTGATCATC
>WNFM01206886.1_pt1 | contig 22822 bp, 14 predicted proteins | sample 5400271 | NCBI WGS metagenome assembly WNFM01 (sample SAMN13153352, study PRJNA577476) | soil metagenome | isolation source: 60 cm saprolite on Douglas fir-dominated hillslope | place: USA:California | collected 2013-09-17
CGCCGGACGCCTTGCAGAAGATGCCGAAGTCAAAAACCAGGTCGGGATCGTCGCCGGCGATCGCCTTCGCCTTGTCGACGTACTCCTTCGCCTTGGGCGACATCGCCGCCCACTGCTCCTCGGTGGGCAGGTTCGCGCTGCCGCGACCGCCGCCCGGCGCCTGCGGGGCCGCCCCGGTGTCGCCGCGTCCCGGACCGGCACCGCGCTGCGGCGCCGCTCCTTGCGCTATCAGCACCGTGGCGGCGAGTACGCTCGTCGCGAGACCAGTCAGAATCTTCCTGAGCATCACGTCCTCCTGATCGCATCCCAAAGCAGGCCTAAGGCCTGCGCTGAGACGTAGCGCAGCCCGTTCAGGGCTGCCTCACGGCAGCGCGTAGGCGATCAACCGCGGACCGGCGATCACCACGTACTGTTTGCCGTTTGCGCCTTTGTAGACGACCGCCGCGCCCCCCACGTCGAAGCCGGGACTGGCGGACCAGAGCTCCTTGCCGGTCATCGCGTCGAACGCGCGAAACTGTCCGTCCGCCGTGCCGCCGATGAAGACGACGCCGCCGGCCGTCGCGACCGGCGCCCCGGAGTTGGTGGCCGTGCCGGTCCTCGGAATCCCTTTCGCGGCCAGTTCCTTGTATTCGCCCAGCGGCACGCGCCACACGATGTCACCCGTGTTGGCGTTGATCCCGAACAGCTCTGCCCAGGGCGGCGCGTTGCACGGGTAGCCCTCGCGATCGAGGTAGTAGTCGAACGGCATCTTGGTCTTGCCGAACGACGGCAGGACGTCAGAGGAGAGCATCGCGGACAGTTGCCCGATCGTCGCGACATTGCGCGCCGTGGCGAAGACCATGCCGCGTCCCGGATCGAAGGCGCTGCCGTTGTTGCTGCCGCCGCCGGTCGAGCCGGGGAACGAGATGCTCGGGACCATGCTGTACGGTGTGTATGGTCCCATCTGCGCCGCCTGGTCGTAGATCTCCGCGCAGTATTTTTCCGCTTCCGGGGAAATCTTCGACACTTCCTTGCGGGCCATCGACAGGCGCGTGATCGGTTCCGGCTTGACGGGGAAGGGCTGCGTCGGCCACGCGGCGTCGCCCAGCGCATCGGACGGCGGCACGGGCCGCTCTTCGACGCCGAAGATCGGCTCGCCGGTCAGGCGGTTCAGGAAGAACAGCAACCCCATCTTCGTCCCCTGCACGATCGCCGGGATGCGCCGGCCATCCTTGGTGACGTCCGCGAACATCGGCGGCGCGTTCAGGTCGCCGTCGTAAATGTCGTGATGCGTCGTCTGGAAGTGCCACCTGTACGTGCCGGTGGCCGCGTCGAGCGCGACGACGCTGGCCGAGTAGAGGTTGGAACCGGGCCGGCTGTTGCCGAAGTCCTGGTCCACGGCGTTGCCGAGCGCCACGAACACCAGGCCGTTCTCGTTGTCGACCGTCAGCGGCTGCCAGGAGCCGGGGCCCTTGCGATCCTGCCAGCCGTTCAGGCCCCAGGTGCCGAAGTTCGGTTCGCCGGGGTGCGGGATGGTGTGGAAGCGCCAGACTTCCTTGCCGGTCAGCAGATCGAAGCCGCGCAGATCCCCGGGAATGCCCCAGCGGTTGTGCTCGCCGGTGCGGCCGGGGAAGATCGCGAGGTTTTTGTAGACGGCGACCGGTGACGCGATGGTGTAGGACTCGCCTCCGGGAATCGGGTCCATGATGCCGCTGACGAGATCGATCACTCCGACCTGCGGGATCAGCTTGCCGGTCTTCGCGTCGAGCTGAACGAGCCTGCCACCGCTCATCGTCACCAGCACGCGCGGCGCGTGTGGCGGCATGCCGGGCCAGTAGGTCATGCCCCGGCGGATCGCCCCGCCCGGCGTCGCCTCGCTCAGCGCGAACGTCCATGCCTCGGTGCCGGTGTCGGCGTTCAGCGCGACGACGCTCCCGCCGCCGACGAAATACATGATGTTGTTGATGACGATCGGCGCGGAGCCTGCGCCCTGATACGTCCACGCCTGGGTCAGCGTCGCGACGTTGGCCGGGGTGATCTGATTCGCGGGGGAGTACTTCATGCCCCCGACGTCGCCCGCGACCGCCGGCCAGTCGGCGGGGCTTTGCGCGTCAAGCGCGAGCACGCGCAGCGCGAGCGCCGCGGCCGCGGCGAGAGGAGCCAATCGCCTGGTCAGCATGGAGAGCACCGCTGTCTGAGTCAGATCGACAACCCGCAGTTCGCCATCTCGAAGGACTTGCGGATCGTGATCACGTCGCGCTTGAGCATCCCGATCACGAACTGGCGCGGACGGTCGATCGTGTCCGCGCCCGTCCCGGCGCCGCCGAGGCCGGCGTATTCGGACCGCAGCTCCGAGGGCCCGTTGAAGCCGATCGCCGCGAGGACCGTCGCGACGCGTGGAATGTGCACGACGCCGGTCCCCATCGCGACGCTCGGCGCGCTCCAGCCGCCGCCCTTGGCGTTCTTGCCGCCGATCGGGCGCTTCGGCATCTCGCCGTCGAGCGATCTGTAGAGGGGGTTGCCGTCGTCGATGCTGCCCGCGCCGGCGGAATTCGCCGGACCGCCCGCGCGGCCGCGTCCCGCGGGGGCGCCCGCCGGAGCCGGCCCCTCCTCGCCGGGCGCGCCACCCGCCCGTCCTCCGCCGCGGCCGCCGCGCCCGCGGCCGCCCGCGCCGCCGCGTCCCGCCGCCGCCGCGCCCGGCGTGCCCGGGATCGCGCCGCCGTCGGGTTGGGTCACCAGCGGCTCGACGCGCGGAACCGGACCCGGGTAGGGACCGCCTTCCCCCTTCAATCCGAGATCCTGCACCCAGCCGCGATCGCGCCAGCCGACCGCCGTGATGTACGGACCGGCGTGACGCATCAGCGTCTCCCACATGTCATCGCCGTGCAGCGCCATGTGGCCCGTGTCCCAGTGGAACCCGATGTACTTCGGATCGAACGGCTTCATGATCGGGAGCAGATCGAGGACCACGCCCCCCACGGAGGCCCGGCCCGGCACCGTGTCGTAGACGAGGGCCATCCGGTGTTTCTGGTTGAGGCGGACGAACTTGTCGAGGCGGAACTTGATCGCCTCGAGCTGCGGTCCGAGCGGCTTCGCCAGGTCGTAGGTGTAGCCGCCGAGCGAGTAGTGGGTAATCCCGTTCTGCGCCGCCGTCCCGATGATGGTTTCGGTATTCGGCTCGGCGACGTCCCGGATCGCGGGTCCAGTGATCTGCGTGACGCGCAGGCCGTGGCCGCGGATGCGCTTCACGAACGCCGGCAGTTCCTGCCCGACCTTGGCGGGATCGATGTGGCCCGGGTAGGCCTGCACCGTCGGGCAGACGCCGCCGCAGACCACCTCGATGGCGGCTTCGGCGACCTCATCGGGGGAGCGGAGCCAGTGCAGCGACCGCGAATGGATGTCGAGCCCCAGCTTGCGGGTCACCGGCTCCGCGCCAGCGGCCGGGCGGCTCTGGGCCGCGCGCGGCGCCGGCGGCTGGCTCCGGGCCGCGGCCTCGGCGAGCAGCGGGCCCAGCAGCGCGGCGCCGAGGCTGCCCTGGAGGAAGTGTCGCCGGTCCACGGATCGGGGCATCTCGCGCGACTATAGGCAGCCCCGGGGACGGTGTCAATACATGTATTAACAACGTCCTGTCTGGGCTATGCCAGGCCGATATCTCTCAGCAGCCGCTGCAGGCGGGGGTCGTCCGTCAGCGGCCCGAACCGCGGATCGACCTTCAGCGCCAGCACGTCGAACGCGCGGTCTTCGCAGGCCTTGCCGAGCGCGCGGAAGCCCAGTTCCGGCTGGCCGAGCGCGAAGCGGACCGCGGCGAACTCCATCGGCGAGACGTAGCGCTGCTTCGCGATGCTGTCGACCGTGCGCAGCGAGGCGAGGGCATCCGGCTTCCGGCCCGCGAGCGCCAGCGTGCGCGCCAGCGCCGCGTGCATGCGCGGGCTGTGGGGCGACAGATCGATCGCGCGCTGGAAGGCGGCGATCGCTTCGTCGAGGTCCCGGCGTTGTTCCTGGATCATGCCGAGCGCCCAATAGGCGGGCGAGAAGTGCGGGTTCAGCTCGATGGTGTGGTCGCACTGCTCGAGCGCGGCTTCGTAGTCGCGGCGGTACGCGTGCATCATCGCGACGTCGCGCGCGACGATCGACGACACCGGGTCGAGCGACTGCGCGATCCGCATCTCATCCAGCGCCTCGTCCAGGCGGCCCAGCGGCACCAGGCAGGACGTCGCGTACCAGTGGTGCCCGGTCGCATAGCGCGCGTCGAGCCCGATCGCGATCTGGAACTCGCGTTCGGCGCCGTGCCAGTCCCAGTCCTGGGTCGCCTTGACGTGCGCCAGCGACGTGCGCCCCTCGGCGCAGTTGCCGTCGAGCATGACGGCCGTCGCGGCGCTCGACGCGGCCGTCGCCCACGCGAGCGACGGCGCCCGGACGCCGTAGTGGGCGAGGAGGCTGTGCGCGTCCGCCAGCCCGCTGTGCGCGAGCGCGAACTGCGCGTCTTCCACGATCGCCTTCTCGAAGAAGTCCAGCGCCTTCTGGAGTCCTTCGTCGGTGCGCTGGTTCAGGTGATAGCGCCCTTGCAGGTACAGGTTGCGCGCGGCCAGGTTCTCCGCCGGACGGCGCGTCCCTCGACGCTGGCCCGTGTCCATGAGCCGCGGCTCGAGCTTGCGCACGACCGCCTCCGCCACCGACTCCTGCGCGGCCAGCACGTCGCCGAGCGCCACGTCGACCGATTCGGACCAGAGATACGAGGCCGTCGGCGTGTCGACGAGGTGGATCGTCACGCGGATCCGATCGCCGGACGTGCGGACGCCGCCGGTCAGCAGCATCGCGACCTGCCCGGCGTACTCGTGGCCGCCCCCCGGCACCGGCCCGCCGCCCGGCTGCACGGCGAGCACACGCAGCGATTCGACCTTCGCCAGGCTGTGGATGATTTCCTGCCGCAGGCCCTCGCAGAAGTAGCCGAGCTCCTTCGCCGGACTGTGGTCCGCGAGCGGCTGGACCGCGATCGTATTCTGCCCCGCGAGCGTCGTCCCGAGCGAGCAACGGGAGGAGCCGGCCGCGTCCCGGTTCTTGAAGACCGGCGTGTAGCCGCCTTTCGGGAGCTCGATGACCAGGGCGTCGGTGCCGCCCTCGTCGCGGTAGTAGCGCTCGAGGCGCGCCCGGAGCCGCCGCGCCTGGACGCGGACGATCGGGTCGGCGCGGGGATCGAACGACGAATCCTTGTCGAAGACCTGGACGCCGATGACGTATTCCTTCAGCTGATCGCCGCGCCCGGCGAGCGCTTCGGTGACGCTGAAGTGCAGGAATCGCTTGAGGCGGTCCACCTGCCGGAACGTGACGCTGGTCAGCACGCGCTCGAGCTGCGTCCGGGTGGCCTTGTCGGCGTCCTTCGCCGCGGGGGGGACCGCGGCGCGGATCGGCACCACCTTCATCATCTTCCGGTGGGCTTCGCCCGCCGCTGCCCCCCTACTCGCTCGCTCGTGGGGGCCCCTGGCCCCGCTCCGCTCGCGAGGCTCGCTCGCTTTCGCTCGCTCGCCGGTGGGGATCGTTCGGTCCTTTGCCATCAAGACCCGAAGTTGAGCTCGACGGTGATCCCATCAGGGTCGCGGACGAACAGCTGGAGGGTGTTGTCGCGGGGCACGATCGCCTTGCGGAAGGACAGGCCCGCCTCGGTCAGCGCGCGTGTCGTCGCGTCGAGATCCACCGCGTGGAACGCGACGTGGTCCACGTTGCCGGCATGTTCGTGGTGCGGGTCGCCGTCCTTGCGCTGCACCAGGTGCAGGACCGGATGATCGTTTAGATACAGCCAGTATCCCTTCGACGCAAACGGCGGCCGGTCGCCGACGCGAAACCCGAGCCGCACGTAGAAGTCCTTCGTCCGTTCGACGTCGGACGATCGGGTGTTGACGTGCTGAAAGGCGTCCACCGGCATGCTAGCGCTCCGTGTCGATCTTATTCCGGGGGGCTTCGCCCCGCCGGCCCCCCCTGCACGCTCGCTCGCGGGGACTCCTGAGATCCCCGCTTCCGCCTCCGGTGAAGCTGCGGCGGACGCGCCGAAGCGCCTGCGGCGCGAAGGCGGGCCGCTCGCGTGGCTCACTCGCCCACGCTCGTTCGCTGCGGTCGTCGTCGGTGAGAGTCAGTTCCATATCCGTGCTAGCCGGTCTCGATCTCGAGACGATGGATGTCGCCGAGGATCACGCTGTAGGCGAACGCGCCGAGCAGGGCGACGGCGGCGATGTAGATCAGGGGCCCGACGAAGGTCCCGGTCGCCTGGAACGTGATGCCGATCACGAGCGGCGTCACGATGCCGGCGAGATTCGTCGTGAAGTTGAACAGCCCGCCCGTCAGCCCGATCAGCTTCTTCGGCGCGATGTCGGACACGACGGTCCACCCCAGGTTGGTCATGCCCTGGCCGAAGAAGGCGAGCGACATGATCGCGATGACCACGCCGTTGCTCTCCACGGGCACGTAGTTCGCGAGGATGATCGTCGAGGCCAGCAGCATGCCCGAGACGATCGGGAGCTTCCGCGCCAGGTTGGCCGAGCCGGTGCGTTTCAGGATCGCATCCGAGACGTAGCCGCCCAGCACCACGCCGACCGCCGCGGCGATGTAGGGCACCGAAGTCATGAAGCCCGCCTTGATGAACGTCATTCCGCGCGCGGTGACGAGGTAGGTCGGAAACCACGTCAGGAAGAAGACCAGGGTGGAGTTGCCCCCGAACTGTCCTATGGAGGCCCCGATCACCTGCCGGTGGCGGAGGAGGGCGGCAATGTGGCGCCACTTGAAGTCCAGGGGCTGGCCTTTGTATTCCCCGCCGCCGCCCGCCTCGATGTATGCGAGCTCAGCGCGGTTGACGGTCGCACTCTCGTCCGGATTCCGGTACAACGTCCACCAGACGAAGCTGAACGCGATGCCGAGCCCGCCGACGATGAAGAACAGGCCGCGCCAGCCGAACTGCTGCGTAATCCAGAACAGCGGCACGCTCAGGAAGCCGAGGCCGAAGTTCATCCCGACCGAATACACCGAGTTCGCGCGGGCCCGCTCGTGCTGCGGAAACCACGTCGCCAGGATGCGGCTGTTCGCCGGAAAGCACGGCGCCTCGAACACGCCGACGCCGAGCCGGGTGACGATCAACCCGCCGAGCGAGTTGACGACGCCCATCAAGCCGGTGAAGAGCGACCAGAAGGCGATGGCGATGAAGTAGGTGAGCCGCGTGCCGAAGCGATCGAGGAAGATGCCGCCGGGAATCTGCAGCGCCGCGTAACTCCACGAGAACGCTGAGAACACCAGCCCCATCTGGGTCGCGTTCAGTCCGAGATCCTTCGTCAGGTACGGCGCCGCGATGCCGAGAACCGTCCGATCGAGGTAGTTGATCGCCGTGCCCACGGCGATGAGAGCGAGGATCGGCACCCAGCGGACGTGGGTGCGGTGCACCGGCGACGCCGCCACGGTGCCGGTGGCCACTAGGTGCCTTTCCGGTACACGCAGTTGATGTCCCAGTGTCCCGGCGTGGGCGTCGGCGCGTTTTCCATCGGCGCCTGGATCACGGTCGGGCGTCCGGAGGCGAGCGCCGCGCCGAGCGCGGGTCCGAGCTCGTCGGCCGATTGGATGAAGACGCCATCGGCGCCGTAGCCTCTGGCGATCTGCGCGAAGTCGGTACGGTAGCGGACGCCGTCCGCCTCGAAGAGGCAGCCGAATTCCCATCCGTAGTGCATGTTGGTCAGCCCGGCAATCGTCCCGTACGCCGCGTTGTCCATGACCAGCCAGACGACGCCGAGACCGGCTTCCATGGCGGTCGCGACGACCGACGGGTTACTCCCGAAGGCGCCGTCCCCGACGAGCGCCACGACCGCGCGATCGGGCTGCGCCAGCTTCACGCCCAGCGCCGCCGCCGGCCCGAACCCCATCGTCGCGAGTCCGCTCGGCGTGATGAAGGTGCCCGGCACGGTGATGGGGAACTGCTGCCCGACGCCGTTCTTGTTCCAGCCCACGTCGGTCACGATGTAGCCGTCCTCGGGCACGGCCTTCCGCAGCTCGCGGAGGATGCGTTCCGGCCGCATCGGGTACTGAGTCGATGTGTAGTGATCGGCCCAGTTGGCGGCGAACGCGCGGCGCCCCTGGGCGATCTCGAGGCGCAGCGAGCCACGGTTGCGATGCTTGACGCCCGTCGCGGCCTTCGCGAGCGCGGCGAGTGCGAGCTTCGCGTCGGCCACGACACCGAGCTCGGTGGACAAATTCCGCCCGAGCTCTGCCACGTCTGCGTCGATGTGGATCAGTCGCGTGGGTGGGATGTTGAACGTGAACCGCGGATCCCAGGAGCTCGAGTTCGCTTCGGCGAAGCGCGTGCCGACAGCGAGGATGACGTCGGCCGTCCGGCATTTCTCGTTCGCGATCGGCGTGCCCCAGAATCCCGTCATCCCGAGGAGGAGGGGATGATCTTCGCGGACGACCCCCTTGCCCATCAGGCTGTGGGCAATCGGCAGCTCCAGCGCCTCGGCGAGGGCCACGAGCTCCGCGGAGGCGCGAGCCGAGAGGACGCCGCCGCCGGCGTAGAGGACGGGGCGTTCGGCGTTGGCCAGCGCGGCCACGATCCGTTCCGCGGTCGCCTCGTCGATGGAGGGACGCGCGATCTCCGCCGGCACCTTGCCGAAGGCGTCGATCGGCAGGCTGGAGGAGAAGACGTCCATCGGGACATCGACCAGCACCGGTCCCGGCCGTCCGGTCTGCGCGAGATGGAACGCGCGCTCCATGATGCGGGGGAGGTCCCGGACGTTCTCGACGCGATAGACGCGCTTACAGAACGGCCGGTAGATCTGATACTGGTCGGCGTCCTGGTGAAGATTGATTTCCTGGTGCGGGTGCCGTCCGTGGAAGTACGACTGGACGTCGCCGGCGATCACGACCATCGGGATCGAATCGAGCGCGGCGTTCGCGACCCCCGTGGCGGCGTTGGTCAGGCCCGGACCGAGATGGGTGAGCAGCACGCCGGGCTTGCCGGACGCGCGCGCGTAGCCGTCCGCCGCGTGCGCCGCGACCTGCTCGTGGCGCGTGCTCACGTAGCGGACGCGGCTCCGCCCGAGCGCGTCGAGCATGCCGATGATGGTGTGCCCGGTGAGACCGAAGACGACCTCGACGCCAAGCCGCTCGAGATACTCGGCGAGCAGGTAGGCCGCGAAGCGGGTCTCGCTCGTCGTGGGCAGCGGCTCCGGAATGACGTGGATGGCTGTGCTCATGGTGTGATCCGGGATCCGATCAGAAGACTCGTGAGTTGTAGAACTCTCCGAACAGCTCCTGTTCGGACGGGCGATCCTCCGGAATCGGCCGGCTCACCCAGGTGACGTTCATGTAGTGCTTCAGCGACACGTTCTCGTTCGTGATATTGCCGCCCCACACGCCGCAGCCCATGCTCGACGTCATCGGCATGCCGTTGGTGAACGTCCCCGCGTTGGAGCTGGACTGCACCTGGCGCACCATGATGCGGCTCACCGGCGCGACCAGCGCGAGCTGATGCACGTGCTCGTCGTCGAACGAATAGATGCCACAGGAATGTCCGCGGCCGCCGGTCTCGAAGATTTGGCGCACCATGTCGAGCGCCATCTCCCAGCTGTGGTACTTGAAGATCGAGAGCACCATCCCGAGCTTCTCGGTGGAGAAGGGGTGCGCCTTCCCGATCAGGCGCTCGGGCACGATGAAGAACGTCTTTCCCTCGGGCAGGTCGATGCCGGCCTTCTGCGCGATCACGTCGGCGCCGCGCGCGATGGTGTCGGCGGTGCGGCGGCCGTCGGCGTCCCAGTAGGCGGCCTGCAGCCTCGCCTTCTCGTCTGCATTGACGAGGTGGCCCCCTTCCGTCCGCAGCTGCGCGAGGAAGGCGTCATAGACGCGCGAATCGACCAGGAGGTTGCCGTCCGCGGAGCAGCCGGATCCGTTGTCGTTGGTCTTGCTGATGCGGGTGTTGCGGGCGGCCTCTTCGACGTTTGCGGTCTCGTCGATGACCATCGTCGCGTTGCCGGCGCCGACGCCGTAGGCGGGCTTGCCCGATCCGTAATCGTCAGGTCGCACCGCGTCATCAGCTCGTTGGCGAGCGGAATGCTCGGGCGCTCCACGACCTGCAGGACGTCTTCAGGCACGCCCAGCGGCGTCAGGGCGGCGCGCATGACGCGCACGGTCTCGATCGTCGTGCCGCGGCTCGACGGGTGAGGAGAAAACACCACGGCGTCCTTGCACTTGATCGCGTAGATCGCGATGCCGACCGGGGTCACGTACGGGCTGGTCACGGGGATCAAGGCCGCGATCACCCCGGCCGGCTTTGCGTACTTGACGAGGCCGCGGATCGGATCCTCCTCGATGATGCCCATGCTCTTCTGGCGGAGCGCGTCGCGCAGGATGCCCTGCACCTTGGCCCGGCGGGTCGGTTCGCGGCGGCCCATGCCGCTCTCGTCGACGCTCATGTTCGCCAGGCGCGTCGCCGTCGACTCATTGCCGCCGGCCCAGCCGACCGCGCGGCAGATGCGGTCGACGGTCGGCTGGTCGTAGTGCGCGATCGCCGCCATCGCGGCGCGCGCGCGTCCGACGAGCGCGTGGACGACGTCAGTTTCCTCGGCCGTAATGGTCCGTGCCATTTATTTACCGGGGCGCTTCGCCCCGCCGGCCCCCCCTGCACGCTCGCTCGCGCCCTTCGACTCGCGCTCAGGGCGCCCCGAGCCTGCTCGAGGAGCGGGGACCCCGACCCCGCGCCGCTCGCGTGGCTCACTCTCTGCGTTCGTTCGCTCCGTCTGTCCCGAGATCGGCCGGGGTCCGTCGTACTCGACCTGGAACTTGATGCGCATGGGCTTTTCGCGCGCGTACTCCTCCGCGACTTCAGCCGTCAGACCGGCCACGCGTCCGACGATGAAGAGGAACCGCCCGGCGGGCGGCGAAAACCCCATGTCGTGCAGGATCGCCGCGAGCGCGCCGTCGATGTTCATCGGCAGCGGCTTGATCCGCGTGCGCGCCTCCGCCTCGAGCGCTTCCATAAAGAGGATGCCGTCGCCGGCGATGCCTTCGGCGCGCGCCATGTCGAAGAGCACCTTCACGCGCGGGTCGGTGGTGTGCACGCGATGGCCGAGCCCGGGCAGCCGCCGCTTCTCTCGCACGGCCGCCTCGACCGTTCGCTGGGCCGCGACCGCCGGCCTGACATCGTCACGGGTCGCGAGGGCCAGGCCGGCCGCGATGAGCTCCATGCAGTTGGAGCCCGCGCCCCCATGATCGTCGCCGATGGCCAGGATGCCCGCCGCAATCGCCGATGAGATGGACGAGCGGTTGCCCGAGGCCGCGAGCCGCGCCGCGGCGCACGAGGGAGCGCCCGCGCCGTGATCCGCCACACCAATAAGGACGGCGTCGAGCAGCCGCCGCTCGCCGGGCGAGGGCAGACGTCCCAAGTGCAGCAGGACGATGGTGTCGGTAAACGTCGCCCCCTGCATCAGCGACGTGACCGCGTGTCCCCGAATCCAAATGTTTGTCGCGTCAGAAGTTGCGATCGCAGAACGCCATGGATCCATGAAGTGCCCAGTATACCGGCGGCCTCGCCACCGGGTGTTTGTTACGGTAACACCACCGTTACGGCGTAGGCGGACGGGCAACCTGATGGTACCGTCGACCGGCGCGCATGCCTGCCATCCGGCTGGCGCATGCCGGTCCTAACGAAACTGGAGGTACCAACGTGAGAACGTGGCGGACAATCCTCGGCGTGGCTCTCGTGTGGCTGATCGCCGGGGGGACCGTTTGGGCCCAGGCGGTCGCGGGGTCTCAGGTGTCAGGTGTCGTCAAGGATTCCAGCGGTGGCGTGCTCCCTGGCGTCGAGGTGACCATCACCAAGACCGACACGGGGACGGCGCGCACCGTGTTCACGGGCGCCGACGGCGCCTATGTCTTTCCGAACCTGCCGGTCGGGCCGTACCGGCTCAAGGTCGTCTTACAAGGCTTCAATACCTACGTGCAGGAGCACATCGTCCTGCAAATCAACACCAACCCCACGCTCGACGTGGCGCTCGCGGTTGGCAACGTCGGCGAACAGGTGACGGTCACCGCCGCGACGACCACGGTTGAAACGCGGTCCACCGGTGTCGGGCAGGTCATCGACAACCAACAGGTCACCGAGATTCCGCTGAACGGCCGGCAGGCCACCGAGTTGATCTTTCTCTCCGGGCTGGCGACGTCCGCCCCGGGCGGGGACCTCAACACGAACAAGAACTTTCCGACGGTGACGATCTCGGTCGCGGGCGGCCAGGCCAACGGCATCACCTACATCATGGATGGCGGGACGCACAACGATCCGTTCAACAACCTGAACCTGCCGACGCCGTTCCCGGATGCGCTCCAGGAGTTCAAGGTCGAGACCAGCTCGCTGCCCGCGCGCTACGGACATCACGCGGCGTCGGCCGTGAACCTGGTCACGAAGTCGGGCACCAATGCGTTTCGCGGGAACGCCTTCGACTTCATCAGGAATTACCACCTCAACGCGCGCAACTTCTTCGCGCCGGCGCGCGACAGCCTCGAGCGCAACCAGTTCGGCGGCACCTTCGGCGGGCCGATCCTGAAGGACAAGCTGTTCTTCTTCGGCGGCTACCAGGGACGGGTCGAGAAGAGCAACCCGCCGACGACGGTGAGCTTCGTGCCGACCGCGAAGATGCTGGCAGGCGACTTCACCGAGGTGACCAGCGCGGTATGCGGGACTCCCCGGACGCTGTCGGCCGCGGCCGGCTTCGTGAGCAACACCATCAGCCCGTCGGCATTCAGCCCGATCGCGCTGAAGTTCCTCGAGCACGTGCCCGTCTCGACCGACCCGTGCGGTCGCCTGCAGTACGGCATCCCGACGAACAACACCGAGCACCAGACTCTCGGCCGGGCCGATTACACGTTGTCCCATGGCCAGAGCCTGTTCGGGCGCTACATGTACGCGGTGTACGACAATCCCGCGACCTACGACGGGAAAAACGCGCTGACGCTGAGCCGGACCAGCCAGAACAACCAGGTGCATTCCTTCGTCGCGGGCCACAACTGGATTCTGTCGTCGTCGATCCTGAACGCCTTTCACGCGACGTTCAACAAGACGATCAACGACCGGCCGATGCCGCAGTATTTCTCGCCGTCGGATCTCGGCGCATCGGTCTACAGCCCGCAGCCCGGCTACATGGGTGTCAGCGTGACGAATGGTTTCAACATCGGCACCGGCGGCACGAATCCGGGCTATTTCGATTCCAACAGCGTCCAGCTGGCCAACGACCTCGACATCATCCGTGGCCGGCACCAGTTCTCGTTCGGCGGCAACTGGATCCGCACGAAGATCGAGACGGTGAACAATCGTCCGACCAACGGCCAGTTCACGTTCAACGGACAGTCGACGGGACTGGGTCTCGCGGATTTCATGCTGGGCCGCGTCAGCAACTTCGTCCAGGGCAATCCGGTCTATGACTTCGACGAGAACGACTACATCGGCGCGTACGCGCAGGACGAATGGAAGCTCCGGCAGAACCTGACGCTGAACGTCGGCCTCCGGTGGGAGCCTTACCTCGCCATCAAGAATTCGCGGAACTACGTGAGCAACTTCGACGAGGCGCGGTTCGACGCCGGGACCCGCAGCACGGTCTATCCGCAGGCGCCGCCCGGACTGCTCTTCCCGGGCGACGCGGGATTCCCCGGATCGGCGGCGATGCACAACAAGCTGAATCAGTTCGCGCCTCGCGCCGGCGTCGTCTGGCAGGTGAACGAGAAGACGGCGATCCGCGGCGGCTGGGGCCGTTTCTACGACACACCGCACCTCTTCTTCAACACGCGCTTCGCGAACAATCCGCCCTGGGGGGCGCAGATTACCCTGACCAGTCCGGCCGGCGGCTTTGCCAATCCGTACCTGACCTATCCGGGCGGGAACCCGTTCCCGGCGCTCGCGACCGGGTGGCAGACGCAGCCCTTCCCGACCGCCGGGGTCTACGTCAACTCGCCGCTGAATACGCAGCCGACGTCGCTCCAGCAGTGGAATGTCGGGGCCCAGCGACAGGCCGGCACGTGGCTGATCACCGGCAGCTATCTGGGCAACCACTCCAGTCACCTCTGGAGGGCCACCGAGCTGAACCCGGCCGTCTATTCCGTCGGCGCGACGACGGCCACGACGAATGCCCGGCGGCGGCTGACGCTCAAGAACCCGACGTGGGGACCCTTCTACGGGACGATCGGCCAGGTCGACGACACGGGCCGCGGCACGTATCACGGCATGCTCATCTCCGCGCAGCGCCGGCTGGCGCGCGGCCTGACCGCGCTGACCAACTACACGCTGTCGAAGTGCACGAGCGATCCGGCCACGACGGAAATCACCGGTCCGACCATTACCGATCCCAATAATCCCAATGGCGATTACTCGTACTGTGACGCGGACCGCCGGCACGTGGTGAACGTGTCGCTGGTCGTCCGGTCTCCGTCCTTCTCGAGGACCGCGCTGAAAGCGCTGCTCGGCGACTGGCAGATTGCGCCGCTCGTCCGCTTCCAGAGCGGCAGCCGATACAGCGTCACGACCGGTGTGGACAACGCGCTGTCGGGCATGGGCGGCCAGCGCGCCGTGCAGGTCCTCGACAACATCTACGGCGACAAGTCGGTCAATAACTTTCTGAACCCGGCCGCCTTCACCTCGCCGGCCGCCGGCACCTACAGCACGCTGAAGCCGAACGCCTTCGTCGGACCGTCCCAGCTCCAGAACGATCTGGCCGTCACGCGGACGTTCCGGATTGCGGAGAAGCCGTTCCAGTTCCGCTGGGAGATCTTCAATGTGTTGAACAAGGCGAACTTCAACAATCCGACATCGGGCCTCAATAGCACCAGCTTCGGAAAGATCCTGACGGCCGGCCAGCCGCGGATCATGCAGTTCGCGTTCAAGTACGATTTCTGATCGAGAGACTGGAGCTGCGGTGAGAGGACCTGCGAAGACCCGGCTCGGTGCGACCTCACTCGCGGTCGTGATTTGCGGTGTGCTCGCGCTGGCGCAGCCGCCGCAGCCCTTCGACGCGCTCAAGGCTGCCCCGAGCACAGTCGAGGGCCAGCAACAGCCCCCCGCGGGGCGCGGCGCGCCCGGCGCCGCGCCCGATGCGCAGGGACGCGGACAGGGGCGGGGGCAGGGACGCGGCGGACGCGCGGGCGGCGGGCCCGCGCGCAAGCGCGTGCTCGCCTGGGCCGACACTCGCAACGGAGTGGCCCAGCACGAATCCGTGGGGCATGCCCTCGCGATCATCGAGCGGCTCGGCTACGAGTCGGGGATGTGGGATACGTTCATCCGGACCGACTCGAACATCATCGCGGCGGCGCCGAAGAGGACGGACGGCTCGCCGGCGAGCGGCGGGCCCAGCCTGAGCAACGTGGACGCGATCTTTTTCATGGGCCACCGCGAAGTGCCCCTGGACGACGCGCAGAAGGCCGAACTGCTGCAGTTCGTCAGGGACGGGCACGGCTTCGTCGCGGCCCACGTCGGTCTGACGGCGCTCGAGTCGTGGCCGGAGTTCGGCGACATGCTCGGCGGCCGCTTCGATCAGCACCCGATCGTCGGCGCCGGTACGATCGTCAATGAATCGCCGAATTTCCCGGCGACGAAGCATTTCCCGGCGACCTTCGCGTTCAACGACGAGTTCTATCAGCCGAAGGACCTGTCGCGGGACAAGGTCGAGGTGCTCCTTCGCCTCGATCTGACGGGCGTTCCGGCGAATCCCGCGCTGCACCTGAACGGCGACTATCCGCTCGCCTGGGCGAAGACCTATGGGAAGGGGCGGGTGTTCTTCGGATCGTTCGCGCACGCCGCCGAGACATGGGACCTCCGCGCCGTGCAGCAGATGTATTTCGAGGCCATGCGGTGGGCGCTCGGTCTCACGGACGCCACCCCGAGTCCGCATCCCATGCCGCCCCTGGCCGGTGCGCCGAAGTAGGCTCTGTTTCGTCGCACTGGGCGTGACGGCCGGCTGCAGCGGGTCCCCTCCGACCCTTCAACAAGGACATCGCCCCAATCGTCTTCAGGAACTGCCGCATGAATGGCGCTGGTCGGCTCGCACGGCCGTCGTGTACCCTCTTTCCCGGTGATCGTGATGCTGATGGGCCCGCCGGGCTCAGGGAAAGGGACACAGGCCGCGCGGATCGCCGCGCGCTACGCGGTGCCGCACATCTCCACGGGTGACGCGCTGCGGGCCGCCGTCAAGGCGGAAACGCCGCTCGGCCAGCAGGTCGCCGACACGCTGGCGTCCGGCCGGCTCGTCGGCGACGAGCTGATCACGGATCTCGTGCGCGAACGGCTGTCCGCGCCCGATGCGGCTGCGGGGTGCGTCCTGGATGGGTTTCCGCGGACCCCGGCGCAGGCCGCGGCACTCGACACGATCGTGGATCCGGCGGCGCTGATCGTCGCGCTCCTCGTCGCCCCTGACGACGAGATCGTGCGGCGCCTGGCGTCGCGCCGCGTCTGCGATCACTGCGCGATCACGCAGTCGGTCTCGGATGACGAGGACCCGGACCGCCACGGCTGCCCGTATTGCGGCGGCAACCTCGTCCGCCGCTCCGACGATCATCCCGAGACGGTGCGCCGCCGGCTCGCGACCTACGCCTCGCTCGCGACGCCGCTGATTGACTTCTACCGCGGGCGTCCGACCTTCGGCACCATCGACGGGCTGCAGAACCCCACGCGGGTGACCGCGGCGCTCTGCGCGCACATCGATCGGATCAAGACTTCCGCCTTCAGGGCGGAAGACTAGGACTTGCGCAGCGTGCGGACGACCTTGCCGACGGGCTTGCCGTCGAGGCTCACGACGGCGCGCATCAGGTAGTTGCCGGCCGGCAGGCCGCCGATGTTGAAGCCGCCAAACGCGACCCGCGTGTCGTCCGTCTTCCCCTGATTGACGGAGGTCTGCGCGGTCGCGAGCGCGGATCCTTCGGGGGTCGAGACCACGTCGAGATCCACCGTGACGGTACCTCCCTTCGGGACGCCGTAGATCTCCACCAACCCGATCGCGACCGGCTCGTCGGTGAAGTCCAGGCGGGGCACGAAGCCCGCCCCCTGCTGCTGCACGCCGAGCACGAGCGTGCTCAGTTTGAGCGGATCGGCGCGCGGCACTTCCACCTTCAGCTCGTAGTCCGTCGTCCCGGCGCGCCCCGACGCGTCGAGCGCGGCCACGCGCACGCGGTACGTGCCGGCCGCGGCGGAGAGCGCGGCCATCACGGGCCGTTTCGTCAGGTCCGCCGCCTGCGCGGTCCACTGTTTCTTCAGCGTGTTCTTTTCGTCGAACAACCCGACGCTGGCCGCGGTCAGGGCGACCGACGGGTCGAGCCCTTCGAAGAGCGCCACGACCGTGACCTCGTCGCTCCCTGGCGTGCGGGAGGTGTGGCCGGCCGCGCGGAGCGGGAGGTCGGTGTACACCGTCTGGGTCCGAAGCATGTCCTTCGGCGAGGCGGCCGCCCGGGCGATGTCCTTGCGAATCTCGACCGCGGGCCGCGTGCGCAACTTCACTTTGTCTCGCGTTGACTTCAGGTCAACGCGGAACGTCCCCCCGTTGCGCTCGGAGGGATCCGGATCGAATGTCGCGGTGTAATACGACGCCGTCTCGCGCAGCAGCCGCGAGATGGCCGCCTGCGGGCTGGCGGTGAGGCGCGCGAATTCCGCGCCCGTCACGCCGGCGAGGCTTTCGAACCCCGCGTCCTGGGTGGAAGACCGGTTCGCCATCGCCTCGGTCATGTGAAGGAGATACAGGTCCGCGCGGGCGGACGAGGCGAGGATGCCGATGTTCTCGAAATCCTCCACCCTGACGGGGCAGACGTCGTTCGACGCGGTGGCGCCGGTGGCTGCGGTGGGGTTCTGCCGCCTCGTCATGTCGATGATCTTCTGGGCCGGCGGCGTGAGGCCGCCGGAAAACACGACGATCGTCGTCGGCGTGCCGCCGGTCAGCGCGAGCATCGATCCGAGCGCCGCGAGCACGCGCGTCGTGCGGCATTGGGCATCGGAATCGGTCTCGCTGGAGGGGCTCCGGCCCGTCATGCCGTCAACCACGTGTTGGACTCTGGCGAGGTCGGTCGACGGACGCAGATTAATCTGTCCCTGGGTGGTCAGCACGCCGAGCATGTCGCCGGGCGCCAGCTCCGACACGAGGAGGCGAATCGCCTCTTTGAGCTGCCCCTCGCGCCCTGGCGTGATCGAGTCGTCGTCGATCAGGGCATGGATCACGCGGCCGTTCTTGCCGACCGTGTTGGTGGCGTAGGGCGGCGGCAACGCCGATCCGCCCGTGGACGGATCGGCGGCCGTGGCGTGGAACACGCCGAGCGACTGGATCTGGCGCGGCTTGCCGTTGACTTTCAGGATGATCTCGTCCGTCTTCAGGTCGCTGACCTGCTGCCCCTCCTCGGTCAGGGCGCGGAAATCGATCTTCACCGCCGCGCTGGCCTTCGGGGACTGCGCGGCCGCCGCCTGGGTCAGCGCGAGGACCACGAGCGCCGACGGGAGGAACCGCACTACGGCTTCTCCTGCTGCTGCGTGGTGGAGGACGCCGCGTTCTTTTTCTTGAAGAGCGGCGTGACGTCCCGTTTGCCGCGATCCTGGTACGACACGCCCCTGTCCATCCACTCCGGGCGCGGCCTGCCGAGCAGGTAGTGATCGAAGAACTCGTCCATGTGGACGGTCCAGTACTTCATGTTGCTCCGATCCCGGAGGCCGTGCTTCTCACCGTTGAAGCTGAACATGTACGACTCCTTGCCGAGCCGCCGCATGGCGCTGTACCACTCGATCCCCTGGTACCAGGGGACCGCGTCGTCCTCGTCGTTGTGGATCGTCAGGTAGGGCGTCTGGACCTTCTTGACCCAGAAGATGGGGGAGCTCTCGATGAACTGGAGCGGCGCGTCCCAGGGTGGCGCGCCGATGCGCGACTGCGTCTTTTCGTACTGGAAGGCGCGCGACATGCCCGTGCCCCAGCGGATGCCGCCATAGGCGCTGATCATGTTCGACACCGACGCGCCGGCTTCAACCGCCGCGAACATGTTCGTCCGCGTCACCAGATAGGTGATCTGGTAGCCGCCCCAGGAGTGCCCCTGGATGCCGATGCGTTTCGGATCGACGAAGCCCATCGCGAGGACGGTGTTCACGGCGGGGATGACGCACTTCTCGGCGCTCTGGCCCGGGTAGCCCGTCTCATACACGATGTCGGGGCGCAGGACGATGTAGCCGTTGCTGACGTAGCGCGGGATGTTGATGCTCGTGCCGACGTTCGGCGCGGCGTAACTGTGGAGCCCCTGCGTGAGCTCCTCGTAGATGTAGACCATCAACGGGTACTTCTTGTTCGGATCGAAGTTCTCCGGCTTGGTCAGCATCGCGCGCAGCTTCCTGCCGTCGGCGTTCACGTAGTCGATGAGCTCGGACGTGCCCATGATGTAGTTCGCCTGCTGCGGATTGGCGTTCGACACCTTCTTCATGTCCTTGAAGGTCGTGCCGCTCGTCCAGAGATCGGGGAACTCTTCGGTCCGCGACAGCGTGAAGACCACCGTGTCGGCGTTCTTCGCTTTCGTCACCGGTCCGAATGCCTTGTCGATCATCACGACCTTCTCGGGCGCGGTCGCGGCGGCCAGGCTCGGGATGCGGTAGAAACCGCTCGCGCGGGTGCGATCGTTGACGGCCGACAGCAGCACCGGCGTGTTCGCCGGCACGGCCTGCTCGTCAGGATCGAGCGAGCGGTAGCGGAAGGTGACGTCCTGCTTGCGGCCCTCGCCGTTCGTGATCATGTGGGCGCCCGTGCCGTCGGGCTTCGCTTCCCAGATGTCGAATTTGTCGTAGAGCAGGACGGAGGCGTCGTTGGCCGTCCAGCCTCCGGTGCCGTACGGTCCCGGCAGATCGGGCGTGTTGTTCTCGAGCTGGAACTTGCTCGGGATTTTCTCGGTGAGATCCACGCGCACGCCGTCCGACACGCGGTACGTCAGCCAGTGACCGATCCGCTCGTCGAAGTGCAGCACGTACTTGCCCGCCGGCGACATCGTCGCGGCGTTGCCCCAGTGCTCGAGGACCTTCTTCGGCTTGCCGGTCTTCACGTCGAGCAGGTACACGTCGTTGTAGTCCTGATCCCAGGAGATTTCCTGGCGGTACGACATGTCGGATGTGCCGAGCAGCTGCGCGGGATCGACGGCACGAAAGCTGCGCTCGCGCTCCTGCTGGTCGCGCACCTTCTGCATCGGCTGGATCAGGGGATCGTGGAAGTTCCACAGGTCCACCTTCGTGACGGGCGGCGTCTTGTCATTCGGATCGGCCGGGGCCTCGGGGGGCGGGCCGGTGCCGAGGTAGAGCCGCGCGCCGTCCTTCGAGAAGCGCGGCGCGGCGAACTCGCTCACGACGAGCCCCGCCGGCATCCCGGCGGTCGCGGCGGACGCGATTTCGGTCGCGGCCGCGTCCGCCGGCCCTGAGCCGGTCGAAGGGGACGCTTTCCAGTAATACAGCCGGTAGGGCGAGACCTTCTGCGCGTAGTCCGCCTCGTCGCTGAGGAACGCGAGCTGGGCGCCCGCCTCGTCGAACGCGAGGCTCTTGTAGTGGCCGCGGCCGGCGTGCAGCGTCTTCACCGCGCCGTCGGCGATGTGCCGCGCGAACGCGCCGTCTTTCGCCGCGTCGGTCGACGAGGCGGCATACGCGATCCAGTCGCCGTTCTTGTTCCACTCGTATTCGTTGACTTCAGGAATCGTCACCTCGTCGCCGGTGGTGAGGTTGCGGATGACGAGATCCGCGCCGGGATCCTTGCGCTTTTCGCGGCTCGCGCCGGGCGCCGCCGGGGTCGCGCCTCCTGCACCCCGCGCACCGCCTGCACCCGGCGCCCCTGCCGCACCTCGCCCACCCCCTCGGCCGCCACGACCTCCGCCTCCGGCGCCGCCGAGGCCTTTGTGGTACGCGAGCCACGTCGAGGATTTTTCCGGCAGGCTGAAGCTGCCCACCTTGTCGAACGTCTTCACCTGGCCGCCGGCCAGCGTCATGATCCCCAGCCCGGTCTTTGGCGTGCGCGCCGCCGCGCCTCGCCCTCCGCGTGCCGCCGGCACTTCGGCCGCCGGCGTTTCCGCGCCGCCGGGATTCGCGGCCGCGTCCTTCTCTTCGTCCGCCTTGGCCTGCGCGATCGTGAAGACCACGAACTTGCCGTCCGGCGTGAAGACGGGGGCCGTGCCGCGCCCGTGCTTGAATTCCTGACCGCTGCGCACGTTCCGGACGACGAGCTCGCCGTCGTCGCCCGGCGCCGACGTCGCGTAGGCGAGCCACTGCCCGTCGTCGGACAGCCGCGTGCCCTGAATCGACTTCCAGGAGTCCACCACGTCGTAGGTGAGCGGGCGCTTGGCCGCCACCGGCGTCTGCGCCGTGAGCGACCACTGCAACGCGAGCAGCGCGCCGGCCAGGGTGATGAGGGTGCGGCCACGCGTGGACGGTGTCATGGGGGCTCCTCCTTCAGGATCGTATTCGGGGGCCCATTCTATGACTAAACGGGCGGGGAGGAGCGGCGTGGCGAGGCGTCCGGATCTCCCGCGGAGGGCGCGGACACGCGGACAGCGCGCCGATTGATTCCTAACACGACCCAAGTGCGGCCCTCGGCTTGTCGCCGCCCCTGCGAGAGATCGTGTCGCCGCCGCGCTCCTTGGCTCCCTCAGCGCCCGTACGTTTTCAGTAACGCCTGCAGCGCGTCGATCGGAATGGCCTTGATGGTGCGGCCGCCGGCGGTGACGTCGGTTGCCTTGAGCAGGGAATTGTCGACCGCCTCCTCGGTGGCGTCGAGGACGGCTTCGAACAGGCCCGAGACGCCGTCGGTGGGGAGCACGCTGCGCGTCTGCGGTCCTGTGGCGCTGGTGACGCGGAGGCTCTGGTGGGTGGAAAAGGCGATCGCGAAGTCGCCGCTGCCGTTCGAGTAGGTCGAGCCGGTGCGCGCCAGAGCGAAGACGGCCCGCGCGGCCAGCCGCTGGAGGGTCTTCGCGTCGAGCGGCGCGTCGGTGGCGACGACGATCATGCAGGATCCATCTGCGGATTCTTGCGCCTGAAGGCGGAAGCCACGAGTGTCGATTTGGGAATTCACGTGGCTTCCGCCTTGAGGCGGAAGAGGAGCTCCTCCGCGCGCGGACGGCGGCGTCAGCTCCTTCCAGACCGGCACGCCGTTGATCACGAGCTTGCCGCCGTAGTTGCTCTGCACGAGGACGCCGACGGTCCACGTCTCATTGTCGCCAGAGCCCTGCCGCACCGTCCGCGAGGACGTGCCGATGCCGCCCTTCCATCCGAACGCGACCGTGCCGGTGCCGGCGCCGACGGCCCCTTCGTCCACGGGTCCAGTCTTTGCGCTGGCGATCGCCGCGATCACGTGGTCACGCGTGACGTGCAGTCCGCGGATGTCGTTCAGGGTGCCGTCGTTCGTCTCGCCGACGAGGGCGTTCACCGATCGGACGTTCTCGTTGCCAGGCTGCGCGAGCGTCCAGCGGACCGAGGCGTCCACGGCCGTACCGACCGACAGCGTGTTGGTGAGGACGATGGGGGTTTCAATCGTCCCGAGCTCCTGGACCTGCGTGGACCCGGCGAGCTTGCCGAAGGCGTTCCCGACGAACACCGCGGCGGCGACCTTGTCCTGGAAGAGATTGCCGCCGTGCGGGAGGATCGCCGTCACGCCGGTGCGGACGGTCTCGCCGTCGATGACGGTGGTCTGACCGACGCGCACGCCGGCGACATCGGTGATGGCGTTCAGGGGACCCGGCGTCAGCGCGCCCGGCGCGATCCCGATCTCCCGCGCGCGCGGACGCGCGGCCTGCATGTACGCAGAAACCGCGATCAGCGCCGCGACCCACCATCGCATCCGCGCATCATACCCGGGGTCAG
>WNFM01143457.1_pt1 | contig 22807 bp, 19 predicted proteins | sample 5400271 | NCBI WGS metagenome assembly WNFM01 (sample SAMN13153352, study PRJNA577476) | soil metagenome | isolation source: 60 cm saprolite on Douglas fir-dominated hillslope | place: USA:California | collected 2013-09-17
TCACCGAGACCGATAAAGCACGCCGCCGCAGCTATATGCAGGGGATTACCACTGATCAGATTGAGGGCAAGGGCGATGAAGTAGAAGCGCAACGACTCGCATGCCCACACAGCTACCGTGAGCCCTGTGAGGGTAGGCAGGCGGCGGAAGGAGCCGAGCGTGCCTTCCTGGAAATGGTTGTATTGGCTGCGGAAGCGCTCCGGTATTATTTTAGCGATGCGGTCACGCATGAGGCGCAGCGTGAATAGTCCAACAACACCAGCAATTACCAGTCCTATGGTGATCTTCAAGCCAAGAAGGAGTTCAGGGGGCAGGTTCTCGTGGAGGCTGATCATGATTGCCGTAACGAGGAGCAGTACCAGGATGATCAAGTCCAGCAGGCGTTCTGCAAGCACCGTGCCAAAGCTGCGACTGGCAGAAAGCCCTGTTTCCTGGCGCAAGAGATAGGCGCGGTAGACCTCACCAAGGCGCGCAGGAACGACAACGTTGGCGAAGAAGGAAATGTAAACGATCTCGACCAGCTTCCAGAGGCCGGGCAACTGGACGCCATTGGCTTTATTGAAGCCAGCGTTCTCCAGCAGGAGGCGCCAGCGGAGAGCGCGTATGGGAAAAGAAGCGTAGTAAATGAGAAAAGCCGCCAGGAAGAAGAGGATGTTAGCGGTACGGATGATACTCCATGTTTGTTGTGGATTAACATTGGCTGAGCGTGCGATGTATAGAAGCGCGAATATGACAACGGCCAGCGGCACTAGAGTACGCCAATTGAGTAGTCGCTTGCCTAGTGATAATTGCTCGCGCGTGATCTCGGGTTCTTCTTGTTTGTCAAGATTTTCAATGTGAAGTTTCTGTTGCAGAAGTTCTGCTTTTTTCTGCTCTATTGTTTCGGCCTGGTCATTATCTTCCGGGAAAGCGCTACTATTTTTTGCGTCAGTTGTAAGCAATATTGTCCTCCTTGCCACCTACTTTAGGCGTCACCTTCTCTAGACGGATAAGAACGATAATGAGTAACGCTATGAGATTGGTAAGGCTATGTACATATAGGTCATCAAACACGTTATGCACACAAACAGAAATAAGTGCTGCTAATAGTCCTATCGACAGCGCTCTGTCATTTGTGAACATAGCAGTGATATCACGTTTTGCTAGCCATCCAGGATACTGAACATTGCCTGGTACCTGTAAGGAGATTAACAAATTACTATGGGTTTTGCCCCACCCCCCGGCGCGATAAATCGCGCGCCTACGCCCATACGATGCCTGTTGCTGCGATTTTGCCTGCATCCATTTCCTGGTTATGTAGCGATAGGAGTGACCTCCCGCGATAAAGATGGCCAGTATAAAAAGTATGTAGGCTATCAATCCAATAGAACCGGTTTCAGCAGCAATATTGATGTAGTAATTATGTGCATGCCCCAGAGGGTCGGTAAAAATAGTGACAAAGTAATGGGGGTAGGCCTGGGCATAGTTGCCTATGCCCACGCCGAGAAGCGGGTGGTCGAAGAACATGCGCAGCCCGGCGATCCAGTGGGCCAGGCGCTCGGCGGTAGAGAAGGTTTGATCGGTGGGTTTTGCAAGAGAGATATCGACGAGTCCAAGCCTGCTGAGGATGGGGTTCGAAAGGAAGATGGGTATGAGGCCGACCAGATAAGCAGCGGCGCCCACCAGCGATGCCAGGCTCAGCAAGCCTACAACTGCGCGCAACCGGGGGATGCCCACGGTCACTATGAATAGTAACGCCGCCGCGATAGCGAGCTCACCCCCACGTGACTGTGTGAGAAATTCTGCCGTTGCGAGAAAGAATACTGTCACCCCTGCGAGGATGCGCGTCTTCCAGTTGCTGCCGAGCAGCATGAGGGCCAGGGCAATGCTCAGGGGCAGGTTGATGTAGCCAGCATAGGGATTGGGCTGGTCAAAGGTGCCGTAGATACGTAGACTGGCATCGCGTATAAAGGAGGCCGGTCCAATGTCGAAGAAAAACTGTATGTAACCGAACAGAGCCTGGGTAATGCCCGCGAGGCAGGTGATGACAACGACTGTCCAGACCTGGCGGCGCGTGCGAATATATTGCATGCCCAGCAAGATCAATACGAGGAATTCCAGCCACTTGGAGATTTCTTTCAGGCTCTCGACTTTGCTTATTGCCACTGTCATGGACAGGAACATGGCGCCGAGCAATGCCAGGATGGCAAACACGAGATAAGCCGGGACATTTGAAGGGGCCCGGTCGAGTGGACCAGGAGACGCAGTAAGCCGACCCCTGATGGATTTAGCAGGGATGCGACGCAGGGCAAAGCTCATGAGCCAACCGATGGCCAGGAAGGCGACGAGGAGATCGGCGCTGTCCATGCGCAGGCCTTTAACATCGATATAATCTAAAGATCCCCACGGCACGGCAAAAGGCATGAGGTAGAGGGCGACGCGAGGTTGTAGGATGGTCCAGACCAGTACGGTAAGGTAGAGCGGGATGCGGATACTCCATGGTTCATGCAGGGCAATGAGCATGAAGACCAGCAGAACTCCACCGGCAAGTGCCACCAGGTTCGCCGCCGTGATGCTGCTGCGAAGCGCCAGGTACGCTCTATGAAGCCCGGTACTGGCATGGTTATTTCCGATGGCAGTGACTTCCTGCTGCTTCATGCTGCCGTCCCTCGATTCTGAAATGTGAATATCTTTATTATAAGATGGTTGATAAATGAGTGCTCTGGTTGCTGAACCATTCGATGGTACGGCGCAGACCTTCTTCAGTGCTCACTCTCAAATGCCACCCCAGTACCTGCTGCGCTTTGCTAATGTCAGGTCGCCGGCGTTCCGGGTCATCGATGCGGTTGGGTTCAAAAATGATGCGCGAGGTGGATTTACATAGGCGAATGATCATCTGGGCAAACTCAAGCACACTATGCTCTTGCGTGTTGCCAAGGTTAAATACTTCCCCTGCCGTGTGGGGCTTGAACATCGCTAACACCAGGCCTTCTACCAGGTCGCTGACATAGCAGATGCTGCGCGTTTTAGCGCCATCGCCATAGACCGCCAGCGGTTGGTTCTGTAGCGCTTGCATGATGAAATTGGGGATCATGCGCCCATCATCGATCTGACTATTCGGACCATAGGTGTTGAAAATACGCACGATACGTGCATTGACCTGGTAATGCCGGTAGTACTCCATGGTCAGCGTCTCGCCGAGACGTTTGCTTTCGTCATAGCAAGCGCGTGGTCCAATCGGGTTTACGTTGCCCCAATAGTCTTCTTGCTGTGGGTGCTCGAGCGGGTCACCATATACTTCCGAGGTCGAAGCGAGCAGGAACAGCGCATTCTGTTTGCGTGCCTGCTCCAACAACTGGTATGTGCCCTGGCTATTGACCAGGATTGTTTCAATGGGGTGCTCCATGTAGCCTACCGGGCTGGCAGGACTTGCCAGGTGGAATATGGCCCCGGCATCAAAATGAAAAGGCAGTGTTACATCGTGCAGTAGAAAAGTAAACCGTGGATGATTGCGCATAAGAGCGATGTTTTGCTCCGAACCGGTGAGCAAGTTATCCACGCACAGCACGCTATGGCCTTCCTCTAACAGGTGGGCGCATAGATGGGAGCCAATAAATCCTGCTCCACCGGTAACAACAATTCTCAAGGAATTAAACCTCTACTTTATGCCAGAAATTTGCTGCCCGCATCCTCACTCATCAGACGGTTTGGCGCTATAATGGTAACAAAACGCACTCTGCCTCCTACAGGTAGTATCCCACAAAGGAGTACTGTCCATGGCGCTTATCCTCTCTCGTGTCGATGTACAGCGTTGCCTGAATATGGCGGAGGCCATAACGGCAATGCGGGTTGCTTTCGGCGCATTGCATCACGGTCAAGCGCAAGTGCAGCAGCGAGTTGTGCTTGGTCTTCCCGAGCAAAGCGCTGTTTTGCTGATGCCTTCGCTGTTACAAACGACCGAACAGCAGACTTTTGGCCTCAAGGTAATTACGTTCTTGCCGCAGAATCCGTCGCGCGGTATGCCACGGCTCTACGCCTCTGTGCTACTGCTGGATGCCATTACAGGCCGGACGCTGGCAGTTTTAGAGGGCGGATGGCTCACAGCCATGCGTACCGGAGCAGTTTCAGGCCTGGCAACAGACCTGTTGGCCCGGCGTGACGCTGCTGTGCTGGCGCTCTTTGGCGCGGGTGCGCAGGCTCCCATGCAGGCGCTGGCTATTGCCACGGTACGCCCGCTGCGCGAGGTGCGCGTTGTCAACCGCAGCGACGAGCACTATGCGGCCCTGGTTGTAAGTTTGCAGCAGTTGCTTGGCGCGGCCTGCCCAGCCATTCGCCGCGCTCGTTCTGCCGGCGAGGCTCTGGCGGGCGCTTCTCTGGTGGCCTGCGCGACTGCTGCCACTGAACCCCTCTTTTCCTGGCACGATGTGGCGCCGGGGACACATATCAATGCCATAGGGGCGTTCACTCCTGCCATGTGCGAGGTAGACGCCGAGACGGTTGCACACGCACGTATCGTGGTTGACCAGCGCGAGGCTGCCCTGGCCGAAGCGGGCGATTTGCTGCAGCCGCTCGCCATGGGACGCATCGACGGCCCCGAGAGCTGGATTGAACTGGGCTCACTGGTCACCGGCGCACAGGCGGGCCGCCAGAACGATGACGAGGTGACTCTCTTCAAGTCGGTCGGTATTGCGGTACAGGATGTCGCGGTGGCCGCGCTGGTGTACAGAAAAGCGCGCGAACTGGGGAGAGGGGTTGAGGTAGAAATATGAGTTTGATAACAATGTTATCAAGATTTCTAACAAAATTCTTACGCACTGTTTACGTTATTCTAACATTCGAGGGCTATACTCTCCCGTAGAGAAAAGAACTGGAGAAGTTCGGCATAATACAACAAACGTACAGAAGTGAACCCTTGAGATGAGAAAGGAGATACACGTATGGCAAATACAAATCTGACCCGTTACAATCCCTTCCAGGATACCCTGACTCTGAAGTGGCAGACCCACTTGAACGTTCCTCAAAACGCGACCGTTCACTGGAATGGTTTCCCCGCTGGTCAGTTCCAGCAGACGTTTACCTTGCCCTCCGCCATCAACTCCGAGCGTGCGGAGGCCGACTATACCAACGGCGTGCTGACCCTCAAATTTGCCCAAGGCCGAGCACGTGAAGGCTCGCACTGTCAAGGTAACGGCGAAAAAGTAGAAGCAAAATCACTCTTGAGACAGAATAGCCTTTTCGGCCATCCTGTTTTTCATAGCTCGTGTTGTATGAAACTCAGGCCTTGTGCAAAGTTTCCGATGTACTGGCCATTGTAGGACGCTAATTCGGGTCTGATGCCAGGATTGGTAGAGAAAGCTTTCCTATCACGGCTCAGGAAGCATTTCATCTCCCCGTGGGGCCTTCGCTGCATATCAGCAATTATGGTGGAGTAAATGATACTATCTTGCGGCTTGAGGTTAAAAAGTCTTTGATAGTTCTTTGCTTGTTCTAAAGTAGATTCATCCAATTCGATAGATGTGCCAATTTTGAGGAGACGAGCAACTGTTGAATGGAGTCGGCTAAATTCGCCGCTCACAGCATCTTTAGCATCTTGCAGGAGAACGAGCAACGGTTGCAGAACAAGTGCAATTTGTTTATCTGGTTCTGACCGCTGAAGTTGCCTCAGCGTCACCGTCAAGGATTCAATTAACACTGATCGCTCTTTATCGCGACGCATAACGGTTGCGAAAGGTTCACTGAGAGCGAAGCTGGGAAAAGCGAGTTTTATTTTATTTTCTTCTACAAGCTTGAGGATGGCTTCGGCTGATGCAAACTGTTCTTGTTCAAGTGCTACCTCCAGAATGAAATTCGACTCGACATAAACAATCATAGATTTTCCTCTGTCAAGATTGTTGCATCTTTGATTGCTTGACTAAAGCCAGACAAGGCAAGCGTTTTCTCAGGCTCTTCAGTTTCATTTCCTGGTCTCGTAGCAAGATCGTTTAGCCACTGGAATACGAGCAGCTCAAGTATAGACCCATAAAGTCTTTGTCCTGAGTCTTCCTTCAAGTAGCGAGTTACCACTTTGTCCATCGGGAACTCATAGGTTGGCGGAACATCGAGGTCCGCCTGCTTTACCTCCTTCCATAGAAAACCCATATCCTGTGAAAGTATCAAAAAGTAGGGGACTCGGGCAGGCACGCCATACTCTATCAAGTTATGTCGTAATTCCGTCGCCATGTTACGAGATAGATCTGGTAGGTTATTCACTTCCACAACCGCAAGCGGGTAACCTTCAGGATCGCGTATCAGGATATCTGGTCGGGGTCGAGATTGGGATATGGTCATGTTCGTTACCCTTCTTAATGTCAACTTCAGCTTTCGCCTGTCACTTTACAGGGTATACTTATTCTACCACGCGCATATCAATAATAAGGAAAGCACAGCACTTCAAGGAGGCTTTTCACGGCCTCTGTCCTTCTAGTGCTTCCCACACAACGCGGTGAATCGCTGCGCGAAAATATCCCCAATCGCGCCACCTACCATCGATCTCCATAGTATAGATATCCTCTACCTGTTCTAACCTGGCAGCCAGTTCGGGCAGAGAGCCGGGCTCCACCTCGAAGAAGGCCTCCACCCGCTCGGCCTCATCTAATGCGCCGAGCATCCCACCCACCTCATCGAGCAAGAAAGCAAACGTGTAGAACACAGGCTTTTCCCGTGCAATCCTGGTGTGGTAAGCAACCGCTGCCAGGAAGCGCTGCAGCTCGACCTGCAAGCCAGTCTCTTCTAAGGTCTCACGCAGCAGAGCAGACAGGATGGGCTCGCCATGATTGATGCCACCTGTCGGGAGCCGGGATACACCACGCGGATAGAGCGTCTTGGTCATCGTAAGCAGGCGGCCGCTTGGGCGCCGCACCACCATGCATACTTCGCCATAGCGATCGGTCCTGTTAAGCGGGTCAAAGAGATCACTGTTTGCCAGGTCAATAGTGCGTACCAGCGGTTGACCGTAGGCGTGAGCCAGTTGCTCAAGCTCATCCTGAATAGCTTGTGGAAGCGTGGGAAGCATAAATACTCCTGCTGTTCTACGTCTTCTGGCCCGAATAGTGAGACGGTATGGATTAATTGGGGCCAGAGCATGATATGCCCAGGCAGATCGTGAAGGAGCAACTCCTCTCCCCTGACAAATGTGCCGGATGATGTTCTATGCGCCTCCATTGCTCATCGACGAGACGGGCGTAGCCGCGACATTTATGGCGCGAGTCTGGTCTCAGCTACGAGGGAAGGCATGTGGCCTTCCCCACCCTGGCGCCATGAATGTCGCGGCTACGCACCTATGGAAATGTGTCGAGGAGAGAGGAGCAATCCCAGGCACCACCAGTATATTAGTTAGTGTTTTTGAAGCGCAAGGTGCTTCAAATCTTAAGGCTGACTACGGAGGGCCAAACCATATAGCCTCGCTCGTTGCAGTCGAGGTATAGGTTGCGGTGACCTTTTCGAAGGCTGTAGCGGTGTCTCTAGCGGTGCCTTGTTTTAGTTTAAATGAGCAGGTTCGTGTCATCACCACTATGCCCTCGCCAGTCAATGCGGTCCTGTCAGGACCTGTGTACACCCCGTTCCCATCTTCCAGCACGGAAGGGCCAAAGATGGTCTGGGAGCTGTCACTTGCGCCTACCTGGATATGACAGGGGGAGCGGAATTGTGTTTTATCAGGGCTGTAATCAACCATGAATTTGACACCACTAGTATCTGGCACGAATTCAGGTGATAACTTCGTTCTCTTCCGTACCGAAATGATGGGGAACGTCTTGTTACCACGTTGTTGGTAGGTACACGTGTACGCGTTGTCAACTGCTGGCACACGAGCCGAGTAGGCAGTGTCTCCAAATTCGAGGGTCACGCCATTGCACATCACCTTCTCCCCCTTTACAAATTGCACATAGTTCGGATTACTGATCTCGTTGGTGGAGAACTGTATAGTGATAGCGGTCAGTCCATCCGAATCATTCTGTCCTTCACTAATAGTCACCGTCACATCCAGTGTGGGGGGGTCTGTAACATCCGGAAATGCCTGGATGAGTGTTGGGGCATCCTGAGTTGAAGTATTAGCGGATACCGGAGGATCCGCTATAACACATGAGCTTGCAACGAGGCCTACTAGCACTAATAGGAGTAGGAAAGAAAACCAGGAAATGGATGAGCGCATAATCCACCTCTTTCTAACGCAGGTCGGACGTTATATTGCCAATAAGCGGATAGACCGACACGTTACAAAGAATGCCCTGATATAGTATAGTTCTCCACTACAAAAGAAAGAGGTCACTACGGTACTCAACCTATGAAGTTGCATTAAAATGCAATATATTTATCTAGACGTTAAACGCTGGGAGGTTTTAAAATTATCATACCGGATTTTTGATGGGATCGGAGTAGAAGAGGGTATAGGTGTATAGAACACCGGCTTGCTGCACAGTAATGTGCTCTAATGTTCTAGAACAGCTCCGGAAGACATCTCATTCAATTTACTTACCACGTGATAGAGAATGATCAACTGGGTGAGAGCCAGGGGGTCGCTCTGGCGCAACGTATTACCAATATAGAAACGGCCGAGCAGATCTAAACGTTTTGGGCGAAGGTGGCTGGCGTCTTCCATGTGCGCCCAGATACAGTCTTCCAGTTCACACGCCTTCTCATGGCTGATATCCCCGTCAATCTCCAGCACATCGCTTTTTAGGCCTTCGTATTCCTGTTCAGCAAAGCGCAGGGCAGGTTTAAGGCCTTTCTGCGAGACCTCCAGCACATCAGTGAGATCGATCTTGGGCGCGTGCTTGGCTTCGATCAAGCGCACATCCAGGTGTGCCGGGTCGCTTGTACGGTAATAGAGATCCCCGCGCGAAAAGCGGACAATGATATCTGCGAAGTGCTTCTGTGGTTGAATATAGAGGCAGCTATCGTACTGTCGTGCGGCGATCTGCTCGTATACTTGCTCGACTGTATAACCGCGCGCGGTGCTATCACGCATAATTTTCCATTGTCGCAGCAGGGAAGGTTCGGGATCAAGGTAGATATGCACGTGCGAGAGGCTACGCAGTTCTTCCGTATACAGTGGATGCAAACCGTGTACAATGATAATGTCGGCGGGATGTACCTCCTCCGGGCTGCCAAAAATACCTGTTTTATGATTGTAGACCGGCTTCACCACAGGTTTACCGAGAGCAAGACAACGTAAATGCTCCGTCATCAATGCAAAATTATTGGCGTCGGGGTGCAATGCCGTAATGCCGGCACGCATACGCGTGGCCCGGTCCAGCAGGTGATAATCGTCCAGGCAAATGTGTGTGATGCGTTCTCGTCCGAAAACGCGCACCATGCCATCGGTGAGGGTTGTCTTCCCCGATCCACTATCGCCACAGACTGCCAGACTGCCACCAAGAGAGGCTGACGTAGACTCGAGATGCTCTGCATTGGCTATTGCTCAGCACATTCCCGGTTCATAAGCACCGCTAATCTTCGTCGCGTTAACATGTATCATTTGAAAATACAATCTCAAAAGGAAAGCTGCTCCTTCCGCTTGTATACATGTGGAATATACATACAAGTATAGCAGAGAAGAGTATCACTAAGCCATAGATGACACGGAAGCCTGAAAGCGGGTGTGAGTCAAAATTTGCGTAAGGACCCATGGCAGCCGCAAGGACTGGTCCCTCGATAAATCGGGGACCTACTACCATGACACAGACTATGCTCAGTGCAAAAAATGAAATACACCTCTCAAAGAACGCTTCTATTTCATAAAATCCCAAAACAGGGTAAAATGAGTAAACAAAAGATGAACAATAGATTTTCGCGGATGGGAAAAGCATGAATCACTTGTTACTCGAACAACTGCAACAACGGCCTCTGCTCTGTGATGGCGCCATGGGCTCGCTTCTCTATGCGCGCGGCGTGGCCTATGAGCAGTGTTTCGATGCACTCAACCTGGCACAACCAGAGCTTATTCAAGGCATTCACCGTGAGTATATCAGTGCCGGAGCGCAGATCATCGAAACCAACACCTTCGGCGCGAACCGCGCCAAGCTCGAAAGCTATAACCTCGAGGAGCGGGTACGTGAGATCAACCATCGCGCCGCGCGCCTGGCACTCGAGGCGCGTGAAGTAGCCGGTCAGCCCGTCTTCATTGCTGGAGCGGTAGGGCCAACCGGTCGTCCCCTGCAGGCGCCTGACGAACATCGCCTGGGCGAGCTGCGAGCTATCTTCCGCGAACAGATCGAGGCACTCCAGGAAGGCGGTGTGGAGTTGTTGATCCTGGAGACATTCTCCAGTCTTGCAGAACTGCGGCAGGCGGTACTTGCCGCCAAGGAAGTTGGCGGACTACCTATCGTCGCCCAGATGAGCTTTTACGAGGATGCCCATACTCTTTCGGGGCAGTCAGCGGCCCGAGTCGCAACCGTCCTGAGCGATTTAGGTGTGGATGTCATGGGCGCCAACTGTAGCGTGGGCCCGGCCGCCACGCTGGATACACTGCAAGAAATGATTGCTGAAGTCAAGCACAGTGATGTCGCCGGGGCCAGACCTCAACTGTTCTCTGCGCAGCCCAATGCTGGTCTGCCGACGCGCATCGAAAACCGCTTCTTCTACATGGCTACTCCCGATTATTTTGCAGACTACGCGCTGCGCTTCGCCAGGGCGGGAGTGCAGCTCATAGGCGGCTGCTGTGGCACGACCCCCCACCATATTGCCGCCATGCGTAGAGCACTCGATGAACATTTCGGCGTGACCAACCAATCCACTACCACTGTCCCCCAGGAGGCCACCCGGCTAAAATCCGCGGGGGCCTTCAATGGCAAGGTGACAATTATCAGGCCTATCGAGGAAGAAGTTATCTTACCGCCTCAAGGCTCGATGACGCGCTTGCAAGAAAAGCTAGCGGCAGGCGAATTCATCGTGAGCGTTGAGCTTGATCCGCCCAAAGGCTTGAATCCCTCCAAGATCCTCGAAGGCGCACAGATGATGCAAGAGGCGGGGGCCGATTGCATCAATATCGCTGATAGTCCAATGGCTCGTATCCGCATGAGTTGCATGGGACTTGCCCGCCTGATTCAGGACCACCTCGGCATGGAGACTATCATCCACTTCACCTCGCGTGACCGCAACCTGATGGCTATCCAATCCGAACTACTCGGTGCTCATGCGCTGGGTATTCGCAATATCCTGGCCCTGACGGGTGATCCGCTGCGCGTGGGCGATTACCCCAACACTACCGGCGTCTGGGACGTGGACTCTGTGGGACTGATACGGGTGATACAGAGTATGAACGATGGGCACGACTCGACAGGATCGTCCATTGGGGCGCAGGCATCGTTCCATATCGGTGCAGCGCTTAACCTGAACATGACCGGAGAACAGACCGAGAAAGAGATTGAGAAGTACAAGCAAAAGATTGACGCCGGGGCGCAATTTATCATGACCCAACCCATCTATGAGATAACACCTTTGCTGCGTTTCCTGGAACGCGCGGGGAAACCACCTATTCCCGTCCTGCTCGGTTGTATTCCCCTGTATAGCTCACGTCATGCCGAATATCTGCATAACGAGGTCCCGGGCATCACCATTCCCGATGCCGTTCGCGACCGCATGCGCGCTGCGGGCGAGCGCGGCCACGAGGAAGGCCTCTTGCTGGCTCAGGAATTGCTGGCACAGGCCCGCAGTATGGTACAGGGTGTCTATCTTATGCCATCGTATAGACGCTACGACATTGTGGCTCAGCTAACGAAAATGTTGAAGGAGCATAGCCTTGTGCCCTAGCACGAGGTATGCTCATTAGCGGCTTTTAGATGCTTGATTCCATGGTACCAACCTCGCCTGTTTTCGCATCTCGAGGAGGGTGAAGGCGATGAAGCCCGGCCCACCAAGTAGCCCTAAGGCGGCACAAGCGATATGCTGACCATGGGGACCGCCCGTTGGAAACAGCGCTGCTACACCAAGGGAGAGGAAAGCCACTCCAGTAAGCAGGCCAAATGCCTGCCATCCCGGCCGTTTTGTCAATGCCAGGGTCCCGCCCAGGATCACCCACGGCGCGGCATGGGTAAAGATGCCTCCCTGCGAGACCAGGAAGAAGAGGGCCAGCAGCCCAATAATGATAGAGGATGTCACCACGCACCACTCCTTTAAGCTGCAGCGGAGTGCCGCTGGAACAGGCACGTCTTGCGTTCCTTTTGATGCAATGTAATATTGAGAGGTCCTGCGCATCATATCCTTCATTGCCTTATCCTCGCGTAATCATCATCTAAAAAGGATTATCTCCTTGCTGCTGATAGTATGCCTGAAGAAGGGTATGTGCTAGAATAGCATCGACTTATCATTTACTAGGCAACTTTTGTCCGTCAGGAAATAGAGTGTGGGAATCGTGATCTATGTGCTCAGTCTCTGGTTTTAAAAGGAAGTTCTTTGCAATTCCGACCGCCAACGCCCCCTCGATAAATCGGGGGGCTACACGCAGCTAGCTGCGCTCAGGCGGTCGGAAAGGAAGTTCCTTCATCGTTTAGATAGAGACTGTAATAGCACTGGAAGGGAGAGCCCGGCTCATGAAAAAAGCAGTACATATCGCTCCCAAACAACGCCTGAAAGAAGAGCGAGAATTGCGTGGGTGGTCACAGAAGTACGTAGCTGAGCAGATCGGGGCCGATCACTACTACCTCAGCCGCTGGGAGCGTGGCAGCGCCTCGCCCAGTCCCTACTACCGGCAGAGGTTGTGCGCCCTCTTTGGCAAGAATGCCAGGGAACTCGGGTTACTTCTAGAAGAAGATGACACGGGCCAGAAAACATCTACTGCTGAGGCTGAGCAGGAGCGGAAGCCCGCTCCCTCGGCAGGGATACTCGACCCGGTAATACCCCTTCCTTCAGCGGGGTTAACAAGCCTGATCGGCCGCGACGAGATGCTCGACCAGCTCAAGCAGCGCCTGTGTGCGGGCAAGGACCTGGTGTTGACCGCCCTCAACGGTCTTCCCGGCGTGGGCAAGACGACTCTGGCGGTGGCACGGCAGGTCGGCCACCGCGACCATATGAGTCTGCTGTTGCTGAATCTCGGGAACCTGGCAGAAAAGCAGGGAAGTTACGCTGAAGCAAAGGCATACTACGAGGAAGGATTAGCGGCAGCACGCCAGATCGGCCATCGAGACCGCACCTGCAGGCTGCTGGCCGGTCTTGGCTGGGTGATGATGGAGCAAGGCGATTATCCACAGGCGCAAGTGTACCTACGGGAAGGATTGGACGTAGCACGCCACATCGGCCATCGCGATCAGCTCAGCCTGCTGCTGCTGAATCTGGGATTGGCGCTGGGCGAGCAGGGCAACTACGCCCAGGCGGAGACGTACCTGCAAGAAGGGCTGGACGTGGCACGCCAGGTGGGATACCGCGACCGGGTCAGTATGCTGTTGATGGCCCTTGGGTGGGCTGCAGGCGAGCACGGGCGCTATGTGCAGGCCGAGGAGCACTTTCAAGAAGCGCTGGCTATAGCCCGCCAGGCCGGGAATCGCGAACGAGCCGGTTACCTGCTCTTCGACCTCGGCTGGGTATCGCATGAACAGGGCGACTATGTCCAGGCCGAAACATACCTGCAGGAAGCCCTGGATATCGCTCGCCAACTCGACAATCCCAGGCTCGTCAGCGTAGCGCTCAACGAATGGGGCAAACTCCATCTCAAATTATCACAATTTGATACAGCGTCCGCGGCCTTCCACGAAGTAGAAGCCATAGCCTCCTCCAGTGGAAACCAGGGACTGGTCGCTGGCGCCTTCTACGGCCTGGCTCGAGTTGCGCTTGCGCAGGGCAACCTGATCGAGGCACGCTGGCAGGGCCTGGAGAGCCTGGCAATCTTCGAGAAGATTGGCCATCGTATGGCTTCAGATGTGAAAGAATGGCTTAAGGCACTGCCTCGGGGGAGCAAGGAGTAAAATGAAAAATCAATTGACTTGCTCATATATGTATGCTACACTCTATCATGCTCTATAGAGCCTGTAGCAGAAGTTATACCAGTTTTTACCAAAAGGGAGGTCCAGCCTATTAACAGGGATTTTCGGGGGAACGATCGTTCGCGTGAAACACGGATCAACGAGCGCATTCGTGCGCGTGAGATACGCTTAATCGATGAAAACGGGGAGATGATCGGAGTAATGCCGCCCCCGCGTGCGCTTGATATCGCCCGTGAACGGAACCTTGACCTGGTCGAGATATCGCCTAATGCCGTACCGCCGGTCTGTAAGTTGATGGACTATGGTAAGTTTAAGTACGAGCAAGCAAAAAAAGAGAACGAAGCGCGTAAGAATCAGAAGACAACTACACTGAAAGAAGTTCGCCTCCACCCGCGCACGGATGAGCACGACATAGGGTGGATGACGCGCAAGATTCAGGATTTTCTGGCCGAAGGCGATAAAGTGAAAGTCAGTGTTCAGTTCCGCGGAGCAGAAATGCGCCACCCGGATATTGGTCGAAGATTGCTGGACGGAATAGCAGAGGCGCTGAAGGGATCTGCCGTCATCGAGCGCCCTCCTCTGATGGAAGGGAAGATCATGTCAATGATCGTTTCCCGCGCCTCCAGTTCAGAGTCGCCTAAGAAACAGAATCCTCCCTCTGCTGGCAAGGCCCCGGCAACCGCGAATAACGCTGTCACTCCTTCTACGCCTGTCCATACCCCGGAAAGTGTGAATGCGGCCGGCCCTTCAAAGGACGGCTAGCCTTTCGTTCGCGGGTAGAGGAAGGCGGCAGCTTGTTAGTATCTTTGCTCCCAGCGAGCCTGGACAGAAAATCTGGGGTGTAGTTACTTGAAACTACACCCTCTTTCTTTCATTACCAGGCTTTGGAGGCTCGCCATCCTTCGGAGTGATTTACGAGAGCGGGCCCTACGTTTCACTCGGAGGGATGGAGACCCCATCTGATCGTTGGTTGACTTTTACATGGAAATACAAGTACGATAAGGATTAATACAATCCTCTACAAGGGACTTTTATTAGGGTGATTTAATGAAACGCCATTCACATTATATGGGAGGTGATCAGTGAGTAGTTATGATGACCCGCGCTGGTATGAAGAACCCGAGCAAAATAACAGTAATCCGTCATTACGCCAGCATCCGGCCTCTGATGACTTCAATCCGCCTCCTCCAGTAGAGAGATTGGACAACAATGCCTTCATGCGGCATCAAGCATCCGGGCAAGGGCCTTACCCTGCGCCCAATCATCGCTACAGGCGAGCTTTTGCACAGGGCGTAGTGACCATTGCACTGTTGGTCATTGCCTTCCTGGGTGGATGGTTTGGCCGCCAGGGCTTTACCAATACATTTATATCCAGCAACCAATCACAATCTTACGCCAACCTGATCCAGCAAGCGTGGAGCGACATAGATCAGAACTACGTGGATCGCAAAGCAGTCAACTACCAGCAAATGTCTTACCAGTCCATTCGTGCTATGCTGGATGTGCTACACGATACAGGTCATACTCGTTTCCTCACACCTGCGGATGTTCGATCTGAAAATCAGCAGTTGAGCGGCACCTTCACGGGCATCGGTATCTACCTGCGCCAGGACCCGACAACGAAACAGCTCATGATTACCTCTACCATCCCTGGTGCGCCCGCGGAAAAAGCCGGTTTTAAGCGTGGAGACATCCTGCTGGCCGTCAATGGTCACAGCGTCACCGGCAAAGACATAAATGCCGTCAGCTCCCTTATTCAAGGAAAATCAGGCACCAGTGTGTCCATTACCGTGCAACGTCCCTCGACCCAGCAGACGCTGACCATTAAAGTGCTACGGGAGCAGATCACGGTGCCAAATGTCCTCTTGCACTATATCTCCGAGGACCACATCGCACATATTCAAATCGTGCAATTCGCCAGCGGCGTGTCTGACCAGCTCAAAACAACCCTGAACCAGGCGCAAAAATTGGGAGCCAGAGGCATCATTCTCGACCTGCGTGATGACCCCGGCGGCTATCTCCAGGAAGCAGTCGATACGGCCAGCGAATTCATTGCCCATGGGAACGTCCTGTTGGAGCAGGACAGCAAGGGGCAGCGTACTCCCTACCCGGTAAACGGAGATCCTGTCAACACAAGCATCCCCATCGTCGTGCTGGTCAATAACAATACTGCCAGCGCAGCCGAAATAGTCTCGGGCGCGCTGCAGGATGACAACCGGGGCATCATCATGGGCGAGAAGACGTTCGGTACAGGGACCGTACTTGAGGAATTTTCTCTCTCCGACGGCTCGGCCATTCTCCTCGGTACCCGTGAATGGCTGACTCCCAAAGGACATTTCATACGCAATCTCGGCATCTCTCCCAATATCCAGGTGGTGTTGAATGCAAAAATTGCTCCTATCACGCCGGACGATGAGAATGCAGGACACCTGACAGAGCAACAAATTCTGAAAAGTGGTGATACCCAGGTGGTAGCAGCAATTCGCTACCTGGAGACGCATAAAACCACGTCAACGGGCTCGTCGCGGGGCAGTTTTGTGCAGGCGCAGCCCATGGCGGAGAACCAGTTGGCGCTCGAATTTTCCCTCTTCCCCGCTGCGGCTTGAATGTACATGTGGGAAATGTCCTACATTCAGCGGGCAGATGTCGCCGCCTGGTAATACTTGCTTGTTGGAGCATGCCCCAGCAGGGGAGCGATAAAGCGCGTGGCGGCGACTACCTTTTCCAGGTCCACGCCCGTGTGGATACCCATCCCATGCAGCATATAAAGCAGGTCTTCGGTCGCCAGGTTGCCCGCGGCGCCGGGCGCATAGGGGCAGCCTCCCAATCCGCCCGCCGAGGAGTCGACAATACTGATCCCCAACTGGAGCGCCATCAGCACGTTGGCGAGCGCCGTACCGCGCGTATCGTGGAAGTGAACCGCCAGGCGTTCGACAGGAATCGTGCCCTCAGTCAGCAGCCCAAGCACATCTACAACCTGGTTGGGCGTTGCTACACCTATGGTATCGCCAAGCGAAAGCTCGCTAATGCCCATCTCCAGCAGCGCCTGCGCTACTGAGAGCACCTGCCGTGGCGCCACGGCTCCTTCATAGGGACAGCCAAAGACGGTCGAGATGTAACCTCGTACGGTCACTCCTTCCTGCCGTGCCAGCGCGACTACAGGACGAAAGTTTGCCAGGCTCTCCGCGATGGTGGCGTTGATATTATGGCGCGTAAAACTTTCGCTGGCAGCCGTAAACACGGCGATAGCACGCACTCCGGCGGCCAGCGCACGCTCCATCCCCTTGAGGTTGGGAACCAGCACGGGATACTGGACCGTACCATCTTGCGACAGGCCAGCCATGACCGCGCCCGCATCACTCAACTGGGGAATGGCTCGTGGGCTGACAAAGGAAGTAGCTTCGATGACGGCGAGGCCGGACCCGGCAAGAAGGCGAATAAAGGCTATCTTCTGTTCGGTGGGGACCAGCGCTTTCTCATTCTGCAAGCCATCGCGCGGGCCTACCTCAACGACGCGCACTGCGCCGGGTAAAGCAGGAAGTTGCGATTTCATAGCCTACGCCTCCCAGGCCCTGCGCGAAGCCTGCTCCGGCCTGGCCCTATCCTCTTTCTGGTTTAGATCGTCTTTGCGCGGCTCTGGTGGAGGCAGGAGCAAGGGGCCGAAGCTTTTCTCAGCCTGCTCGTCCGGCTTATCATGATGCACTGGATTCCGTTCCACCCGCACCTTGGTGATCCTGCGCCCCCGCGTGGTCAGGACTGTGAACGTCAGGCCTTCAAAGGTGATGGTATCGTTCACGTTGGGAATCTTATCGAGCAGGGCATACATGAGACCGCCCAGCGTCTCGTAGTCCTCGTCATCCAGTTCTGTACCCATCACGTCATTGAATTCATCGATACTGATCTTGGCATCGAAGATGTACTCGTCATCGCTGATGCGCTCATACAGCTTCTCTTCGCGGTCATACTCGTCCTGGATATCGCCGACAATCTCTTCGACCAGGTCTTCGATCGTCACCAGCCCGGCCACTGAGCCGTACTCGTCAACGACGATCACCATATGCACACGCTTCTGGCGAATCTCGCGCAGCAGGTCATCCAGCTTCTTCGTCTCCGGAACGAAGTAAGCCGGTCGTACCAGGTCGCGTATGGCCACGGTATTATGTCCCTCGCGTAACTGCTTGAGCATATCCTTTGTATAGAGTACACCGATAATATTATCGATATTCTCCTCGTAAACTGGGATGCGCGAAAACCCCCCTTGCAGCGCCAGGTCTACCGCCTCATCGACGGTCGCATCGCTTTCGAGGGTCACCATATCGATGCGCGGTATCATCACCTCGCGCACAGTCGTATCGGCGAACTCGAAAATGCTGTGGATCATCTCCGTCTCTTCCTCTTCGAGCACACCTTCCTCTTCGCCGACGGTCACCAGCAGGCGCAGCTCTTCCTCTGTCACAAACGGGCCACGATGCTTCACCTGTCCCCCCATCAGGCGTACCAGGAAGGTGGTAATCACCCCTAGCGACCATACAACCGGGCGCAGAAGCCAGGCAGCGCCCTGTACAGGTTTCACCATTGCACGAGCCACGCGCATTGGATTCTGCAGCGCGGCCGTCTTCGGGGTAATCTCGCAGAAAATCAACACGACCAGGGAGGTGACAATCGAGGAGATAAGTTCGCCAAGGGTAGAGGAGATGCGCAGGGCCAGCACGGTTGCCATACTGGAAGCAACGATCACTGCCACACTGTTAACGACCAGGATGGTCGAGAGAAAGGTGTTTGGCTGGGCGAGCAAGCGCTCGATCTCGAGCGCTTTTTTATCGCCTTCTCCCGCCAGATTCCTGAGTTTAATGCGGCTGACAGAGGTAAGCGCCGTCTCTGTAGCCGAGGCCACTGCGGTCAAGACCAGGCTGATAATTAATATTGCGAGTTGTAACCAGGCTTGTGCATCGAATTGAAAATTGGCTGCGGCATGGGCAACCGTGAAGGTCGCCCCCATAGCTAGGCCAGGGCCGTCCATAGTGGCCTCACTCCTTTTTATTGTCCTCTGCCATAGAGTTCTCCGCAATTTGAACCTTACGTAGTACACGGGCCGGAACACCTACCACCAGCATACCCGCCGGAACATCTCTGTTTACTACCGCGCCTGCGCCCGTGATGGCGCCATCGCCCACTTCTACGGGAGCGATCAACATCGTATCACAGCCAATAAACGCTCCCTTGCCGATGATTGTTCTGTGCTTCAGCTTTCCGTCATAATTAACGGTAACGACGCCCGCGCCGATATTTACATGCTCACCTATGGTGGCATCGCCTGCATAGCTGAAGTGGTGCATATCCGTCTCAGCGCCGATATACGAGTTTTTCACTTCCGCGAAGTTGCCCATACGCACGCCATGTGCCAGGTGCGCTCCCGGGCGGCAGTGGCTGAAGGGGCCCATGCGCACGTCGTCTTCAAAAGTAGTTTCTTCCAGCGCCGAACTGCGCACGATGCAGCGATCGCCTATAGTTGATTGGTCAATGGTCGTACCTGGCCCGATGCGGCACTCAGAGCCTATGCGAGTCTTGCCTGTAATCATTGTACCAGGCAGAATAACCGTATCGGTACCGATCACAACCTCATCATCAATGTAAGTCGTAACAGGGTCAGTAATTGTTACTCCTGCATACATGTGGCGCTCCAGGATGCGGCGGCGCAGTACCTGCTCGGCAGCCGCCAGCTGCACACGGTCATTGATACCAATCGTCTCGTCGGATGCCCCCTTGACGGTCGCAATTACACGCCCCTGGGAGCTGGCTATACCGACCAGGTCCGTCAAGTAATACTCGCCCGCGGCATTGCGTGGCAGCTTCTGCAGTTCTGGCCACAGCCAGGCGCGCTCGAAACAGTACACGCCCGAGTTGATCTCCCGGATATTCTTCTGCTCTGCGGTCGCGCGCTTCATCTCGACGACCTCGCGCACTCGCCCAGCGGCATCGCGTACCACGCGGCCAAAATCGCTTGGCTGATCCGTGATTGCCGTGAGGAACGTCACGGTCGCCTGGCGTGCCAGGTGCTCAACCAGCACGCGCGCCAGCACCTCGCTGCTGATGAGGGGCGTGTCACCATAGCAGACCAGCACCGTTTGGGGCAGCGGTTCGAGCGCGTTGACGGCTTCGCGCGCTGCAAGTGTCGCATGGCCGGTGCCGAGCTGCTCTTCTTGGATAGCAAAGCTACAGCGGCCGCTAAAAACGGCCATAACCTGTGCGGCTTCATGCCCGAGTACGACAATGGGTCTGTGGATAGTAGTTCGTGTTGCCAGTGGAACAAACGCAGAGGAGGATGGTATGGCTTCGACCGCTTTCAATACATGCGCCAGTAACGGCACCCCTGCTAAAGGGTGAAGCACCTTAGGCAGTGCCGAACGCATCCGAGTACCCTTACCTGCCGCGAGCACCACGGTCGCATATGTGTCCATCGTTGACGCTAAAAACCCTTTTCTCGCTACTTGAGGTTCAAGGGGGATTCGCTAGTAACCACCTCGTTTCAGCCTGGACTGCGATATCCATCGCTTATTCCAGTGCTCACCAGGACAACGCCTGTGCTGGTTACACGAAAAGTAGCTGGCTCGGGCGCCAGGATTCGAACCTGGGAATGGCAGATCCAAAGTCTGCTGCCTTACCGCTTGGCCACGCCCGAATATTATCAGCCTACAGAACCGCAGGCACGTTGCGATTATAACATGCTGCAAAGGTATTGGCAAGGCCACGTATTCACTCACGTAGGGCTTATGCGTTCTAAAAAACCAAAGGAAAGGAGACAACCTCCCTCTTCTCTGGTAGGATTGGGTTCTCAACAAAGACCGATCCATCCAGAAAGAAGAGGCAGATGCAGTATACAGAATCCATCGTAGATTGTCTAAAAGGAATAGCTCAGGAACATCCAGGGGGAATTGATTGGCAGAGTGCATGTGAACAGGTGAAAGATCCACGGAGAAAACAAGGGAAACGGTACAGCATCTCCTCGATCTTGTTATTAGCACTGGCCGCGATCCTTTCCAATCATCTCTCAGAACTGGCCATAGCTGAATGGGGAGCAGGACAAAGTGACGAGATCAAACAAGCGTTAGGATTTGAAAATGGGGTGACTCCCCATCAAAGCACGATCCAGCGCCTCTTTCGCAGAGTGAATGCGGAAGAGGTTGAAAGCGCATTTCGCCCTATTTTTCTGCGACTCATGAACAGCCAGAGGGAGAAACGAGGCGAGAGTGCGGTGTCGATTGATGGAAAAGCACAGCGGGGGAGATTGAAGTTTGAAGAGAAGAATGGCTATGCGGTGCATGCGGTGAGTCTGGTCGACCATCAGACAGGCATCGTGCTGAGCCAAGGGCATGTGAAGAAAACAGACCTCGCACCCAAGGGGGAACCACCAGCTGTGGAAACGCAGAGCACGCTCACCGCAGAACAAGAGCAAAAGGCGCTAAGCCAGCAAAGAAAGAGAAAAGTGAGCTTGCCGTCGCTTCTCGCCTCATCCAACACCTCGATTGGAAAGGCAAAGTGCTCACAGGAGATGCCTTGTATTGCCAGAGATGCTTGTGCTCTGCGCTTCGACAAGCAGGAGGAGATTATCTGTTTCTGGTGAAGGCAAACCAGCCTCAACTCCTGGAAGATCTGCGTGTGCTCTTTGCTCCACTCGCACCGGCAAAACGAGCAGGAGAGGGGTCTTGCGATTACCTGAACAACACGCTCAAACAACGGAGAAGGCGCATGGGCGTGTGGACATCCGAAGCATTGGGGTTTCTTGCCAACTCAAGGGCTATTCCGATTGGCCGGGCTTAGAGCAAGTCTTTGAGATCCGTCGATGCTGGCAATCCAAGGGCGAATGGCGTGAGGCAGTCCGCTATGGGGTGACCAGCCTGCCTGCTCCCATCGCCATCCCTGAGCGCGTCCTGAAGTTGAAACGAGGACATTGGACCATTGAAAACGGCCTACATTACGTCAAAGATGTGACCATGGGTGAGGACAAAAGCACGATCCACTGTGAGAATGGACCCAAAATCATGGCAGCCTTACGCAATAGTGTCGTCAGTTTGCTCCGTCACGCTGGCTTTTCCACCCTTGCTGCTCGCATGCGCTACAACAGCACTCATCCAGAGGCTGCTTTGCAGGTTTTGTCTCTCTCTTTGTGAGAACGCATAAGCCCTGACTGACATCCAATCATAACTGGGTGCAGGGCTGGGGCAAGCCCAGCCCCTACATATAGACGCAATAGGCTCGTAACATGTAGGGGCGATGCTTGCCGTCGCCCTGCAGGCTGGGGCAAGCCCAGCCCCTACACATCACGAACTAATATCGTCTTACATGTAGGGACCCTTGCCTGCCTTCACGCGGCCTCTGTGCCATGATGCCACCTGACCGCCCCAGTATCTGCCCGCAACGCGTACACCGAACCATCAGCCGTCCCAACATACACAGCTGTCCCATCCAGCACGGGCGCATTGTACACAGACTGGCCCATACTGCGGTGCCAGAGCAGGGAACCATCACGCGCGCGCAGCGCATACACTACATCATTACTATCCTGGCTGTATGCGGTGGCATAAGAGGCGTTCATATCATCATAGTGCCAGAGCACCGAGCCGATCGTGCTTTGCAGAGCGTAGATATGGCCCCTACTGGTGTTGGGCGTTGAAGCGTCGATCACGCTGGCATAGATGATCCCATCCTCGACTGCAAGCCAGCCCACGAAGCCATTTTTCCCATTATTCATTGTGAGATGCCAGAGCATGGCCCCGTCACTGGCCCGTATCGCGTAGAGAGTCGATACGCCCTCTTTGTGTGGGATCGTTTGCGAGACTGGCATTGCCCAGACATTCCCCCATGAGAGAGAGCCCATA
>WNFM01323629.1_pt3 | contig 22781 bp, 20 predicted proteins | sample 5400271 | NCBI WGS metagenome assembly WNFM01 (sample SAMN13153352, study PRJNA577476) | soil metagenome | isolation source: 60 cm saprolite on Douglas fir-dominated hillslope | place: USA:California | collected 2013-09-17
TCAAGCGCTGCCTGGCCCCCTGCGTGGCCGAGATCTGCTCCCTCGACCGATACCACGCCTCCTGCGAGGACGCCCGGCTCTTCCTCGAAGGGCGCACCGAGGAGGTGGTGCGGCGGCTCAAGTCCGAGATGGGCAGAGTGGCGGGGGAGGACCGGTTCGAGGAGGCGGCCAGCCTGCGCGACCAGGTGCAGGCCCTCGAGCGGCTCGAGACTCCGCAGAAGATCACCACCACCGAGCTCGAGGAGCGCGACCTGTTCGGAGCCTGTGTGGAGGGCGCGCGGGCGGCCGTGCAGGCCTTCTCGGTCCGCGACGGGAAGGTGGTCGCGCGCGAGGGATTCCTCCTCGACCGCCTGGCCGAGCCCGAGACCGTGCTCGCTTCGACGATACAGCAGTACTACGCCGACGGGCGCTACGTGCCCCGCGAGCTGCTGGTTCCGGAGGAGGTCCCGGATCGCGAGCTGCTCGAGGCGTGGCTCACCAAGCGCCGTGGCACGAACGTGCGCATCCGCGTTCCTCAGCGGGGCGAGAAGTTCCGCCTGCTCGACCTCGTGGTGCGGAACGCGCGCCTCGCCTTCGATCTCGAGTGGAAGCACCCGCGGAAGCAGTCGCAGGAGATCCTGCGGGCCCTCCAGGACCTGCTCGAGCTCGAGGTCGAGCCCCACCGCATCGAGTGCTTCGACATCTCGAACATCCAGGGCGCCGACATCGTGGCCTCCATGGTGTGCTTCGAGGACGGCCTGCCCAAGAAGTCGGACTATCGCAAGTTCCGGATCAAGACCGTGTCGGGGGCCCCCGACGACTTCGCGTCGATGCGCGAGGTGGTGGGGCGGCGCTACAAGCGGCTGCTCGAGGAGGGCAAGGACCTGCCCGACCTGGTGCTGATCGACGGGGGCAAGGGGCAGCTCGGGGCGGCGGCGGAGGCCCTCGACGAGCTGGGCCTGGGCGACCAGCCGGTGGCCAGCCTGGCCAAGCAGGAGGAGCTGATCTTCCTGCGCGGGCGCGAGGTCCCCATCTCCCTGCCCCGCGCGGGCCCCGTCTTGCAGCTCGTGCAGCGGGTGCGCGACGAGGCGCACCGGTTCGCGGTGGGCTTCCATCGCAAGGCCCGGTCGATGCGGACGCTCCGCTCCGAGCTGGACGACATCCCCGGCATCGGCCCGACCAAGCGGCGCGCCCTCCTGTCGCGCTTCGGCTCGGTGCGGGGGGTCCGCGGGGCCAGCGAGATGGAGCTGGCGGCCGCGGTGGGGAAGGCGACGGCGGCCCGCATACGAGCCCACTTCGAGGGCCGGTCGGCCTGAGGCCTGACGCTTGAGGCCCGACGCCTGACGCCTGACGCCGGCCCGCCGTGTTAACATCCGGGGTTCGCGGCTCCGCTCCGGCTGCGCGCTCTAGACCACCATGCCCCGAATCCTGTCCGGGATGCGCCCGACCGGGCCGCTCCACCTCGGCAACTACATGGGGGCCCTCCAGAACTGGGTCCGCCTGCAGGATTCGTACACCTGCTTCTTCACCATCGTGGACTGGCACTCCCTGACCACGGACTACGCCGACCCCTCGTCCATCCGCGAGAACATCCTCGAGGTGGCGTGCGACTGGCTGGCCGCGGGGCTCGACCCCGCGCGCTCCACCCTCTTCATCCAGAGCCTGGTCAAGGAGCACGCGGAGCTGCACCTGCTGCTCTCCATGGTCACTCCGGTGTCCTGGCTGGAGCGTGTCCCGACCTACAAGGAGCAGCAGCAGCAGCTCAGCGAGAAGGACCTCTCGACCTACGGGTTCCTGGGCTATCCCCTCCTGCAGACCGCCGACATCGTCGTCTACAAGGCGGACGCGGTGCCGGTGGGAGAGGACCAGGCCGCCCACGTGGAGCTGACCCGCGAGGTGGTCCGCCGCTTCAACCACCTCTACGGGCCGGTCTTCCCAGAGCCGCGGACCCTCCACACGGAAGCCAAGCGCATCCCCGGCACCGACGGCCGCAAGATGTCGAAGTCGTACGGGAACGCGGTCTACCTGAAGGACGACCCGGAGACGGTGCGCAAGAAGATCAAGCCGATGCTGACCGACCCCGCCCGCAAGCGGCGCACCGATCCCGGCGATCCCGAGATCTGCCCCGTGTTCGATCTGCACAAGGCCTTCTCGCCCCCGGAAACCCGGGATTGGGCGGCGGCGGGCTGCCGGAGCGCGGGCATCGGCTGCCTCGATTGCAAGGCCCGCCTCATCGACCACATGCTGGAGGCCCTGGCCGGCATCCACGCCCGCCGGCCCGAGTTCGCCAACCACCCGGACACCGTCTGGGACATCCTGCTCGATGGGTCGAACAAGGCCCGCGCGGTGGCGCAGGCCACGATGGACGAGGTGCGCGCGGCCATGAGTGCGCGCGGCCATGAAGATCCGCTACTCGACATCGTGACGGACGAAGAGGAGCGCCCGACGATTCCCGAAGGCGTCGAGTCCACCCTGCCCGACGACGTGCCCCGGATCCTGCTCCCCCTCTTCGAGGGGCCCCTCGACCTGCTCCTCTACCTGATCCGGCGGGAGAAGATCGACATCCACGACATCCCCATCGCCCCCATCACGCGCCAGTACATGGAGTACCTGGACCTGATGACGGAGCTGAACCTGGACGTGGCGGGGGACTTCATGGTGATGGCGGCCACCCTGATCCACATCAAGTCGAAGATGCTCGTTCCGGTGGACCCTACCGAAGCGCCGGGCGAGGAGGAGACGGAGGACCCGCGGGCCGAGCTCGTGCGGCGCCTGCTCGAGTTCCAGCGCTACAAGGAGGCGGCGGGGATCCTGCACCAGCAGGCCCAGATCCGGGCCGCCACCTGGACCCGGCCCGACACCGTGCTGCCCACGCTCGACGACGAGGGCGTGGAGATGCTGGAGGCCGGGCTCTTCGACCTCGTCGCCGCGTTCAAGGAGCTCCTGGAACGACGCCGGACCCTTCTCGCGCACGAAGTGGACACCCAGGGGCAGAGCGTCGAGTCGCGCATGGAAGAGCTCCTGGCCCTCGTCAAGGAGGGCGAGTCGCTCGAGTTCATGGAGCTGTTCCAGTCCTTGCAGACGAAGGGTGCGATGATCGTCACCTTCCTGGCCCTGCTGGAGCTGATTCGCCTCAAGCGGGTCAAGGTCTACCAGCGGGGAATGTTCGGAGCCATCCGCGTCTTCCGCCCGGTGGGCCCCCAGGAAGGCGCGCCGCGTCTCGCGGTCTAGAGGAATCAGAGAGAAGACTTGGAAGACAAGGACGACGAGACGAAATCGCCCGCGGACGAAGCCGCTCCCGACGAGGCGCCGGTGCTGCCCGCGCAGGAGATCCGCGCCATCCTGGAGGCGCTCATCTTCGCGTCGCCCCAGCCGATCGCGCCGCGCGAGATCACCCAGGTGCTGGGCGGCGTTCCCAGGGAAGCCTGGCAGGCGGCGCTCCTGGAGCTGAAAGCCGAGTACGCGCGCGACGCGCGCGGGCTGCAGATCGTGGAGGTGGCGGGCGGCCTCCAGATCACCACCCGGCCCGAGTACAACGACTGGGTGCGCGAACTGCTCGACCCGAAGACCCCGACCCGCCTCTCGGTCCAGGCCCTGGAGACGCTGGCCGTCGTGGCCTACAAGCAGCCGGTCACCCTGCCCGAGATCATCGACCTGCGCGGCGTGAAATCCGGAGGCGTGATCAAAACGCTCCTCGAGAAGCGGCTCATCCGCATCATCGGCCGCAAGGAGGTGGTGGGCCGGCCGATGCTCTACGGCACCACCAAGCAGTTCCTCCTCCACTTCGGCCTCCGAGACCTGGCGGAGCTGCCCCGGATCGAGGAGTTCGCCGAGGTTCTGGGGGAGGAGGTGGACGTGGCGGGCCTGAAGCGCGCCATCGAGGCAAAGGCGCCGGCCGCCGTTCCCCTGGCCGAAGGGGCGGCCGGTGGTGAAGGGGCGGCCGATGACCAGGCGGACGGCTCCTCCAGCGAGGGCTCGGCGTAAGATGAAGCTCGCGCCGCCGAGGACGCGGAGATAATGCAAGAGCGCCTTCAGAAGATCCTGGCCCGCGCGGGCGTCGCCTCGCGTCGCGGGGCCGAGCAGGTCATGGCCGAGGGCCGCGTGATGGTGAACGGAGTCACCGTGCGCGAGCTGGGCAGCAAGGCGGACATCACGACCGATGACGTGAGGGTGGACGGCGTCCGTATCCGCGTGCCGGATCGCCCGGTCTCCCTCGTCCTGAACAAGCCGAAGGGGACCGTGACCACTCGCCACGACCCCGAGGGGCGGGCCACGGTGATGGGGCTGGTTCCGTCCGTGGCGGGGCTCTTCCCGGTGGGCCGTCTCGACGTCACGACCGAGGGCCTGCTGATCCTCACCAACGACGGGGCCTTCGCGGAGCGGGTCTCCCACCCTCGCTACGAGGTCCCGCGAGTCTACGAGGCGAAGGTCCACCGCGTCCCCGACGCGGAGACGCTCGCACGGCTGCACCGCGGCGTGCGGGTGGAGGGGGAACGGCTCGTGGCCGACCGCGTGCGCGTGCTGGAGGCCGGAAACAACGCCTGGCTGGAGGTGACCCTGCACGAGGGGAAACGACACGAGGTGAAGCGGCTGCTGGAAGCGGTCGGCCACCCGGTGTCGAAGCTGCGCCGGGTGGCGTTCGGGCCGGTCACGATCCGGGGCCTCGAGCCGGGCCAGTTCCGCGAGCTCTCCCCGCAGGAGGTGAAGGGCCTTCTCGAGGCGCGCCCCGCTCCGCGGGCCGAGGGGCTCTCGAGGCCCGCGATTCCACGGCGTCCGCGGCCGCGCCCGCGGCCGCCCGGAGCGAAGGGCCACCGCCCGGCTCCCGGCGCGCCCGGGCCCGAAGGAAAGACGGCCCATCCCCGTCGCCCGCAGGCCGGCGCCCGCCGCGACCAGCCCCGGACCCGCACCGATCAGGCCGGCGCCCGCGCTGAGCTGCCGCGCACCCGGGGCGACCGGTCCCGGCCTGGTCGTGATCCGTTGGGACCGCGACGCCCCCCGGCCCGCCCGCGACGCAACACCCGACATTGAGGCCGCGCGGCATCGTCGTCGCCATCGACGGCCCCTCCGGGGCCGGCAAGTCGACGGTGGGGCGCGCGCTGGCCGAGCGGCTCGGCTACACCTACATCGACACCGGGGCGATGTACCGCGCGCTCGCCTGGAAGGCCCTCCGAGCCTCGGTGGCCCTGGATTCCGACGCCGACCTCGCGGCGCTCTCGCAGACCACGAGCCTCGAGCTGGTCGACGGCGGCCGGCAGGTGCGGGTCGACGGGGCGGACGTCACGGCCCAGATCCGCTCCCCCGAGGTGAGCGCGGCCGCGTCGCGGGTCTCGGTGCACGGCGGGGTCCGCCGCAACATGGTCGCCCGGCAGCGGGAGTTGGGCCGGAGCGGCGGGGTGGTCCTCGATGGCCGCGACATCGGGACCGCGGTCTTCCCCGACGCCGAGGTGAAGTTCTACCTCGACGCCGACCCGGCCCAGCGCGCCCGGCGGCGCCACGAGGAGCTGCAACGGACCGGCGGGGCCGTCTCGCTTCAGGCGGTGGAGCGCGAGGTGCGCGCCCGCGACCACACCGATACCCACCGGGCGGAGTCGCCGCTGGTACGGGCCGTGGACGCCATCGACCTCGACACGACCGCGCTCGCCCCGGACGAGGTGCTCGCACGGATGCTGGCCATCGTTCGGGCCCGCGCGGAGGCGGGCGCGGGCGCCGGTCGGCCCGACTCCGACTGACGCCGCAACTCTCAACGGCAAGGTGTTTGGGATAGTGGGCCAGTTTGAAGCTGGCGCCTCGGAACGGCAGCCGGCCGTTGAGAATCAAACGGACCCCACTGCCTGCCCCGCTCCATTCAACTCGTTGACAAGCGATCTGCCCGCTCCATTCATTGACCGCCTCGCGGACCCTGTGTTAGCGTGACGCCCCGCCGCGATGCCCGAGCTCCGCAAGACGCCGCTCCACGCCGTCCACCGGGAGAGCGGGGCCAGAATGGTCCCCTTCGGCGGCTGGGACATGCCGGTCGAGTACTCGGGTCTCATCGCCGAGCATCTGGCGGTGCGCCGGGCCGCGGGCCTGTTCGACGTCTCGCACATGGGCGAGTTCGAGGTTGCCGGGCCGGGGGCCCAGGATTTTCTCCAGAGGGTCACCGCCAACAACGTCGCGAAGCTGAAGGACGGGCAGGCCCAGTACTCGGCCCTTCCCATGCCGAACGGCGCCCCGGTCGACGACGTGATCGTCTACCGGCGTGCGCCCGATCGCTTCCTGCTGGTCGTGAACGCGGGAAATCTCGAAAAAGACTGGAAATGGCTGCAGTCGCAAGGGCCCGAGGGCTCCACCCTCACGGACCGGAGCGACGAGATAGCGCTCCTCGCCCTGCAAGGGCCGAGCTCCCAGGGGATCCTGCAGCCGCTCACCGCGATCGACCTGACGCAGGTCTCCTACTACCACTTTGCGGAGGGCCAGGTGGCCGGCCATCCGGCGACCGTGGCCCGTACAGGCTATACCGGCGAAGACGGGTTCGAGATCTTCGTGGCGGCGGAGCTCGCAGCGGCGCTCTGGCGTCGGCTCATCGATGCGGGCCGTGAGGGGGGCCTGCTCCCGGCCGGCCTGGGCGCCCGCGACACCCTGCGCCTCGAAGCGAGGATGTGCCTCTACGGGAACGACATGGACGAGACGACGACGCTCGTCGAGGCCGGGCTCGGCTGGATCGTGTCGCTGGACGAGGCCAAGGGCGCGTTTAACGGCCGCGCCGTGCTGGAGGCGCAGAAGACGAGCGGCGCGCCGCGCAAGCTCGTGGGCTTCGAGATGACGGGCCGAGGCATCGCCCGCCACGGCTATCCCGCATACCTCGGCGATACCGAGGCGGGGGCGGTGACCTCGGGCAGCTACGCGCCTTTCCTGCAGAAGAACATCGGCCTCGCCTATCTCCCCGCCCCGAAGGCCGCGCTGGGGACGGAGTTCGACGTGGAGATCCGCGGAAAGCGAGTGCCCGCCCGCGTCGTGCCCACGCCGTTCTACAAGCGGCCGCGCTAGAGCCACCAGGAGGCGGACCATGGTTCCGGAAAACTGCCGCTACACGAAAGAGCACGAGTGGATCCGTATCGAGGGCGCGCTCGGCGTCATCGGGGTCACGGACTACGCCCAGGAGCAGCTCGGCGACGTCGTGTTCCTGGAGCTCCCCGAGGTGGGGCGAACCCTGGCGGCGAACGAGGTCTTCGGCACCGTCGAGTCGGTGAAGGCGGTCTCCGAGCTCTACTCGCCGGTGGCTGGCCAGGTGGCCGGGTCGTCAATACGGATCCCCACGGCGCGGCCTGGATGATCAAGGTCAAGCTCGCCGACCCCGCCGCGGTGGCCGGCCTGATGGACGCGAAGGCGTACCAGGCCCTCGTGGACAGCGAGGCGAAGTAGTAAAATCGCGGCTCGTGTCGAAAGAACCATTGTCCGCCGGGGTCACGTCCGTCCTGAACGGCGCCTCGTCCGCCAAGGCCCTGCTCGAGCCCGGGGACACCTTCCCCCGCCGCCACATCGGACCGTCCGAGGACGATGTCCGCGAGATGCTGGCCCTCCTGGGCCTTCCCTCGCTCGAGGCGCTGGTGGCGGAGACCATTCCGGAGGCCATCCGGCTCCGGGAGCCTCTCCACCTCCAGGCGCCCCTCGGCGAGAGCGCCGTCCTGGCCGAGCTGCGGGCGCGCGCGGGGCAGAATCGGATCTTCCGCTCGTTCCTCGGCATGGGCTACCACGGCTGCCTGTGCCCCGGAGTCGTACAAAGGAACGTCCTCGAGAACCCCGGCTGGTACACGCAGTACACGCCCTACCAGGCCGAGATCGCCCAGGGCCGCCTGGAAGCATTGCTCAACTTCCAGACCATGGTGGCCGATCTCACCGGCCTTCCCCTGGCCAACGCATCCCTGCTCGACGAGGCCACCGCCGCCGCCGAGGCCATGGCCATGTGCCGGGCGCTGGCGAAGGGGAGGCGGGCCGGCTTCTTCGTGGCCGAGGACTGCCACCCGCAGACCATCGCGGTGGTGCGGACGCGCGCAGTCCCCCTCGGGATCCGCGTCCACGTGGGCCGGATCGAGGACGTGGACCTCGCCCATCAGGACCTCTTCGGCGTGCTCGTCCAGTACCCGGCCACCGACGGCCGCATCCGCGACTACGCGCCGCTCGCCGAGGAGGTCCACGGGGCGGGCGCCCTCTTCGTGGTGGCGGCCGACATCCTCGCCCTGACCCTGCTGCGGGCCCCCGGCGAGTTCGGGGCCGACATCGCGGTGGGCTCCACCCAGCGGTTCGGGGTCCCCCTCGGCTTCGGCGGACCCCACGCCGCCTACCTGGCCACGAAGGACGAGCACAAGCGCACGATCCCGGGCCGGCTGGTCGGCGTGTCCCACGACGCCGAGGGCCGGCCCGCCTATCGCCTCGCCCTGCAGACGCGCGAGCAGCACATCCGGCGCGACAAGGCCACGAGCAACATCTGCACGGCGCAGGTCCTGCTCGCGGTGATGGCCGGCATGTACGCGGTCTACCACGGGCCCGAGGGCCTGCGGGCCATCGCCCGGCGCGTCCACGGCCTGACCGTCCTTCTCGCCCGGGGCCTGCGCCGCCTCGGCTTCGAGACGGGCAGCGAGCCGTTCTTCGACACGCTCCGGGTGCGGACGGATCGGACGGCAGGAGCGCGCGCGATCTCCCGGGCCCGGGAGAGGCAGATCAACCTGCGGGCGTATCCCGACGGATCGGTCGGAATGGCGCTCGACGAAACGGCGAGCGCCGCCGACCTCGCGGCGCTCCTCGAGTCCTTCGCCGCCGGCCGGGTGCCGTTCACCCTGGAGGAGCTGGAAGGCGATTTCGCCCTCCCGGCTCCCCACGCCCGCACGAGCCCGTTCCTCACCCACGAGGTCTTCAACCGGTACCACTCCGAGCACGAGATGCTCCGTTACCTGCACCGGCTGCAGGCTCGTGACCTGTCGCTCACCCACTCCATGATCCCCCTCGGCTCCTGCACGATGAAGCTGAACGCGACCGCCGAGATGGTGCCGGTCACCTGGCCCGAGTTTGGCGCCCTGCATCCGTTCGCCCCCGCCGACCAGGCCGAGGGCTACGCTCGGCTCTTCCGGGAGCTCGAGGCCTGGCTGGCCGAGATCACGGGCTTCGCCGCGGTCTCGCTCCAGCCGAACTCGGGAGCCCAGGGCGAGTACGCGGGCCTTCTCGCCATCCGCGCCTTTCACGAGAGCAAAGGCCAGGGACACCGCACGGCCTGCCTGATCCCGGTCAGCGCCCACGGGACGAACCCGGCAAGCGCGGTGACCGCGGGGTACAAGGTCGTGCCGGTGGCCTGCGACGAAATGGGCAACATCGACGTCGCCGACCTCGTGGCCAAGGCCGACGCCCACAAGGACGCGCTGGGCGCCCTCATGGTCACCTACCCCTCGACCCACGGCGTCTTCGAGGAGACGATCCAGCAGGTGTGCGCGATCGTCCACGAGCGGGGCGGCCAGGTCTACATGGACGGCGCGAACATGAACGCGCAGCTCGGGCTCACCCGGCCGGGCGACATCGGGGCCGACGTCTGCCATCTGAACCTGCACAAGACGTTCTGCATTCCCCACGGCGGAGGCGGCCCCGGAATGGGGCCGATCGCGGTGGCCGCGCACCTCGCGCCATTTCTGCCCGGGCATCCGGTCACCGGTCTCGGCGGTACCCAGAGCCTCGGGACCGTCTCCGCCGCCCCCTTCGGCAGCGCGAGCATCCTGCCCATCTCCTGGGCCTACATCGCGATGATGGGCGCTGTGGGGCTGAAGCGGGCGACCGAGATCGCGATCCTGAACGCGAACTACATGGCCCGGCGCCTGGAAGCGCATTACCCGATCCTCTATACCGGCAAGCACGGGCGGGTGGCCCACGAGTTCATCCTCGACACGAGGCCCTTCAAGAAGGCCGGGGTGGAGGTGGACGACATCGCGAAGCGCCTCATGGACTACGGCTTCCACGCCCCGACCATGTCCTGGCCGGAGCCGGGCACCCTGATGGTCGAGCCCACCGAGAGCGAGTCGAAGGCCGAGCTCGACCGTTTCTGCGATGCGATGATCGCGATCCGCCAGGAGATCCGGGCGATCGAGGAGGGGAAGATCCCGGCCGACCAGAGCCCCCTCCGCCATGCGCCCCACACCGCGCACGCCGTCACCGCCAGCGCGTGGGACCGGCTTTACAGCCGCGAGCAGGCAGCGTTCCCGGCCCCCTGGGTGCGCGAGGCCAAGTTCTGGCCCGCGGTGGCCCGCATCGACAATACTTTCGGCGACCGGAACCTGGTCTGCACGTGCCCGCCGATGGAGGACTACGGAGGCGAGCCTTGACCGACCAGCCCTCCCTGGGACGGTCGGACGCCGGGCCCCTTTGGCGGCTCATCCTGATTCCTTCGGCGGTCACCCTCGCGGTCACCGTCTTGCGTGTGTGGGGCGAGCTCGAGGGCTGGCCGAGCCTGCTGTTCAACCGCGCCGCCGGGGGCGCCGCCCTCCTGGGCATCACCTGGCTCGTTCCCGTGTTCGGGGCGTGGTTCGCGTTGAAGCAGGCCCGGGACGTCTCCGGCGTCCAGCCGATGCGCGTGCTCGGCTTCGGCGTCCTGGCGCTGGTGGTGGTCTTCGCGGTCAACTTCCTCGTCGCCCTGATCAAGAAGGAGCAGAGCAGCCTGGGGATCCTGGGCGTCTTCGCGGTGTCCTCGGGCTTCGGGACCCTGGTCGGCGTCTATGCCTGGCCCGCCCTGGGGCGTACCCTGCTCGCCTACGGGCTCGCGGCCAGGGTCCCCGTCGTTCTGGTGACGCTCGCGGCCGTCCGCGGTGACTGGCGCACGCACTACGACGCGCTGCCCCCGGGCTTCCCGGCCATGGGTCCCCTGGCCACGTGGTTCTGGGTCGGCCTCCTGCCGCAGATGACCATCTGGATGGCGTTCACCGTGATCGTGGGGACGATCGCGGGCGGTGTGGCCCTCCTGGTGGAGGAGCGGAGAGCCGCCGGTCGGCGGAGCGCTCCGCGGATGGTTCGGTCCGCCGCTGCCCTGGCGAGTTCCGCAGCTCCGGCTGCGGGGCCTGCGCTGCTCGTGCAGCCTGCGCCTCGTGTGCGGCCGGCATCGCCCTCGCCGACCGTGCGACCGGCATCGCCCTCGCCAAGTGTGCGGCCGGCAGCGGCGCCATTGCCGACCGTGCGGCCAGCATCGCCCCCGCCGGCAGCAGCGCCCGCTGCTCCGCCGTCGATCGTGCAGCCGGCTCCCCCTCGGGGTCCGCGGCGCCCCTGAGAGGGGCCTTCGCGGAACGGAGCCCGATCAGGGTCGAGGGGTGGAAGGGGCGGGCGGCGTGTACTGGATGATCCACTTCCTCAAGACGCCGCTATAGACGTATTCGAACCGCTTCTCGAAGCTCTGACTCGAAGTGCTCCCGTCGGCCTCTTTCATCGAGGTATCGATCTTGAACCGGATGGTCCCGGTCCAGGGGTTGTCGGAGCCCGCCGGCCCCTCCTTCACCTCGACCCCCACGATGTTCCAGGTGGCCTTGACCCCGAGCTTGGGGTCGTCCATCTTCTCGCCGTCCGTCTTCAGGGAATTGGCCTCTTGCTGGAGCAGGGGAAGCACCGCATTGCGGGAGAGCCGAGGGTCCAACCTGGAGCAACCCGCCGTCAAAAGGGTCGCCGCCACCGTCGCCACTGTGAGCGTCGTCACAAGTCGTGTCATTCGAGCGATGCTAGCAGCCCACCGTGGGCGGAGCAACCGTCTATAATGCCTGGGTTGACCATGGCGATCGCCAAGTGATGTATTCCCAGACCCCCCCCTACCGGGAGCGACTCGACGCGCTCACGGACATCCTCCGCCAGCAGGGGAGCCTGGCCCTCCTGCTGGTCGACGCCTCGGAGCTCGCCCAGGTCGAGCACGACTACGGGTCGAAGGCCTTCGAGAACGTGCTGTCGATGGCCACCGAGCTGGTGGTGGAGCTGCGTGGCATCGAGGTGCGGGCCAACGACCTCCTCTCGCTGAACGACCGCGGAGGCAACGCGTTCCTGATCTTCCTCTCGCCGAGGCGCAGCGACCGCGAGGGACGGACGCGGGTCGCCGACCTCCAGGCGGCGGCGGGCCGGGTGGAGGAGCATCTGAACCGCAAGCTGGCCCGGCTCACCTCGCCCTACCTGCGCGGGCGGCGCAAGGTGACGGTCGGCTTCTCGCTCGTCTTCTTCAACCCGCTCATCATGCCGGAGAGGCTGGTGACCCGCCTCGTCGAGGAAGCCTGGGAGTGCACGCGCATCCAGAAGATGCAGCTCGCCTTTCACAACCGCTGCCGGATCCAGGAGATCCTGCTCGCGGACCAGATCACCACCCGGTTCCAGCCGATCGTCAACCTGCAGACGCCCGGCATCCTCGGCTACGAGGCCCTGTCGCGCGGCCCCGAAGGGACGGCCCAGCACAGTCCCGTCCACCTCTTCGAAGCGGCGGCGGACGCGGAGCTGGTCTTCGAGCTGGACCGCCATTGCCGGAGGAAGGCCTTCCAGACCGCCAAGGACCTCCCGCCGCCCTACAAGCTCTTCGTCAACCTCTTCCCGTCCTCGATGTACGACCCCGACTTCCAGGGAACCGCCCTCATCCGGCTGCTCGAAGGGCTCGGCCTCTCGCCGGACCGGATCGTGCTCGAGGTGAGCGAGCAGTACGCGATCCAGAACTACACCTTGTTCGTGGAAGCCCTGCAGAACTTCACGCAGATGGGATTCCAGGTGGCGGTGGACGACGTCGGGGCGGGCTACTCGGGGCTCGAGAAGGTCGCCCACCTCAATCCCCACTACCTGAAGTTCGACATGCAGCTCGTGCGCGACATCGACGCGAGCTACATCCGACGGGAGATGGCCCGCGCCCTGAAGATCTTCGCGGACAAGATGGACTCGAAGATCATCGCCGAGGGGATCGAGCGGGAGGGGGAGCGGCAGGTCTGCGTCGACCTGGGCCTCGACTACGGCCAGGGCTATCTGCTGGGCCGGCCCGCGGAGCTCGTCGCCCAGCCCGCGGCGACGCAGGCGGTCCTGACGGAGCCGGCCTAGGCCTCACGGGGTCGCCTTCGTCAGGCCTTCTTCTTCAAGCGAATCAGCCGGGCCGCCTCGAGACGCGACCCCAGGTCCCCTTCGTGGCCGCGGTCGGTCGGGCGATAGTAGCGGCGGCCCACGAGCCCTTCCGGCAGGCACTCCATCCCGGCCACCCCCTCGGCCTCGTCGTGAGCGTACGCGTACCCCTTTCCGTACCCCAGGTCCTTCATGAGGCCGGTCGGGGCGTTCCTGATCCAGAGGGGCACCGGCTCCGCGCGCGTGGTCAGCGCGTCCTGCACGGCTTCGCCGTAGGCCCGGTAGACGGCGTTGCTCTTGGGGGCCGCCGAGAGATACACGACGAGCTCGGCCAGGGCCAGCGCCCCCTCGGGCAGGCCGATGAAGTGCACCGCCTGCTGGGCGGCCATGGCCAGGACGAGGGCCTGGGGGTCGGCCAGGCCCACGTCTTCGGAGGCGAAGCGCACCAGCCGGCGCGCGACGTACAGCGGGTCCTCGCCGGCCTCCAGCATGCGCGCCAGCCAGTAGAGGCCCGCGTCGGCGTCGGAGTTGCGGATCGACTTGTGGAGCGCGCTGATGATGTTGAAGTGCTCCTCGCCGGCGCGGTCGTAGAGCAGGGCCTTGCGCGCGAAGGCCTCCTGCATGGCGGCGAGGTCGACGCGGCGGCCGCCCTCCGCGGAGAGGGGGGCGGTGGTGACCGCCAGCTCGAGGACGTTGAGAGCGGTCCGGGCATCGCCGTCGGAGGCCCGGGCCAGGAAGACGATGGCCTCGTCGTCCACCTCCGCCGCCAGCGAGCCGAGACCGCGCTCGGCGTCGCCCAGGGCCTTCCGCAGCACCTCGGCGAGCTGCGGCTCGGCCAGGGGCTTGAGGACGACCACCCGCGATCGCGAGAGCAGCGCCGAGTTCACCTCGAACGAGGGGTTCTCCGTGGTCGCCCCGATGAGCACGATGTCCCCGGACTCCACGTGGGCGAGCAGGGCGTCCTGCTGGGCCTTGTTGAAGCGGTGGATCTCGTCGATGAAGACGATGGTGCGGCGGCCCTCCCGGCGGCGCCGATCCTCGGCCGCCTTCAGGATCTCGCGCAGCTCCTTCACCCCCGAGAGCACGGCGCTCATGGACTCGAAGTGCGCGCGGGTCGTCCTCCGGATCACCTGGGCGAGGGTAGTCTTGCCGGAGCCGGGCGGTCCCCAGAGGATGAGGGAGCGGAGCTGGTCCTGCTCGATCGCGCGGCGCAACGGCTTGCCTGGACCGAGCACATCGTCCTGGCCGAGGAGCTCGTCGAGGGCGCGCGGCCGAACGCGGTCGGCCAGCGGCGCGTCGGGCCGGGGGGCCTTCTCTCGCGCGGGCTCCGGCTCCGGGAAGAGCGAGCCGGTGCCGGGATCGCGTCGCATCACCACCCTCGCGTCCTCGGCGGCCCGGCAGGTCTCATGGGCCGAGCCTATCACCGCCGCTGGCGGGCGGCCTCGAAGAGCAGGATCCCGGCGGCCACTCCCACGTTCAGGCTCTCGACGCGCCCGTGCATGGGGATGGACAAACCCTCGTCGGCGCCGCGGACCAGCTCCTCGGGCAGTCCCGCTCCCTCCCCGCCGAGGAGGAGCGCGAACGGTCGCCGGAGATCGGCGCGATCGTAGGGAACGTGGCCGAGAGCAGTCGTGGCCAGCACGGCCACTCCCCGGGCGCGAAGCCGCCGCATCACCTCGTCGGCCGCGAGGCCCCGGACGTGGGGAACCCGCAGGGCGCTCCCCATCGAGCCGCGCAGCGCCTTCCAGGAGAGCGGGTCTGCGCTGCCGGCCGTGAGGTAGGCGCCGGTCGCCCCCGCCGCCTCGGCCGTGCGCAAGAGGCCGCCCAGGTTGCCCGGGTCCTGGACTCCCACCGCCACCACGATCAGGGCCGCGCCACGGAAGATCGCGTCCTCGTCGAAGGCGGGACGCCGGGCCAAGGCGAGGACGCCCTGGCTCGTCTCCGCGTCGGAGAGCGCGGCCACGAGGTCCGCCTCCATGCGGCGCACCACCGTTCCGCGCTCGCGAAGGGAGGTCAGCAGGCGATTGCCGCGCTCGCCCGTCTCCGTCCGAGGCGCGGCCACCACCTCCACCAACGCGACCCCGGAGAGCAGCGCCTCTTCCAGGAGCTTCGGTCCCTCGAGCAGGCAGAGGTCGCCCGCGCCCCGGTCCTTCAATGCGCGGAACCTCTGGAAAAGCGGGTTGCTGCGGCTGCGGATGGGGATGTCGAGGTCGGCCATGGGCAGGAGAGCGTGATATTATGCGCGTTTTCAAGGGCCTCCCGGGATGATCGATATCAAGAAGAAGCTCGAGGACGAGATGCGAGCCCTGGACTACGAGTTGAAGGTCCTCCTGCCCAAGGAGATCCTGAAGGCGCGCGAGCACGGAGACCTGCGGGAGAACGCCGAATACAAGGCGGCGAAGGAGCGCCAGAGCTTCCTCCAGGCCCGCATCGGCCAGCTTCACCGGCGTCTGGCCGCGCTTTCCATGATGAATCTCGACAAGATTCCGAAGGACAAGGTCGGCCTGGGCTCGATGGTGCACGTGCGGCTCACCGAGACCGGTGAGGAGAGCTTCTTCGAGATCGTCACCCCCGAGGAATCCGACCCCACGATCGGCCGGATCTCGCCCTCGTCTCCCATCGGCAAGTGCCTCCTCAACCACGAGGAAGGCGAGACGGTCGAGGTGACGGTGCCGTCAGGGACGAAGGAATACGAGATCACGAAGCTCGTGACCATGCACGACCAGGTCAAGGAGACGCCGAGCGAGGCCTGACGGCGCCCTCGTGCCCCTACCCGCGTTTACCGCCGTCTCCCTCGGCCCCGACCCGGCAGAGGCCCTTTCTCGGGTGCCGACCGAAGGGGGAGTTGCCCAGATCCTCGGGCCCGACGGCGCGAACCTCCTCATCGGCCGCGCGGCCAACCTGCGCCGGTGGGCCGCCTCGCACCTGGGGCGCGGGAAGCCGGTTCCGAAGGGAAAGCGGCCGCCAACGGACCTCTCCCCGGTGGCCACCGCGATCGAATATGCGCCCACGACCTCGCCCTTCCAGCAGCGCCTCGTCTACGAGCGGCTCATGGCGCGGTACGTTCCGCTCTCAGCCCGGCGCGACCTCCGGCCTCCCGCGTTCCTGCATCTCGACCCCGCCGAGCGCTTCCCGCGGGTGAGCGTGCGGACGAGCGAGGATGGCCCGTCCGGGCCGCTCTTCGGGCCCTTCCGCGACCGCCGCGCCGCCTCGAAGGCCCAGGGCGTTCTCCACAAGCTCTACCCGCTGCGCCCCTGCGACTACACGTTCGAGCCCGATCCCGCGTTGCCGCTCGGCCTCGGCTGCCTCTACGCGCAGGTGCGCAGCTGCGCGGCGCCCTGCCTCGTGCGCGTCGCCGAGGCGGACTACCGCACACTGGCGGCCCAGGTAGCCGAGGTGCTCGCTCGCCCCGATCGTCGGCCGGAGGATCTGGCCCTGTCCCTGGCCCCGTGGGTTTCCGCCACGGGGGGGCGGGGGGTGGTGGTGGCGCGGGGCGCCTCCGCCGTCGTCGAGCTGTACCCGGTGCGCGCCGGCCGAGTCCTCGAGGAGGCCGCGATCCTGGCGCCGGCCGAGGCGGCCCTCGCCGCGGTCGAGTCGATGCGCTGGGACGACCAGCCGTCTGAGCGGGAGACGACGGCGGATTGGCCCTGGCTCTCCGCCTGGCTGCACAGTCCTGCCGGCCGGAGCTCGTGGATTCCGTGCCCGGAACGCTGAGAGTGCGGCGGCTCACGGACCTCGGGTGGAATACGTCCCGGAGAACGGCGAGAATCGACTGATCCTCGAGGGGGACTGACCTGCACGAGTACTCGCCGAAGCGGCGGACGGCGCTGGTGTTCACGGGGAGCGGCACGTCCGGCGCCTATCACGCCGGCGTCCTGCGGGCGCTCGAGGAGAGCGGGGTCAAGATCGACGTCGTGGTGGGCTCCGGAGTCGGCACCATCGCCGCCGCCTATGCGGCGGTGGACGGAGGGACGAAGCTCTACGGCCCGGGCGGCTTCTGGGACCACGTGCGGTGGCGCTCGTTCTTCCGCCTTCGGCCGGCGGTCCTGCTGGTCCTGGCTCTCTCCACCGTATCCCTCATCGTCTTCCTCCTGCCCGTGGTGCTCGCCCTCCTGGCCGGATTGCTCTTCCCGCTCGTCCTCATGGCGGACCGCGTGGCCCCGGGCAGCCCGTCACGCCTCCTCGGCCGTGTATGGATAGCGCCCGAGAGCCTGAGCGGGCCGTACCTTGCCGCCCTCGCCCTGCCCGTCTTCGCCCTCGCCCTCCTGGCCATGGGCGCGGCAGCGGTGATGCTGCTGCGCGACCGGCGGCGTTTTTCCGAGCACCTCGAATCGCTGTTCGACGCCCGCCCCGGCCAGCAGCGCCTCCGGCGCGGCCTGTGGGAGATCGCGCGCGGGGCGGCCCTCTCGTCGGGCCCGCCTTCCGAATCCGAGCTGGGCAAGCGCTTCGTGGCCCTCCTGGCCGAGAATCTCGGCCAGCCGGGCTTCCGGGAGATGGTGGTGCGCGCCGCCGATCTGGATGCGGGCGGCACCCTCCCGTTCTTCGTCCTCGGCGAGGAGCGACAGGCGGGATTCGCGGCGGGGCTGAGCCATGGCTACGCCGACCTGTTCTTCGATGCGGTCGTCACCGGCCTCCTTCCCCCGGTAGCGCTGCCCGTCCGGCGCGTCTCGTTCCCGAAGCGGGGCCTCTTCGGCGGCGAGACCCACCGGCTGACCGATGCCACTCTCGTGGCCGAGTCGGGCATCTCCGAGGCGCTCGCCGCCGGGGCCGAGCAGGTGATCGTGGCGTCCGGCGCGCCCGAGACCCACGTGCCGGCGCCGCGCCGCCGCGGCCCCTGGGCGCGGCTCGACGCCACCGTCCACGCCCTCGAGCGGCAGGCCCTCGAGCGCGACGTGGACGAGGCCGAGCGGATCAATCGCATGGTGGCCACCCTCGGCCACCGCACCGAAGACGGCTCCCGGGCCTGGCAGGATCCGGGCACCGGCCGCGTCTACCGCGAGCTGCGCCTCTACGTGATCCGCCCGCAGCGCCGCACCCTCGGCCCGCTCGAGGTGGGGGGCGCGCGCGACCCCGCCACCGAAGTCGTCGAGACCACGGCCGATCTGCTCGAGCAGGGTTACCGCGATGCCTACCGCCTCTTCGTGGAGCCGGTGGTGGGCGCGGCCCCGGCGCCGCACCGGGACGAGGCGCCCGAGCGCCACATGACACAGTCGATCGGGCTCTGATGGGAGGCAGCATGAGAACGCGTGGGCCGGGCACCCGGGCCGTCCACGGCCGGCGCGAGGCGCGGGCGGGGGCGGTCACCACCCCGATCGTCCAATCCGCCACCTTCGCGTTCGCCTCGTCCGAGGAGATGCGCCGATACCTCGGGGGCGACGAGAGATTCTTCCTCTACACCCGGTACGAGAACCCGACCCTGCGCGAGCTGGAGGAGGCCCTGGCGGCCCTCGAAGGCGCCGAGGCCGGCCTCGTCTTCGCCTCCGGGATGGCCGCCATCACGACCGCGCTCTTCTCGATCGTCCGGTCGGGAGACGAGGTCCTGGCCAGCGCATCGCTCTACGGCGGCACCACCCGCTTCGTTCGCGAGATCCTGCCCGCGCTCGGGGTGGCCGGCCGTTTCATAGCGCCGTCCGATCTCGGACACCTGGATCGGGTGGCCAGCCCGAAGAGCCGGGCGCTGGTCATCGAAAGCCCGACCAACCCCATTCTCGACGTGGTGGACATCGGGGCGGTGGCGCGCTCGGCGCACGAGCGCGGGCTGGCCCTGATCGTCGACAACACGTTCGCCACCCCGGTCCTCCAGCAGCCGCTCGCCCTCGGGGCCGACCTCGTGATGCACAGCCTCACCAAGGGACTCTCCGGGCACAGCGACGTGATCGGAGGCGCGCTCGTGGGGTCGCGGGAGCGGATCGATCGGGCGCGCTCGTTACTCAAGGTGCTCGGGGGCTGCATGGACCCCCATCCGGCCTTCCTGGTCCTCCGCGGCCTCAAGACCGTCCACCTGCGGGTGGCCCGGCAGTGCGAGAACGCAATGGCCCTGGCCCGGCATTTCGAGGGCCACTCCAAGGTGCGCCGGGTGATCTATCCCGGCCTGCCCTCGCACCCCGGCCACGAGGTGGCGCGCCGCCAGATGGCGGGCTTCGGCGGCATGGTGTCGATGGTCCTCGAGGGGGGAATCGCCGCCGCCGAGCGCTTCTACGACCGGCTCGAGCTGGTGGCCCGCGCGGCCAGCCTGGGCGGAGTCGAGTCCCTGGTGAGCCTGCCCGTCCACACCTCGCACCACGGGTTCACGGATGACCAGCTTCGGGCGGCGGGCATCGATCCGGGCACGGTTCGCCTGTCCCTGGGCGTGGAGGACGCGGCCGACGTCATCGCCGACGTCGAGCAGGCCCTCGCCGCCGCCTAGCCTCGTGCCGGGAGGAGCATGGCGAACGAGACGATCCTGAGCCTGGGCCTCGCGGGCCTCGGCGTGTACTTCGCCGTGCTGCTCCTGCGGGGCTTCCTGGGCTACGCGCGCTTCCGCCGCGTGCGTCCCACGGCCGTCCTCACCTGGCCGGTGCCCCGCTCCCACCAGCTCCCCTGGCTGGTGGCGCTGGGTGTGGTCAACGTGGCCCTGACCGTGCTCAACGGGCTCCTGGGCCGGCCGGTCCATCACGTCGTGAGCCTCGGGCTCATGGCCCTCTACTTCGTCCTCATGGTGCCGCTGGCGAGCCGCATCCGGCTCGGCTTCTACCGCGACGGAGTGTGGGCCGACGCGGGCTTCCTGCCCTACCAACGCATCCGGCGGATGGCCTTCCGGGAGAGCCCCGTGATCGAGCTGATCCTGCTGCCGCGGGGCGGCTCCGGCTTCTTCCGCTTGCCGGTTCCCCCCGAGGAGTACGGTGCGGCGCGCAAGCTTCTCGAGGAGAAGATCCGGGCGCATCTCGTCAAACTTGAAACGGGGATCCTGGGACTATGAGCAGCCCGCAGCGCGAGCGCGCGGTCGCGAGAGTGACGGTGACGGACAGCCAGGGGCGGAGCGAGTCCGAGACGACCGCAGCAACCCTCGAGGAGCTGTTCGACGCGTGCCGAGACTCCCCGCCCTCGCGGCTCGTGCGGGTGGCGATCCTCGGGCCGGAGGGCGAGGTCCGCCTCAACTTCGCGAGCTTCCGGCGCAAAGGCGGGGTTTGACCGCTCCCGTGCCCTGAGCGTACCCTCAAGGCTCATGAGCGGCGCTCCCTCTGCCTCCATCCCGGCCGCGGACCTCCTCCCGCCCGCCCGCACCTGACCACCGGCCCGCCGACATGAAAGCCCGCCCGAAGATCAAAACGCCCCTCGAGATATGGAAGTTCGGCGGGGCCTCGGTCGTCGACGCGACCGCGGTGCGCAACGCGGTCGGCTTGATCCGGCGCCATCCCGGACCCCTGGTCGTGGTGGTGTCCGCCCTCGGCGGCGTGACCGACGCGCTGCTCGACGGCGCGAGGCGTGCCGCGTCGGGTGACACTTCCGCCGCGGCCGCCGTGGCCGCCGCGTTCCTGCGCCGGCACCGGGATATCGCGATGGAGCTGGTCCCGCCCGGCAAGGTGCGGCGCACGATCCTGGCCTCCGTAGACCACCAGGCCCGCGAGTACCGGGACATCGCCCAGGCGGTGGCGGCGCTGGGCGAGCTGTCTCCCCGGGTGAGCGACACCTTGATCGCCCGCGGCGAGCGGGCGGCGAGCACGGTCCTGGCCGCGGCCCTTCACGCCGCCGGCCGCACGGCCGAGCGCATCGACGCGACGGACGTGGTGACGACCGACGGCCGCCATGGGGCGGCCGCCCCCGACCTGCCGGCCACGCGGAGGAGGGCCCGTAGGGTCCTCGCCGCGCGGCTCCGTCGGGGCCTCGTTCCGGTGGTGCCGGGCTTCATCGGGACGGGCCCGGACGGGTCGGTCACAACTCTCGGCCGGGGCGGCTCGGACCTCACGGCAACCCTTCTCGCACGGGCCCTGGGCGCCGCGCGGGTCGTTTTGTGGAAGGACGTGCCCGGCATCCTGACCGCGGACCCCAAGGCCGTCCCCGACGCCCGCCTCGTCCCCCAGCTCCACCACCGCGAGGCGGCCGAGGTCGCCTACTTCGGGGCCAGGGTCCTGCACCCGCGGGCGCTCATCCCCCTCGACGGGAGCCGCATTACGCTCCACGTGCGTTCGTTCCTCGACCCGGAGCGGCCGGGGACCGAGGTCTCGGCCCGCCGCACTCTCGAGGACTACCCGGTGAAGGCGCTGGCCACGATCAAGGGCCAGGCCCTCGTGACCGTCGCCGGCAAGGGGATGATGGGCGTCCCCGGCATCGCGGCCCGCACGTTCACCGCCCTCCATGCCGAGTCCCTTTCGGTTTCCACGATCTTCCAGGCCTCGTCCGAGAGCTCGATCGGGTTCACGGTGCCGGAATCCGAGGCCGGCAAGGCGGTGGCGGCGCTGAAGAGGGCCTTCCGGGAGGAGCTGCAGACCGGTCTCATCGACGGCGTCACCTCCCGCGGCGATGCGGCGGTGGTCGCGGTGGTGGGGAACGGGATGGCGGGCACCCCCGGCATCTCGGCCCGTGTCTTCTCGGCCCTGGCCGCCGGCGGAGTCAACGTGATCGCCATCGCCCAGGGCTCGTCCGAGCTGAACATCTCGTTCGTGGTGGGGGGGGCGCAGGCCGCGGAAGCCGCCCGGCGCGTGCATGGCGCGTTCCAGCTTTCGAAGATCGGCGGGGGCCGCTCGCCGGAGGCCCCGCGCACCGACGTGGTCCTGCTCGGCTTCGGGCGCGTGGGCCGAGCCCTCGCCGACCAGCTCGCCTCCCGCAACGGCGGCTCGCGCGTGCGGGTGGTGGCCGCCCTCGATCGCTCGGGGTACGTCTTCGACCCGCGCGGGATCTCCCGGCCCCGCCTGCTGCGCCTGGCCCAGGGCAAGGACCAGGGCGAGCTCCTGGCCTCTCTCGGCGGGCGCAAGGCCGGCGCCGCCGAGGCCCTCGCCTTCATCGCCAGCCACGCCGTCTCGCGGCCCGCCCTGGTGGACGTGACCGCGGAGGACACGAGCGACCTGCTGCACCTGGCCCTCGGCCAGGGCTTCGACCTCGTGCTCGCCAACAAGAAGCCGCTGGCCGGCTCCGCCCAGAGCTACCAGAAGCTGCTGGCCGCGGCCACCGCGGCGGGACGACGCATCCGCTACGAGGCCACCGTCGGCGCGGGCCTGCCCATCATCGACACCCACCTGAAGCTCGTGGAGAGCGGCGATCGCGTGCTGCGGATCGACGGCTGCGTCAGCGGCACGCTCGGCTACGTGCTGTCGTCGGTCTCGGAAGGCAGGCCGTTCTCCCAGGCCGTCCGGGAGGCGGTCGAAAAGGGCTACGCCGAGCCCGATCCACGGGAGGACCTCTCGGGCCGCGACGCGGCCCGCAAGGGGCTCATCCTGGCGCGCCTGCTCGGATACGTGGGGGCCCCTCCCGCCGCCGAGGACCTCGTGCCTCGCGCTTTGCGCCGCCTGCCGCTTCCCGAGTTCCTGAAGCGCTTGCCCTCGCTCGACGCAGACTGGCGCGCGCGGGTGTCGCGGGCCGGCGCGCGCGGCCGTGTCCTGCGCTACGTCGTGTCGGCCACTGTCAGGGAGGTTCGCGCCCACCTGGCCGAGGTTCCGGCCGGCTCGTCGATCGGCGCCTTGCGGGGCACGCGCAACCTCGTCTCGTTCACCACCCGGCGCTATCGGGCGGAGCCCCTCGTGATCACCGGCCCC